>Ga0302322_100005298_pt1 | contig 11314 bp, 8 predicted proteins | sample Fen_T0_2_FD_203757 | JGI IMG/M metagenome (GOLD analysis project Ga0302322, IMG submission 203757) | Peat permafrost microbial communities from Stordalen Mire near Abisko, Sweden - Fen_T0_2 | ecosystem: Environmental > Terrestrial > Soil > Wetlands > Permafrost | place: Sweden: Abisko... | reverse complement strand
AGGACTGTCATTTGCTGGCATTGTCATAGCTGGCGACTATGCGTTTAAGCGCAACTCCGCGCCATGCGTGGTCGACAAGCTCTCGTATCTCCCCCGCATTCACGTGCCGTAGCTGGACGTTTGTGAATCCCATATACGAGAACGGCATGAGAGAATATTTCCGTGGGTGCGATTTAACGAGAGCGCGCTGCTCCGCGAGCGGTAGCTTGACAACCGCACGGCCCTCGTCCGCGTGGAGGGTGGCGAACATCTTGCCTCCAACGCGGAACGAAGGACGACCGCGAAATTCTTGTTCTTTGGCCTCAGGTAATGCAAGCGCGATCTTGCGGAAAACGGTCTGGGTAGTCATTGATCTCTTCTCCCAACGAATTTTTGAGGGTCGTGCAGAAACGCCTTCACCTCTTCGGTAAAGGCCACCGGGTTGTCGAAGTGAACGACGTGTCCGCCGCGCAGGGGCCGAAGGCGCGTGTTGGGGCGTCTCGCGGCCATCTGCTCGAGGTGAGCCGGCGTAGTGAGCCTGCTTTCCAGACCGCGGATCAGCAGTGCCGGACATAGCGTCGTGAGCCAGTCAGCCCAGTGATCACCTTTCATGTGAGACTGCGACTCCACCATTTCCCGCGGATCGAAGGCGAGCTTCCATCCGCCGGGATTCTGTCGAAATGACTGCTGAAGGTAGGGCAGGTATCGCGGACCCACGCGCTCGGCGAGTTCTTCCCGAGTCGCGAAGTTCCCTTGCCAGGCTAGCACGAAGTCCATCCCACCCCCTGATTGTTCGACGCCAATGTCGTCGATGTTACCAATACCACACAAGGTGGGCACGTCTTGCTCGTGCCACGCATCAAACTCGACATTGCGACTATCACCAATGCAGCAATCATTGCCGGTGACTTCGAAATATTTCGCATCTGGCAACTAGATCAGCATCCTGCATTGTTGATTGGTATGGACGTGTTGGGACAACTCGCTGAACTGTCCATTGACTATAAACGTCAAGAGTTGTGGATACTGGAACGATAGGATCGGCGCTTTCAATCTTGATTGCGACTTTATAATTGTTGCTTACGCCGACTTGTCAGAATTGCGTAAACCGTATTGTGTGATCTGGGCGATTGGAATTCCGACATAGAATATGTGCGCTAACAATCCGCTGACGATGCTCCAACCTTGCGGCAGCTTCCAACCCGTGACACCAGAAACCGGCACGACGACGTATACCATTGCTGCCCATGTGATGACCCCATATAGTCCACCCGTCAACCAAGTGCGACTGGCTAGCGAACTGATCTTTAATGCAGCCATCATGAAGATCGCTGCCATGATGGTCGTCAGTGCAAAATGAATCAGTAATCCTAGCCACGCCATTGCAATGCCACCCTGCATTGCCGCCGGCCCAACAAGCCCGCTGGCAATATATTTCAATATGCCTTCCACTGTGGCGCCCTGCGCCACATAGCTTGCAAATGCAGACAGGATATCCAGTGCGCCGGATACCAGTCCGGCGAGTAGTACGATTACAAAAAGCTTACGCATACGGCTTTCTCAGTGAATGTCAGATGCTATTAGCTTAACAGGTTGTCAAGAAATTACAGCCAGTGCATAGAGACCCTACGCTGTGGCGATATGCTCATTGCACACCCACTCGAATAGCTATTTTCTGTTTTCGGTAAAGCTGCCCTACTTTGATGAGAAGCCAAACACCAAGCACTCATCCGATGCGATTTGAGTGGCTCGCCCCGGTGTGCGTCGACAAACTACTAGTTCACCTTACTCATCTATAAGTGGAGTTCTCACAACAATAAATCACCGTATTGGCAACGTCATTTTCGTCGACGGGAATTTCCTTTATTGCGCCAGCGCTAATTTACAGCGCAATTGTGAATTAGCGATTTTCAAGAGGTGCTGACGACTCGGTAGTGTGGGCCAGTGATGTTCGTCAGCAATAATCAAACCAGGCGCTGCCCTTTTGCTTCGTGTCGTGTGGCGACAGCACTATAGGAGATGACTTCTGCACGTTGCCTGAACCGGCTTATCAGCAACATGAAGTTTCGCCTACTGCGGCCAATTGATCCTGTTAATCAATGACGGTGATTCCGATTATTTTTACTTCGCCGTTGATAATTTTTCCATAGGGCCGTAATCCTATTTCAATCTTTTCGCCAGCGGCGAGTACAAAAGGGTCATTCACTTCTTTAAATTCGCAAACAGTCGTAAACACAACTGATTCCATCTTTTCTATGGGAACTGAACAGTTTTCCCATTTCCCGGTCCTATTGACCATAAAAAGCTCAAGAGTTGTATCTGGCTTTTTAAGCACTTTGTCAACCGCAAGCGTAAAGGCCAGTTTTGTTCCTTTTATATTGATTGGGCCATTGATAATTGTTGACAGCGTTTGCGTCACTGATTCTGGCCGATAGGAAACGCCACGGTTATATTGCAGCGTCGCGTTGTTGGATGCATGCCAACCCTGATCGGTTGAAATCGACGCCGGAAGCCGAATTTCGGCTGATCTTATTGTTGCAGAACTTACCGAGCGCGGCTGGTATATCTTGATTCCGAAAAGCACCAACTCATTGGCCTGCACTTTGGTGAACGATTCATTCTCATCAATACGGCAGTGGTAGTCAAACTCTAACGACTTAAGTTCTTTGCCGTAAATGCCGCAATTCCATTCGCCCGGCCAACTTTTATCTTGTGTAGTTTGGAAATAATATCCCACCCAACCCTCGTTATCGACAAATGACTTGGTCACACTCAGTCTTACTATAAACTCGGCACCCTGAAAGAATGCGGCTTGCTTCCATTCTTTTGAGGCAAACAATAATTCTTTGCTAACAGGATTTATTGCAACGCCTTCCGTCGTATAATTTATGGTATTCGGTTTAGAAGTGATCCAGTCTGAGGTGATTGGCAATTTCACGATTTGCGCTGGCGAGATATCACCATATACCGGAGGAGAAGTGTTGTTTAGAGTACGTTCACTATAATAGAACGCCATCAACGAACAAATTACGCTCAGTGCTATCAGCCATTTTCTTGTGACGAGCCGCCGCCTTGATGGCATTCGCTTGGCGCTTGGATCACTCGGTAGTTGTGATGAACGGGCTCGCGGTTCGGTCAATAAAGGTTCGGGACTCGATCCTGCATTACTGCCAAACCCTGTTGATGCGAGAGGGGCAACTGCCAATTTGAATCCCTTGGCATGCACAGTTTTTATATATTCTGTCTTGCTATCGTAGGCTGATAGCAGTTTGCGGACAGTCGATACTAATCGCGGAACTGACCATTCCGTCACTTCGTCATCGGGCCATAACTTGCTGGTGAGTTCAGTTTTGTCAACTGCATTAGGGTACGCAATGACCAAATGCAAAAAAAGCTGCGCAATGCGGCCGTTGCTGGTTACCACTTCTCCAGATGACTCGAGTAAAAGCACCTCTTTCTCTGAATCCAAAACAAATAGACCAATCGAATAGAACATAATTAACGCCGAACAGAGTCTTACTGATTTAGTGCTAATCGCATAGCGATCATTCAAGCAAACTTGCTCTGCGAAGTAAAGCAGTGCCCAGTATAGAGACAATAGCAGGATTGAATTCCCGCCCAAGCCCGGCTCTGTAAATCGGTATTGCCAGAATAACTTTATAATTCGATGTGACCATCTACCTGCCTTGTACGCTGCATGCGATCAGCTCGACAGAGGCATTGTTGTTACGGAAACGTTATTTTCTGATCTGCTGATAATTGTCGCAGAATTGCGCCGTTGTTCTTACCCTTTAACGACTGAAGCCCCTCCGATGATTGATTTGGCCAGCGCCGCAAGTCGGTTGCCAACGATGTGTCGGCGATTAGTGATCTCGCTCCACAACAAATGCGACCGCTTTTGAGATTCCTCCTCGCGCTCTTGCAGTAATCGAATCTGCGTTCGGCTTGGATTGATGCAGTGGGCAAAAGCCTGTTTTCCAATAAATACTGACTTCGACAAGAGACTCGGTCGATTAAATCGTTCACTGTTTGTCAGACATTATCAGTGCGCGGCAAGCTGCTTGTTATTTGGCCGAGCATCAGTCTTGGATTCCAGTTTTTTCCAATCTTTTTCATTTTGATTCTTTGAGAGTTAGCGTCTTTTGCGACAGCATCACTATGAGCAACGCACGGCAAGCAACAACGCCGATTAAGCTAGGTTGCAAATAGTGAGTCGTATGATGCATTGAAATCGCAGGTATACTTTGTGTGTAATTACCATGTCTCGCCGAGAGCAGAGCGTACCGTCGCATCCACTCTTCCAATTTCAGTGGTATGACCTACGACTTTTTTATAACTACCAAATGCTCCAGCTTGCGAATACCAAGCCACCCGCGGAAAAAGTGAAGTAGTATTTCCCATCCATGGTTCTGGGCGGTAACGGCCATTGTCCCGGTGTAACGGCGACGCCATTCACATAGATTTGACGCCCCGTTATATTGGATGCTTGCCAACCTGCAATAAGCGTTGTGACTACATAGGTCTTTTCATCGGTCCCGATATTATTTGAATTTGCACCTTTCGCTAAGGGTGTTGGTGCGGATACGCCGCCCATGGGCGTATCACAAGCAAACTGAACAACATAGTTTGAACACTGGCCATTGGTTTGATCCGCGTTTTTGCATATCAATCCCTGGTTATCAAACTCCGCCAATCGATCGGGCGGGCCGTGAGCAATGATCCAGTTTGGCGATTGCGTTGTCCCAGCGTTATATCTGGCCTGAATCGCAGTCGGTAAGTCGCATACGCCAGCACCGGCTCGCTTTTCCCAATCTCCAGTACCCCTTGGGTCATCTTGATTCTGCCAGGCAGTCCAGCCACCACATTTGTAACGAGTTTGATAGTCGTGACAAGTGCCGCCACTCTGATCAGCATTAAGGCACACCAGCCCATCTTGCAAATTGAAACGATTGAGCTTGTCAGGAAAAATATTCGGACTGTAGTGATACGGACTGCCAACCACATTGGCGACAATGTCGATGGGCTGCTTGCAGTAGAACTGCGGATACTGTTGCTTCAAGCCAATCAGGGTTTCGTAATCACCATCGTCATTCGTAGGTGTATCCATATTCACCCAGCGATAATCACTGTAATCAAACGGCGCAGCATTGGCTGGCATGACGCCAGACGTTGTCACGCTGACTGAAGGTCTTTGATTGCCCGCACTGTCTATCACATGCGTGATGGAAGGCAGCAGCTGCTGTACGCCACCAGGGATCACATCGTTTACCGCACCCTTGTCGCCGATTGAGTGACATCCATTCGCGCAAGTGTTTGGATTGTTGTTGCTGAATGCAAGGTCATTGAAGTGAACCAAGGTAGTTCCGACGGCGTGAAACCTGCCAACCACATTGTTGTTCGCATCTTTATATCGCCCGAGAGTGTCATGTCCATTATTAAGCAATCCAAACTGCGCCAACGTTGGCGCAATTCTGGGTGTAGCGATATACGGACCCGCAATATGGCAATCAACACACTGAAGTGTGTTGTCCAGCGCCAATGGCTCATACCAGAATTTGGCTTCAGACGTATTGGGCGCAGCACGTGCAGCGACGGCCAGCGATACAAGCGTGGCAGGTACCGCATTGACAGCTCCTCCATTCGATGTCGCTATCGTTCGAGGCGCCGCCTCAAAGAAACAGGTGTTACCGTTCTGTCGATTGTGAATGAGCATTTCAACGGACTGTGCCTTTTCAAATGGAGGCACAAATCTCACGGTCCCATCCGTGGGAGAAAGGACATTGTTAGTCAGCCATCGACACGCAAAGGTGAGATCGACATTATCCGTAACTCGCGCATATCCCACGGCGTCATTTACCAAGTCTGTGGGGAGTGTATTTCCCTCTATAGAATTTGGCGCAAATAGAACCGCATTGTTGCAACTTAAGTTAGTTGGAATATTGGCGTCCTGAAACCCTAGCTGTGTCTCGCAGTCATTTAGATAGCTGCCAAGTGTTTGTCCTTTTGTGATCGTGATGGATAGTGAAGCACTAGCCTTCTTTCCATTGCTATCAGTCAGCGTTACTGTGGCGGTATAACTACCCCCAAGTAAGTAAGTGTTCCCAGCAAGTAAAAAGTCACCTGGAGCAACGTCTGCGACATTACCGTCACCAAAATCGAAATGAGCCTGACACAGACTGCTGCAGGTCGATGCGAGAGCGCTAAACGATACCGAGAAAGGTGGGGGAGCGCTGGCGGGTAATGGCACAACCGAAGTCAATTTTGCCACGGGTGGAGTCTGCGCCCCGACCGACATGCCTATTGTCGAAGCAACAAGCCCCGGCAACAATATTGGCAACAGGGCTATCAACTGGCTTATCATTTTTTTCATAACACATACCCCTTCACAACTATGCACGCGACGATACTTATTTCGGACATTCAAACCGCACTACGTAGTTTGAACATTTGTTATTCGATTGTTGTGCGTTGTAACAAACCAGACCGTTGCTATCGAACTCATCCAGTCGATCCGGCGGACCGTTAGCGATGATCCAATTTGGTGATTTCGCAGAGCCTGCGTTGTATCGAGCTTGTATTCCAGTCGGTGAAGCACATACACCCGCACCAGATCGTGTCTCCCAATCACCTGAATAGCCGGGATCATCCTGATTTTTCCATGCAGTCCAGCCGCCGCACTTGTAACGCGTTTGATAGTCGTGGCAAGTACTACCGTTCTGATCACCGTTAAGGCACACCAAGCCATCCTGTAAATTGAAACGATTTAGCTTGTCTGGAAAAGAGCCCGAGCCAAATATAAAGTAGCTGTCGACAACATGTGCCACCAAGAAAGCCGGTTGCGGGCAATAGAATGCCGGATACCAGTTTCTCAGTTGTTCCAGTGTTTCGATTTCGCCAGTGGAATTGGTGGACGGGTTGGTCATATTGACCCATGTGTAATTAAGAGATCTTTCCAATAAGGCACTATTTGCAGGATACCCAGGCGGCATCTCGGGAATAAGGCCTGTGATGTTCTCCAGCAGTGAGGGAATCACTGGAAACACGCCTTGAGCGCCATAGATTGTGCCGACAGTTGACTTCGTTCCAATTGAATGACAACTACTAGCACACGCAGCGAGTCCGGTCGTTGAATTTTGGTCCCTGATTTCTTGGTTCCACCGGGCGAATGCGGTCTGCCCATGCGCATCCGGTAACGTAGGTGTCACCACATGATATCCATTTACATTTCCTGCTCCAAAGGTATCATGCCCATCATTGAGTAAACCAAATTGTGCTAAAAATGGCGCAATATTATTAGACGCAATATAAGGACCCGCGACGTGACAACCAACACACGCTAAATGAGTGTTCAACTTGGAGCCCGGCGTTGTAAATCTTTTGTTCTCGATTTCTGTCGGTTGCATCCAGTAACTGGATGCATTGGCATCGGTTGGTGACACTATGGTGGTTGAAACGACTGTGTCTATGTCTGGAGAAGGATTGCTGAAATCTTTCGCAGCAAAAAAACAGGTCGCACCATTTTGTCGATTATGCATGATCAGCTCCACACTGGTAGCAGTGGGAGAGTAAGCGGGTTTTGCATTAACCAGCCAACGACAGGAAAAAACTAGATCTACTTGGCTATTGATCGCTGCATGTCCTGTGAAATCATTTATGGGTGAGCCTTGCAACTCAATATCGAAGGCAAGGCCGTCATTACAATCTAATGATGGGACATCATTCGCCACAAATCCAAGCTCACTTTCACATTTCTGAACGTAGTCAGTAAGTTCATCCGCTGTTGCAATAACAGAGATTAGGGTTAAGGCTATTGCAATCAATCTAAATATTATTGTTCGCACAATTAGCTCTCCCGTAGTTATTTATTATTTGCATGCGATAGAGGAGCTGCGCGAGCAGCTCCTTTTTGTTATGCAGTTAGAGGGCGTTTTTACCAATCATAAGAAATGGCATGGAAATCGGCTAAACTCCAAGGAGATGTATGTGTGCCATCGCAAGCAACTGCTCTTACGTAATAGACTACCTTTTTCCCCTTCAATGCCGGCTTCACCAGAAAGGTCGTAGATGGAGCGCCAATAAAATTGGAATTAACAAAATTACTAGCAACGATAGGTATTCCTATCCCAGAGAACACCTCGGTAGTAATGGTTAATGCATTCATAGCTGCACCATCAGCACGCGCACCGATTTGATACCTACAAGCACCTGGACTTGGTTCCCACTCCAGCATAACCGTATCTGCTGGAGCCCCGTTTTTAACTCGGGTCTCGTGGGTAACCCTAACCAATGATGGGCGTGGTGGGTTCACAGAAGGATTGCTATCGCAAAACGCAGTAGACGTGCCTGGTGACCAATACGGGTGAATGTAAGTGCCAAGGGCGAGACCACAGGCAAGTGAAGGAGATGGCCATCCCGCTTCATAGGGCGCTTTGTTAAACGTGCCATCTGACGCAATCTCGTCCGTAAACATGGTAGCTAAAACCGGTTGTGTATTAGGCGCGGTCGCTGGTCCACCCCAGCATCCATCAGTCTCGCCCGGTGGTTTCAACCAAAGCAACCCGTCGATATAACTAAGCGCCCCTTGAGTTGCAAGCTCTGCAACGTATGTATCTGCATATAAGGTCGGGTGTTGGCCTAATCGTGCTTGTTGGTTATCGCACCAATAGGGCCAATTGTTGTCTTGATAAGCTTCACCCGCCGCTGTTGTGTGTGTGACTACGCCTGGCCCATTGCCATTGCGCGATACATCGATAACTTGCGTCTTCAAAGGCGGACTACAGGTAAAACTCCCCTTCCCGCAATCATAAGTTTTGTCGTCGCTTAAAAGAGATGAAAGCGTGTTGTTTAGCAAATAACCATAGTCAAGCTCATCTTTCGTTGTTTGGTAGTTTGAAGAGTTAGTAAAGAATCCTTGCGCTTTTCCAATACCCGCTTTGACCATACGTTGAGCCATTTCATCGACCCATTTTAACTGCCAACCCGAATTGCCCCCATCAAGGTACACCTTCACTCTGCTTGAAAAAGAAGGGCAAATAAACGGAACATAGGTTGTGCCATCCGGGTTAGTCGCGGTATTGCAAAATGCGCCTGGGCCGCCTGCCGTAAAGCCGCCTGTCGTTAGGGTAGTAATCGCGTCGTTGAGCGCGGCGAAACGCTCTTGCGGATCAAACATTGGCCATCGACCGCGTTCGTTTTCAGTCCAACATTTTTTACCATTGGTAGGGCTATTAAAATCGTCGGTAGGAATTAGCCCGATTGAATCCGGCTCGAGCATAATCATGATAGGCACCGTCTGGTCCGCCTTACCTTTGGACACTTTCGCCGCCTTGTTAACCGCAGTCTCTATACTTTTAGCGATATTCCAAATCCAGTTTCTGTATTCGGCGTAATCGACAGCACCGCCCTTACTCGCTTGACCACAATCCCTATGAGGAAGGTTATAAAGGACTAAGGTCGGCACTTGGTTGCGTATCAATGCCGAGTAAATATAATTTATAGCAGGAGGGCCGTCGTCTGCGGCGCTGAATTGACCCAGCCACAAGGCATGCGGTTGGCTTGTTACAGCGCTTAAAGCCTTACCGTTGGGTGATTTTTGGTTCCATACTAATTGCGGGGTAGCGTCCTCAGAACCATCGCCTTTAACTATATTAGTGCCTGTACCCATAAAGTATAAGCGACCACCAATCTCAGCCTGCGAATGGCTTGCTACCAAAGCGAACAGCATTAATGTGGCAGCCATAATCGCAGGCAGCAATCCCCTAGAGCGCCGTTTCGACACCCCTTTCTGCAAATATTTAGGTATTAACCATTTCATAGTATTTCACCCCAATGCATTTAGATAATTAAAATATTGATTGAGCCATTGCAAATATCCGAATATCAAATATTGGCAGTATTAGTCGAGCTTCAACCCGAAAACCGTATCATCTGTGGAGCACTGAAGTTGTTCGGAAAACATTATTTATGCATCTGGCTGGTCTTTTCTTCATTCTCAGACGTTTGGAAAACTATTTTTATATCGTTCCAGATTGCTTCCAAATCAAGTCGCCGGCGATTCATTGAAATAGTACGCATACATTAGGCACGTGGGTGTGCCTGCACTCACGTTAGACCACAGCCATACATTGATACAGGTATCGACAACAAACTGATTGCTAGTTGCCACTTGGATTCCCGAATGACGTGGATATCTGCTGCGGCGGACTGACTGTGTTAGCCCTCACAGTGAAGGCTTAACAATTGCAGTCAATGAGTATCATAGTGAATGGAACAGCTGCCCTGCTCCATTGCTAGTATGGAGCAGTTATACCCTGCGGACGCTCACTGACAAATTTGTTGGCCGCCCGATTGCCAGTTAGTTGTTGTTTTGTTGATGAGATTGTTGCCATCGGTTTCGATAGTGGTCTGCATGTCTGCTCCGGCGCCAAATAACAACGCCGCCACTTTTGAATTTGCTACATCATTCAAGTGAGCAAAGAAATAATCCACGTGGTTGTCCTGCCAGTGATAGTTGGTGTTGTTCTGATTCATATTGCCGAGCGGGATTTGCCAAATGATCATCGGCTTGCCAACTGTGGTAGATACCGCCTTGCTCCATGCAAGAAAGTTGACGTGATCTGCATCGCTGTACAGACGGTTCTGCCCAATGGACTGGTAATAGCCTGCATCGCGATCGGATACGTCGGTTACCATGAAATCACCATCGCCCGCTCCGAGCGCCGACATGAAATTCCCGGTGGCCGGGCCGTCACCGCTGTTGCCGATTAACCAGGCCGACGCATGCAAACCCACTTTAGTATTTGGCGCGTACTTGCGTGTCATGCTGAGCATGCATTTCGCAAGGCCTGACATACTGTTCTCGTGTGTACTGCAATCAATAGCATTGGCCGCAGACACTGCTGCCGGAATCAAGTGCGGATTGGTGTTGACGTTGCGCGCGTAGGCCCAAAAGTCCGGCTCCACATGCAAAATCGCTTGCGATGTGCCGAGGGTCTGAAGCAAGAAGCGCCAGTCATCCAGATACAACTTCAAAAACGTTGCATCATTGGCAATCGTAACTTCATCAGTGCCTTCGTTCACCGTTGACTTATATCCCTTCGCGCTTTGCAACAACTCATAGTAAGTGAAGACCGGAATTTGCGGTCGCGACGCACTCTGCCACGTGGTATTGGCAGCGGCCTGCATGAAAAATAATGCGTACTGACCGATTGGCGTATTCCAGCAGCCCCACCATTGGCCACAGCTACCATCACATGAGTTGGTGCATTGCCCGGCTTGGCGCACACCGCCGGCCAGATACAGATACCGTGCATCAAACGGCGCAGCACTGGCGGAA
>Ga0302322_100005297_pt1 | contig 11315 bp, 7 predicted proteins | sample Fen_T0_2_FD_203757 | JGI IMG/M metagenome (GOLD analysis project Ga0302322, IMG submission 203757) | Peat permafrost microbial communities from Stordalen Mire near Abisko, Sweden - Fen_T0_2 | ecosystem: Environmental > Terrestrial > Soil > Wetlands > Permafrost | place: Sweden: Abisko... | reverse complement strand
AAACGGTAAATCAAACGAGGCTGCCGCCATCTCTAAGCTATTGAAAGCTTACTTATAAAACACCGTGTAATCAGTATAGATGCCCAGGTCGCCAGGAATCAGTGTTGGCAGCAGACGTACGGCGATTTAGTCTCACGAAAATATTTATCCTGCCTGGCGTTAAAATCTCAATGAGCATAAGCATGGTTAGCGCTTATAGGCATTACTGTCTTTAGATTTTTTCTCCTCTTCTTCAATAACGATTATGTAACCATCCTCCGAAACGCCATATTCGGAATGATCTTTTTTGTTGTGGGTTTTTGCATCCTGCTTTCTTTTCCTTGAAGGAATGAGCGGCAATATTATGAAACAAAGTAATAACGAAACCTTTAAAATAACTTCCATTGGATTTTTATAAGGTAATTTTTAGTTTTTTATACAAAATGCAGAAATAATGATGGCTATTTTCAATGTGTTATTATAAAATGTTTAAAAAATTCCCGTATTTATAAAATATTTTATATAAAATTTTATTTTCAGTATAAATTTATCATGAATTGCATGTATAAATTAGCTAAAATGAAATTCTAAGGTTTTTCTAAGGTCGTATTTGCACTTATCTTGCGTTTCTATGTGTACTTTTAGCTTAATTCACAAGAAAACGAGCATTTATCTTGTATATTAGTGTAATTTTTAAATAAAAAACTTAAAAAAAGCTTAAAACACACATAATTATTAACTCTAACTTACCCTTACAACGATGAAAATTAAAATTTTACACAAAAAGATTCCGGCGTACCTGGTCTTAGGTATGGTTTTGTTATTGGCGCTCGTTTTATTTGAGCCAGTTCGCTCATTAGCGCAAGACCCTACGGGAGCGAAAACAGGCACAATAACTGATGTTACTGCCGCAAAGGCGGGTGCGCCAACACCTGCTGAGTTAGGAGATGCAGTGGGGCATAACAAAATTGCTATTAATATTATGTGGACTCTACTTGCCGGTTTTCTTGTAATGTTTATGCAGGCCGGTTTTGCATTGGTTGAAACAGGTTTCACCCAAAAGAAAAATGTCGCCCATACTATGGGTATGAATTTCCTGGTTTACGCTGTAGGTATGTTTGGATTTTGGATATGCGGCTTTGCGTTTATGTTTGGTGGCGGCTTAAATGCAGCAACCTTAGGGGGCGCACCGGGTGTTATACCTCACGAATATATAGTACACTTATTTGGACATGATTTCGGGCTGATTGGTTATGTTGGATTTTTTCTAAACAGCAAGGTTTATGACGTGGGTGTATTCACGCTCTTCCTGTTTCAGATGGTGTTTATGGATACTACTGCCACTATACCTACTGGCTCAATGGCCGAAAGGTGGTCATTTAAATCGTTCCTGATCTTCGGCTTTTTCATATCCATGTTTGTTTACCCAATATATGGTAACTGGGTTTGGGGAGGTGGATGGTTATCACAATTAGGTGCTAACTTTGGTTTGGGACATGGTATGGTTGATTTTGCCGGTTCTTCTGTTGTGCACATGGTTGGCGGCGTTGCTGCCCTTGCAGGAGCTATTATCATTGGTCCCCGTATCGGGAAATTTAATGCTGATGGTACTACTAACACTATTCCCGGCCATAATATTCCAATGGCTTTATTAGGTACTTTTATTCTTGCTTTAGGCTGGTTCGGATTTAACCCTGGTTCAACTTTGGCTGGTGGTGACTTCCGAATTAGTATTGTTGCCGTTAATACCATGATGGCGGGGACTGCGGGTACACTGGCAGTGCTGGCACTGCTATATATCCAGGGTAAGAAACCTGATCCCGGAATGCTTGCGAATGGAATGCTGGCCGGTTTAGTTGCCATTACCGCGCCTTGCGCATTTGTAAACTCTTTATCATCCGTTATTATAGGTGCAATTGCGGGAGGATTAGTGGTGTTGACTATTTATATCATGGACTACAAAGTGAAAATAGACGATCCTGTAGGTGCGTTTGCAGTACACGGCGTTAACGGCGCATGGGGTGTTTTGTCATTAGGGTTATTTGCCGATGGATCGTACGGTGATGGCTGGAACGGGGTAAAAGGAAATGTAACAGGACTATTTTATGGTGATGCAAGCCAATTTGGCGCTCAATGCCTTGGCACATTAACCTGCGGAATATTCGTTTTTATAGTGATGTATACTTTCTTCAAAATATCAAATAAGATTACTCCAATCAGAGTTCCGGCAGCGGATGAGATCGCAGGGCTTGATATTCCTGAAATGGGAGTGCTTGGATATGTAGATTAAGAACTTTCAATTGTTTAGTTTATGGTCGGCCGCTTAATGCGGCTGATCATTTTTTATTATTAAAAAAGAGGATCATGGAAAAGATTTTTAAAAAAGCGATAGACCCCCTTCGGATATTAATTAATGATAGCCGTTTTACAGGTGTTATGTTAATAGTATGTACGGTATTATCTGTTTTTTTAGCTAACTATTCCGGTTCTGCAGTAATATATAAGAGCATTTGGGCAGTAAAGCTATTTCCTGCATCTTCACATCTCCCCGAAACCTTTATAAGCTGGATCAACAATTATTTAATGGCATTCTTCTTCATGATGGCTGGCATGGAAATAAAAAGAGAGTTAATCAGCGGCGAATTGGCATCGGTTAAAAAAGCTGTACTTCCTTTTGGCGCAGCATTGGGAGGCATGATTGTACCCGCCATTATTTTTACTGCATTTAACCTTCATACGCATTATGCTAAAGGCTGGGGGATCCCAACGGCAACCGATATTGCATTTTCAGTTGGTATCGCGTCAATATTGGGAAAAAGAGTTCCGGTCGGCTTGAAAATTTTATTAATGGCGCTTGCTATCATTGATGATCTGGGCGCAATCGTGGTGATCGCCCTGTTTTATGGCGGACATATTAACTGGTTGTTTTTAGCGCTGGCGGCTTTGTTTTATTCAGCATTGATCTTATTTAATTTCTTCAAAATAAAATCTGCTGTTGCCTGGGTAATTGTTTCTGCATGTTTATGGATCGCGATGTATAATTCGGGTATTGAAGCCAGTATAGCAGGCGTTTTGATAGCTTTTGCAATGCCAATAGGGATGCTTCCTAAATTTGAAGTCTACATTCACCGATATGTTAACTTTTTGATCTTGCCGTTGTTTGCTTTTGCCAATACGGCCCTTGTTTTGCCCTCCAATTTAATAGGCTCTGTTGGCAGCACTTTAAGTCTCGGCATCATATTTGGTTTAGTTATAGGCAAGCCGGTTGGTATATTTTTGTTCAGCCGGGTATTAGTTTGGTTGAAAGTTGCAAGTCTTCCCCGAAACGTGCGATGGAAGCAGCTCTTCGGGATGGGTGCATTGGCAGGTATTGGTTTCACCATGTCGATTTTTACCACGATGCTTGCATTTAAACAGGAAGCATTTCAGGATATTGCAAAAGTTTCCATTTTGTTAAGTGTATTGCTCTCCTTAATATTTAGCATGATTTATTTTTTCAGCATCAGTGTAAATATGAAATTTGAACACCCGGCGGAAGAAACGGAAAAATCTCCTGTAAGCAAAGAAACTCCTTTTGAATTGAATCCGGGTTGAAAAGTTGTTTGATGCTTATCAAAAACCAATTGTTTCGCCTGCATCTTTCAAAGCCTCTGAGAAGCTTTTCGGGATCTGAATTTGCGAACTCATAGGCCCCTGCTTATCCGCAGGGGCCTTATTTGTATAGGATAACCCCTATTCTTTTTTTATACTGCCGTAATTTAAAATGCATTTTTCATCTTTACATTTATGTACAAAATATTGCTGTTGGAAGATGACTACAAGATGTCAAATGAAATAAAGATTTTCCTGGGCAACCGGGAGCTCTTTTGTGACATTGTTTATGACGGGGCATTGTTTTTTAAGCATCTTCAGCTTGAAAATTACGACTTATATATATTGGACGTAAACGTGCCGCTTATCAATGGCATTGAAGTGTGTAAGAAAATCAGGGCGACCGATAAATCAATACCGATCCTGATGCTAACTGCATACAGTGATGTGGAAAATAAAATTATCGCTTTTGAATCTGGCGCCGACGATTACCTTGTAAAGCCTTTTTATTTAGAAGAACTGTTAGCGCGCATTAACGCGCTGCTACGCAGAAGCTATGGCGCCCAGGAAAGTAACAAACCGGTTTTTACAATAGACGATCTGGTCATTTACACAGGTGAAATGAAAGTCACCAGGGCTGGAAAAGAAATCATACTAACACCCAAGGAATATAAGTTGATTGAGATTCTGGCTTTTGAGGAAGGGAGGCCGGTTTCTAAGCAAACCATCGCTGCAAAAGTTTGGGATATAAATTTTGAAACCGGCACTAATACGATTGAGGTTTATATCAACTACTTAAGAAACAAAATAGACAAAGGATTTAACAGGCCTTTAGTTCATACCCGGGCCGGATTCGGTTATTATTTAAAATGAATTTAAAACAACGGTTTTCATTTATTTTCAGTTGCCTTTTTTCGGCACTTTTGGCAACGGTTACATTAACGGTCTATTTCCTTTTTGCACATTTCAGACAAGACGAATTTTCAGCTTTAATGGCTGAGAAAGCACAAACTACAGCCAAGCTTCTTATCGAAGTAAAGGAGATAGACTATAAAATGCAAAAAATAATTGATAGCAACAGCATTAATAAACTATACAATGAACATACACAGATTTACAACCAGGATAAAAAGCTCATTTATAATACTAATGACAAGCTTGCCATCAACTGGACAAGTGCTGAACTTGATCAGCTAAAATTACAACACAGGTTATTTAAAAAAAACGCGAAAAATGACGTGCTGGGTTTATATTACACTTTTGATAATAAGGCATATTTTGTACTCATCGCAGCTAAAGATACCTATGATGAAAAATTAGACTATTTAAGATACCTGCTTGTCGGCGCTTTTATAATAGGGACTGTGATAGTATGGATATTGTCGTTCAGCTTAAGTAAAAGAGCGCTTAAGCCCCTTGATAATTTTCGTAAAAGCATCCAGGAAATAACCGACAGCAATTTGAAGATCAGGCTTTCAGAAGTTAAAAAAGAGGACGAAATTAATGCCCTGGCTAATTCCTTTAACCAAATGATGGACCGGATTGACAATGCCTACAACAGGCAAAAGGAATTTACTGCAAACGCCTCACACGAATTGCGCACTCCGGTAGCACGCATCACAGCACAGTTGGAAAATTTATTGAACAGAGACGGGCTGGATCAGGTTACGAGGTCAAATATAGCCAGTATATCAGAAGATACCTTTCAGCTGTCCGAAATCATTAGTTCGTTAGTGATGTTAGCTGACATCAATAGCCGTGAACATAACTTTTCTTTCACCAAATTAAGACTGGACGAAATAGTTTTCAATGCCGTTACGGAACTATCCAAGCTGTACCCCGATTTTAAACTAAAGTTTGAGATTGAAAACAACGCTAAAAATGATACGAATCTCGAAATATCGGGAGATGAAACGTTATTAAAAATTGTGTTTGTGAACCTGCTAAAGAACGCATTTATTTATTCGGATAATGGAATTCCGGAATGTGTCATTAAACAAAAATACCAGCATCTCGAACTTTATATTACCAACACAGGCATCGTACCGGATGTTGAAGATACCGCCACCCTTTTCACCACATTTTACCGGGGAAGCAACACAAAACACATTTCAGGCAGTGGCATTGGATTGAGTATTGTACAGCGGGTTTTGAAGTACCACAATGCTGACATTGCTTACCAGATCATCGATAAAAATACAAATTTGGTAATTATAAGGTTCTCGATGTAGTAATGCTATTTAATGCTTTAAAAGGATTGGCACAAACATATAACCTGAAACTAAAAGTGCAAACACATATTTTTCTTTTGTTCCCGGGTGTTTTTTGTTTCGAAGGATTTTTCTAAGGGCGTTATGTTGCCGGGGCAGCCGTGTTTTTACGATGTACATTTTCATACGCTCAAGAGCTTAAAATCGCATACCGGAGCCCCGCCGGTGCAAATAAATGCTTTATCTGTTTAATATTGCACCTGACGGCAATTTTGGCCGTTTAAATTGTCAATAGTTAACGCAATTTACTAATTTAGGGCGGTCAAACCCACCTTAAACATGAAGAGGCTCTTTTTGCTCCTGGTCATCATCATAACAGTCCATTATATAGTAAAATCACAATCACAAACAAAAACAAACTCAAAAACCGATACCGCAAAAAACAAAACTCCTGCAAAAACGGACTCTATAAACGTTAAGTTCCCGTTAAAACTCAATACAACCAATTTTGGCAGGATAGACAGTGCCGATATGAATTTGAACCCGGCCATCCCGATTGAAAAATATGGATTTGTGGATACTGCGGACCTTAAAATGGCTGCCTGCGACTTCGAAAAGGATGCAAACGCCATGGTGCTTTTTGATCGTGGCGAAATGGCCTTAACCGTTCCGGAAATAATACTGGAACGCCAGAGAAGGGTAAAAGTGTTTAACGATAATGGCAAAGAAGAAGCAAATATCCGGATAGAACTCAATAACCGTTTCGGCACCGAAATGCTATTGGGTATAGAAGGAGAAACCATAAACCTGGAAAACGGAAAGATCCGTTACACAAAACTCGATCCGAAGCTTATTTATGCCGAACATACCGATAAAAACAAAGATGTCATTATCTTTTCGATGCCTGATGTTAAGGCGGGTTCGGTATTTGAGTACAGGTACATGTGGGCCCGTAACTTTTCGAGAAATTTCCCGCCCTGGAATTTTCAATGCAACCTGCCGACCCGGTACAGCCAGTTAAATGCTTTTATCAATCTGATGTTCACATTTTCCGTTAATCAAAACACCGCCCAAGCCTTTGTGCGCGATACCACATCAATGGGTGGCTTTGGGCATGTTTGGGCGATGGCAAATGTTTCCTCCACCAGGAAGGAGGCCTATATGCGTTCCGCAGCGGATGTCCTTCAAAATTTAACCTTCATTATAAGCGCGATAAAGGTTAACGGGCAAACAAGAACTATCGACCAGTCGTGGACTGACGTGGGGAAGGAAATTGTCATGGACAAGGATTTTTATAAACCTTATGACCAAAGCCTGCACGACGAAGATGAACTGATAAAGAAAGCAGAAGCCTTAAAAGGCGATGACCAAAAAATTGCCTTCTTGTTTAACCAGGTAAAAACCCTGATGAAGTTTAACGACGAAAAGAACTGGATGTCAAGAGAGGGTATAAAAAACGCCTGGAAAAAAAAGAGCGGCAGTTGGGGAGAGATCAACATGATTCTTAACCGTCTTTTAAATCTGGCGGGTATAAAAGCCTATCCCATGCTGGTTAGCACCCGGGATAACGGAAGAATACGGCCGGATTTTACAAATATTTACCAGATCAATAAATTGGTGAGTTACGTGCCTGTTGACAGTAACAAGTATTATGTTTTGGATGCCACGGACAAATACAATGTTTATAACGAAATACCCTTTGAACTGCTGAACTCCTACGGGCTTTATTTTAATAATAAAAAAAACGACGGTGCGCTGATTTTTATGAAAAAAGAGGGCCAGGTGAGACAGTCCGTTTATATAAATGCCGAGATCAATCCCGATGGTATCATGAAAGGCACCGCCCAAATCAGCAGTAGCGCCTACAATAAGAGCGCCTGCCTCGAAATGCACAAACTGCTCGACGACGAAAAATACAAACAGTATCTGACAGAGAATGACAATAATTTAAAAATCACGTCGCTCCAAATGGAAGACGCTGAAGTAGACTCGCTTCCGCTGAAGCAAAACATCAACTTTAGCCTCGAGCTTCCGGGAACCGACAATAAGTACATCTATTTTAATCCGAATTTATTTACATCATTGCATAACAACCCATTTTTGAGCAAACAACGCGCTTCCGATATCGACTTTGGGTGCAGTAATATTTACACCATAAATGGCAGGTATAAAATCCCTGAAGGATACAAAATTGAGGCAATGCCTAAAATGAAAACCCTGGTAATGGCCGATAGAAGCATCATTTTTAAACAGATAATTGGCGAACAGGATGGTTATATCGTAGTAAACTATGTAATTAATTATAAAAAAGCAATATATCTGCAGGCCGACTATCCGGCTATCTACGCCTACTTTAAAGCGATGACCGAAATGCTAAACGAGCAAATTGTATTTAAAAAAATTTAACCGCAATGATGTTATCCACCAAACCGACTAACTGCCCAATCCAATCAATATGAATAAATTCTTCTATGCTTTAGTTATCACATTATTTGCATTTTCTGTATCAGCACAAACAAATCAACAGTACATAGTGGCGAACCCGCCGGTTATTAAATTGCCGGAACCCTACGGGAAAATTGATCGCACCGATCTTGAAATGAAATCGTGTGATTTTGAACCCGATGCCAATGCCGAAGTTCTTTTTGATAAAGGCACGATAACAACCTATACCGCGATCAGCCTCGAGCGCCATGTACGGACAAAGATCTTCAACAATTTTGGAAAAAAATATGCCAGCGTGCGCCTTTACTATGCTGCTTACCCGGGCTCTTTGGCAGTATCGGGATTTGAAGCCGAAACCTTCAACCTGGAGGGTGGTAAAGTAGTGATCACCCGCCTCGACAAGAGCCAGATACATACGGAAAAAATCGACAAATATCACTCTGCTATTGAATTTGCCCTGCCTAATATTAAGCCCGGCTGTGTAATTGAATATAAATACAGAGCGGATTTTAGCGGTGTATGGGATTTTCAACGCGAAATACCAGTTCGTTACAGCGAAATCCAGGGGGCATTTTCAGATCGATTACACTTTAGGTTTATTGATCACGTTAAGCAGCCTTACTATAAAAACAAGGGCGAAAGCAGCGACCTGGTGCAGGATAAGGTTATGATCAATGTTTCATCACTACCGGACGAGCCTTACATGACGCCGCGTTCAGAAAATTTACAGCGGATAGAACTTTTGAACAACGGTATCTTCATCAATACATGGCCCGCTATAGGTAAACTTTTAATGGACTATACTGATTTTTCAGACGAGTTTAATAAACGGATAAAAGGAGGGAATGAGATCGTTACCCATGCAAAAAGTTTAAAAACCGATGATGAGCGAATTTCGTTCATTTTCAATCAGGTGAAGAACGCCATGAATTGGAATAAAATGCATGGTTTTTTTATCGACGAGGGCACAGTAAGCGCCTGGGACAAAAAGGCAGGCAATGCCGCCGATATCAATCTGATCCTGTATAACCTGCTGATAAAATCAGGCATCAAGGCCTACCCGCTGCTTATTAGCACCAAAAACAATGGAAGGTTAAATCCGGCCAATCCCAATATTTTTATATTTAATACCCTTGTTGTTTATGTGCCTTTAGATAATGATAAATATTATGTGCTGGATGCAACAAATAAATTCAATTTGTTTAATTCGATACCTGTTGAGGAGTTGAACTCTTTTGGCTTGAAAATCGACCCGCACGATAAAGAATATAAAATTGTTTCGATGGAAAACGATGAACCTTCGACACAATCGGTTTTTTTAAGTACAGAAATAACAGCCGATGGAAAAATGACTGGCTCAGCCGAAATTACAAGCTCCAGCTATAATAAAATGAATGCTATTGAACGATACAAAACCGATGGCGAAGAAAAATACATAAAATACCTTTGTAATGGTGATAACGGTTTAAAGGTATCCTCGCTCAGATTGGATAATATGGAAATCGATTCGCTGCCATTAACCCAAAAAGTAGATTTTAAGGCTGATTTGGCCGGATCGGATGAGAATTACATCTATGTTAACCCCGATATTTTTACCCTGTTAAACAAAAATCCATTCTTAAAGGAAACCCGGTTTACTAATATTGATTTTGGATACCTTAACAATTACTCCTTTAACGAAATGTTTAAAATTCCGGCAGGGTATAAAGTAGATGCGATGCCAAAAAATGTAAGCATGGCTATGCCCGACACCAGTATTGTTTTCCGCCGCAAATTTGTTGAGCAGGATGGAACCATTGTAGCAAGAATTTTGATCCAGTTTAAAAAGACTGTGTTTTTTGCGGAAGATTATCCGGCGCTTTTTGATTTTTACAAAAAAATGTATGATATGATGAACGAACAAATCGTGCTAAAAAAATCCTGAAAATTAGTGTTTTACTTCGCTGCTAATATTTACATTTAGCAGCGCTTAATTTTAGTTCCCTATTAACGTTCGACTACATCTACCCTGGTGTAAACATCGCCCGTTGACTGCTAAAAAATTAATTTAACTACTAATAAAATAACTTCTATTGATTAACCCTAAACATTATGAATAAACTATTTACGCTTTTTTTATTCTGCGTTGCCTTTTTAACTGTTAAAGCACAAACAAAGCCGGCGCCCGAGACACAGCCTTTTGGAAAAATTGACAAGTCGGATCTCGAAATGACATCCTGTGATTTTGAGAAGGACGCCAATGCAGAAGTGCTTTTCGCCACCGGATCGGTTTATTTTGATCAGGAATACAATATCTTATTTGAACGCCATGTACGTATTAAAATTTTTAACGACAAGGGGAAAGACGAAGCCAATATTAAACTGAGGTTTCGGGCCGGAAACCGGTTGGAGTATATAACGGGCGTTCAGGCCGAGACGATCAATCTGAATAATGGTTCGATACAAATTACAAAAATCGATAAAAAGCAAATCTTCACACAAAGGATCAACAAACTTTATAGCGAGGTTGTGTTTTCGTTTCCTGATGTTAAAGCCGGTTCGGTAATTGAGTTTAAGTATACTTTAACCGCCGCCAGTGTGGGTGATTTCCCTGACTGGTATTTTCAAACCAATATCCCAACCCGCTACAGCGAGATCAAAACAGATATTCCAACTATTTTATACTATAAAACGCTGGTAATGGTTAACCAGCCTTATGCTAAAAACACCAGCGAGGTTAAGGCCGTGGCTAACATCCCCTCGCTTAGCGATGAGCCGTATATGAGTTCGCGCAGAGATAACGCCGAACGGGTACTGTATCAGTTGTCAAGCGTAAACACGATTAGTTTTCATCAAAGTTTTTCAGATACCTGGCAGAAAGTAGGAAAAGAGGAAATAGATTATGAAGATTTTGGGGGGCAGTTTAAAAGGAAAGTTACGGGCGAAGACATTATTATCAATAAAGCAAAAAGCCTGGCCACAACAGATGAAAAGATCGCTTACATTTTTGGCGAAGTAAAAAACACCATGAAATGGAATGAGGAGGACGATGCCTATACCGACGAAGGCACAGCAGAGGCCTGGAACAAAAAAATCGGTAACTCCACTGAG
>Ga0302322_100005296_pt1 | contig 11316 bp, 8 predicted proteins | sample Fen_T0_2_FD_203757 | JGI IMG/M metagenome (GOLD analysis project Ga0302322, IMG submission 203757) | Peat permafrost microbial communities from Stordalen Mire near Abisko, Sweden - Fen_T0_2 | ecosystem: Environmental > Terrestrial > Soil > Wetlands > Permafrost | place: Sweden: Abisko... | reverse complement strand
ATCGACGGCGTCAACGCGAAGAGCACCGGCGTCTACACCATGGTCAAGGACTTCAAGTCCCGCGGCGTCCCGATCGACTGCGTCGGCTTCCAGTCCCACCTCACCGGCGGCCCGCCGAGCGACTACCAGACCAACCTGCAGCGCTTCGCCGACCTGGGCGTCGACGTCCAGATCACCGAGCTCGACATCGCCGGCAGCACCCAGGCCACCGGGTACGCCAACGTCGTGAAGGCGTGCCTCGCCGTCTCCCGCTGCGCGGGGATCACGGTCTGGGGCATCCGCGACAGCGACTCCTGGCGGACAGGGGAGAACCCGCTGCTCTTCGACTCCAGCGGTAACAAGAAGGCCGCCTACACCTCCGCCCTGAACGCGCTCAACGCCGGCGGCACCACGGTGACGACGTCGCCCACGACGACGAAGCCGCCGACCAGCACCCCGCCCACCACCACCCCGCCGACCAGCACGCCGCCCACCACCACCCCGCCCACGACCACCCCGCCCACCACCACCCCGCCGTCGGGCGGGGCGTGCACCGCGTCGGTGTCGCTCGACTCCTGGAACGGCGGGTTCGTCGCCACGGTCACGGTGAGCGCGTCGCGCGCCGTGAGCGGGTGGACGGTCTCGCTGACGCTGCCCTCGGGCACGTCGGTGACGGGCAGCTGGAACACCGCCGCGAGCGGCACCAGCGGCACCGTGCAGTTCGGCAACGTCTCCTACAACGGCTCGATCGCGGCCGGCGGCTCGGCGCAGTTCGGCTTCCAGGGCACCGGCAGCGCCGGCACGCTCACCCCGGCCTGCTCGGCGGCCTGACCCCGCACACCCCCCGGAGGCGGTGGGTGGCGACCCTGCCACCCACCGCCTCACCGGCGCGTTTGCCTGTCGCGTATCATGAGCGCACAGGGCTCGTCGTCCCCGACCGATCGGGCCGGACGGCGCGAAACGGCTGGGGGCGGACCATGCGACGGCCAGCAATGACCGATGTCGCCCGGCTCGCCGGAGTCTCGCACCAGACCGTCTCGCGCGTCCTCAACGAGCACCCGAGCGTCCGCGAGGAGACCCGGCTGCGCGTCCAGGCGGCCATCACCCAGCTCGGCTACCGGCCCAACAGCACCGCGCGGGCCCTGGTGACGGGCCGCTCCCAGGTGATCGGCGTCGTCACCCAGAGTTCCACCCTGTACGGGCCCGCGTCGCTCCTGTCCGCGTTCGAGCAGGCCGCGGGGGCCGCCGGGTTCGCCGTCACCGTGGGCAGCGTCCGCACGCTGCGGCGGGAGTCCATCGTCGAGGCCGTCGAGCGGCACCTCAACCAGCGGGTGGCGGGCATCGTCCTCATCGCGCCCGTCGTCCAGGCGAGCGAGGCCATCCAGGACCTGCCGGCCGACGTCCCCCTCGTCACCGTCGACGGCGACCCGGACCACCCCGCGGCCCTCGTCACGGTCGACCAGGAGGGCGGCGCCGCGATGGCGACCCGGCACCTGCTCGACGCCGGGCACCGCACGGTGTGGCACGTCAGCGGCCCGCCGGACTGGTTCGACGCGCGGGGCCGCATCCGGGGCTGGCGCCGCGCCCTCGAGGAGGCGGGCGCCGAGGTGCCGCCGCTGCTGACCGGCGACTGGTCGGCGGCGTCGGGGTACCGGGCCGGGCAGATGCTCGTCCGGATGCTCGATGTCACGGCCGTGTTCGCCGCCAACGACCAGCTCGCCCTGGGCCTGCTGCGGGCCCTCAACGAGCGCGGGCGCCGGGTGCCGCACGACGTCAGCCTGGTGGGCTTCGACGACGTCCCCGAGGCCGCGTTCTACACCCCGCCCCTGACGACGGTCCGGCCCGACTTCGCCGCCGTCGCCCGGTCCGGCCTCGGCCTGCTGCTGCGCCAGATCGAGTCCGGCGTGCCCGGCCACGAGCGCGACACCATCGCCCCCGAGCTGGTGTCCCGCGAGAGCGTCGCCCCGCCGCCCGGCGGCGAGGGGGCCCTGCCCCCGAGGGCGCGGTCCGCGACGAGCTGAGACCGCGCCCCGGGCTTCAGGGCGTCAGAGCCCCCGGGCCATCCGGAAGTACACCTGGTTGCAGCGCATCTCGTGGCGGAAGGTGCGCGGGGTGGTGTCGGCGTCGATGACGAGCAGCTCGGTCGCGGCCATCGTCGCCAGGTCGTCGAGCGTCTCGACGTCGACCGCCGTCGACAGGACCGTGTGGTGCGGGCCGCCCGCGGTGAGCCAGCACTCGCTCGACGTGCGCAGGCTCGGGCGCGGCGTCCAGACGGCGCGGGCCACCGGCAGGTTCGGCAGCGGCTCGTCCGGCGGGACGACGTCGATCTCGTTGGCCACCAGGCGCAGCCGCTCGCCGACGTCCGACAGGCCCACGACGACGGCCGGCCCGGGAGCGGCGTCGAACACCAGCCGGACCGGGTCCTCCCGGCCGCCGATGCCCAGCGGGTGGATCTCGCACGACGGCACGTCGGAGGCGATCGTCGGGCACACCTCGAGCATGTGCGCACCGAGGATCTTCGGCGTGCCCGGCCCGAAGTGGTAGGTGTAGTCCTCCATGAAGGAGGTGCCGCCCGGCATGCCGGCGCCCGCCACCTTGACCAGCCGGCCGAGGAGCGCCGTCTTCCAGTCGCCCTCGCCGCCGAAGCCGTAGCCGTCGGCCATGAGCCGCTGGACGGCGAGGCCCGGCAGCTGGCGCAGCCCGCCGAGATCCTCGAAGTTGGTCGTGAACGCCTTCGCGCCGACCCCCTCGAGCAGGCTCCGCAGGCCGAGCTCGATCCGCGCTGCATAGCGCAGCGACTCGTGCCGGTCCGCGCCCCGGCGCAGCTCGGCCGCCACCTTGTAGCGCTCCTCGTACTCGGCCGTCAGCGCGTCGACCTCGGCGTCACCCGTGGCGTCGACGGCGGCGACCAGGTCGTTGACGCCGTAGGTGTTGACGGACGCGCCGAAGACGATCTGCGCCTCGACCTTGTCGCCCTCGGTCACCGCGACGTCCCGCATGTTGTCGCCGAACCGGACGACGCGCAGCCGGTGGGCCTCCGACCAGGCCGACGCCGCACGCATCCAGGTGCCGACGCGCTCGCCGACCACCGGGTCCTCGGCGTGGCCGGTGACCGTCTTGCGGGCCACGCCCATCCGGGCCTCGAGGTACCCGAACTCGCGGTCGCCGTGCGCGGCCTGGTTGAGGTTCATGAAGTCCATGTCGATCTGCGCCCAGGGCAGCGCCATGTTGGCCTGGGTGTGCAGGTGCAGCAGCGGCTTGCGGAGCGCGGCGAGGCCGTTGATCCACATCTTCGCCGGGGAGAAGGTGTGCATCCAGGCGATGACGCCGACGCAGGCGTCGTCCGCCGACGCCTCCAGGCAGGTCCGGCGGATCGCGTCCGCCGTCGTCAGCACGGGCTTCCACACCAGGCGGAGACGGACCGCCGGGGACCCCTGCAAGGTCTCGGCGATCCGCCGGGACTGTTCCGCCACCTGCTGCAGCGTGTCGTCGCCGTAGAGCGACTGGCTGCCGGTGAGGAACCACACCTCGTACGTGGGCTCGTCGCCCGTGGCCTGGTCGGACATCGCCTCTGGTCCTCTCGCTGCGGTGCTGGTCACTGCCCGTACACGTTCTGGTAGCGGGCGTAGAGGTGGTCGACGTCCGCCGGTGCGATGGGGACCGGCGTCCCGAGCTGCCGGGAGATGTGGACGGTGCGGGCGACGTCCTCGCACATGATCGCCGCCTTCACCGCCGACCGGGCCGACGGGCCGATGGTGAAGACCCCGTGGTTGCGCATCAGGACGGCCGGCGAGCGGTGCCCGCTCAACGTCGCCACGATGCCCCGGCCGATGTCGTCGCCGCCGATGAGCGCGAACGGCCCCACCGGGATCTCCCCGCCGAACTCGTCGGCCATCGCGGTGAGGACGCACGGCACCGGCTCGTCGCGTGCCGCCCAGGCGGTCGCGTAGGTGCTGTGGGTGTGGACGACGCCGCCCACCTGGGGCATGTGCCGGTAGACGTACGCGTGGGCGGCCGTGTCGCTCGACGGCTTGAGCGTGCCCTCGACGACGGTCCCGTCCAGGTCGCACAGGATCATCGACTCGGGCGTGAGGTCGGCGTAGTCGACGCCGCTCGGCTTGATCAGGAACAGGTCCCCGGACGGCAGCCGGGCCGACACGTTGCCGGCGGTCCAGACGACCAGGCCCGAGCTCACCAGCTCACGGTGCAGCCCGACGAGCTCGGCGCGCAACCGGGCGACGGCCTCGTCCTGGGACGGCGCAGCGGACTTCATCTCTATCCCTTCACAGCCTCGGTGACCGCCTCCCGGCGCAGGGCGCGCAGGCGGTGCATGACGTCGTTGCGCCCGCGGCCGAAGTAGTCGTGCAGCTGCACGTACTCGGCGTAGAGGGCGTCGTACCGCGCGGCCGCGACGGGGTCGGGCACGTACACGGCCCGCCGCACCCGGCCCATGACGGCCGCGGCGGCGTGGATGTCGGGGTAGGCGCCGGCGGCCACGGCCGCGTGCATCGCCGACCCGAGGGCGGGCCCCTGGTCGGACTCGATGACGCCGAGCGGGCGGCGGGTGACGTCCGCGTACAGCTGCATGAGGAAGCGGTTCTTCAGCAACCCGCCCGCCACGATCAGCTCCCGGACTCCCACCCCGCTCGCCTCGAAGTTCTCGATGATCGTCCGGGTACCGAAGGCCGTGGCCTCCAGCAGCGCGCGGTAGATCTCGTGCGGCCGGGTGGCGAGCGTCATCCCGACGAGGACGCCGGACAGCTCGTGGTCGACCAGCACCGACCGGTTGCCCGAGTGCCAGTCCAGCGCGATCAGGCCGCTCTCGCCGATGGCCAGCTGCTCGGCCCGGCGGGTCAGCTCCTCGTGGACGCCGTGCCCGGCGGCGCGGGCCGCCTCCACCACCTCGGCGGGGACGGCGTGGTCGACGAACCAGGCGAAGATGTCGCCGACGCCCGACTGGCCCGCCTCGTAGCCGAACAGGCCCGGGCTGATGCCGCCGTCCACGACCCCGCACATGCCGGGGACCTCCGCCAGCCGGTCGGAGTTCATCACGTGGCACGTCGACGTGCCCATGATCGCGACCATCTGGCCGGGCTCGAGCGCCCGCGCGGCGGGCGCCGTCACGTGCGCGTCGACGTTGCCCGCGCAGACGGCGATCCCGGCGGGCAGGCCCGTCCAGCCGGCGGCGCGCTCGTCGAGCGAGCCCACCCGGGCCCCGAGCGGCACCACCTCGACGGCGAGCTTGTCGACGGCGAACCGGGCGAAGCCCGGGTTCAGCTCGCCCAGGTACGACTCGCTCGGGTACCGGCCGTCCTGGTGGACGCCCTTGTAGCCGGCGGTGCAGGCGTTGCGCCGGTAGACGCCCGTCAGCTGCCAGACGATCCAGTCGGCGGCCTCGACGAGGTACGCCGCGCGCTCGTAGACCTCGGGGTCCTCCTCGAGCAGCTGCAGGCCCTTGGCGAGCTCCCACTCGCTCGAGAGCTTCCCGCCGTACCGGCCGATCCACGACTCCTTGCGGGAGTGGGCGAGCGCGTTGATCCGGTCGGCCTGGCCCTGCGCGGCGTGGTGCTTCCACAGCTTGACGTAGGCGTGCGGCCGGTCGGCGAACTCGGGCAGCTCCGACAGCGGCGTCCCGTCCGCCAGCGTGGGGAGCAGGGTGCAGGCGGTGAAGTCGGTGCCGATCCCGATCACGTCGGCGGGGTCGACCCCGGCCGCGGCCAGGGCCCGGGGCACGGCGTCGCGCAGCACGTCCACGTAGTCCGACGGCACCTGCAGCGCCCAGTCGGGCGGCAGCGCGCGCCCGTCCGGGAGCGCGCGGTCCAGGACCGCGTGGGTGTACTCGTGGACGGCGCTGCCCAGCTCGGCGCCGTCGCTGACCCGGACCACGAGGGCCCGCCCGGAGAGGGTGCCGTAGTCCACACCCACCACGTACCGGTCCTCGCCTGTCGACCCCATGATCCACTCCTGTCGGACGTTCGCGACGTTGCAGAACGCGGCGACGGCGGCCCGCGGGATCGGCCTGGCGGCCGTACCTCCTGGTCGGGTCCGCCGGGGCCCGGCACCGCGGACCGGGCACAGGAGTACCCGACGGGCGCCACCGTCGCACAGCCTCAGTGTTAGCCTTAACATGTCAGCGACGTCAATCCCCCTCACCCGCCGTGAGCGGCCATCACACCCGGTCCCCCAGACCCCCTCCGTGTCCGTCTTACCCGGTTCAGGTGCATGATAGGGGTGACGTCTCAGCGAGATCTCGGGCATCCTCGACATCTCCTTGAGCAGCGAGTGACGATCGTTACATTACCGTTACGAACTATTGCATTGCCCAGCGTGCTGTTAGCGATAACACTGCTCGGTGCCAGAACAGGTCGTTTCGACCACCAGCCCTCTCGCCGTCGCGGCGGAGCTGGATGAAGTGCCCACGAAGGAGTGAGCGTGAACTGGAACAGCGCGCGAGTCCGCGCCCTCGGACTCCTCACGGTCGGCGCGGTCGTCGCGCTGACCGGATGCGGCAGCAGCAGCTCGGGCTCCGCCTCCACCAGCAGCAGCGGCTCGGCCGCCGCCGCCGGTGGCGCGAAGAAGAACATCACCATCGGCTTCGCGCAGGTGGGCTCCGAGAGCGGCTGGCGTACCGCCAACACGACGTCGATCAAGGCCGCCCTCACCAAGGACGCCGGCTTCACCCTGAAGTTCGCCGACGCCCAGCAGAAGCCGGAGAACCAGATCCAGGCGATCCGGTCGTTCATCGCCCAGAAGGTCGACGTGATCGCCTTCTCGCCGGTGGTCACCACCGGGTGGGACTCGGTCCTCGAGGAGGCCAAGGCCGCCAACATCCCGGTCATCCTCACCGACCGGGCGGTCGACGTGAAGGACAAGACCCTCTACAAGACCTTCATCGGGTCGGACTTCATCGAGGAGGGCAAGCGGGTCGGGGAGTTCGTCTCCACGACCTACGGCACCAAGCCGATCAACGTGGTGGAGCTCGAGGGCACCACGGGCTCGGCCCCCGCGATCGACCGCAAGAAGGGCTTCTCGGACGCGATCGCGAGCAACCCCAACATCAAGGTCGTCGCCTCCCAGACCGGCAACTTCACCCGGTCCGAGGGCAAGCAGACCATGGAGGGGCTGCTCCAGTCCCAGAAGCAGATCGACGTCCTGTTCGCCCACAACGACGACATGGCGCTGGGCGCGATCGAGGCGATCGAGGCCGCGGGCAAGAAGCCGGGCGTCGACATCAAGATCGTGTCGATCGACGGCGTCAAGGACGGCATGACCGCCCTGTCCACGGGTAAGATCAACTACATCGTGGAGTGCAACCCGCTGCTCGGTCCCGACCTCGCGACCCTGGCGAAGAAGGTCGTGAACGGGGAGTCGGTCGATGCCCGCATCGTCACCCACGACGACGCCTTCGACCAGGCCGGTGCGACCAAGGCACTGCCTGACCGGAAGTACTGACCGCCGGTCACGCTCTCCGGGCGCCCCAGCTGAGGGTGGCGCCCGGAGAGCGTCCGCGCATCGTCCGTGAGACGAGGAAGGCCCGTCGTGACGACCATGACATCAGCGGCCCCGCCGATCATCAAGATGACGGGGATCTCCATGCACTTCCCGGGCGTCAAGGCGCTCGACGACGTCGACTTCCAGCTCTTCCCCGGCGAGGTGCACGCCCTGCTCGGTGAGAACGGCGCGGGGAAGTCGACCCTCATCAAGGTGCTGACCGGCGTGTACACCCCCACCGCCGGCACCGTCGAGGTGGACGGCGAGGCGCAGCACTTCGCCACCCCGGCGCAGGCCCAGGACGCCGGCATCGCCACCGTCTACCAGGAGGTCAACCTCTGCGCCAACCTGTCGGTGGCGGAGAACGTCCTCCTCGGCCGCGAGCCGCGCCGGTTCGGCTGCATCGACTGGCGGGCCACCCGCCGGCAGGCGCGCGAGTACCTGACCCAGCTCAACCTCGACATCGACCCGGCCTCGACGCTGGGCTCCCACTCGATCGCCGTCCAGCAGCTCGTCGCCATCGCCCGCGCGATGGTGATCGACGCCCGGGTCCTGATCCTCGACGAGCCGACCTCCAGCCTCGACGCGAGCGAGGTCGAGCGGCTCTTCGCCGTCATCCGGACCCTGAAGGAGAAGCAGGTCGCGATCCTCTTCGTGTCCCACTTCCTCGACCAGGTCTACGCGATCTCCGACCGGCTGACGGTCCTGCGCAACGGCCGGCTCGTCGGGGAGTTCCCGGCGTCGGAGCTGCCGCGGGTGCAGCTGGTGTCCAAGATGATGGGCACCTCCATCGAGGTGCTCGAGGAGCTGGAGGCCGCCCCGCTGCGGGCCGCGCGCGCCGGTGACGGCGTCGAGCCCGTCCTGCGGGCCGAGGGCGTCGGGCGCAAGCGCTCGGTCGCGCCCGTGGACCTCACGCTCCTGCCGGGCGAGGTGGTCGGGCTGGCCGGCCTGCTCGGGTCGGGCCGCACCGAGGTCGCCCGCCTGCTCTACGGCGCCGACCGCGCCGACAGCGGCTCGATCACCGTGGGCGGCCGGCACACGCGGATCCGCAACCCGCGGGCCGCGCTGCGCCTGGGGATCGCCTTCGCGTCCGAGAGCCGCCGCGTCGAGGGGCTCGTCGGCGACCTGACCGTCCGCCAGAACATCGTCCTCGGCCTGCAGGCCCGGCGCGGCTGGATCCGGCGCCTGCCGGGCCGGCGCGTCGACGAGATCGTGGCGCGGTACATCAAGGACCTCGACATCCGCCCGGCCAACCCGGACGCGCTGGTCCGCAACCTGTCCGGGGGCAACCAGCAGAAGGTGCTGCTCGCCCGCTGGCTGGCCCTGGAACCGCGCATCCTCATCCTGGACGAGCCGACCCGCGGCATCGACGTCGGGGCGAAGGCCGAGATCCAGCGTCTCGTGTCGCAGCTCGCCACGGACGGCATGGCCGTCCTGTTCATCTCCGCCGAGCTGGAAGAGGTGCTGCGCCTCAGCCACCGCATCGGCGTCATGCGCGACCGGGTGAAGGTCGCTGAGATCGAGAACGGGGACGACGTCGGGCTGGACACCGTCGTCGAGCTCATCGCAGGGGGGACGAAGGCCTCATGAACGCGCTGTCCCGGATCGCCCGGCACCGGTTCACCTGGCCCCTCGTGGCCCTGGTGGCCCTGCTCGTCGCCGACACGGTCAAGACCTCGACCTTCCTCTCCGTCCGGGTGCAGGACGGGCACCTCTTCGGCGGCCCGATCGACATCCTCCGCAACGGCGCGCCGCTGCTGCTCGTGTCGCTCGGGATGACCCTGGTGATCGCGACCCGCGGCATCGACCTGTCGGTCGGCGCGGTCCTCGCCATCGCGGGAGCCGTGGCCTGCGACATGATCGCCTCGTCCGGCAGCCCGGGCTCGCTGGGCACCGTGCTGACCGCGTGCGCGGTGGCCTGCGCGATCTGCATCGTCCTCGGCTTCGCCAACGGGTTCCTGGTGGCGGTCGTCGGCATCCAACCGATCATCGCGACCCTGATCCTCATGACGGCGGGCCGCGGCATCGCGATGCTCATCACCGAGGGCCAGATCACCACCGTCAACAGCGCACCGTTCGCGAAGATCGGCGGCGGCTTCTGGTTCGGGGTCCCGGCGGCGGTCGTCATCGCCGGCGTGATCTTCGGGCTCGTCGCCGTCGGCACCCGCCGGACGGCGCTCGGCGTCCTGGTGGAGTCCGTCGGCATCAACCCGGAGGCGAGCCGGCTGGCGGGCGTCCGGTCCATGAGCATCCTGCTCGCCGTCTACGCGGCCAGCGGGCTGTTCGCGGCCGTCGCCGGGCTCATGGTGGCCTCGAACGTGCACGCCGCCGACGCCAACAACGCGGGCCTGTTCATCGAGCTGGACGCGATCCTCGCCGTCGTGCTCGGCGGGACCCTGCTGAACGGCGGCCGGTTCTCGCTGATCGGCACGCTGATCGGCACGCTCGTCATCCAGACCCTCACCATCTCGGTGACCATCCAGGGCATCTCGGGGTCGGTGACGCCGTTCTTCAAGGCCCTCGTCGTCATCGCCGTGTTCCTCCTGCAGTCCCCGGCCGCCCGGCAGCGGCTGCGGGGACGACGACCGGCGACCGGGCCCCGCCCGGGCACCGCCGCCCCGGCGGGGGCCGTCGTCACCCTGCCCGCGACGGGTCCCGGCAGGCCCGCGGAACCGTCCCCCGAGGTTGACCTGCGTGCGGGCAACGCCGGCGCGCCACAGGCAAGGAGCTGACATGGCCACCGTTCTGACCAGCGGCCGGGACGCCCTGGGCGGCCGGCTCCGGCTCGACCGGCGCTACCTGCCGGTCGTGGGCAGCGTCGTCGTCCTCGTCCTGATGCTCGTGATCGGCGGGACGCGCTACGACAACTTCGTCTCGCCGCTCGTGATGTCCGACGTGCTCATCGACAACAGCTTCATGGTCGTGCTCGCGGTCGGCATGACGTTCGTCATCCTCACCGGGGGCATCGACCTGTCGGTCGGCGCCGTCGTCGCGCTGTCCGGCGTCTTCGGGGCCCGGCTCTTCGACGCCGGCTGGCCGGCGGTGGTGACCATCCCGGCGATGATCTTCACCGGGACGGTGATCGGCGCGCTCGTCGGCGTGATGGTGCTCGTGTTCGACGTCCAGCCGTTCATCGCGACCCTCGCCGCGATGTTCCTGGCGCGCGGCCTCTGCTACGTGTTCGCGCCGGAGTCGATCCCGATCCGCGCCGACTCGATCACCACGCTCGGCACCACCCGCTGGAAGTTCGGCGAGTGGACGCTGACGCCGACCGGGCTCATCGCCCTGGTCATGGTCGTGCTCGCCTTCTACGTGCTGCACTACACCCGGTTCGGGCGCACGGTGTACGCGATCGGCGAGGACGAGGCGTCCGCCCGGCTCATGGGCCTGCCCGTCGACCGCACCAAGCTGCTCGTCTACGTGCTCTCGGGGACCTGCTCCGGCATCGCGGGGCTGCTCTTCGCCGTCTACTCCCGGGCGGCGTACTCCCGGAACGGCATCGGGATGGAGCTGACGGCGATCGCGGCGGTCGTCATCGGCGGGGCCGTGCTGACGGGCGGGAGCGGGTTCGTCATCGGGTCGCTGCTCGGCGTCATGGCGCTCGGGCTGATCCAGACGATGATCACGTTCGAGGGGACGCTCAGCTCGTGGTGGACGAGCATCTTCATCGGGTCGCTGCTGTTCGTCTTCGTCATCCTGCAGCGCGTCATCGCGACCCGCCGGACCTGACCGGCCGTGACCGCCGGGGCGGCGCCCGGCCGTTGTGAGCGCTCACAACTCACCAACTATCGATCTTCCGACTCAGGTGCCGAGAGCACCCACGAGCGGCCCACGGACGAGCCGTCC
>Ga0302322_100005295_pt1 | contig 11320 bp, 8 predicted proteins | sample Fen_T0_2_FD_203757 | JGI IMG/M metagenome (GOLD analysis project Ga0302322, IMG submission 203757) | Peat permafrost microbial communities from Stordalen Mire near Abisko, Sweden - Fen_T0_2 | ecosystem: Environmental > Terrestrial > Soil > Wetlands > Permafrost | place: Sweden: Abisko... | reverse complement strand
AGCCCAGCGAACGCACCGTGCGCGTCGGCTCGGTGGTGCTCACGCCAGGCTACGAGGAATTCCAGGCCGCGCTGCGCGGCGAGTTCGGCCACGGCCGCTACGCCAACGTGCTGTCCAGCGTGCAGTTCGAGCGCATGCTCAGCGCCTCCGGGCCAACCGAGGGCCATGTGCAACGTCCATCGGATGGCAAACCGGTCAAGAAGATCGCCTTCATCCAATGTGTGGGTTCGCGCGACAGTGCGCGCGGCAACGGCTACTGCTCGTCGATCTGCTGCATGTCCGCGACCAAGGAAGCCATGGTCGCGCTCGAACACGTGCAGGGTCTAGATGTCTCCATCTTTTGCATGGACGTGCGGGCCTTTGGCAAGGAATTCGACAATTACGTCAACCGTGCCCGTGACGAGCACGGCGTGAAGTTCATTCGCGCCATGCCCTCGCGCGTGGTCGAGATGCCAGGCAGCAAGAACCCGCGCGTGCGCTTCTTCGACGAGAAGGGCGAGGAGAACCAGACGGAATACGACCTGGTGGTGCTGTCGGTGGGGTTGCGGCCAAGCGCCTCTGTCAAGGACACTGCGGCCAAGCTGGGCCTGGATCTGAACCAGTTCGGCTTCTGCCAGACCGATCGCCTGGCCCCCATGGCGGCGTCCAAGCCGGGCATCTACGTGGCCGGCGCCTTCCAAGAGCCCAAGGACATTCCCGAGTCGGTGGCGCAAGCCTCTGGCGCGGCTGCCTGTGCGATGGAGAAGCTGGCCCCGGTTCGCGGCACCATGATCAAGCGCCACGAGTACCCGTGGGAGCGTGACGTCACCGACGAGAAGGCGCGCATTGGCATTTTTATCTGCCACTGCGGCCACAACATCGCCTCCGTCGTCGATGTGAAGGCCGTGGCCGAGTCCGCGGGCAAGATGCCCGGCATCGTGCATACCGAAACCAATCTGTACGCGTGCTCGGATACCAGCCAGCAGCACATCAAGGATATGATCCGCGAGAAACGGCTGAATCGCCTCGTGGTCGCGTCGTGCTCGCCACGCACGCACGAAGTGCTTTTCCAAGAGACCCTGCGCGAGTCGGGCCTCAACCAGTACCTCTTCGCCATGACCAACATCCGCGACCAGTGCTCGTGGGTGCATCGCAATGACCCGGTGGCCGCGACCGAAAAGGCCACCGACCTCATGCGCATGGCCGTGGCGCGCGCGCGCAACCTCAAGGCGCTGGGCACGGGCAAGTTGCCCGTCGTTCAGTCGGCGCTGGTGCTGGGCGGCGGCCTGGCCGGCATGACCACGGCGCTGGCGCTTGGCGACCAGGGCTTCGCCGTGCACCTGTGCGAAAAGGAGGCCGTGCTCGGCGGCCAGTTGCGCAAGATCCACTACACCCTCGAAGGATCGGATGTGGTGGGCTTCCTGGCCGAGATGATCGCGCGGGTGCAGAGCCATCCCAAGATCACGGTGCACCTGCAAACCAAGCCGGTGCAGATCACCGGCCACGTGGGCAACTTCAAGACCCGCGTGGACGAGGCTGGCAAAGAGCAGACCATCAGCCACGGCGTGATCGTGCTCGCGGTGGGCGGCTCGGAACGACAGACCGAGCTGTACCTGAACGGCAAGCACCCCGGTGTGTTGACCCAGCGGCAGCTCGAAGAGAGATTGGCCGCCGCCAAAGCGCCACGACTCCCCTCCCAACCCCCGCCTATCCCTTCCGCGATGAGGCGACCAACGCCGGTGTCGGTGGGTGAGGGGCCGCTCGCCTCCGCCGCGCCTTCGGTCGTCATGATCCAGTGCGTGGACAGCCGCAACGACGCGCACCCGTATTGCAGCCGCGTGTGTTGTTCGGCCGCCATCAAGAACGCCCTGGAACTGAAGAAGCAAAAGCCCAAGGCCAAGGTGGTCGTCCTGTTCAAGGACATCCGCACCTACGGCTTCCGCGAGCTGGCGTACCAGCAAGCGCGCGAGGCGGGCGTACTCTTCATTCGCTACAACGACAAGCAAGAGCCCGTGGTCAGTGACAAGGGCGGCTTGCAGGTCAGCGTGATCGACGCCAGCAATGGCCGCGAGATCGCGCTCAAGCCCGACCTGGTGGTCCTGTCGACCGGCATCGCGCCGGCCACCGACAATCCGGTCATCTCGGGACTTCTGCGCAGCGCCTTGACGGCAGACGGCTTCTTCCTGGAAGCCCACCCCAAGCTGCGCCCGGTGGATCTGGCCAACGAGGGGGAATTCCTCGCCGGCCTTGCCCACTCGCCGCGCTTCATCGACGAGACCATTGCCCAGGCCAAGGCCGTGGCCGGCCGCGCGGCCACCGTCCTGTCGCGTGCCTTCCTCGACATCGCCGGCCAAGTGGCCAAGGTCGACCCGACCGACTGCGTGGCCTGCGCCACCTGCGTGAAGGTTTGCCCCTACGGCGCGCCCATGATCAACGAGTTGCACAAAGCCGAAATCCAGGGTGCCAAGTGCATGGGCTGTGGCTCGTGCACGGCGGCCTGCCCAGCCCACACCATCACCTTGCAACACCAGGAATGCAACCAGATGACCGCCATGCTGGACGAACTGTTGGTCAGTGACGGAGGTGCGCCATGAGCGAGCTGCAAACCGACCGGGCCAAGCCGCTGGACGCTGGCGCGTGGGTGCCGGAAATCATCGCCTTCTGCTGTAACTACTGCGCCTACGCCGCCGCTGACCTGGCGGGCTCGCGCCGTATGCAATACCCGTCGAATGTGCGCGTGATCCACGTGCCCTGCACCGGCAAGATCGAGATGGAGCACATCCTGTCGGCCTTTGAAAAGGGCATCGATGGCGTGCTCATTGCCGGTTGCCTGGAAGGCGGCTGCCACTTTCTGGAAGGCAACCTGCGCGCCAAGCGGCGCAGCGAGTATTTGCAGGAAATGCTCGACCAAATCGGCGTGGGCCGCGACCGCCTGCGAATGGTGAATTTGTCCGCGGCCATGGCGCCGACCTTTGTTCAGCGCGTGGAAGAAATCGTCGACAAGGTGAAAAGCCTGGGCCCGAATCCCCTGAGAAAGAGTGGAGTTCCATGATCGTTGCCAGCCCCAAACCCGTCACTGAACTCAAGCAACTGATTGACCGGCACAAGAAGGTGCTGTTCGTTGGCTGTGGCACCTGCGTAACCGTGTGCCTGGCTGGCGGCGAGCGCGAGGTCGGCATCGCCGGCTACGCCACGCGCATGGCGCGTAAGCTGTCCGGCCAGCCCGTCGAGCTGGAGCAGGTCACCATCGAGCGCCAGTGCGAAAACGAATTCATCAAGGATCTGGCCGGCCCCATCGAGCGCGCCGAGGCCGTGGTGTCCTTCGGCTGCGGCGCCGGCGTGCAAGCCATCGCCGAACGCTTCCCGAGCAAACCTGTCTACGCCGGCCTCAACACCAACTTCCTCGGCATCCTCGAAGAGCAAGCCGTGTGGACGGAAAAGTGCATGGCCTGCGGCGATTGCATGCTGGCTGAGTTTGGCGGCATCTGTCCCATCACCCGCTGCGCGAAGCACATGCTCAACGGGCCGTGCGGCGGGAGCACAGAGGAAAGGTGCGAGGTCGCAGAGGATCGCCCGTGCGCGTGGCAACTGATCTACAAGCGCCTTTCGGCAATTGGCCAATTGGACCGCCTAGAGAAGATCCAGCCACCCAAGAACTGGAGCCTGGCCTGGTTCGGTGGCGCGCGGAAGCTGGTGCGGCCGGAGCACCGGGTCTAGCTGCGAAGCGACCTTTAGTCCTCTCGTACCGGCAAGCACACGGCGCATGACATAGCTGTCGGGCCGTGGTCTTCTGGCTAATCCTAACCCCTCGAATAGACAAGGGGTTGCATTGGCCACGAGATTGCAGGAAGTCTCCTGGCATGAACAGGCTTTCCCGCTGTCTCTCAATGCTCGTGGTCATCGTGGGGTGCCAACCTAGCGGCAGCGAACCTAGTGATGCCTCTCATGCTGACGTCGTTTCCCAGAATGACGTTGTCGTTGATCCGGGCATTGCTCCCACTCCCGACGCGGCATCGCAGCCCGACACCCTGCCTCAGGCCAGCGGCGCCCCCCACCCACCACCGTGCGGACCCGACGAGTTCCTCTACGACGACAAAGCCTGCAGTACTCCTTCCGCCGCCTACCCCGACCCCAGCAACCCTCACTGCTCGCAGATGGGTGACGGCTGGTGCTATGCGACCTGCAAGCAGGGGGGCTCTTGCGCCGGTGGTTTCGGCTGCTACGAGAAGACGCTCTGCCATGGAAGCGACTATTGCACGGACAAGATTTACATTTGCAGCGGATCGCTGCATGGGCCCGTGGGGGCACCCTGTCGCAATTCGTACGTGGATGATTGCAACGCTCCTGCAACCTGCTCTCTTGCGACCTCCACCGACTGCGGTGACGCTTCCACCTGCGAGAAGATGGTTTGCCACCTGTAGGGTGAGTACAAGCGCGCTCGCGGGATGCACGAAAAGGGCCCTGCCAATCCCAACCAAAGTCCCCCATAGTCGTCCTGTGCATTCAAGAACGTATGCCATTCTGCTCCTCCTGCTTGCCTTCGTGGGCTGCCGGCGGGGCGAGGGTACCCAGGGGGACGCCACCATCAGCGGCATACCTGCGCGGGTTTCTCGCTTCGCCACGCGCCCAGTGATAGATGGCCGCCTCGATGAGGCTGTCTGGCGGACGGCGGCCGTGCTCGGGCCTTTCGTCGACACCAATGACGGTCGGCGCGTATCGGCGAGCCACCCCGTCGCAGCCACAGCCCGTATTGGCTGGGACGACGAGCGCCTCTACCTTGGTTTCGTGGTGGCCGATGGTCACCCTGCCTCTCCCTTTGCGCGCAACGATTCGGATCCCCACCTGTGGGGCAGCGCCTCTGCCGTCGAGGTCATGCTCCAACCAGGAGACCCGGGCGACAACCGTGACTACTACGAGATCCAGGTCGACACTGTGGGTGCCATGTTCGACACGCATTGGGACGACTACATGACGCCTTTGCAAGGCGGCTCCACTGATCGCGTGTTCGGCCACCAAGAATGGAGCTGCGCTGCTGAGCGCGCGGCAACGGTGGATGCGGGCCGCTCGTACACGATTGAGATGGCGCTACCCTGGTCGGCACTGTCGGCGGGGCGCACGCCTATCCCACCGCGCGCGGGCGATATCTGGCGCCTCAACTTGTACAGCTTCCGCGACGGACAGCGCCAGGCCTTGGGCTGGTCGCCCATCCGCGGGCAAGGCAACTTCCACCGTAGCTCGCGCTTCGGACGCGTGCGGTTCGAATAGTCGCCTCATCTACATCGCGCGCTGAATTGATCGTTCATGCACCTGCTTCTTTGGCAGGCGAATCAAGCGTGGGTCTCGCAATGGATCGTCCTTCTCGGGGGGCTCGTCCGCTGCTGTCAGGTAGCGGACCTGGATGAGCTCGACCGCGTGGGGATCGAAACGCGGCTTGGCAGGGGGATGCACGACGTGCAATGCCAGCACGAACAGAGCGATGGCACCGCAAACCGCCAGGTAGATTCCATGTTCGCCCCAACGCCAGTGAAAGTGCGGCGTGAGATCCTCGTCGAGAATGGGTTCGTATGCCTGAGACATCGCAGCCTCCTTGGTTGGCCGCCATAGCCGGTGGTCGCCGATCCACAGACAACGCCCGGGGCACGCAGGTTCCAGCGATCTTTCCCACACCAAGGAATTTGAGCTCATCGCGGCAATGACTCTGGCCAGGCATGCATGCCGTGCTCCTTTCCGGCGAGCGGACTCACTCTTTTGAGCCGTTCACAAGCCGCCGGCTGACTTAGTGAGGCGTGTGATTCGACCGATAGGAGCTCTCTGCATGCGACATTCAACAAAATGGTTCCGCTATTCCGCTCTCCTTGGCCTCGCTCTTGTGCCCATCGCTGGGTGCGATTCCGGAGGTGCCGGGGTCGCCACCGGGACCGGAGGCAAGTCCGGTTCGGGCGGAAAGGGAACCGCGGGCGGAAGCTCCGGCTCGGGCGGTAGCACGTCTACCTCGGGCAGCTCTGGGGGCGCCTCTTCGGCAGGTGGCAGTAGCGCCAGCGGCGGGAATTCAGGCGGCTCTGGCGGCAGTTCCGGCGCGGGCAGTAGCATTGGCTCTGGCGGCAGCTCTGGCTCGGGTAGCGGTGGCAAAACTGGCGTGGACGGGAGTGCTGGCGCTGGCGGCTCGGCCGGATCCGGCGGCAAGACCGGCTCGGGTGGCACCGGCGTTGGTTCTGGCGGCAGCGGCACTGGAGGCATTTCTGGTTCCGGCGGCAAGATCGGAAGCGGCGGATCGGGAACCGGTGGCGGCACAGGAACCGGTGGAGGTACCAGCACCGGTGGCAGCTCGGGCACCGGTGGTTCGGGCGCAGGTGGAACGACCGGCCCCGCCTGCGAGGTCGAGTACACCTGGCCGACCTACAGTCCGACCATTGCCTACGACTACGTCGACGAATTCGGCACTCTCGCGGCTCCGACCAAGGAATCCAAGGACTGCAGCAACATCGCGGGCTCGTACCACAAGGACTGGTGGGCCTTCTATTACGGCGCCAACAAGAACGCGGTCGTGTCGTCCGCGGCATGGATCCCCATGGTCGATCGGTTCAACACCGACTTCGGCTACATCTCGGATACCTTGCGTTGGCCGCGTGACGCTCGTGCTCGCGCCGGGTACTACAGCGCGATCTATCTTTATGGTTCCGGGCTATGCACCGACAGCGCGGCGAACACCGAGCAAGGTGGCTGGCAGAGCTCAGTCGGCGGGTATCCCATGGTGCTTGCGTCGTACTATCCGGTCTACAGCTTCGATCCGGCCTGCACCTACAACGACAAGGTCAGCCAGCAGGGCGCCATGATCCACGAGGGCATTCACTGTATCCTGGCCAGTATGCCTGGCTGCAAGAACGCCTGCTGGTTCCAAGAGGGCGGCAACACCTCGCTGCAAGCCCTGATGGAAGGCAAGCGCAGCGGCAAGACGCCGACGTCGATGGGCTTCTTGAGTGCCGGGGCGGCGGTTGCGCCCTTCATGCCCATCGAGTGCTATTCGGGCTGGCTGCAGGACGACAGCTTCGGCGGCCCCTGCGCCGAGCGCGTGAACATGTACGATTCCAGCGGCAAGCAGATATGCACCTGGCGCAACCTGCTGGGCGGCAACCAATACGGCGAAACCTTCCCGCACGCCATGGAGGTCATCCTGGGCGAAAAGGCCCTCGCATGGATCTGGCGAAACGCTTCGAAGAGCGGTCGCGTGCTGCAAGATCTGGCCGAGGTCACGAACGGCCTCGGGGCTACCCAGACCCGACGCTTGATCACGGAATACCGCGCGCGCCAGGCCTTCGGCGATTTCGGCATGTGGCAGACCGCCTACAAGAATCTGATCAATGACAACTGGAAGCTAGCCATCAAGGCCGAGTCGAGTCCATCGTGGATGACTCCCGCTGTCTGGAACGCCACGCCCTATGTCTCAACCACCGTAAGCGGAAGCACGTTGACCCCGGAAACCAGGACCCTTCCGGGTTGGTCGGGAGCCAACCAGATCCCGCTGACCATCAGCGCGGGTGCTGCCTGCGCAACCGTGACCTTCACCCCCACCGGCAAGAACATGACCTGCCAGCTCGTGTACCAGGACAGCACCGGCAAGAGCCACTATGGCAATCCGGTGTCGAGCGGCGAGTGCTCGGTTCCCACCACCGGAGTGAAGAACAACGTGGTTATCGCGGTGATTTCCAACAACGACTACATCTTCGTCGACGGCACCACCAAGTACGCCTACACGATTACGCTCGGCACGGGTGTGTCTGGAAAAGCCGATATCTATACCCAGTGGTATAAATAGCAGCCGATGCGTCCGCTGATGGCAGCCCTGCTGATTGCTGGACTCGGCACCGGCTGCCATCGCAACGCGGACAAGCCCATCGCCACCTTGGACGGTCAGTCCATCCGCGAAGGCGATTTTCGGCGCTATCTGGAAAACGCCTACCTGCCAACCGAGCTGGGCCAGATTCGCGGCGATCCGTCTCGGCGAAAAGATGCACTCAACGCGTATCTGGACGCCCGGGCCATCGCGGCCAAGGCACACAAGCAAGGTATCGACCAGGAACTGCGTTTCAAGAAGGCGGTCGAGCTGCTGGATGTGAAGATCTTGTCCCAGCTCGTGACCGAGCGGAATCGCAACCGCATCGTTCAAGCCACGCAGGTTTCTTCCGACGAGGTGAAACGCTTCTACGAGGAGCACAAGGGCGAGTACATGGTGCGCCCGAGCTTCACCGCTCACCATCTGCTGGTGTACGTGCAGGGCAACCCGGCCTTCCCGGACCAAGGCCTCAGCGAGGCAAAGGCGCGGGCCAGGGCTAGCGAGGCGCTGCGCAAACTGCGCGGTGGCGCGAGCTGGGCGCTCATCGCCGCGAAATACTCGGATGACGTTGCCACCAATCAGCGGGGGGGACTTCTTCGCGAGGCACAATTCGGCTTCTTCGCGCCCGAGGTTGAACGTGCGGTGCGAACCCAGGCGCTGGGCCAGCCCGGTGACCTGGTCAAGAGCGCCTTCGGCTATCACGTGCTGCAGGTGGAAAGCCGCGTTCTCGAAGAAACGCCCGAGCCATTCGAGAAGGTAGAACGCTTTCTGATCGAAAGGCTGTCGCAGGATCGCACCGCCGAGGCTCGCAAGCTGTTCATTGAGCCGATAGCGGCGGAGGTCGGCTTGAAGCTGATGGACGCGGCGAAGCGCGATGCCTTCTTGCTCGACGAAAACGCAGTCCCGCCAGACTCCGTCCTGGCCGAGGTCGGCGGCAAGAAGATCCTGGAATCCGATTTTCGCTGGTTCTTGAAGGACGCCCTGATCCCCGCGCAACGAACCACCGCCTACGCCAGGCCAGGCGCGCGGCAGGCCATGCTGACCTCATTTCTGGACATGCTGGTGCTGGAGGCCAAGGCGCGCAAGGCGCGCATCGACAAGAGCCCTGAATTCTTGTGCCAGCGCTTCGCCATGGAGCAAGGCCTGCTGCTTGAGTTCCTGCAGGAGCGGGACAAGGTCGGACCGTTCTGCCAATGTCAGGAAACGCCGGAAGCACGGCAAGCGTCACAGAAGCGGTATTTCGCCAGCATGCGCGCCGAGATGCGGCTGCGGGTCGTCGACGATCCAAACGCGCATTCCGACAGCCATTGATGCGCCCACTGTCGCGTGGCGTTGGGCGCGGTACGGATCGTGAGCCGATTCGATCACCGCGGTACGACTGTGCTAGAGAGCCAATTCCATGGTGCCCGAAGTGCAGGCGGGCTGGTATGCCGTGTCCGTGGTCGGTGCGGCTGCACCGACGTTCGTGGCGCAATTTTCGGCCATCGCATCAGCGTTTGGATGAATGGGGGGTCGTCGAGGCTCCAACCCTGCAAAAGTCAGATCCATTGCCTGGAGGAAAACGATGAAGCGCGCGCTTGCCTTGGTTGCCTGCCTGGAAATCTGTGTCGGTTGTGGCAAGTCAAGCGGCGGTGGTGCCGCAGGGGCGGGCGGTGTCGGAGGACAAGGCGGGGGTGCGCCCAGCACAGGCGGTGTGACAGGTTCGGGCGGTGTGACAGGCTCGGGCGGTGTGACAGGTTCGGGTGGTGTGACAGGCTCGGGCGGTGTGACAGGTTCGGGTGGTGTCACGGGTTCGGGCGGAATCTCGGCCACAGGAGGGAAGCCGGGGACGGGAGGGAAGCCGGGCACGGGCGGCGCCACCACCAGCGCGGGCGGCAGCGGCACGGGCGGTGGCCCGGCTGGGACAGGGGGCACCATGACTGTTTCTAGCGGCGGTAGCACGGGGACCGGCGGTGGAGGTATGGGCGGATCGGCCACCGGCGCATTGCTTGACCGCCTGGTGGTTTCGGACGTGACAGCTCCTGCAGGGGTCAAGCCTGGACGCAGCAACTACCGCATCTGGGGCACGGGCTCGCTCAACATTTCGCCGGTCTACACGGTGCCGCTGGACAACTGTGGGACCCTGGTATGCATCACCACGGGCACGGCTGACACCCGCACGGGGCTGGGCACGTCGCACGCCTATGCCATCAAGTTGGACGCGAACGACCACCTGGTGACAGCCTACGATCTTGGCGCCTACGAGTGCCGCGGCCTGGCGGCCGAGCCGGATGGGCATTTCGCGGCGCTGCTCTGGGCTGCATCGACGACCAAGGACTGCGCCGATCCCACGGCGAACGGGCACATCTTCGTCAGTCGCTTCGACGCCGCGGGCACACCTGGCTGGTCGACCGAGCTGACCAACACCACGGGCAGCGACATCAACTGTCCCACCGACTTCGATCTGGGCGAGAGCCGCATGGAATTCGGGGGCGCGAGCTACGGCGCCTACTACCACGTACACTCCCAGTCAGGGCACGAGGGCGACACGCTCAAATACGTGGATCTCACCGGCAAGCAGATCACGACCTGGCCCTGGGGCTGCTCGCACAGCATGAGCAACCTCCTTCGCTACAACGCCGCGGACAAGAAGTTCATGCCGGCTTGTGTGACCGACTGCTATCCGGGCACGTCGAGCTCGGACTTCGCCACTGGCAGCATGGGCGGTGTCTACACCAACAATCGCAACAAGGTGCTGGACGTGGACGCTGGATGCGATGGCAACGTGGCGGGTGAGCTTGGCGGTGCCGCGCTCGCCCCGAGCGGTTGGAAGATCGTCTTCAACGCGCACCAGGCGGCAGCCACCCTGGGACAGTCGTCCTACAACAAGACGACCATGAACCAAGACATCGGCTTTTCCAGCATTGGCTCGGGTCTGACCTCGGGCGGGGTTGTCTGGCTGACCACCACGGCGTCGATCAACGAGGCCGACTCGGGCATCGCGCGCTGGATCCCGTCTGATGACGCCACCGAGCAGTACGTCGCTGGGTGGTCGGAACCAGGCAGCGCCTACAAGTACAAGCTCAGCCGCGTGGACGCGACCGGGAAGTTCCTAGAGAGTCCGATCGACGTCACCGCCAAGGCCAAGTGGGGGCGACGGGACGATCCGTTCCGCGCCCACGGCAATGGCGACGTCGTATGGGCCTGGTTCGACGCTGCCTCAAGCACCACCCTGCACTTCGCGCGACTGCGCTCGGGCGGCACCGCCACCTGCGCGGGGTTCTAGCCACCAGACGAAGCCTCGCGGTACGAATGACGGCTGTGGGCGCGTTGCCCCTGGCGGCCAGTTCTCCGGAGTTGGTCAGCGGCCGGTCAATTGATCCAGCTTCTCTGGGTAACGAGCCCCTTGTAGGGTGATCTTGGAAGCGGCGCTGTCGATCTCGCGCAGATCGCCGGAGGTGAGCTCGACCGTCGCGCCGCCGACGTTCTCTTCGAGTCGCGTCAGCTTCGTGGTGCCGGGGATAGGAACAA
>Ga0302322_100005294_pt1 | contig 11320 bp, 7 predicted proteins | sample Fen_T0_2_FD_203757 | JGI IMG/M metagenome (GOLD analysis project Ga0302322, IMG submission 203757) | Peat permafrost microbial communities from Stordalen Mire near Abisko, Sweden - Fen_T0_2 | ecosystem: Environmental > Terrestrial > Soil > Wetlands > Permafrost | place: Sweden: Abisko... | reverse complement strand
TCGCGCAGGGAAACGAGCAGCGCGCGGCCGGCCTGCAGCTGGCGGATCGAGACGCGCCCGAGCGTCGCGGCGAGGCCGGCGTGCTCGGCCAGCATCTGCAGGATGAAGCGCTCGGAGGCGAAGCACAGGAAGCTCCTGCGCTCGTTGGTGAGCACGAAGAGCGAGCCCGTGTTGGTCGCGAGCAGCAGATCGTCCTGGTCGTCGAAGAAGACGCCGGTCGAGGCCGAGCCCTCGAGCTCGCGGAAGAGCTTCTGCACGCCGGCCGCGAGATCGCCCGTCTCGTCGCGGTAGCGCCGCAGCAGCGTGACCAGGATCTCGGTGTCGACCTCGGAGCGACGCGTGAGCTCGGGGTGCGCGCGCCAGAGCTGCGCGTCGTTGACCACGATGCCGTTGTGGATCGCGACCGCGCCGAGCGCCACGACGGGCTGGTTGTTGTCGGAGTTCGACTGGAAGCCGTTCGTGACGAGGCGCGTGTGGCCCGTCCAGGCGAGACCGACCGGCGCGTTCGAGTCGCGGTTCTTCTGGTAGCGCTCGAGCGCGCGCGTGCGCAGCTCGCTGTACTTGCGGCTCTCGAGGAAACTCTCGACCGAGCCCGCCTGCTTGAGCACGTCGATCGACTCGCCGTTGAACGAGACGAGACCGGCCGCCTCGCTCCCGCGCGTCTGCGAGAAGCGGTAGAGCTTGTCGATCACGCCGCCCGCGAAGGTGGCCGTGATGAGTGTGTCCTTGCCGAAGACGACTCCGAAGATTCCGCACATGCTGGGGGGTTGCGAGCCCGGCTAGTGTAGTTGAGTGCGCGGCGCAGGTCGCGTGGGCACTTCGTCCGGCCGGCGGCGCAGCGGGGGGGAGATCGGGCGGCGCGGCACGCCCTGGATGTCGAGCGCCGCGGCCTGCAGCAGGAGCTGCACGCCCAGGATGATCGGCATGGCGGCCAGCATCACGTCGCCGGCGGGCGCCACCTGTCCCTCGGCGCGGTTGCGCGCCATCCAGTAGAGCGCGTAGCCCGCCCCGAAGGCGATCAGCGGCAGCCCGAGCAGGATGTAGAGCGAGACGGCCGAGAAATCGTGCACGAAGTAGCGCCAGAAGATGCGCCGGCCGAAGCCCAGGAGCAGCCGCGGCGGGAAGCCGATCAGTGTGCGTGGGATCGAGAGCGAGGAGCGCTCGTCGCCGTAGCGCGCCGGTGCCGCGACGTCATGCACCACCGCGCGCTGGATGCCGAGCGCGATCAAAAGGCCGCTCTCGAAGAAGTAGCGCCGCGGCAGGCGCTCGAGGTCGAGGCGTTCGATCACGCTCGTGCGCAGTGCGACGTAGCCGTTGGCCGGGTCGAAGATGTTCCAGTAGCCCGAGGCGAGCTTGACGAGGAAGGTCAGCCCGGCGTTGCCGAAGATGCGGATCGCGGGCATCTCCCGCAGCGAGTCGAGCGAGGCGTAGCGGTTGCACTTGGCGACGTCGGCGTGGCCCTCGAGGAGCGGTGCCAGCAGGCGCGGGAGGTGCGCGGGGTCCATCTGGTCGTCGCCGTCCATCTTGACCACGATGTCGAGCTCCTGGCGCAACGCCTCCGCGAGGCCCGTGCGCATCGCGGCGCCGACGCCCTGGTTCTTCTCGTGCACGAGCAGCGTGACGCGCGGGTCGCCGAGCTTCTCGACGGCCGCGCGCGTGCCGTCGGGGCTGGCGTCGATGACCACGATCAGCGAGCGGATTTCCGGCGGGATGCCGCGGATGACCGATTCGATCTGGCGCTCCACCTTGTAGCAGGGGATCACCACGCCGACTTTCACTCCGCTGAGATCGAGCGCTTGCATCGGCGAAGGGGGCAGGTCGGGGGCGGAGGGGCAGCCGGGGTCGGCCTCGGAATCGATCGGTCTTCCGCGGCGCGGGGTTGAGGGCAGGGAAAGGATTTCCGCGCGCGGGCCCGAGTGCAACCCATGCCCGGGAAAAGCACTGGAGGAGGCGGCTCGACGCGCGCCTCCGGGGGCCCTACCTTGGCGTCCCCGCGGGCAAGATGGATCCACTCCGAATCGACGCAGAGGCGACCCGCACGAGCCTCGCGGCGCGCGTCGGCCTCGCGCTGCTGCTGGTCGTGGGGCTCGCCCTGCGCCTCGTGGGCCTCGACCACGGGCTGCCGCACCAGACCGAGCCCGACGGACTGGTCTTCGCCACGCAGACGGCGTTGATCCGCGCGGGCGCCGAGCACCCTGAGCGCGCGCGCGAGTGGGGCTTCTATCCGCAGCTCGTGCCGCGCATCGCGGCGCTGCTCCCCGCGCGCGCGCAGAATCCGCCCGCGGAACTGGAGGCGCAGCTCCGTGAGGCCTCACGCGACTGGCACGACGCGCGCCTGGTGGTCGCGCTGCTCTCGCTGCTCGTGGTTCCGTCCGCATTCTTCCTCGCGCGGCGCTTCCTCTCGAGCGGCTGGTCGCTCGCCGTGGCTGCTCTGGCCGGCACGAGTACGCTGACGCTCTGGTTCGCGCAGCAGGCGCGCCCGCACGCGGCCGCCGCAGCGCTGGCGCTCGTGGCGCTGGTCGCGGCGCTGCGCGTGCTCGAGCGCGGCGCCTGGATCGATGTGCTGCTCGCGGGGCTCGCGGCGGCGCTGGCGCTGGGCTCGCTGCAGTTCGGCGTGTTCGTGCTGCCGGCGCTGGGCCTCGCGATCCTGCTCGCACCCGGACGCAGCTCGGGCTGGCGCGCGCTGGCTGCGCTCGCGACGATCCTCCAGCTGCTGCTGGCCGTGCTCGCCTTTTATCCGTTCCTGTTCGCGCGCGGCGAGGCGGCGGGCAAGCTCGGTCTGGGCGGGGGCGAGCTCGAGCTCTCGGGCCACGTGATCTACGCCGGCCTGTTCAACGGGCAGGGCGCGCTCGCGCTGGCGAAGGCGCTCTACGGCTACGAGCCCTGGATCGGAGGGCTCGGGCTCGCCGGAGGAGTGTGGCTGCTCGTGGCGCTCGCTCGCGGTGCGAGGCTCGGGCGCGAGCGTACTCGGGCGCTGCTCGTCGTGCTGGCGTACGCGCTGCCGTTCCTGCTCGCGATCGCGCTCTACCAGCGCACCTACCAGCGCTTCGTGATTCCGCTCGTGCCTTTCCTGGGGTTGCTCGCGGTCGCGGCTGCCGCGCGTCTGGCGCCGCGCGCCGTGCTCGCGCGCGCAGCGCTCGTGCTCGCACTGCTCGTGCCGCAGTTCGTGCTCGCCGCGCGGCTCTGCGATCTGCGCAGCCGGCCGGACACGATCCAGGAGGCGACGCGCTGGATGGAGAAGAACCTGCACCCCGGCGCCGAGCGCGTGTTGTTCCTGCCGACGCACGACCTGCCGCTGCCGCTCGATGCGCAGGCGCTCGTCTCGAACGCGGTCATGCTGGACACGCCGGCGCGGCCGTGGTTCCGCTACCAGCATTCGCTCGAGCCCGAGCAGCGCATCGCGCCGGGTTGGAAGCTGCTCGCCATGCCGCTGCAGAAGGAGGCGCAGAAGCTGCTCGGCGCGGACACGCCGCGCTACCTGCGCGCGCTCGCGGCCGAGTGGTTCGTGCTCGAGGTCTACACCGAGGGTCGCAAGCCGGTCGTGCTCGACGCGCTCTACCCGGCGCTCGCCTCCGTCGCGCAGCGCACGCTGCGTTTCGCACCCGAGGACGGCAACGGCGAAGACGACCTGCCGCTGACCTGGTCGGACGACGAATACCCGCGCACGGAGTGCTGGGTGCTGCGGCTCTTCCGTGCGCAGCGCCTGGGCCCGGTGGTCGAGATCTGGCGCGCAAAACACTAGGAATCGAGGCCCGGGGGAGCTTGACCCTCGTTCGGACGGGCGGCACTCTCTGCGCCATGCTCGCACGTCTGGCTTCGAACGATTCCGGTGAACCTTTCATTCAGCTGATCGTGATGGCGGTCTTCGGCACGGTCTGCGCGGTGATCGCGCATGGCCGCGGCCGCAGCGCGGTCGGCTGGTTCTTCTTCGGCTTCTTCGCCCCGTGCATCGCGCTGATCGTGCTGCTCGTGCTCCCCGATATGAAGAAGGAGGCCGAGGCGCGCGAACGACAGGAGCGCACCAACCGCAGGCTGGCCGAGAGTCTCGCGAAGGATCGGCAGGTCGCCGATGCGCGCCACGCCGTGGCCGAGCGCCGGCTCGCCGCGCACGACGAGGTGCTGCAGGTCGACACTCGCACGCACGCGAACGCGCCACCCGCCGCGCTGCCGCCGCCGCTGCCCGGAGAGCAGACCTGGTACTACGCTTCCGGCTCGGAGCGCGTCGGTCCGGTCTCGACCGACGAGCTGCGCCGGCTGTTGGCCCAGCGCACGCTCACGCGCGAATCGCTCGTCTGGAAACAAGGCATGGCGGCCTGGCAGCCGCTCGCCAGCGTCCCCGAGCTCGCGGGAGAAGTCGCGTGAGCGCGGAACACGCCGCTCCCTTCTCTCCGCCGCTCGCGATCGAGCTCGGCGGCATCCTCGACGGCCGCACGGCGGATCCCGCCAGCCTGGCCGCGGCGGCGCGCGAACTCGGTGCGTGCGGACTGGGCACGTTCCAGTGCGAGCAGACAGGCGGGCGCTTCTCGCTGCTGCCCGAGTCGACCGAGCTCCCCGGCGCGGGCTTCGATCTCGCGGCGCAGGAGCGCTTCCTCGCCGGCCTCGCTCGCGTCGCCGAGTGTGCGCTGCCCGGCAGCATCGAGTGCACGCTGCACTGCCGCCTGATCGGCGCGAGCGAAGTGGTCGAGACGCTCTTCGTGCTCAAGGAGGGCCGCCTCGAGCCCATGAGCCGCACGCGTCCGCGCAGCCCGCAGGATCGTGTGCCTTTCCCGGAGTCCGCGGCCGCGGGCGCCTTGAAGGGGATGCGAGCGCGCGACCTCGCGCTGCTCGCGCTCGTGCTGCTCTTGCTCGGGAGCCTGGCGGTCTGGCGCACGGGTCTCGTGGGTCGCGTGCTGGCGGTGCGCGCGGAGTCGTTGCCGCTCGACAACGGGCCCTTCGGATCGACGCTCGCGCTCGAGAGCAAGCTCAGCTGGGGTTCCTACGAGGTCACGCTTCGGCGCGGCACGACGTTCCCGCAGGATCCCGCGCAGCTCGCGAAGCTCGCGGCCGACGCGCCCTCGCTCGAAGAGCGCGCCGCCGTCACGGCGGTCGGCGACGGTGGCGAGATCTGGGTGCTGCTCTGCGACCGCGAGGGAGAAGTGCTCGAGGCGAGCTCCGTTTCGCTGCGCCAGCTGCTGCTCGATGCAGAATCCAAGCCGCAGGCCGTGCTCGCCGGTCACATGGAAGCAGCGCAGATCCGGCTCTCGATGAGCTCGAAGCCCGCGGCGAAACCGAAATGAGCACCGAGCCGGCCCGCAGCTGGCCGCCGGGCAGGCAGCTCGCCGACGAGGAGAGCGTGCCGGCTGCCTGCGTAGCGTGTGGCACGGCCTGGCGCGTGCACCTGAGCCTGGCGGGATTCCGCATGCGCTGCAGCTGCGGCGCATGGGTCGACGTGCCGCGCCTCGAGAACCCGCCCGCGCAGCTCACGACCTCGGAGACGGCAGCCTACGTGCCCGTGTCGTCGGCCGAACGAGCCGCCTATGCACCCGGGCCCGCGCTCGACAGTGCCGCCGAGCCCGGCGCGCTCGAGGACGCGCATCCGCGCGCGCGCGCGGCCTGGACGGACCGCACGCTGCTCGAGGCGGCCGCACTGCTCTTCGCGATCCTCGGGCCGCAGCTGCTCGCTCACTACCTCGCCCGCGGTCGCGAGCAGGCGCTGCTCGTGCCCTTCGCCTCGCTGGTCTCGTCGCTGTTCGTGATCCTGATCGCCGCGAGCTCGGGCGCCTACGGCCGCGCGAGCTTCCGCACGGCCGTGCCGCGCCACTGGCTCGAGGCGCTCGGCGCGGCTCCGCTGCTGCTCGGCTTCGCGTTCTTCTGGCTCTGGACGCTGCAGACGCTGCTGCCGCAGGGCTTACACGTGGAGCGCTTCGAGGAGTTGCTCACCTCGCTCGGGATGCCCTGGACGGTCTTCGTGATCGCGGTCGTGCCGGCCTTCGTGGAGGAGATCGCCTTCCGCGGCATGCTGCAGGGCCGGCTCAACGCGCTGCTCGGGTTGCGCAGCGGGATGCTGCTGACCGCGCTGCTCTTCGCGCTGTGTCATTTCGCGCCGGCGGTGTTGCCGATCCACTTCGGATTGGGGCTGTACCTCGGCTGGCTGCGGCAGCGCAGCGGAAGCATCCTGCCCGGGATGCTGCTGCACTGCGCCTACAACTCGCTCGTGCTGCTTGCGAGCTAAAGTACGAGGCCCGTGCGCTTGCGCACGAATCCGCGCAGCACGAACACCCCGGCGAACATCGAGATCGCGGTCGCGATCGCCGCTCCCGCAATGCCCATGTGCGGGATCAGGATCGCGTTCCCGACCACGTTCACCAGCACCGTCAACACCATGTAGAGCGTATGCGTGCCCGGGAAGCCTGCCATCAGCAACGTCTGCGCGAAGGGGATGTACCCCGCGCAGAGCACGATGCCGAGCATCAGCCAGCGGAAGGGCACGACGCTCTCCGCGAAGCCGGGCTTGTCGGTGAGGATCGAGAGCGCGAGCGGATAGAGCAGCAGCGCCAGCGCCGCCGCGCCGAGCATGCCTGCGTACGTGCGCCATTTGCCGCGCTGGATCGTCGCGTGCAGCTCCACGAGCCGGCGCGCCGCGAGCTCGCGCGCCAGCAGCGGGTTGTAGAGGTTCTGCAGCACGACCAGCAGCTGGTAGACGCCCTCGCAGATCATCGCGGCGAAGGTGTAGACGCCCACGTCGCGGTCGCTCATGAACCAGCCGATCATGAGCACGTCGACGCGCGCGTTGAGCTCGAGCAGCACGCCGCTGCCGACGCTGCGCAGGCCGAAGGCGAGGTGCGGGCGGATGTGCGCCTTCCAGCCCACTGCGAGCGGGCCGCGCAGCTGCAGCCAGACCTCGAGGGCAAGCACGAGGAACAGCAGGCCCTCGGCGAAGCTGAACACGCCGGCGAGGTGCGCCGCGTGCTCGCGCCGCGTGTCGAGCAGCGCGAATCCTCCCAGCGCGGCCAGGATCAGCACGAAGCGCAGTGCCTGGTAGACCGCGAAGGCGCGCATGCGCGAGAGACCGTTGACGGTCGCGAGCAGCACCTTGTTGAGCGCGAAGAAGAAGAGGCCGGGCGTGGCCCAGGCGATGCCCTCGGCCGTGCCCGGGCTCTGCAGCCAGGCGCCGATCGGCGCGCGCGCGAACCAGAAAGCGATCGTCACGAGGCCGGCGAGCAGCGCCGTCGGCAGGAGTGCCGCCGCGACGCTCGCGCGCACGCGCTCGCGATCGTGCGCCGCCGCCGCGGCCTCCTTCAGCACCGAGCGGTCGAGTCCGCCGACGGCCGCCTGCGAGAAGAAGATGTAGGCCGCGAGCGCCTGGTTGAAGATCCCGAGCGCCGCCTCGTCGTAGAGCGCGCCGATCAGCACGTTGAGCGCGATGCCGGAGACGCCGAGCACTGCCAGGCTGCCGAAGTTCCAGACGAGCGCCGACTGGAAGCGGCGCGCGGAGTGGGGGGAATTCTCGCTCACGTGCGGACCATAACTCAGTCCGGCACGCGGCGCACTTCCGCGGCGCGCAGCGTCCAGCGGTAGGCGCCGTGGCGCAGCATCAGGCTGCCCTGCGCGGTGGGATCGGGGATCTCCATGTAGAAGACGTTCTCGCCGGCAAGCGTGTGCAGCTCGAGGATCAGTCCGCGCGCGTAGTCGGGGTGTTGCGCGTTGGCGTAGAACACGGCGCCCGCGACCTCCTTCGGCGACCAGAGCTCGAGGCGCAGCAGCGCGCGGCCCTGACCGCCGAGTTCGAAGGGCGGCAGGCGCAGCATGTCCATGGCCGTGCTGCCCTGGACCTCGAGGCCGTCGACTCCGGGCTGAAGTTCGAGGTGGCCCTGGAAGGACGCGGGCGGCTGGTTCGTGTGCGTGTCGAAGTGCATCAGCACTTCCTGCGAAGCCTCGAAGCGCGCGCGTAACCGCTCCTGCTCTGCGCGCGCCGTGGCGTGGCCCGAGTCGATCTCGTCGAAGGTACGGTTGATCTCGGCACGCCACTCCTGTGCACGCGGCGCGAAGGGCTGCGCGTAGTGCACCCCCGGCGGCGGACCAGAGGCCGGGAGTCGATCGAGGAAACCGCCGAAGAGCTGCGTCTGCGCGGCGACGACGAGCGCACACGCCGCGAGCAGCGGCACTTGTCCGAAACGCGAACCGAGCCACAGCGCCGCGAGCGTCGGGAAGGGGATCAGCACCGCATAGTAGTGCGGCACGACGGGCACGCGCGCGAAGGCGAAGCAGACGAGCAGCGCGAGCTCGAAGAGCGCGCCGAGCGCGAGCAGCTTGTCGAAGGCCGCGACCTCGAGCCCCTGCCGGACGCGCCGCGCGAGCCAGGGCACGCGCACGAGCACGAGGATCGACGCCAGCGCGGTGAACCAGGCGAATGCGCGCACGAGCGCCGCGCTCCAGCCGCCGGCACTCTGCAAGAGGCCGGCGTCGCAGCAGCTCTCGAGCGCCGCCGCGGCGTGGCGCCCGAAGAGGCCGATGCGGCTCGCCGCGGGCACGCTCGAGCCCGCGCGTGCGGCGAGCAGACCCAGCGGATCGTCGAAACGGCTCGAGACGAGGAACCACAGGTACGGCGCGGACAGCACGAAAGCCGCCGCGCATCCGATCCAGATCCCGCGCCGCTCGAGCGGCACGCGCAGCATCCAGGCCCAGACGAGGATGCAGGGCACGAGCACGACGGTCGTGACGTGGAAGCCGGTCAGGATCGTGCACACGACGAAGATCCCGATCACCAGCGCGCGCCGCGGCTTCTCCATCCCGAGTGCCACGAGCAGCACGACCAGCATCACGCTGGCCGGGATGAAGTCGGGGTTCCAGATCTTCCGCGAGTAGAGCAGCGGCCCGGGCGCGCTCGCGACGAGCGCCACGCCGCACAGCGCCACCGCCGGCGGGACGATGCGCCAGAGCGCGCGCAGCAGGCAGGCGAGGCCCACCAGGTTCCACATCACGACGAACGCGACTATGTCCAGTGGGTCGCGCGAAAGCGTCACCGGCAGCGCCAGGAGGTAGACCAGGAAGTTCGGCGGATAGATGCCGGCCGAGGTCAGGATGCCGTGCAGCGCGAAGCGCTCGTGCGCCGCGCGGTAGGGCTGCACCATCGTCATCAGCTCGTCGCCCGAGAACTCCATCCACTCGAGCTTGCACACGCGCAGCCACAAGCCCGGCAGGCAGAGCAGCGCCGCGGCGAGCAGGAGCCAGCGCTCCCGGTTGCGCTCAGTCATGGAAGCGCGCGCCGCTCGCGGCCATGCGCTTCAGGCTCGCCGCGGGCGTGAAGCGCTCCTTGCCGCCCGTGCGCGCGGCGATGTCGGCCTCGCCGGCGATGCGCTCGAGGCGCGCGACGATCTCACGGCTTCCGAGCGTGTCGGCCCAGGCCAGCAGTCCGCCGCGGAAGGGCGGGAAGCCCATGCCGAAGATCGTGGCGAGATCGAGTTCGCGCGGGCCGGCGACGACCTCTTCCTCGAGCGCGCGCGCGGCCTCGTTGAGCATCGCGAGCAGCGCGCGATCGAGCACTTCTTCGTCGCGCAGCACAGCCAGGCGCGGCGAGCCCGCGGGCACGAACTGCGCGAGATCGCCGCACAGAACGGGCTTCTCCTTCGAGCCGCGCTCCTGCGCGTGCACGTAGAAGCCCTGGCCCGACTTCTTGCCGATGCGCTTGCCCGCGATCAAGGCGCCGATCGCCTTGGCCGGCGTCATGCGCGCGCCGTAGGCCGCGTGCAGCGAGGCCGCAGCGTGCGCGGCGATGTCGAGGCCGACCTCGTCGAGCAGTTCGAGCGGTCCCATCGGCAGTCCGAAGCCGTAGAGCAGCGCCTCGAGGCGCGCGGGCTCGACGCCGCCCTCGAACAGGCGCACGCACTCGTCGAGGTAGGGCCCGAGCAGGCGGTTGACGAGGAAACCCGCGACGTCCTTCACGACCACGGGCGTCTTGCCGAGCTCGAGCGCCAGCGCCGCGCAGCGCGCGACGGTCTCGTCGTTGGTCCTCGGCCCGCGCACGATCTCCACCAGCGGCATCTTCTTGACCGGATTGAAGAAGTGCAGGCCCACGACGCGCTCCTCGTGCGGCAGGCCTTGCGCGATCGCCGCGACCGAGAGCGAGGACGTGTTCGTCGCGAGGATCGCGTCGTCCGGGAGCACCTTCGCGAGTTCTCCGAAGACCGCGCGCTTGACCTCGAGCTTCTCCGCCACCGCCTCGACCACGAGCTCGCAGCGGCCGAATCCGACCAGCGTGCGCGCGACGTCGAGCCGGTCGATCGCGCGCTCGGCCTCGTGCTTCTCGAGCTTGCGGCGCTTCTTCTTCTCGTTGACACCCGAGCGGTGCTCGACGAGCGCCGTGTCGAGCGCCGCCGGCGCGATGTCGAAGAGCCGCGTCCAGATCCCGCGCTCGGCCGCCAGCGAGGCGATGCCGCGGCCCATGACGCCCGCGCCGAGCACGCCGATGCGCTCGCAGCCGGGCGCGCTCGTGCCGTCCTTGCGCAGCTTGAGCTTCTTCGCATCCTCGGAGAGCCGGAAGATGCGGATCAGGTTCTTCGAGATCGTTCCCGTGCCGAGGCGCGCCACGGCCTCGACCTCGTCCGCGAAGCCCTTCTCGAAATCGGTGTGCGGCGCGCGCGCGACGATCTCGAGCGCCTCGAGCGGTGCCGGATAGAAGCCGCGCGTTTTCGAGAGCACGGCCTTGCGCGCCTGACCCGCGATGAAGTGCGTCGCGAGCGGATTCTTGTCCACCGCGAGGCGCGCCAGTGCACGCTCACGATGCTCGAGCTTCTCGCGCCCCATCGCGATCCCGCGCGCGACGCGCAGCAGGTCCTCGGGGTTGGTCGTGCGGTCGGCGATGCCGAGCTTCAAGGCCTCGCGCGCCGAATAGAGCTTGCCGTTCAGGATCACGTCGAGCGCCGCGGGCACGCCGATCTTGCGCGGCAGGCGCTGGCAGCCGCCCCAGCCGGGCAGGATGCCGAGCTGCGTCTCGGGCAATCCGATCTTGGTCTCCTTCGAGTTCGCCAGCACGACGAAGTCGCAGGCCAGCGCGAGCTCGCATGCTCCCCCGGCCGCCGCACCGCCGATCGCCGAGACGCTGATGAAGCCGCGCCGCTCGCGCGAGAGCCGCGCGATGCGCTCGAAGACCTGCTGGCCGAGGTGCACCATGCGCGCCATCAGCGCCGCGTCGGTCAACTCGGCGATCGCGTCGATGTCTGCGCCGGCCGCGAACTGCTTCGTGCTGCGCCCGGTGATCACGAGGCCCTTCACGAGCGCGTCGTGCTCGACCGCATCGAGCGCCGCGTCGAGGTCGGCGAGCAGCGGCAGGTCGAAGACCGCC
>Ga0302322_100005293_pt1 | contig 11321 bp, 3 predicted proteins | sample Fen_T0_2_FD_203757 | JGI IMG/M metagenome (GOLD analysis project Ga0302322, IMG submission 203757) | Peat permafrost microbial communities from Stordalen Mire near Abisko, Sweden - Fen_T0_2 | ecosystem: Environmental > Terrestrial > Soil > Wetlands > Permafrost | place: Sweden: Abisko... | reverse complement strand
TTGCGCATTTGTGCTTGCATTGCTTTTTGCGCAGCTATCGCTGCCGGTATTTAATGATATTGCCGGCAAAAAAATGATCGTGTTATGGGGCAGTCCATTGTTTTGGTTACTGGGGATTGCATTCACCTTATTCACAGGGCTGGTAGCTGGTAGTTATCCGGCATTGTATCTGTCATCCTTCCGCCCGGTTAAAGTATTAAAGGGAACGTTCAGGGTTGGGCGTTTGGCAGCTATCCCGCGTAAAGTGCTGGTGGTGGTGCAATTTGCGGTTTCGGTTGTATTGATTATTGGAACCATCGTCGTGTTTCAACAAATCCAGTTTGCCAAAAACCGGCCCGTTGGCTACAGCCGGGCCAATCTGATCAATGTAACCCTTCAAACCAACGATATCAACAAGCAATACCAATCGCTCAAAAACGATCTGCTTGGTAGCGGTGCGGTAACCAATGTGTCCGAGTCAGAAAACCCGGTAACCAACATTTATATTTCAAATGGCGGTTTTAACTGGGCCGGTAAAGACCCTGCCGTACAGGAGCAATTTACAAGTATGGCCGTTACATCCGACTTTGGAAAAACAGTGGGCTGGAAAATAAAAGAAGGAAGAGATTTTAACGCAGCTTATTTATCAGACTCTTCGGGTTTTATCATCAACGAAGCTGCTGCAAAATTCATGGGCTTAAAAAAACCTATTGGTGAAACGATTGAATGGATCGGCAACGGCAAGTATAAAATCATAGGTATAGTAAAAGACATGGTGAACCAATCCGCCTATACCACCGCCCCCCAAACTTTTTTCTATTTGTCCAGGCCCTGGACTCAGTTAGGCAATGTCAATATAAAGATTAACCCACTGATCAACGCTCATGATGCCATCAATAAAATCAGGGCCATATTTAAAAAACACGACCCCTCAACAGCTTTAAACTACCAGTTTGTTGACGAAGAATATGCCAAAAAGTTTGATAACGAAGAACGCATTGGCAAACTGGCCAGTGCCTTTGCCGGCCTGGCAATATTTATTAGTTGCCTGGGCCTGTTCGGCATGGCATCGTTTACGGCTGAGCAGCGCATAAAAGAGATAGGCGTGCGCAAGATTTTGGGCGCAACCGTATTCAACCTATGGCAATTACTATCAAAAGATTTTGTGGTACTGGTTATTATTTCGCTGCTTATTGCCGCACCGGTGTCATGGTATTGTATGCACAAATGGCTGCTGGGTTATCAATACCGCACCGAAATTAGCTGGTGGGTATTTGCTGTAGCTGCAGTGGGCGCAATGTTATTAACCTTATTAACTGTAAGCTATCAAAGCGTTAAAGCAGCCCTGGCTAACCCCGTGAAGAGCCTTAAGAGTGAGTAGGCAGTTGGCAGTAGCCGTTAGCAGTAAAAAGAGGCGGAGCGAAAGTAAAAGGTAAAAAGATAAAGTCTGAAAAAAATAACTTAAAGATTAAATGACCCAAATCAAATGCCCCATTCAACAAATCACTAATTCAATAATTCAATAATTATGATCAGGAACTATTTCAAATTAGGTTTTAGGAGCCTTACGAAAAACCGCTTATCGTCATCGATAAACATTCTTGGCCTTGCATTAGCGGTGGGCTGCTGCATGGTGGTATTTGAATTTTTCGACTGGAGCATGCACATGGATAACTTTCATCATAAGGTAAACAACCTTTTTGTGGTTGAAAGGGTATCTGAGAAAGACGGGAACCAGCAGTTTTGGGGTAATTCGCCCTCCCCCATGGGGCCGATGCTGAAAAACGATTTCCCGCAGATAAAAAACATAACAAGGGTTAATTATAACGGCGTGATCATCAAACAGGGCGACAACGTTTTTAGAGAAAACGTGACCTTTGTTGATGATGCCTTTTATAAAATGTTTGATTTCCCCGTTAAATGGGGAAACAAAAAAAACTTCACCGACCGGGATGGCATTGTATTGACTGACCGGCTTTCGGAAAAACTTTTTGGCAAAAAAAGTGCTATCGGAAAAAACGTGAACGTAAGGTTTAACAATGACGGGCAGGAAACTATTGTAAACTTTACAGTAAAAGGCGTTTTTGATAAAATGCCGATTGAGTCGTCCTGGTATTTCTCAGCACTGATTCCACGCAGCAAAATGGCCGCATTGGGATTGGATAAACCCGGCGACTGGGGTCAATTTGCCGATATTACCTTTGTTGAAGCCGACAATGCAGCTGCGCTGGCTCCTGTGACTAACCAAAGCAAAAAGTATTTGCAGTTGTACAATGCCGCAAACCCGAACGATAAGATCAGCTCGTTTTATTTCCAGCCTTTAAATACCATGTGCTTTTATTCGGCCAGGGTAAACAACAACCGCTTCAATTCAACCAGTATGGCGGGTTATATTATGTTGCTGGTGATAGCAGCTGCGCTTTTGTTGCTGGTTTACTTCAATTATATGAACATCGCTTTTGCTTCTGCTTCTGCCAGGTTAAAAGAGATCGGCGTACGCAAAGTGATGGGCAGCAGCCGGAAACAGATCATTTTCCAGTTTATTTTAGAAAACCTGATTCTTTGTACCATCGCCGTAGGCATAGGCTTGCTGCTGGCCAAATATAGTTTTATCCCCTGGTTTCACCAGATCGCCAATGTTGAATTAGGGCAAACACTGTTCTCAAACCACCGCACGTGGGTAACATTATTAATCCTTATCGTGGTTTCGGCTCTCAGCGGCGCGGCTTACCCTTCCTTTTACATATCGGCCTTTAAGCCGGTAAACATTATGAAAGGAAAAAGCAACATGGGCAGCAATAATCGTTTTCGTAAATCGATGCTGGGCTTCCAGTTCTTCCTTACCTTTCTGGCAATATCAATCGCTATCGCTTTCAGTCAGGAAACCAAACAAATTAAATCAAAGCCCTGGGGATACGAGCCGTCAAACAATGTCGTAGTAACGCTTGATAAGTCGGCGAATTTCGAAGCATTTAAAAATGAGTTAAAAAACGACAAAAACGTAAAATCGGTTACCGGCTCGGATCAATCGCTCGGTAACTACACCAAACAACTGGTAATAAAAACCGAAGGTAAAGAAGAAACGGTACAAAGCATCAACGCTTTGCCTGGCTTCGCCAGCCTGATGGGGATCCGCATTACAAATGGCAGGGATTTGAACCCGCAATTTGAAACTGACCAAACAAACACTGTTTTAGTTAACCAGGCCTTTTTAAAACAAATGCACTGGAAAACCGGCATTGGCAAAAATATCGAATACAATAACCGTCAATACCAGGTAGTCGGCGAAGTAAATAACTTTCACTTCGAGAATTTCCAGTCGCCTGTTGGGCCATTATTGCTGCTGGGCTGCAAACCCGCCGACGTAAATTATGTGTATGTAAAAACATCGCCCGGCTTGTTTTCGAATGCCCATGCTGATGTTGAAAAGGTTTGGAAAAAAGTTAACCCTAACCTGCCGTTCGATTATTACTATCAGGAGAGCGTGTTTGATAACTATTTTGACGGATTCAGGCAGGTTTCGATGGTAATGCGCGCGGTCTCTGTCATCATGATCGTTATTTCCATATCCGGCATTTTCGGCCTGGCGCTGCTTATCCTGGGCAAAAAGATGAAGGAAATTAGTATTCGGAAAGTTCTTGGTGCCGGGATAGGCAACATTGTTTACCTCATCAATAAAGAATTTTTATTTGCCATAGGCTTTGCCGCACTTTTTGGTTTGCCGCTTTCATACTGGCTTACCGGCGTATTGTTTAATGTGATTGAATCTGAAACGAGCGTTTCTGTTATGCCGCTTATCCTGTCCTTCGGCGGCCTTATCATCATGACGGCGATAAGTGTGTCGTGGCATATATACAAAGCGCATACTGCAAACCCGACGACATATTTAAAGGAAGAATGATTTTAGAGATTAAAAGGAATCCGGAAAAATCCGACCAATGCTGTATGAATTAATGCCGCGAAGCATGTAACCAATGACTAAATAAAATGATAAAAAACTATTTTAAAATCGCCTGGCGGAACCTGGTTAAGAACAAGGCGCATTCCTTTATCAATATAACAGGCTTAACAGTGGGTATAACCTGTAGCCTTTTGATATTAATATGGGTGCAAAACGAATTAAACGTTGATGCTTATCATATAAATAAAAAGCGCTTGTTTAAAGTTTATGAGCGCGAATTTACCGATCATAAAATTGAGGGCGATTATGATACGCCCGCTATTATGGCCGATGAACTTAAAAAAGTGACGCCAGGCGTGCAGTACGCTATCAATATGCAGGAGGTAAATGAGCAGCACACTTTTAAAGCCGGCAATAAAATAGTAAAAATAGAGGGCACCTATGCCGGTGCCGACGTTTTTAATATGTTCAGCTACCCGCTGCTCAGGGGATTGCCGCAAAAGGCGCTAAGTTCGCCCCTGAGCATTGCCGTGTCCGGTAAAATGGCAAATATATTTTTCGGAAACGCCGCTTCGGCAATGGGCAAAACGATCAGGGTTGATGATAAAAAGGATTTTATTATAACAGCTGTTTTTAAGGACCTGCCCGACAATTCATCCAGGAAATTTGAATACCTCATTAACTGGGATGCCTTTTTATCAGCAAACCCGGGAGCCAAAAGATGGGATAATTCGGGCCCCGTAACGTATATCATGCTGAGGGCTGATGCCGACCCTAAGCAGATCGAAAAAAAGCTCGCCCACTTTATGGATCATTACAACGCCGCCAGCCCCAACTTCCGGATTGAAAACGGGTTGCAGCGATTTGATGAGGTATATTTGCATTCGAATTTCGTAAATGGAAAAATTGACGGTGGCCGCGTTGAGTATGTAAACCTTTTTAGTATTGTAGCCATTTTCGTGCTGTTGATTGCCTGTATAAATTTCATGAACCTTACTACGGCGCAATCTGTAAACCGCGCCCGCGAAATAGGTGTTCGTAAAGTAATGGGTGCCAATCGTGCCGTGCTCATCAAACAATTTATGGGTGAATCAATGTTGCTTACTGTTTTTGCAGTTTTAGCAGCGCTTTTTTTAATGACCGCCATCCTGCCGCTCTTCAATCATATAACTCAAAAGCAATTGGTTATCCCTTTTAATCAGGTGCAGTTTTGGTTCAGATTGCTGGTAATAACGCTGGTTACAGGTTTGGTCTCGGGGCTCTATCCTGCTTTTTTCCTGTCTTCATTTAATCCGGTTGGCGTGCTAAAAGGCAAATTGAATTTTGATGCAGGGGTGGTATGGTTCCGCAAAGGGTTGGTCGTATTTCAGTTTGCAATTTCAGTTACATTGATTGTGGCTACCATCATCGTTTCGAAACAGGTAAACTTTATTCAAAAAACAAATCTTGGGTATGATCGCGAAAACCTGGTTTATATGCCGGTAGAAGGTGCGCTTGGGTCCAATTTCAATGTATTTAAAACACACGCGCTCAATATGCCTGGTATTCTATCCGTTTCAAATATCTCAACCAGCCCCACGTTTATTAATGATGGAACAACTTCAGTAACCTGGGAGGGAAAAGATCCGGCTGCTACAGTTTCTTTCAGCATCGCATCCGTTGGTTATGATTTTGCCCCGACAATGAAATTAAAAATGGAACAGGGTAGAGATTTTTCAAAAGACTATCCGTCCGACAAGGATAATTATATCATCAATGAACCTGCGGCGCAAAAATTCGGCTATACCAACCCTGTTGGAAGAACAATCAACATGTGGGGTATCAAAGGGAAAATCATTGGCATTGTAAAAGATTTTCATTTCGCCTCGTTGCATAACCAGATACAACCCATCATCTTCAGGATGAACAGCGAAAATCCGGACGGTCAAATATTGATCCGGACAAAACCTGGTGAAACAAAAGAAGCGCTGGAAAGCCTTAAAAGTGTCTGTAAAAAACTTAACCCGGAGTTTCCTTTCACCTATTCTTTCTCCGACGAAGAGTATCAGAAGCTTTATCAAATGGAACAGGTTGCAGGCAAATTAGCAAACATTTTTGCCTTCCTGGCTGTCTTTATTTCCAGTCTCGGCCTCCTGGGCCTTGCTACCTTTACTGCGCAACAAAGGACAAAAGAAATAGGTATTCGCAAAATATTGGGCGCCAGTGTTACCTCGTTGTTCGCCCTTTTATCGTCAGAATTTATTTGGCTGATCGCAATTGCCCTATTAATAGCATCGCCGGTTTCATGGTATTTTATGAATAACTGGCTACAGGGCTTTGCTTACCATACCGGTTTCCAATGGTGGGTATTTGCATTTTCAGGTGGATTGATCTTACTGATTGCTTTGGCAACAGTAAGTTTCCAGGCTGTTAAAGCAGCCCTGGCAAACCCGGTAAAAAGCCTGAAGAGCGAGTAGGCAGTTGGCAGTAGCAGTTAAAAAGAGGAAAGGTAAAAGATAAACATCCGCAAGAAAAAATGACTTAATGACCCAATGACGCGAAGCAAATGACCAATTCAATAATTCAATAATTCAATAATTGATTTATCCATGATAAAAAACTATTTCAAAATCGCCTGGCGGAACCTTGTTAAGAACAAGGCGCATTCCTTTATCAACATTTCGGGCCTGGCAGCCGGTATGGCCGTTGCCATGCTCATCGGCCTGTGGATCTGGAATGAACTGTCGTACAACAAGAATTTTCAGCATTACGATCGCATTGCATCGGTTATGCAGCACCAAACCTTCAACGGCGACGTTGGCACTCAAAGTTCCGTGCCTTATTTAATGGGCGACGAACTGAAAAGGGTTTATGGCAGCGATTTCAAACATGTAAGTATGTCCACTTGGACAGGCGACCATATTTTAGCCAGTGGCGAAAAAAAGGTCACCAAAAGCGGTAATTTCTTTGAGCCGCAGATCACAGATATGCTTTCATTACAGATGTTAAAAGGAACACGCTCGGCCTTGAAGGATTATCATGCTATTATTCTTTCCGCATCAACCGCCAAAGCCTTGTTTGGCGACAGCGATCCAATGAATAAACGCGTAAAAATCGACAACAAGTTTGATGTAACCGTAAGCGGGATCTACCAGGACCTGGCCTTTAATTCGGACTTTAATAATCTAACCTTTATAGCGCCATGGCAACTGTATATCGATAACAATAACTGGACTGAAAAAGCCAACAACCCATGGCGGAATAATTCGTTCCAAACTTTAGTCCAACTGGCTGACAATGCCGATATGGATAAAGTTTCGGCGAAGATCAGGGATATAAAGCTAAGTAAAGTCACTAAAGCCGACGCAGCCTTTAAGCCCACAGTATTTTTGCATCCGATGAGCAAATGGCATCTGTATTCAGGTTTTAAAAATGGCGTTAACATCGGCGGCAGGATCGAGTTTGTATGGCTATTTGGCATCATTGGCTTTTTTGTTCTGCTGCTGGCCTGTATTAACTTTATGAACCTGAGCACCGCGCGCTCCGAAAAACGTGCAAAAGAAGTCGGAATCCGTAAAGCCATCGGTTCGTTACGAGGGCAATTGATCTGGCAGTTTTTTTCCGAATCGCTATTGGTAGTGGCATTTGCCTTTGTTTGCTCCATTGCATTGGTGGTACTTGTGTTGCCATTTTTTAACGATGTTGCCGGCAAAAAAATGGCAGTATTGTGGGCCAATCCCTTTTTCTGGCTGGCCGGGGGGTTATTCAGTTTGATCACCGGTATTATCGCCGGCAGTTATCCGGCACTTTATTTATCCTCATTCCAGCCGGTTAAAGTACTGAAGGGAACCTTCAAAGCGGGTCGCTTTTCGGCGTTGCCGCGTAAAGTATTGGTAGTACTACAGTTTACCGTTTCCGTTATTCTCATCATCGGGACGATTGTTGTTTTCAGGCAGATCCAATTTGCAAAAAACAGGCCGGTAGGCTATAATCGCAATGGTTTGGTTAGCGTGCCCGTGGTAACCGAAGATGTTCATAAAAACTTCAACGCTATTCGCGATGAATTAAAATCATCCGGTGAGGTAGCCGGAATTGCCGAAACATCCAGCGCCACCACCTACGTGGATGAATTTGACAATGGTTTTGAATGGAAGGGGAAAGACCCTTCGGTACAGGGCGATTTCGGTGCTATATTTATCTCAACCGATTTTGGGAAGACCATAGGCTGGCGAATTAAGGAAGGACGGGATTTTTCGCGCGACTTTAAAACCGACTCGACCGGAATGATATTGAATGAAACGGCCGTAAAATTTATGGGCCTGAAGCATCCCGTTGGTGAAATTATTAAATGGGATAAAAAAACCTACCACGTGATCGGGGTGATCAACGATATGGTAATGCAGTCACCGTACGATCCGGTTTTCCGAAGTGTTTTTGTAGACGACGGGAACGCGCAGCCGGTAATTCAAATCAGGATAAACCCCGCCAAAAGCACACACGAAGCCCTCGCAAAAATTGAAGCTGTTTTTAAAAAATACAATCCTGCCCAACCATTTACTTTCGGATTTACCGACACCGATTACGCCAAAAAATTTGGCGATGAAGAACGCATCGGCAAGCTGGCAAATTTTTTTACCATACTTGCCATCTTTATCAGTTGCATGGGTTTATGGGGAATGGCATCCTTTATGGCCGAACAGCGGACCAAAGAGATCGGCGTCCGCAAAGTATTGGGCGCTACTGTACTTGGCTTATGGACTTTATTGTCAAAAGATTTTGTAAAACTGGTGGTGATATCGCTGCTAATTGCCATACCATTTGCGTACTATTTTATGCATCAGTGGCTGATGAACTACGTCTATCATACTGAACTATCCTGGTGGATTTTTGCCTTAACAGCATCGGGAGCAATAGTGATCACCCTGCTAACGGTAAGTTTCCAGAGCATTAAGGCAGCGCTGGCCAACCCGGTGAAAAGCCTTAAAACAGAGTAGTACCGTCATCGGTCACTGGTCATTTGTCATTAATGCAAAGCGGCCAAACCGAATGACTAATGACGCGAAGCAAATGACCAATGACCAAATAAGATGATAAAAATACACTTCAAAATTGCATGGCGAATTTTAATGCGCCAGAAAACCTTTTCGCTCGTTAATATTCTTGGTTTAGCCATCGGGATGGCGGCCTGTTTGCTGATTGTTCAGTACATCAGCTTTGAGCGAAGCTACGATAACTTCCATGTTAATACCGGCCGCATTTACCGCATTGAACATCAAAACTATAGCCAGGGCAATTTAATTGAGAACTTGCCCAGAACGTATTCCGCCGTTGGCCCGGCGTTGAAATCGCAATTTCCTGAAGTGCAGGAAATGACCAGGATAGTAAAGATGACAGGATTGACAACCGCCCGCCAGCCGGATGGCTCATTGGTAGTTTTTAACGAAAAAAGTGTTTATGTGGCCGACCCGTCGTTTTTTCGGCTTTTTTCATTTCCGATGCTCCAAGGTTCTGCCGACCCTCTTCATCATCCGAATACGGTTGTGATTACTGAAGGATCTGCCAAAAAATATTTCCCTAATCAGAATGCTGTTGGCAAAATCATAAACTTACAGGAGCAAAACTCCGGCACCAATATTACGGCCACGGTTACAGGTGTATGTAAAGATGTTCCGGCAAACTCCCAACTGCAATTTGACTTTGTGTTTTCGGGCGATCAAAAGGCTGGTAACTGGAGCTACCCGGACAGTTATACCTATATGCTGTTATCGCGAAATACAAACCCCAAAACTTTTGAGGCCAAGCTGTCTGCCTTTTTAAAAAGCAACATCGGCCAGATTAGTAAAACCAACAACAACAGCAATACACAGGGAAAAAGTGATTTAAGCAATATTTCACTTACCCTGCAGCCCCTCAGGGAGATCCACTTGAATTCAAATCTGACAGACGAGATCAGCCCCGGCGGCAATGGCAGCATGATTTGGTACCTGGGTATTATCGCCGCGCTGATATTAATAATTGCCTATGTAAACTACCTGAACCTGACTACCGCCAAGGTGATAGAAAGAGCAAAAGAAGTGGGGATCCGTAAAGTATTGGGCTCGCAGCGGCTACAGCTGATCAAACAGTTCCTGTTTGAATCATTCCTGCTGAATATTATTAGTTTGGCAATAGCCGTATTGATGGTATCGCTGGCCATGCCCTGGTTCAGCAAATTGTGCGGGGTAAACTTAAACTTTGGTTTATGGAAGGATCTTTCCTTTTTAGCCGCATTTGTTAGCATTTTAGTGTTGGGCATACTGTTATCTGCCATATACCCGGCGCTTATCCTCTCCAACTATAAACCTGTACAGGTATTAAAAGGGAAGTTCATGAATTCGGCGCAGAGCATAACGCTCAGAAAGGTTTTGGTGGTTTTTCAGTTCGCTGCTACTATCGCTTTTATGATAGGCACGTTGGTTGTTTACCGCCAGGTGAACTACATGAAAAACCAAAACAAAGGGATGGATATGAAGCAGACCCTGATTGTAGTAGCGCCGCAAAATGTAAGGGCTACCGATCAGGATGAGCTAAAATACCGGGCTAAGGACAGCACCTTTCAAACAGAAATATTACGGAGTCCGCAGGTGCAAAGCGCCACTTCTTCTTCCAGCATACCGGGCCAGATCATCGATTATATTATGGCGTACACCAGCCATGCCCAAACGGCAGGCGAAAAAAGCCTGAGGCTTTCCACTTTCGAAATTGGCAGCAAATTTATCGACCAATTCGGGATAAAGCTCGTTGCCGGGGATAAATTTACCGCGGACAGCTGGAACAGGAAAACGCCTTCCATGATGCTGAATGAGGCGGCTGCCACTTCGCTTGGCTTCAAAAATGCTCAGGATGCCATCGGCAAACTGGTTGAAACGAAGAACGGCAGGGGAAGAATTTTTCAGAATGAAATCGTCGGCGTGATCCAAAACTTTCATCAAACCTCATTAAAAGACGACTTCAGCCCTATCGTCTTTAGATTGAGCGATCCCGGCAGCATCAGTCACTACGAACTGAAATTAAAAAGCAGGAATATGCCGCAGGCCATTGCACAGGTCGAAAAAACGTACAAAAGCATCTACCCCGAATCGGCATTTGAATATTTCTTTTTGGACGACTTTTTCAACCAGCAATATAAAGCCGAACAGCATTTCGGGCAGGTATTTACTTTATTTTCCGGCTTTGCCGTTTTTGTGGCCTGCCTCGGATTATTTGGATTAACGCTCACTACCATCAGCCAGCGGATTAAAGAAATCGGGATTCGCAAAGTATTGGGGGCTTCGGTAGCCAATATCCTGCTGCTCATTTCAAAAGATTTTATCGGCCTGATGGTTGTTGCTGCCGCAATTGCCTTCCCGGTAGCTTATTGGGGCAGCAATCAATGGCTCCGGGGATATAAATTCCGCATTCATTTTAATGCCTGGTATTTTTT
>Ga0302322_100005288_pt1 | contig 11325 bp, 10 predicted proteins | sample Fen_T0_2_FD_203757 | JGI IMG/M metagenome (GOLD analysis project Ga0302322, IMG submission 203757) | Peat permafrost microbial communities from Stordalen Mire near Abisko, Sweden - Fen_T0_2 | ecosystem: Environmental > Terrestrial > Soil > Wetlands > Permafrost | place: Sweden: Abisko... | reverse complement strand
GTGTCGCTCACCCCCCGGCCCCGGGGCGGGGGGTTATTCCCCCCCCCTCTTTTGGGTGCGTGGTGGGGGTCGCCCCCGGCCGGCCCCCCCACTCCCCTCTTCTGAGTCCACACCCACACACGGGATCGCCATGACCACCACAGCCACCACCACGACACCGTTGCTCGAGATCCGCGACCTCTCGAAGTCCTTCGGCTCCGTCCACGCGCTCACGGACGTCGACTTCGAGGTGCGAAGCGGAGAGGTGATGGCGCTCGTCGGAGACAACGGGGCCGGCAAGTCGACCCTGATCAAGTGCGTCGCCGGCATCCACGGCTACGACCACGGCGAGATCGTCTTCGACGGCGCGCCCGTCAGCATCCACGGCCCGAAAGACGCGGCCAAGCTCGGAATCGAGGTCGTCTACCAGGACCTCGCGCTGTGCGACAACCTCGACGTCGTCCAGAACATGTACCTCGGCCGCGAGACGCGCGATCGGTTCTGGCGCCTGAGCGAGTCCGCGATGGAGCAGCGCACGCTGGAGACGCTGGCGTCGCTCTCCGTCACGACGATCCGCTCGGTTCGCCAGCCCGTTGCCTCGCTCTCCGGCGGCCAGCGTCAGTCCGTGGCCGTCGCGAAGGCGGTGCAGTGGAACTCGCGCCTCGTGATTCTCGACGAGCCCACCGCCGCGCTCGGGGTGGCCCAGACGCGCCAGGTGCTCGACCTCGTCAAGCGCCTTGCCGACCGAGGGCTCGCAGTCGTGCTGATCTCGCACAACCTCCACGACATCTTCGAGGTCGCCGACCGCATCACCGTCCTCCGGCTCGGCCGCGACATCGGCGTGTACGAGCGCGAGAAGACGACGCAGCAGGAGGTCGTCCACGCGATCACTGCCGGAATCCCGACGAAGGTCGCAGGCATCGCAGACACCGGAGAGGAGGTGATGTCATGAGCACCGCATCCGACGCGACGACTCCGGGCGCAGGCGTGCCCGCCGGAGACGAGGCGGAAGAGCACCCCGGGCTCGCCCAGCGGGTTCGCGACAACGTGAAGTCGGGCAACCTCGGCGTCCTGCCGGTGCTCGTCGGCGAGGTGGCGATCGTCGCCTTCTTCGCCGTCACGGCTACGAACTTCTTCACCGCGCCCAATTTCATCAATCTGATTGTCCAGATGGCGGGCGTGACGATGCTCGCATACGGCGTCGTGTTCGTGCTCCTCCTCGGCGAGATCGACCTCTCGATCGGCTACCTCAGCGGCATCGCCGCGCTTGCGGTCGCCGAGTTCCAGTTGGCCGGCAGCTCACACAACTATCCGGGCGGCATCGCCATCATTCTCGCAGTCGGCCTCTGCGGTGTCATAGGCCTCGCCCAGGGCACCATCGTCGCCAAGGTGGGCGTCCCGTCGTTCGTCGTCACGCTCGCGGGCCTGCTGATCTGGCAGGGCGTGATCCTGATCGTGCTGGAGCAGCGTGGCGTCATCGTGATCGAGAACAACCTGGTCAACGACCTCGCCAACTACTTCTTCTCCGCTACGGCGGGCTGGATCGTCGCCACGATCATCACCGTGAGCTACGCGATCGTTGCACTCGCCGGCTTCGCAGGGCGCCGCAGGGCCGGTGTGGCGACGGGAGCACCCGTGCTCGCGCTCGTCAAGGTCGCTGCGGTCGCCGTCGCGTCGTTCCTGGCGGTGTACATCTGCAACAAGGTTCCCCACCAGGGACTCCCGCTGGCAGGGCTCTTGATGATCATCTTCCTCGTCGGCCTGACGTACCTCGCAAAGAGGACACCGTTCGGCCGTCACGTCTACGCCGTCGGCGGCAACGCCGAGGCGGCCAGGCGCGCCGGGATCAACGTGAACCGGATCCGCATCCTCGTCTTCATGATCTCGGGCCTCATGGCCGGCGTCGGGGGCGTCATCCTCGCGGCTCGCGTGAACTCCGTCGACCTGAACGTGGGCGGCGGCACGATCCTGCTCGACGCCATCTCGGCCGCGGTGATCGGCGGCACGAGCCTCTTCGGCGGTCGGGGCGAGGTTCGCAGCGCGTTGATCGGAGCGCTCGTCATCACCACGATCGCCAACGGGATGAACACGGCGGGCTACAGCAACGGGACGATCTACGTCGTCACCGGCATCATCCTGCTCCTCGCCGTGACGCTCGACACCGTTGCGCGCCGGCTCCAGGTGAAGTCGGGCCGCTGAGCATCGAGCGGGGGCCCCTGCCGCGCGTCGCGGCGGGGCCCCGGCTTTCAATCTCTCAGCGGTAGCTGATCGCCTCGCGTCGCCCGCTCGCGCTCGAGCGGACGATCGCGTCGCACACCTCGGCGGCGCGGTAGCCGTCCTCGAACGTGGCCCCGTACGGCGCCACGTCGGTGTCGTCCTTGATCGCGCGGAGCAGGTGGTGGATCTCGTGCACGAACGTCTCGCCCCAGCCGATGATGTGCCCGGGCGGCCACCAGAAGTCCCAGAAGGGATGGTCGGCCTCGGAGACGAGGGCCGTCTTGAACCCCCGGGCCCGATCGCCGTCCGCCCTAAAGACCTGGAGCTCGTTGAGCTTCTCCATGTCGAACGCGAGCGACCCCTTGGTGCCGTTGATCTCCCACTGGAAGGCGTTGCGCCGGCCGAGGGCGAGCCGCGTCGCCTCGATCGTGCCGATCGCGCCGGCCTCGAACTCGACGGCTGCCTCGATCGCGTCGTCGACCTGCCGGCCCGGCAGGAACGTGTGAACGAGGGCCGACACGGTCGAGATGTCGCCCACGAGGAAGCGGGCGAGGTCGATCACGTGGGCGCCGAGGTCGCCGAGCGCGCCCGACCCGGCCGCAGCGGCGTCGAAGCGCCACGTGTCGAGCGTCGGGTCGTCGCCCCAGTCCTGCAGGTAGCGGCCCCGGAAGTGGCGGATCTCGCCGAGCTCGCCCGCCTCGATCATCTCGCGGGCGAGGCGAACGGCCGGAACGAAGCGGTAGTTGAACGCACAGAGATGCTTGACGCCCGTCGCCGCCACACGCTGCCAGATGTCGTAGCTCTCGTCGGCATCGCGGCCGAGCGGCTTCTCGCAGAGGACGTGCTTGCCGGCCTCCGCGGCGGCGATCGTCGGCTCGGCGTGGAGCGAGTTCGGGCCTCCGTTATCGAACAGGCCGATCGACGGGTCGGCGACGATGTCACGCCAGTCGGTCGTCGAGCGCTCGTAGCCGTAGCGTCTTGCAGCACCCGCCACCGCCTCCTCGTCCCGGCCGGCGATCGCGACGAGCCGCGGCAAGAGCGGCGGCGGCCAGGTCATGTAGGCGATCTTGCGGAACGCGTTCGAGTGGGCCTTGCCCATGAACGCGTAGCCCAGCATGCCGATCCCGATCTCCTCGATCTCCCCGACCGCCTCGACGGGCGGCTTGGCACCGATCCCTGTCTGTCCCTCGCTCACGTGACCGCTCCTCTCCGTTCTCGACAATCCGTTTGAGAGATACTACGAGGCGCCCCACGACCGCGAGGAGAACCCGAAATGAAGACGTCCCTAGGCATCTGGGCCCTCGGCCCCATGATCACGCGGTTCGTACCGATGGGGTACCAGCCCGAGCACACGAACGAGTCGACGGCGGTGAAGGTGCGGCGGGCGGTCGACGGCCTCGGCGACCTGATGGACGACTACGAGTTCCACTATCCGGGCGAGCTGAACCCGGACAACCTGGACGAGGTGCGCGACGCCCTCGACGGACACGGCATCGCGACCGTGTGCACCGGCCTCCACACGGACTCCCGCTTCGGGCGTGGCGGGCTGACCGCGCCCGACGCCGCCACGCGCGCGGAGGCGCGCCGGTTGACGCGCGAGACGGCGGAGCTTGCCGGCGCGGTGGGCGCGAACATGATCTGCTGGCCGGGCATCGAGGGCTACAACTATCCGTTCCAGACCTCCTACGCGCAGGCGTGGGAGTGGTTCATCGAGGGGATGGCGGAGGCGGCGGAGACCTGCGCGAAGCACGGGGTGAAGCTCTTCCTCGAGCACAAGAACTCCGAGCCGGCGATGAAGATCTTCATGCGCAACATCGGCATGACGTTGCACGTGATCCACACTCTGCGCGCGCAGGGAATCACGAACGTCCAGGTCAACATGGACTGGCAGCACCTGATCATGAACGGCGAGTCGCTCGGCGAGTACGCCGCCATGCTCGACGCCGAGGGGCTGCTCGGCCACCAGCACGCGAACTCCGGCTGGGGCACGTTCGACGACGACAACATGGTCGGCGCGACGGCGTTCATGGAGACGCTGGAGCTCGCCGTCGAGCTGCGCCGCGCGAACTACGGTGCCGACGGCGAGCGGCTCGGCTTCGATCTCTATCCGTACACCGAGGACGCCGTCGCGGCCGTCAAGCGGTCGGTTCTGCAATGGCGGTTCATCGACTCGGTGGCGGCGAAGATCGACGACGCGGCCCTGCGCGAGGCCCAGAGCCGCAAGGACGCGGTCCGTGCCTACGAGATCGTCTACGCCGCGCTCGGTGCGTAGCACCGTCGACGAGTTGGCGGAGCTGACCGGGCAGCTCGTCGCGATCGAATCGATCAACCCCGACCTCGTTGCGGGCGGGGCCGGGGAGGGGGAGGTTGCCACGTTCGTGGCGGCCTGGCTCGCAGACGCGGGGCTCGAGGTCGATCTCTACGAGGCCGCCCCGGGACGGCCCAACGTGATCGGGGTCGCGCGCGGGACGGGCGGCGGGCGCTCGCTGATCCTGAACGCGCACATGGACACGGTCGGCGTGGCGGGGATGGAGAGCCCGTTCGCGCCCTGGGTACGGGACGGCCGACTGCACGGACGCGGCACCGGCGACATGAAAGGGGCGCTCGCTGCGAGCATGCTCGTGGGCGCGGCAGCGGTGCGCGAGCGCTTTCGCGGCGACGTGATCGTGGCGGCGGTGGCCGACGAGGAGGTCGGCAGCGTCGGCACCGAGGCTCTCGTCCGCCGCACCCGCGCCGACGGCGCGATCGTGACGGAGCCTACGGAGGAGGTCGTCGCCGTCGCGCACAAGGGCTTCGTCGCGTTCGAGGTCGAGATCGAGGGCTTTGCGGCCCACGGCTCGCGGCCCGACGTCGGGGTCGACGCGATCGCTGCGATGGGGCCGGTGCTCACGGGGATCGCGGCGCTCGACGCGCAGCTCCGCTCGAGCGGCGGCCATCCGCTGGTCGGGACGGGCTCGCTCCATGCCTCCCTGATCGAGGGCGGGCAGGAGTACTCGAGCTATCCGGCACGTTGCCTGCTGCAGGGCGAACGCCGGACGGTTCCGGGCGAGACGGTCGACGACGTGTGTCGCGAGCTGGACACGCTCGTCGCCGGCACGGGCGCGGCGGTGCGCGTTCCGTTCCATCGTGACCCCTTCGAGACGTCGTCGGACGCCGCCGTCGTGACCGCCCTGCTTCGGCACCTCGGCCACGAGACCGTCGGCGGCGTGGCCTTCTGGGCCGACTCCGCGCTCCTCGCCCAGGCGGGGATCCCGACCGTCGTGTTCGGCCCCGTGGTCGGAGGCATCCACGGGATCGACGAATGGGTCGATCTCGCATCGCTCGCACGCTGTCACGATGCGTATCTGGCCGTTGCCCGGGAGCTGTGCGCGTGAAGCGGCTTCGCGCCGTGCACGTCGGGGTCGGGCTGTGGGGCCGCAGCTGGGCCGAGCTCGTCGCGGGCGCTCCCGGCTACCACCTCGCCGGTGTCGCCGATGCCGGGGCTCCGGGCCGGGAGTGGGCGGAGCAGGAGCTCGGAGTGCCGGCTTTTCGCGATCTCGGCGGCGCGCTGCGCGCGACGCGGCCCGACGTCGTCGTGCTCGCCTCACCTCCCTCGACCCACAGGCCGCTCGCCGAGCTCGCGCTCGCCGACGGGTGCCACGTGATCGTCGAGAAGCCGTTGGCGCCGACGCTCTCCGATGCGGTGGCCGTCGTGGCCGCAGCGAAGGAGGCGGGCCGGCACGCGATGGTGTCCCAGAACTACCGCTTTCGGCGGCAGTCGCGTGCCCTGCGCGACCTCGTCGCCGCCCGCGCGCTCGGCCCGCTGCTCGGGATCCGGATCTCCTGTCGTCGCGACCTGCGGGCCGCCTGGATCTCGCCCCGCGACTGGCGCGGCCGCATGCCGCATCCGTATCTCCTCGACATGGCGGTTCACCACGTCGACCTGCTCCGCATGATCACGGGCGCCGAGGTCGCCGGGGTCGACGCCCGCAGCTGGGGCGCACCCGACGGGCCGTTCAAGCATCACCCGACGGTGGAGGCGCTCCTCACGCTCGACGACGGGACGCCCGTGTCGTACGAGGGCACGTGGGCGGAGCCTCTCGCCGAGACGTCGTGGAACGGCGACTGGGAGCTGCTCGGCTCGCGTGGCCGCGCGACGTGGTCGGGCGGTCTCGACGACGCGCTGCGCGGCACGGTGCGGTTCGGCCGGCATCGGGAGCCCGCCCGGCGAGTGCGCCTGCCGTCGCTGCCTGCACTCGACAGGCTGGGAGTGCTGGCGGAGCTGCGCCGGGCGCTCGCCGCGGGCGACGAGCCGGAGTGCTCGGCCGCCGACAACCTGCGGAGCCTCGCGCTCGTCATGGCGCTCGCCCTCTCGACGGTGAAGCGGCGGCCCGTCCAGCTGGAGGAGGTTTCGGCCGCATGAAGATCGGCCTCTTCCTGGCTCTGTACGCCGACCGGCCGTTCGGGGAGGCTCTCGATGCGGCCGCCGCGGCGGGCTGCGAGCTCGTCGAGATCATGTCCGCCCCGTGGAGCTCCCATTGCCGGCCTGCCGAGCTCCTCGCCGAGCCGGCGGAGCGAGACCGCTTTCTGGCGCACGTCACCGAGCGCGGGCTCCGAATCTCGGCGCTCTCCTGCCACGGGAACCCGCTCCATCCGAACGCCGAGATCGCGGCGGAGGCCGATCGGGCCTACCTGGACACGGTGCGGCTCGCGGCCGAGCTCGGGGTCGAGACGGTGATCACGTTCTCCGGCTGCCCGGGTGAGTCCGAGCACTCGCTACGACCGAGCTGGGTCACCTGCTCGTGGCCGGACGACTTCCCGGAGACGCTCGCGTGGCAGTGGGACGAGCGCGTGCTCCCGTACTGGGGCGAGGCGGCCCGGTACGCCGAGACGAGCGGCGTCAGGGTGGCGATCGAGCCGCATCCCGGCTTCGTCGTCTACAACACCGCGTCGGCACGACGTCTCCGCGACAGCGCGGGGGCTGCGGTCGGCGTCAACTTCGACCCGTCCCACCTCTTCTGGCAGGGCATGGACCCGCTCGCCTGCGTCGGCGCTCTCGGCGACGCGATCTTCCACGTGCACGCAAAGGACACCGGCTTCCAGGATGAGCTGCTGGCTCTGAACGGCGTGCTCGAGCCGATCCCCGGCGACCGTCCTGCCGAGCGGAGCTGGATCTTCCGCTCGGTCGGCGCCGGCCATCCTGTCGCCTTCTGGCGCGCGCTCGCGGACGCGCTGCGGGAGGCAGGCTACGACGGCGCGCTCTCGATCGAGCACGAGGACCCGCTGCTGTCGCGCGAGGACGGGCTCGCGTTCGCCGTGGCGACGTTGCGCGAGGCGCTTGCCCCGTGAGGCGGCTACTCCTCCGCGAGCGCCGCGGCCAGCCTGGTTCGTGCGGCCTTCGTCACGGGATCGCCGTGCGAGACGAGCACGCGCTCGACCGGCAGGTCGAGCAGAGGCCTCAGCGCGGCGCGCAACCTGGCGTGGTCGACGCCCGCCGGCAGCCACGACTGCGGACAGAGGCGAAGGCCGCCGTCGTCCGCTCCGAGGATCACGTCGCCCGGCACGAAGGCCCGATGCTCCGGGATCCAGTAGACGACCTCGGTGGCGCGGCCGCTCTCGAGGGCCACGATGCCCCCGGGCAGCGGCTCGCCCGGCCAGAACACGTCCGTGACGGCATCCGTCCGACGCTCGATCGCGGCGCAGGCGCGGCGCGCGACGTGCAGGCGGCCGCCGTAACGGTGCACGACCTCGGCGGAGCTCCGGACATGCCAGAACACGGTCACGAGCACGTGCACCGCGACGTTCGCGCGCTTCACGTCGCGGTCGAGCGCCTCCCAGAACCGTGCGGCCTCGACCGCGTCGGAGGGAACGAGCGGATCGATCAGCACGATTGCGCCGGGCGCCTCGTAGTAGACGCAGCCGACATCGTGGCGCCACTCCTCATAGTAGGCCGTCCAGCGCCAGAGCCCGTCAGCGACCCGAACGACCTCCATGGCAGCTGAGCCTATCGAAGTGCTCGTCGGGCTCGACGTCGGCACGACCGGCGTCAAGGCGGTCGCGGTCGCGCCGGGCGGCGGCGTCGTCGGGGTGGCGGAGCAGGGGTACCCGCTCTCGACGCCGCACGCCGGCTGGTCGGAGCAGGATCCGGAGGACTGGTGGCGTGCCACCCGGTCGGTGCTCGGCGCGCTCGGATCGCAGATCGGCGCCCGAAGCACGATCGCCGGCATCGGGCTCTCCGGCCAGATGCACGGCCTCGTCGCGCTCGATGCCGCCGGTCGCGTCGTCAGGCCGGCGATCCTTTGGAACGACCAGAGGACTGCGGTGGAGTGCCGCGAGATCGAGGACCGGATCGGGCTCGCGCGGCTGATCGGCCTGACGGGGAACCGTGCGCTGACGGGCTTCACGGCACCGAAGCTCCTCTGGCTGCGCCGCCACGAGCCGGACGCGTACGCGCGGATCGCCCGGATCTTGCTACCCAAGGACTACGTCCGTCTGCGGCTCACCGGCGAGTGGGCGACCGACGTCGCGGACGCGTCCGGCACGCTGCTGCTCGACGTCGCCCGTCGCACGTGGTCGGCCGACGTGCTCGACGCCCTCGAGATTCCCGCCGCCTGGCTGCCGCCCGTGCTCGAGTCACCCGAGATCTCAGGCGTCACGATCGCCTGTGACGAGTTGGCGCCGGGAATCCCCGTTGCGGCAGGCGCGGGCGACTGTGCCGCGGCCGCGGTCGGGGTCGGGATCGACAGCCCCGGCCCTCTCTCGATCGTGATGGGAACCTCCGGCGTCGTCTTCGCGGCGCTGCCCGCGTTCGCCTCCGACCCCGAGGCCCGCGTGCATGCGTTCTGCCACGCCGTGCCGGGCCAATGGCACGCGATGGGGGTGATGCTCTCCGCGGCCGGGTCGCTGCAATGGCTGCGCGACCGGCTCGCGCCCAACACGTCTTTCTCGGATCTCGTGGCGGAGGCGGAGGCGTGGGGCCCCGGCGTCGACGGGCTCCTCTTCGCGCCGTACCTCGCGGGCGAGCGAACACCGCACGCCGACCCGTCCGCCAGAGCGGCCTTCACCGGGATCGAGCTCCGCCACGACCGGGGAGCGCTCGTGCGGGCGGTGCTCGAGGGCGTTGCCTTCGGCCTGCGCGACTCGCTCGAGCTCGTCCGGGCGCTCGGCGGCCCCGTCGACCGGGCCCGTGCCTCGGGCGGCGGCGCACGCGGGCTCTGGCTCGAGATCGTGGCCTCCGTGCTCGGCCTGCCGATCGAGCTCACCGCGGTCGAGGAGGGATCGGCCTACGGCGCGGCGCTGCTCGGAGGCGTGGCCGGGGGGATTTTCCCGGATGTGCCCGCAGCAGTCGACCGCTGCGTGCGCGTTCGCACTACCGTGGAGCCCGACCCCGCCTGGCAGGCTGCCTACGAGGGAACCTACGCGCGCTTCCGCGCGCTCTATCCCGCACTCGACACCGTGAAGGAGCAGACATCATGACCAGTCTCGAGGGAAGGGTGGCAATCGTCACCGGGGCGAGTCGCGGCATCGGCGCCGCCATCGCCCGCATGCTCGCCGATCAGGGCGTCAAGCTCGGGCTCGCCTCGCGCTCGGGCGACGACCTCGGCATCTCCGGCGCGGTGGCCCGGGCGACGGACGTCCGCGATCGTGCCCAGGTCGCGGCGCTCGTCGAGGAGACGGTCTCTCGGCACGGTGGCCTCGACATCGTCGTCGCGAACGCGGGTGTCGGCGCGTACGGAGCGTTCGTCGATCTCGACCCGGCGCTCAGCGACGAGATGATGGACGTCAACGCGAACGGCGTGATCATCACGGCGGCCGCGACCGTGCCGCACCTGATCGCGCGGGGCGGAGGCGACTTCGTCTCGGTGGCGTCCGAGGCCGGACGCCGCGGGCTACCGTTCGAGGCGGTCTACTGCGCGTCCAAGTTCGCGCAGGTGGGCTTCACGCGGGCGCTCGACCACGAGCTACGCCCGCAGGGCGTCCGGTGCACGAGCGTCTGCCCGGGCGGCGTTGCGACCGACTTCGCGATGGAGGAGGGCCGGGGCCGGACGCCGGAGATGCCGGAGCTCGCAGGGATGATGTCCGCAGACGACGTGGCCGAGACGGTGCTCTTCGTGCTCACGCGCCCGCGCAACCACCGCATCCTCGAGGTGGCGTTCAGGCCCATGACCGAGACGAGCTGGGGGTAGACGATGGCCGTGAAGTGGGGAATCCTCTCGACCGCCGACATCAACAAGAAGCTGCTCGCGGGAGCAGCCGAGTCGGACGACGTCGACGTCGTCGCGGTCGGCAGCCGCGACCTCATACGAGCACAGGAGTTTGCGGAGACGTGGGGGATCGAGCGTGCCTACGGGACCTACGACGAGCTGCTCGCCGATCCGGAGGTCGAGGCGGTCTACATCCCGCTGCCGAACACGATGCACGGCGAGTGGTCGATCAGGGCGGTCGAGGCCGGCAAGCACGTGCTCTGCGAGAAGCCGTTCAGCAGGCACATCGCCGATGTCGAGAGCGCGTTCGACGCGGCGGAGGCGATCGGGATGCACCTCTCGGAGGCCTTCATGTACCGCCATCACCCGCAGACGGCGCGCCTCGTCGAGCTCGTCGAGTCGGGCGCGATCGGCGAGCTGCGCGTGATCCGCGCGGTGTTCAGCTACTCGCTGTACGACGCCGCGAACATCCGCCTGCGGACGGACGTCGACGGTGGCTCGCTGATGGACGTCGGCTGCTACTGCGTCAGCGGCGCCCGCCTCCTCGGCGGCGAGCCCGAGTCCGTCATGGGCGCCGCGCACATCGGCTCGAGCGGCACCGACTGGGTGTTCACGGGCCTGATGCGCTTCCCCGGTGACGTCGTGGCGTTGTTCGACTGCGGCACCTCGCTGGGTGACCGTGACGAGCTCGAGGCGATCGGGACCGAGGGCTCGCTGTTCCTCGACGACCCCTGGCACTGTCAGGAGCCGGTGATCGAGCTCCGCCGGGGGGACTCGGTCGAGCGCATCGAGGTCGAGGGCGCGAACCCCTACCGGCTCGAGCTCGAGGACCTGAACGCCGCCGTGCGCGGCGAGCGGCAGCCCCTGCTCGGGCGTGCGGATGCCATCGGACAGGTGCGCGCAATCGACGGGCTTTTCCGTTCCCACGAGAGCGGAAGCGTGATAC
>Ga0302322_100005287_pt1 | contig 11326 bp, 7 predicted proteins | sample Fen_T0_2_FD_203757 | JGI IMG/M metagenome (GOLD analysis project Ga0302322, IMG submission 203757) | Peat permafrost microbial communities from Stordalen Mire near Abisko, Sweden - Fen_T0_2 | ecosystem: Environmental > Terrestrial > Soil > Wetlands > Permafrost | place: Sweden: Abisko... | reverse complement strand
TTATGTTACCATTGGCTCTGACGGTAAGGCTGAATACAAAGTGATAAAAGCTGATGGCAAACAGGTAGATATTGATATGAAGAGTGCCATTGAAGAAGAACAGGATGTGCCGGATATTTATAAGCCCATCTATTATAAGCTGAAATTTAAATCAATGAAGATCGCCATTCCCGACCTGGAAGTTGGCGACATTGTTGATTACAGCATCAACTCAACACTGGATTGGGATATGAAAACAGAAGGCATCAATTTTACGCCATTCATATTTTCACTCTCCAATAATTATCCAACCATATACCAGCAGTACCGCTTTACCATGGCCAATGGTATGAAGGTAAAATACCGCAGTTATAATGGCGCTCCCAATTTAAAATTTGATCCCAAAGCATCGGTATATGGCGAAAGAGAAACTTACCTCAGTTATTTTTTTCTTGACAAAGACCGTGAAAAATCGGATGACGAACGCTGGAGTTATGAGCTGAGAAGTACGCCCAGCGTAAAATTCAGGGTAGTATTTTTAGATTATGATCCCGGAGACAGAACATTGGGTGAAGCTACAGTTGACCGCTCTGGCCTTGATTATGAAAATGTGTACAAGGCTTATGCCGGTGCTGCATTGTATAATACAACTGTTGTTGCATCCATGGTTGCATACACTACACAATACATCCTGAAAAAGAAGGAAGATGGCGTTTTAAAAACAGATGCCGACATTGCCAAAGAAACTTATTATTGCCTGCGCAAAGTATTTTTAGAAATGTACTACAAAGGGCCCGTGCATTCCGATCTTGAAAAATATTTTACCGGTAAAAAACTGTATAAAAAAATATTAAAGTCCGAAGCTAAGGATGATAACAAAAAAGAAGAAAAGGAAGATGAGATACGGATGAATGCAGTTACCTTCTGTACCGCTTACCGCGGTGCCCTTAAAACACAGGGTATAGAATCGGAATTGTTTGTGTACGTGCCACGCAAACTGGGCAGCTGGCGTGATGCCATCTTTATGGAAGAACTGGATTTTGTAATGCGTGTTAAATTAAAAGACAAAGCATATTACCTGGAAGCGCTTAATAATTTTGATGCATTTGGTACCCCGCATTCTTATCTTGAAAATGCCGATGGCCTCAGTATACGGTATGATGAAGCTGACAGCTATTATAAAGTGAGTGCTCCTTCAACACCGGCTGCTGCTAACCTGGAAAGGAAGGAATATAATGTGAATTTTACCGATGCAATGGATATTATAAATACAGAACGTATCAGTTCTTACACCGGTTCGCAAAAAGCAGATGTAATTGGCAAGGCAAATTTAGACCGGGAATACCTGAACAAAGATTTTGAAAAATATTATGCCGAACCTTTATCCAAGGGTAAAAAGAATGATGCATCCACACCGGTGAACAATAAATATGAGTACGCCGACAAAGATGAACAGGTGAAAGAACGTAAAGACCTTTTTGAAAAACTGGTGAAAGATGATGAACTGGATGTTGATAAATACAACGATTTTGAATTATTGCAGGATGGCCGCACCGGAGATTCTGCTATGCTTAAGTACAAAGAAAAATTCAGCTTAAAAAAACTGATAAGCAAAGCCGGTAAGAATTATATTTTTGAAGCCGGCAAACTGATAGGAGGGCAGCTTAAACTGGAACCCAATGAACTGAAGGAAAGAAAAACCGATATCTGGATACCATCTGCCATTACCATTGAAAATGTAATTACGGTAAATGTGCCCGATGGCTACACCGTTGATGGTTTACAGGACCTGAACATGAACATTGATAACCCCAGTGGCACTTTTATCAGCACAGCCGTTGCTAACGGTAATAAATTAACGATCAGTACCCGGAAGATCTATAAAAATACTTTTGATAAAAAAGAAGCATGGCCAAACTATATTGCCTTCCTCGAGCCTGCTTATAAACTAAGCCAGGCAAAAGTGGTGCTAAAGAAGAAATAAATAGTTACATCATCAATTAAATGGCGGCTTCTCTTATGAAGCCGGCCTGCTCCTGTAGCATTTCCAATGTAAAATACAATTTACCTGTAAAATCCACTAAAAATAGATCACTGTGGTTCTTTACAAAATTTTGAAAGGCGTCACCTGCTATATGTTTATCATAAGCAGCTTCATCTTCATACACTTCTAAAAATATCACTTCACCATCTGCAGGCGTTGGCAAACTCTTGCTGCTAAAGTCCGGGGTAAATACTTTATAAACCAAAGTACCAGGTTCATTATCCTGTACCTGGCTGGCAAGGGCCTGAAGAAGCGGAATGGCCTGATCCTCTTTTCCGGGCAGCATTGTCCATTTGCCAATAAGTGTAATCATATTTTTTTGTTTTAGTGTACTGCCGCCTGCGGCAATTCAACTTGAGTAAGAAATACTAATTATAATTCCGACATAATTTTATCTACAGCTCTCAATGCCAAAGCAGTTAATGTTAAAGTAGGATTTGAAGTGGCAGTTGTTGGAAATGCGCCACAACCAACCAGGTAAAGGTTATTATGATCCCAACACTTCAGGTCAGCATTGGTAACAGAAACTGCAGGATCATTACCCATTCTATGTGTACCAATAAGATGCCCTGCTCCGCGGAATTCGATAGTTATTGGTGTAGCACTGCCTGTTGGTGTAAATGTCATTAAACCCGGTGAGCCCGGAAAAGCCGGAACCTGTGTTTTATTGTCAATATTGCCAACCTGGTCCGAGAAAAATTCCTGTGCCACGTTCATCGCATACGCATATCCATCTAAAGTGTATTGCGGCAATTTATAACTTACTGATGGGCGGGGTATGCCCAATGCATCTTTATCCTGCGATAAAGTAACCCTGCTTTCAAGTGTCTCATCACAGGAAATGGTTTCCAGCTCAAAGGCAAACCTTACCTGCGACTGCACTACTTTTTGCACTGCTGATACCAGGTCTTTACCTACCTTACCTGCATTAACAAGATTATCAACATTGAATTGCGGACCGCCATAAGGCCATTGCCATCCATCATTACCAATTTCAATGCGAAATGCAGCTGTTTTAGATCTTTGTGCGGTATTCCTGAACGTTTCAATACCCGAAGTTGACATGGGCCCACGGTAAGGATACACCGGCAGGTAGCCGGTTTTGTCATCGGTAAATAAATTCCCCCACATCACCAGGCAAATATGATCCATCAGGTTTTTGCCTACCATGCTGCTGCTGTTGGCAACCGTTTTGCCATCTTTCCAGGGGGAGTACAATAAAAGTTTTGCTGTTTCAATGGCATGCGAAGCAATTACGTATTTTTTTCCAACAGCTACTGCTTCGGTAACCTGTGTTGAGTCTTTGGTCCATATTTTATATTTAATACCACTAATAGTATCATCGGCATTTACAGTAACCTGGTAAGCCACGGCATGGGTAACAAAAGTTACCAACTGGCTTAATGTTGCATCGCCCATAATCTTACTTACATGAACGCCGGCATCATACTTTGCATTAATTGGGCAAATGGGTACACAACTGCTGTTGCCCATGCATGCCGGCCGGTTATCATATACTTTGGTATTTCTTCCCTGTGGTGTGCTTACCACGTCCAAAGCATTACCATCAATATTTTTACCTGCCAGGCGCTGCTGCAAAACCTGGTCAAGAAAACTTTGCGGAACTGCCAACATAGGATAATCTGAAGAGCGGGGAACTCCATATTTTTTGTCAACAGATGCGTCTCCTGCCACCCCAATTTCATTTTCGGCCATACCATAATATTTTTCAAGATCATCGTAGGTTATGGGCCATTCCTGTGCACCGGCAATGGGTGGCTTGTATTTACTCACTACCATAAAATCATCGGGAGAAAAGCGCAAACAGGTGCCCAGCCAATGTTTAGTGGTTCCACCAGCCACACGTTCGTAGGTGCTGCCAAAACCGTAGGTTCCGGTTTGTTGCATGTAATTACCTGGCTGGTCTTTTTTTAAATCCTTTAATGCCCAGGCTTCATTTCCTGAGTTATCCGAATTAACACCCGGCGAAGTAGGGCGGGGGGCTTTTACATCAGATGTTTCCCAGGGAGTTTTGGGATCTTTAGTACCCGGCCAGGGCACACTTGGATCCTTAATATTTAAGCCGTAAAACCTATCCAGATTATTTTGTTTTACAGGAAATTCCTGTCCAACATTTGGAATAAACTCTCCTGCTTCAAGCAGCAAAACCTTTTTTCCTTTGGTTGCAAATTGATAGGCCATTTGTGCGCCGGCAATTCCGGCACCTACAATTACCACATCATATAAAGTTTCATTTGCCATAAGTTGATTGTATTAATAATGAATTGAAAAGTATTAATAATTAACATAGTAAAACCCTGAATTCTGTCCGTCATCTGTTGGTGCATTTTGCCAGTAGAATGGCGTGTTTTCAGGGGCGTAACCTATTGGATGAATAAGTGAAACCTTCCAAACCTGCCCTTCTTTATACTGGTTAAATTGCGGGGTTCCATAACCATCCCAGCTGGTATTGGTATTGTACCAGATCAAAATGATGTCCTTACAAATAGGAAACTGCTTTGCAACTGCAGCAGCATCAGGGTTTGCAGCCCATGCGGCCAACACAGCGGCGAGCGTGTCGTTAGTACCGGTTGCAACAGGGCGTTGCAATAAGCGGTTGTAATAGATGGTTGCCAGGGCTTCTTCCTGTTGTTTTATAAGCTCAGGCTTAAAAATATTGAACCGGAAAAAATTATCAATTCCTGTAAGTGCCTTGGAAAGTGCGATGAATGCCTGCAGGTCATTATCGGCTATAGGAGGAAAAGCTGGCGACGGATCCACACCTGCAGGTAACCCTGTATCAATCCAGTTCTTAAAAGTTACGATCCAGGACGCAGGCCATGGGCCACCAACTTCCGGCATAACATGCACCTGTTGCAATTTGCTCCAGCCTGCATTGGCCATATTAGGATCATCATTTGGCTGTATGGCCAGGTAAATCTGGTTAGCCATTGACTTTACAGACTGGTAATTGAAAAGATCAAAAATTCTGCCTGAACTCAGCATCATCACCTGGTCGTACTGACTGAACATAGGCCTGATGTTCTGGTAAAAAGTTGGGTTTTGAATTGGCTGATCATTATTCATAAAATATAATTTTTACTTTTTTGCATTTAAATAAATCTGTAAAGAGTCAACACTTTTTGCCGGGTTAAAATCAAAGCCTGCAGCTTGTTTCAGCAATATGAGGGTCCAAAGGAAATTTGTATTTACCCGTTTCTGTTTTAACCCAACATTAAATATGGCATTGTTGCTGTTTACCTGTCCGGCTCCTATATAAGAGGCTATAAGCATGTGTGCCGGGCTGGGGTCAAGGTTTGGTGTAGGAAACCCGGCTGAATGATGACAGGACATACAATTTGACCTTACACCCATCCCTTGCGAAAAAGGATCAATTCTAACGATGGGTGCAATGATACTCGGTTCCAGGTAAGGGTTTTGGGAGATGAATGGTTTTTTATCGGGCCCGATCATGTAATAACTCTGCTCCATATCATAATGATTGAATGGTGCTTTTACGTTTGCAGATGCCGGTGCTGTTTTTGCAGGATGCGGTGACCACCAGAATGTTTGCCAGGTCCAGTCATTAAAAAATTCAATCGTGGTAACATGGCAGCCAACCATCAGTGAGAGATCGCCAGGTTTAAGATCTTTTAAATTTAATCCTCCTACTGTAAAAACATTGCCGCCCTGCAGGTATTTAATATTCTTTTCGGTAAGGGGCAGGTAATAAAAATGTTCAAGTCCTACAGTTTCGTACTGGGTGAGTGTAGTATCTCTCAGGCTGCCATTTGCAGACTGGTATTGTGTTGTAAAGGGAGTCCCCGGTTTAACCGGCACATTGGTTGGGTTAAATAAAACCCATTGTACCCAGGTAGTTGAAACCGGTTTATGTGGATCGGTAGTTCCTGCTACAGTCATACCTGGACCTTTCCAATAAGGAATCAATACCGGCTTATCTTTTTTTGCAAAAATGAAGGTAGGCTTCAGCATCATAGATTTTTTGGGGTCAAATGTTTGCGGTATGCTGTCAATTTTTGCTTTATACAGATCAGTTAATGTTTTCAGATAGTATAATTTATTATCGGCTACATAATCTTTAAATTCCTGTGTGTACTTATTAAAAGACAATACATCGCCCGGATGTGCGTCGGGAGTGTTCTGACCAGGGACTGCAGATGCCTGCCTGGCAAGGTGAAACGGAAAAACAGGATTGGGGCATGTACCATCGTTGGTTCCATCTCCTGCTCCCGGATTTGGAGTTCCCGGAGCGTTATACACATCAAATTCACTCCACCATGTGGTGAATTTTGCCAGCTTAACCGGCGTTATCTTATCTTTTTCTGCAACACAGGAAGATGGGTAATCCTGATCGGTAAGGGCGGTAATACCACCCCATAAATTCCAGGCATGCTCATCTATTTTTGCAGTGTCAAAATTATCTACCCATTTCTGAATAACACCGGGGCCTTCAAATATGGTTGTGTCTGCCGGAACGTAGGTCATGCCTTCAGGGCCTTTGCCTAAAAGCACGGCCGATGCCGGTTTTAGTTTTGTAGAATCATTATCAGTGCCAGATTTAGTATTGCCATTATTACATTGAACCAGTAAAAAGACAAAAATGCACATGATAATTACAACAAAAAATGAGGATTTATTCATAACAGATTAGTTTTAGTTAGTTAATTTATAATCAATACAGATACATTTTATCTACCCGTGGCAGTAAATAAATCTGTAACGAACCGGAAGCAAATGCCGCCGCTAAAAGCCTTTTTTAACAGTAATCGGGTTTTAAATCACGCTGGTTTTTTGCAGATATTGATTAAGGGGAATTCTAAAAACTTTAAGGGGATTTTCTAACAAGAGTAAAAATAGTTTCTTGTAATATGAAATGCAATAGGGATATTAATATTTTACTGTTTATTAATAAAAAGTACAGAAAAAAAATTGCCTCCAATGCAGTACTGTATTAGAAATTTATATCTTTTACGATTTGAAAAATCAATTTTAAGAAAAGTGCCGATACCGTAATTTTACGGTGCAGTTTAACAAAATGTCTGTTGGCAAGGTTCTCACTTTTCATAAAAGATAAGAAAAAATCAAGTCATGAAATTTAACCAGTTTATGACCATAACGGGGTATTTTATTATAGCTTTGCCAATCAATGAAACATCTTTCTTCTCTCAACAAATATTTCTGGAAATACCGCTGGCATTTTGTATTAGGTTTTGTTTTTGTGGTGCTTACCAATTACTTCCGCATATTGGCGCCACAGCTTACCGGCTACGTGGTTAATACGGTTGTTGAGTCCATCAAGTCTGCAGATGCAAAAAGTATTGACATAAAAAAAGGGGAGAGGAACTATGATATTACAGTAAGGCAGGTAATAAATCAGTTTGAGAAAAATCCTTCAAGAAAGATATTGTATGCAGGCATTACCTTGTTTGTAATTGCCATTATCAGTGGTTTTTTTATGTTCCTGATGCGGCAAACCATTATTGTAATGAGCCGGCATATTGAGTACGACCAGAAGAACGAGATATTTACCCATTACCAGAAACTGGATACCAATTTTTATAAAACCCATAGCACCGGCGATCTGATGAACCGCATTGCAGATGATGTGAGCAAAGTGCGTATGTATACCGGGCCGGCACTCATGTATTTCATCAATCTTGCTGCAGTATTGGGTTTTAGCGTATTTTTTATGCTTAAATCCGATGCAAAACTTACGCTGGTTGCATTGGCCCCATTACCGGTGCTTGCAATCGCCATCTACTTTGTAAATACTATCATCAATAAAAAAAGTGAACGTGTGCAGGCTTTATTAAGCGATCTTACTACCAATGCACAGGAATCTTATTCGGGCATCAGGGTCATAAAATCATTTGTACAGGAAAAAGCCATGATGGGCTTTTTTAAAAAGAACAGCGAAGCCTACCGCTATAATGCACTGAGCCTCGCAAAAACGGAAGCCATTTATTTTCCCAGTATGGCGTTACTGATCGGACTGAGTACCCTCATTACAATTATGGTTGGTGCCCTGGATGTAGTTAATCATGTTCCTGAAGCTACCGTTGGGAGAATAGCAGAATTCGTTATGTATATCCAGATGCTTACTTTCCCGGTTAGCGCCATTGGCTGGACAGCAAGCATGACCCAACGGGCTGTAACTTCTCAAAGAAGGATCAACGAGTTTTTACATACCGAACCTGGTATTAAAAATGAAACCGAACCGGTAAGTACCTCACTGGAAGGAAATATCAGCCTTACCAATGTAGATTTTGTTTATCCGCATACCGGAATCAATGCTTTAAAGGATTTTTCGCTGCAGATAAATAAGGGTGAAAAAATTGCCGTGGTAGGAAGAACAGGCTCCGGCAAATCAACATTAGCGCAACTTTTGTTGCACATGTATGAGCCACAGAAAGGATTAATAACCTATGATGGGATACCGGTTAATAAATTTGAGATGCACAGCCTTCGGGGACAGATCAGTTATGTTCCACAGGATGTATTCCTGTTCAGCGAAACAGTACGGAATAACATCCGTTTTGGAATGAATGATGCGACAGATGAAGATGTGATCACTGCCGCCAAACAAGCCAGTATTCATACCGAAATAGAAAAATTTCAACATGGCTATGATACCCTGATAGGCGAACGTGGCGTAACACTCAGTGGAGGCCAAAAGCAGCGTATCTCCATTGCCCGGGCCATGATAAAAGACCCGAAAATTGTAATTTTTGATGATTGCCTGAGTGCAGTGGATGCCAGGACAGAAAAAGAGATTATTGGTAATTTATACCGGTTTTTGAAGGATAAAACTGCCATCATTATAACCCACCGCATTTTTGCACTATTTGATTTTGATAAGATAATAGTGTTGGATGATGGAAAAATTGTGGAGCAGGGTACACACAGCCAATTACTTGGCCTAAACGGGTATTATGCCGATATGTACAAAAGGCAGCAGGAGCAGGATAAGGAAACCTGACAAGTATTTTGAAAGTATTTACTTTTAAAATGGCTTATTTTAGATAAAACCCAAATAATCAATCATATATTTTGTAGATTGGAAAACAATTTTATCTTTGCTTCATCTAAAAAGGGTAACCTTTAAAACTAAAATTAAATTAAACAGTGGCGTACGAAAACAACGAAAAGAAAATGGACAGCGTTTACAGTAAACGCATCAGGGCCGGAAAACGCAGAACTTACTTTTTTGATGTAAGAGAAACCCGTGGCAACGACTATTATTTAACCATTACAGAAAGCCGCAAGCGCTTTGATTCTGATGGGTACGACAGGCACAAGATATTCCTGTATAAAGAAGATTTCAACAAATTTATTAAAGGATTGGGCGAAGCCATTGATTATGTTAAGACTGAATTGATGCCTGATTTTGATTTTGATGCCTTTAACCACGATACACCTTATGAAGGTGAAGATGGACAGGTATCTAATAATGAGGCCGTAACTTCAGCTCCATCTACTGCGGAGGCTGTGGTGGCAGATTTGACCGAAACACCGATCGAAAAGATCGAGGCTGAAAAAGCTCCCGAAAATATTGAAACTCCAACGGAGACAAATAACGGCACAACCGACAATGGCAGTGCAGAGGTTGTAGAAAAGTGGTAAGTTAACCAAACACCAAACCTAATTGCAGTAAATCCTCCCTTTGGGGAGGATTTTTTATATAGCCTTTAACCTGCGGCTGGAATTAAATGAATTAAATTGCAATCATTATGAAAGCCTTAATAATATCATTCCTGTTTTTAACTGCAACGCCTTATTGCTTTGCACAAAATAACTGCAATATTAAAAAGGCTTATGCGTATTATAACGAGTCGATGCCTGGCGCACAAAGGGCTGATGAAAACGGTAATCCCATCAATCCTAAACCCATTGTTACCCGGTTTATATATGTAGAATATAGCGGCAGTAAAATGCCCGAGATCAAAACAGTGCTTTACAATAACATCCAACTGGTATTTTCAGTTATAAACGTTGCAACAAAAAAAGTTTCGGCAGGAGATAAAAAACTGAACCCAAATAACAGTATCATAGCTAAAAAAGGGAATTCGTTTTTAAAAATAGACCTGCAGCCTGCAGAAGGACAAACAATGCCGGAAGCAAATTGTAAAAGCATTGTTATTAACAGTAAATCAGCAGGCAAACTTTGTAAATACTATGTTATGGGTGAAAAACCGTTTGCAACGCCACCTATGTATTGATCAACGCATATTTTTATAAGCATTTATCAAACCATTTGTAGAACTATCGTGTGCAGCTACAGCTTCATCCTGCTCCAGTTCCGGTAAAACCTTACTAGCAAGCACTTTACCTAATTCAACTCCCCATTGATCGAAGCTGTAAATATTCCATATAACACCCTGTACAAATATCTTATGCTCATACAAAGCGATCAGCTGCCCCAAAGTAAAAGGAGTGATCTGTTTTATTAAGATAGAATTGGTTGGCCGGTTGCCTTCAAATACCCGGTAAGGACTGAGTGAAGTCGAAGTCTCGGTTGCAGCACTGAGCGAAGGCGAAGTGCCATTCATCAACGCTTCTGTTTGCGCAAAGAAATTACTCATCAGTTTTGGATGATGATCGCCGGTAGGGTTGTGGCTGATGGCTGCTCCAATAAAATCGCAGGGTATGATCTGTGTGCCCTGGTGAATGAGCTGGTAAAATGCATGCTGGCCATTGGTTCCGGGTTCTCCCCAAATAACCGGGCCGGTAGCGTAGGTAGCTTTTTCTCCGTTTCGGTCAACATACTTGCCATTGCTTTCCATATTGCCCTGCTGAAAATAAGCAGCAAAGCGATGCATGTATTGATCATAGGGAAGGATAGCTTCGGTTCTGGTACCAAAGAAATTACCATACCAGATACCGATAAGCGCCATGATCACCGGAATGTTCTTTTCAAATGCTGTTTCCCTGAAATGAACATCGGTAGCATGGGCGCCCTTCAAAAGCTGTTCAAAATTTTCGTAACCAATGGTTAATGAAATTGATAAACCAATAGCGCTCCACAAACTATAACGGCCGCCAACCCAATCCCAGAACACAAACATATTTTTTGGATCGATACCAAACCTGATCACTTCTTTATCATTTGTGCTGAGTGCTGCAAAGTGTTTTGCTACCTGTTTTTCATCAACAGCGTTTTGTAAAAACCATTCCCTTGCCGTATGAGCATTGGTCATGGTTTCCTGTGTGGTAAAGGTTTTGCTGGCAATTAAGAAAAGGGTTTCTTCAGCGTTCACTTTCTTCAGGGTTTCGGTAATATGT
>Ga0302322_100005283_pt1 | contig 11329 bp, 5 predicted proteins | sample Fen_T0_2_FD_203757 | JGI IMG/M metagenome (GOLD analysis project Ga0302322, IMG submission 203757) | Peat permafrost microbial communities from Stordalen Mire near Abisko, Sweden - Fen_T0_2 | ecosystem: Environmental > Terrestrial > Soil > Wetlands > Permafrost | place: Sweden: Abisko... | reverse complement strand
GACCGCAGTGCCTGACTGGGTCACGGTGGCGTTCCAGGCCTGTGTGACGCTCTGCCCGGCGGAGAAGGTCCAGGTGAGCGTCCACGCGGTGACCGGATCGCCGAGGTTGGTGACGGCGACGTCCGCGCCGAAGCCGCCCTGCCACTGGTTGGTGACCTTGTAGTCCACCCGGCAGCCGGCCGCGGCCGCGTTCGCGACCACCGCGGTCACGGCGACGCCGGCTCCCAGCATGACCAGCGTGATCGCGACCAACGACGCGACACGGTGCCGCCCAGGACGCATGCTGCCCCCAACCTCTCGGTGTGAGCGCTAACATTGACCAGCAAACTGATGTTCGTCAATGCATTTCGGAAGATCGCCGCCCGCCGCACGAAAACCCCGCGAAACTTCCACACCTGCGGCCGTCGATCTTCACCGTTCAGCAGTGGCTCCACCGCTCAGAACTGGCCGAAGATCCGCAGCGCGGGCAGCGCCCGTCCGGTGTAGTCGAAGAGGGCCTGGTTCTCCCAGCCGTCGCCGGAGGACGGGTCGGCGGGATCCCAGCCACCGCCGGCGACCGCGGTCCACGTCGGCTCCCAGTAGAAGACGCCGAGGCCGTGGCCGCCGGGAACGGCGGCCACGGCGTTGAACATGTCGCGGAGCGCGTCGGACTGGCCCTGCGGGGTGGCGGGGTAGCCGCCCGCATCGGCCAGGGCCGGGGTGAAGATGTTCGGCTCGGCGTCCTGCTCGGCGGTGGTGAAGCCGTAGGCGGTCTCGGCCACCATGACGTCCTTGTCGTAGCGGGTGGCGAGGTCGAAGAGGTTGGCCTGCAAATAGCCGAGCGGTCCGTGCCAGTACAGGTACTGGGAGACGGCGATGACGTCGAACGGCACACCGCGGGCGATCGCGTTGTCGAACCACCAGACGTGTCCACCGTTGTTGCCTCCTTCGGCGAGATGCAGCACCACCCGGGTCGACGGTGACGCCGCCTTCACGGCCGTGCTGCCGGCGGTGAGCAGCGCGGCGAGCCCGTCCCAGTTGTCCCAGCGGCCGTCCGGCCAGAGCATGCCGCCGTTGATCTCGTTGCCGATCTGCGCCATGTCCGCCGGGGTGTGCTGCGCCCGCAGCGCGGCGAGCATGCCGTAGGTGTGCTCGTAGACGGCCTGGCGGAGATGCTCGAAGTCCAGACCGGCCCAGGCGGCGGGCTTGTTCTGCTTGCCCGGGTCGGCCCACGCGTCGGAGTAGTGGAAGTCCACGAGCAGCTTCAGGCCCAGCGCCTTGGCCCGCCGCGCGACCAGCAGCACGTCGTCGCGATCGCTGTAGCCGTCGGCCGGGTCGACCCAGACCTTGAGGCGCAGGTAGTTGACGCCGTTGGACTGCAGGATGCGCAGTGCGTCATCGCGGCGTCCGTGCGCGTCGCGGTACACGGCGCCGTGCTGTTCGTTCTTGAGCAACTGCGAGACGTCGGCACCCTGGATGTCGACCCGGCCCGCCGCCGGACCGCGGGTGAACGTCACGTCATCGACGTTGACCCACTGCCCGGCGGCGGCGTCGGAGTGCACGCCGATCGTGCAGCCGCCCCGCTCGACGGGCACGCTGAGGACCAGCTGGACCCACCACTCGGGTCCGGTGCGGGGCAGCGGCACCTGCCGCGACGGTCCGCCGCAGCCGGTCAGCGTCAGCTCGGCCGCCCGCTGCCCGCCGCTGGAGCGGACCCAGGCCCGCAGGGTATAGGTGCCCCGGCGCAGGCCGGTCACCCGTTGCACGGTGTCGACCCGGTAGGCCGTGCCGGCCCAGTGGGTCAGCCGGGCGGCGCCCGAGTGGCCACCGGCCTCGGTGAAGGCGGAGGCCACGGCACCGAGCTGCGACCAGCCGGCGTCGCTCTCGAAGCCGGGATTGACGATCGTGGGCGTGGTGCCGGCGGACGCCGGCGCGGAGGGCAGCAACGCGATCGTGGTGACGGCCACGAGCACGGCGGCGCGGAGACGGCGCATTATGCCTCCTGAACTGGGAGCGCTCACGGTCAATGGGCGCTGGATGCACTCATCCTTGCAAGAAATGACGGAGATGAATGCCGAGAGCGCTCACAGAACCAAATCGGGAGAGCCCCTGTCAAGAGCTGAGCACCCCGCCGACCGCGCCCGCGCCTCCCTGCCCCACCCGAACCGCCGCTGGTGGCAGCGCCGGGGACCACGCGGCCAGGCTCCCACAGGACGTCCGCTCCCCAGCCTTGGGCAGCGGGCCCTGCTGATCCTGCGGTACCGGAGGTGGGGGTCAGCCGCGTGATCGGGGTAGGCAGCACTTCTTGTACTTGCTCCCGGACCCGCACCAGCACGGCTCGTTGCGCTCGGGTGGCCAGTTGATCCATCCTGTGCCGGCGGCCAGCCGGCCGGCGTAACCGGCCCGCGTCTTCGGATCGGCCGGCGCACCGTCACGCCCGGCGAACCCGATCAGGCCCGCGACCGAGCCGGGGAGCAGGGTCAGGCCGGTCCGGCCGGTGCCGGCCGACCGGACCAGTTCGCGCTCCAAACGGGCACGGTGCTCATCCCAGGTCCCGCCGTATGACTCGGACAGGGCCGGCCACTGCGCCACCATGCGATCGAACTCGGCCCTCGGCCAGAACAGCAGGTCGTCGGCCGATGCGGCGGCTGCGGCGGCGGTGTCAGCCAGCCTGCTCTCCAGCCGCTCGGCGAGGACGTCATGCGCGTCGTGCGGCCGGCCGATGACGTGGCGTATGCGGTGCCGCTGCTGCAGCAGGAAGAACAGCAGACCGGCGTCCTCGGCGCTGGGCGGCTCGGCGGACCCCTCCGTGGTGGCGGCGCGTTCGGCCAGCGCGACCCGCACCGCCTCGGTCAGCCACTCCTCAGCGACCTGGTTGCGCCCGCCGGCGGCCAGCGCGGCGCTGAGGTACGCCGCCGCGTCGGGGTGCCGGTTCAGGAGCGGGCGCAGAGGCTCGAGCTCGGCCACCGCCTCGTCCTCGCGGCCGGTCCGGAACAGGATCCGGGCCCGCAATGCCCGGGCGGCGCCGGCCTCGCTGTCGTCCCGCGTCGCGTACGCGTCGACGGCCCGCTCCACGTACCGCAGTGCGGCGTCGAGCTTCGTCCGGCTCTCGGCGATCTCGGCGGCGAGGACGAGGGCCAAGCCAGCGTCCTCCCGGTCGGCCAGTCGCCCGGCATCGACAGCCTCGGCGAGCTCGGCCGCGACGCCGAGCGGATCGGCGGCCCCGAGCGCGGACTGCCGGATCCTACGAAGATCTGCGCCGGTGAGGTCACCTTTTGTCAACACACCGCCACGGTACTGCGACTGCCGCACCGGTGCTGTTGATCTGCGTCTCACCCGGGCGACGCCCGGACATGCCGGTGGCGCGGACGGCGCCGGTGCGCCGAGGTCGGCCAACTCGGGTGAAGGGCTCAATGACGCAGGTGTCCGTCCGATAAGCCTGGAGTGGAGATCAGCGCGGACGGGCGCGAGCGCGTATATCGCACCCGCCAGGCTCGATTGACAATCCTGATGTCGGCCATCGTGACCGTGGCCGCCGTTACCCGCATGGCTTCTGCCTGGAATGTGAGCTGGGTGTGGGTGACCCTTGCCGGTGCCGTCGCGGTGGCCCAGTTCGCACTGCTCGCGCCGCGTGCCAAGAACCTGATCCACTCGCCCCGGCTCGGGCGCTTGACACGGGTGGGGTGGTTCGTGGCACTGGCGCTGGTGACCGGCTTCGCCATGCGGGATGACGCCGGGCTCGCCATCTACCCGCTCGCGGCCGCGCTGCTCGTCGCCTCCATCTCCTCGACCACCACCCTGCCGGCAATCGTCGGACTGGGCGGCCTGACGATCGTCGGCTATCTCCTGCAACTGGTGACCCACCCGCACCCTGCCGCCGGGCTCAACGCGCTGATCGTCGGCCTGATCGCCGCGGTGGTCTGGCGGGCCGCGATGACCACCGGCAGCCGACGCCGGATGCTCGCCTCCCGCCGCAGCACCGAGTTGCGGACCGAAGCTCTCCTGGAGAACGCATCCGATGCGATCATCGCAATCGCACCGCACGGGGAGATCGTCTACGCCAGTTCGTCCGTTCGGACCGTGCTCGGCTACGAACCGTCCTGGCTCACCAATGACCGATTGACCGCGATGACCCATCCGGAGAATCTCGCGACGATCAGTAAATGGGTGACGGGCATCTTCTCCAGCCCTCTGGGCCACTCGACGCGGATCGAGGCACGTACCCGGCGCGCCGACGGCACCTGGATCGACGTCGAGGTCATCGGCGTGAACCGGCTGCACGACCACACGCTCGGTGCCGCCGTGCTCAGCATCCGGGACATCAGCGAACGCAAGGCGCTCGAGGGGGAACTCACCCGGCAGGCCTTTGAAGACTCGTTGACCGGCATACCCAACCGGGCACTCTTCCAGGACCGTCTGGAGCACGCGCTCGCGCGCAACCGGCGTGACGACGGCCGGATCACCCTGATGCTCATCGACCTCGACAACTTCAAGGCGGTCAACGACAGCCTCGGCCACGGTGCCGGCGACCTTCTCATCAAATCCGTGGCCGTCCGAATCCGGCAGCAGGTGCGCCCGTCGGACACGCTGGCCCGGCTCGGGGGCGACGAGTTCGCCATCCTCATCGAGGATGTCGACGAGTTGGAGGCCGCCGACATGGCCGACCGGGTGCTCAACGCGATCCGGAAACCGGTTCGGCTGGGCAACCGGGACCTGTTCTGCACCGCGAGCCTCGGGATCGCCACGGTCAAGGCCAGCGACGGCGAGCCGGAACCCGGCGCCCTGCTCCGCGATGCCGACCTGGCGATGTACGCGGCCAAGGCCTCCGGTCACGACCGGTACGTGCAGTTCGACCCCGCCATGTACACCGACATCCTCCGCGAGGCCGACGAACGCGCCGACCTGGAACGGGCGCTGGCCGACGGCGAGTTCGTCGTGCACTACCAGCCGATCGTCGACCTGCCGACCGGCAAGCTCACCGGCGTGGAGGCGCTGGTCCGCTGGCAGCACCCGCACCGCGGGCTGCTCAGCCCGACCACGTTCATCCCGCTCGCCGAGGTCACCGGCCTGATCGTCCCGCTCGGCAGGTGGGTTCTTGAGCAGGCCTGCGCCCAGATGGCCACCTGGTGCGAGGAGTTCTCCGCCGCAAAAGAACTCCGGATGAGCGTGAACCTTTCGCCCCGGCAGTTTCAGCACCGCGGGCTGGTACACGACGTGGCACAGATCCTGACAGTGACCGGCGTCAATCCCAAGCAGATCGTCCTGGAGATCACCGAATCGCTGCTGATGCAGGACATCGACGCGACGGTGAAGGTGCTGGGCGAGCTCAAAACGCTCGGCATACGCCTGGCCATCGACGACTTCGGCACCGGGTACTCGTCGCTGAGCTACCTCAACCGCTTCCCGGTCGACATCCTCAAGATCGACCGCTCATTCGTCGAAGGCATCATTGCCCACGGCGAGAACGCAGCATTGGCGGACGCCGTCGTGCAACTCGGTCAGGCGCTGCAACTCCAGACGGTCGCGGAGGGCATCGAGACCCCCGAACAGTGGTCGACGCTGCGGGACCTGGGCTGCGACCTCGGTCAGGGCTTCCTGTTCGCCAAACCCGCCGAGCCCGGGCAGATCGCCGCCATCCTGGCGCAGGGCCCGGTCTCGCTCTGATCCCGCGGGCGCGGAGGTCTCGCGTCGCATGGGCTGCGCCACCGCCGTGGACGATCATCGACGAATTCCGGATGGTCGTACGGCTGATTCCGTATCCGGACGCCTGTTGTGGGGCGGCTGGGGTTGATTACGATGACGCCGCGACCGATCAGCGCCAATAAGCGAGGTGGGCGGCGATGAGCGGCAATGTCATGTTTCGCCGTTTCCTCTGCCTGTCGGTTGATGTAGAGGGCTACGGCACCCGCGACGATATCGCGCAAGGTGAGATCCAGCGGGTTTTGGTGCAGATGTTGGATATGGCGGGAGCTCGCGCCGGCGTGAACCGGCGTCGATGGCAGCGCCAGTCGAGCGGAGACGAGGAACTGGCGCTGATTCCCGCGGGCGAGGCGCCGCAGCGGGTGGTTGGTGAATTCTGTTTCGAACTGGCCGCGCTGTTGCATGGCCATAATCTCCAGGCTGGTCGTAGCCGGTGGCTTCGGCTGCGGATGGCGATCGACGAAGGCCCGATTCAGCGGGGCGCGAACGGGTTCGTCGGGCGGGCCGTGGTGGGGGCCAGTCGTTTGGTGAATTCATCAGCGGCCAGGCAAGCGCTGGCGGATGAACCGGACGCCGCTCTGGTGGTGGTGCTGTCTCATGTGGTTCATCGCGACTGGGTGGCCAGCGGACGGAGCGCATTGGACCGCAACCAGTTCCGGCGGATACGTGTACGGGAAAAGGAGGTCGACGAAGACGCCTGGCTCTGGGTTCCAGGTGCCCGATCTCTGCCGGACCCGGCGGTGAGCAATACGGTCCCGGCCGGCTTCCGCAGCCCTGTGATCGTGGAGGGTGCGGCGGCGGCCCCGCTGCGGGCCGAGCAGACCCTGCCCGCCGATGTGACCGATTTCGTCGGCCGCCAGGACGAGCTTGAGCGCCTGCTCGTCGCGGTCAGCGAAGCACCCGCCGATCGGCGGGTGCGGGCGGTGACGGTCCATGCCGTGGACGGGATGGCCGGGGTGGGCAAGACGGCCTTCGCGGTGCATGCCGCCCATCGCCTGGCGGCCCGGTTTCCGGACGGGCGGCTGTTTGTGGACCTGCGCGCCCACAAGCCTGGACAGGCCCGAGTCGATCCGGCAGCGGCGTTGGCGACGCTGTTGCAGGCCGACGGGGTCGCCGCTGCCCAGATCCCCACCGATGTGGATGCCCGGGCCGGACTGTGGCGCGACCGGATGGCCCGCAAACGCGTGCTGCTGGTGCTCGACGACGCCGCCGACACCGCCCATGTGGCCCCGCTGCTGCCCGGCGCACCCGGCTGCCTCGTCCTGGTCACCAGCCGCCGGAAACTGACCGTCCTGCCCGACGCTGCCTTCGTGTCGCTGGACATCCTGTCCTCGGGACACGCCGCCGAGCTGTTCCTGTCCCGAGCCGCGGCCGCTGGGGCGCTCGCAGGCCCGGTCGCCCCAGTCACCGTCCAGCGGATCACCCGGCTGTGTGGGAACTTGCCCCTGGCGATCATCCTGACCGTGGCCCGCCTGCACACCCACCCCACCTGGACCGTCGCCGATCTGGCCGAGGACCTCGACCAGTCCCGCGACCGGCTGACCGGACTGGCCAGCGGGGACCTAGCGGTTGCCGCCGCGTTCGACCTGTCCTACGGTGACCTGCCCACGGACCGGCAGCGGCTGTTTCGCCGGCTGGGCCTGCACCCCGGTCCGGACCTGGACGCTTACGCCGCCGCAGCCCTCGACAACACCTGCCTCGCCGCGGCCCGGCGCGGGCTGGAAGACCTGCTCGAACACAGCCTGATCACCGAAACCCACCGCGGACGGTTCCGGTTCCACGATCTGATCGCCGAACACGCCCGCACCCTGGCCACCACCGACACCCCGGCCGAGCAGGACGCCGCCCTGGACCGGCTGCTCGGCTTCTACCTGCACACCGTCACCGCCGCCGCCCGGTATCTGACTCATCGCGCCCCGCCCGCCGTCGCCCAGAACACCTGGGTGCCCGCCGAGACCCCCGCCCTGGCCAGCCATCAGCAGGCCGCCGACTGGCTCACCGCGGAGCAGTCCAACCTGGTCGCGGTAGCCGGCTGGGCCGCCACCCAGCATCGCACCTCGGCCGCGGTCGGGATCCCCGCCGCCCTTCACGACCACCTGCGCGCCCAAGGCCCGTGGACCTTGGCCCTGAACCTGCACCTTGCCGCCCTTGCGGGCGCGCGAGATGCCAATGACCATCCCGGCCAGGCCCTCACCCTGACCAACCTCGCCGACGCACAGCGCCTGACCGACGACTATCCGGCCGCGATCACCACCCTTGGGCAGGCCCTCGACCTCTACCGGCAGCTCGGCGACTTGAACGGTCAGGCCAACGCCTTGAACACCCTTGGCGTCGTGCAGCACCAGAGCGGCCACTACGCGGCCGCGGCCACCACTGCCGGGCAGGTCCTCGACCTCTACCAACACCTCGGCGACCAGCTCGGCCAGGCTCACGCCCTGAACACCCTCGGCATCGTGCAGTGCATGACCGGCGACCTGGCAGCCGCCGCAACCAGCGCCGGACAGGCCCTCGGCCTCTACCGGCAGCTCGGCTGCCCGCTCGGCCAGGCCAACGCCCTGCACATCCTCGGCCGTGTGCAGTACCTGACCGGCGACTACCCCGCCGCGACCACCAGCGCCGGGCGGGCTCTTGACCTGTCCCAGCAGCTGGGCAACCGGTACGGTCAGGCCAACGCCCTGCAAATCCTCGGCCGCGCACAGTGCATGGCCGGCGACTACGGGGCTGCGGCCATCAGCGCCGGGCACGCCCTGGACCTCTACCGACAACTCGGCTGCCGGCTCGGCCAGGCCAACGCCCTGCAAACGCTCGGCGTCGTGCAGCACCAGATCGGCGGCTACACGTCCGTCGCCACCACCCTCGGGCAGGCCCACTGTCAATCCCCAGAAAGCGTGGAGGACTCGGTTAGGCGGCTCCGGCCCTACGGGCCTGTGCCATGAACCATGGCCCGTTGCCGCAGGCGCCGTCGCCAACAGGTACGGTCACCAACCCTTGATCTCGGGCTCGAACGGGTCGGTGGGCGGGGTGCCGGGGACGAGGTCCATGAAGGCGTGCTCGGCGCCGACGGCGCCGTGGTGCCACGGCGTCGGTGGACTCCGCCCGCCATCGCCGGCGCCGCCAGGTGCGCACGTGCTCGTGGTACAGAATCTTGCGCACGTAGGTCTCAGGATTGTGCGCCTTGGAGATGCGCGACCAGGCAAGAGCAGTCTTGATCAGCGTGACCTGCAGGAGATCCTCGGCCTGGGCATGCCCGCCGGCGAGCAGGTAGGCGGCTCGGGAAAGCCGAGGAAGCTGTACCTGCACGAATTCACGGAAACCCTCTTCGTCGACCACACGACTCCTCCCCAGGGGCGCCTCTACCCGGGTACATGCCGCAGGGTCCCCGGCGGGTTGCACCCTCCGCCCGGGCCTTGGTGACTGGCGTTGCCCGTACCGTCTCGCGGTGGCCCGGCCGTCCGCGCACCACCGGTAGGCCCGGCGTATGACCGAGCGGTTCGGCGCATCCGTCGACCTGCGGTCGCGGAGGTGACGCCGTCACCAGCGGCAGCGCTCGGCCGCTGACCGTAAGCCCAGCGCCGATACGCGAGCCGGTTACGAAGGATTCGAGGCAACCAGCTCATCGACGGCGAGTTCGCCGGAGGAATATGCGACAGGGATGTGCTCCCCGCGAAGGAACTCGACCCGTGTCCGGTAGCCCGTCGAGATGGGGCCGGTGTGCTCGTAGATCGCTTCCTGGGTGATCACCCAGTAGACCGGATAACCTGCCTGGCCATAGAGCTTGGCTTTGACATTGAGGTCCTGGATTGTGGTCTCGTCCGCGATCTCGACCACGAGCAGCACATCAGCAGCGCTCCAGACCGACAGCCTCGCTCCGATGGTGCCGATCGGATCCGCGTCCGCCCGGCGAACCCAGCAGTCAGGATCGGGCAGTGACCCTCCGGTTGGCAGGGTCGCGGTTGTCACCCGCACCCCGGTCCGCGGCAGCAACGCCAGGAGCTGACCGACCGTGTCTCCATGCCAAGAGCCGATGACCACCGGCCAGATCTCCCCTTCGACAAGCTCCACCCGATGGTCGAAAGCGTTGGCTTCCCAGGCGCGCACAAACTCGCTCTGACTCCATCGGTAGGAGAGCGCAGGCTGCGTCATGGTCCGAGCCTACCAACCAGCTCGCACTCCGGCTTCGAGGCGACCAGGTGCTGGCGACCCGGAGGTGTGGTGGCGGAGCCTCACCGGGGAGCAGACAAAGGCCTGCACGAGGAATCCACAGGCCCGCGGCGAGCAGGGTCGAGCCAGGACTGTGGAGCGGACGCACCAGCATCCGAACCACACGATCTTGGCGGCCGGCCAGCCGCTGTCAATCGATGTCATCGGCCGACTGGGCCTGTAGCAGTTACGCCACCTGGACGAGGCCGGCCGCGACCGGACAGCGCTATCCTGATGCCGCCCACCCCTCGTCAGCCGTCCCCGTCGCGAAGGCCCAGCCCATCAAGGCTCTTCCACTGGGTCGTCAAAGACAACAGCATTCGGCACCGGCGCGGGGACGCATGAATTGCTTCAGTGCTGACGGTAGCGGCGGATGACGTCGAGGAAGATCCGCAGTTTGGCGACGTCCGCCGGCTTCGGCGGGTCTGGGTTGAAGTGCATGACGTTGTTGCGTACGCGGCGAATCTCGTCGAGCCGCTTGACGAACTGCGCTTGATCCAGCGGCCAGCCCAACTGCTGCCAGCAGTCCGGATTTCCGAGCACGGCCTTGTACTGGCCGACCGTCATTGTCTCGAACGACTTGAACGCAATCCCGGCGGATCTGCACGCAATCTTGACCGCGTCCTCGTCGAAGGTGTTGACGATCAGCTGGCGAAGTTCCTGGTCCACCTCGCCGATGAGGAAGAACGGGGTGGCCGTGTCATCGTACTTGCGCACCACGTCAGTGGCGGTGATGATCCCGCTGATCTCGCGGTCGAAGTTGCGGACGAAGATGAACTCGTCCTCCTGCAGGGTGAGCAGGACATCGAGCAGCCGTCGGTCATAGTCGAACACCTGCGCCGGACGTACCGTATCATTCACGGTGGCATCAGCGCTGAGGTGCTTGGCTTCGGCAATCGACTTCCAGGATATGGCGCCATGCAGTGTGTACTGGTTAGCCAGGACCGCGACCTGCGAATAGTCGTTGATCTGCAGCATCGTGATCACCTCTTCAAAGGAGGCGGCCGGCGAGACCCAAGCGAGGCTCCGATCGTTCGGCAACAGGTTCCCCAGGGTCAGCCCGATGTCGACGCTCTCCTCGTCGACCGCGCCCGCAACCTCCGTCTCGGCCTCGTCCAAAGGGGCGGCGACCGCCTCCGCGCGGCGCTCGGGCACCTCTAGGAGCCGGACTGTGCTGTCAAGGCCGACCGCTCGGAAGTCCGGCGCGGTAGTTAGGTTGTGGTTCGCGAGGTCGGCATCGACCTGAGCGCTGGAGGCCCGGTCGCGGTCGGTCAGGTCCCATTGCGCAATCAGCTCGCGCACTGTCACAGTCATCGGCTCGCCGCCAGCCGCTTTCGCGTGAGCATCCTCCAAGAACGCGAACCGGCGGCGCACCAGGTCGTCCTTTTGCGTCGGGGTCACGCTGTCTGCGATGACCTCGTCGGCGACGGATTTGAGCAGCTGTTGGCGG
>Ga0302322_100005282_pt1 | contig 11329 bp, 15 predicted proteins | sample Fen_T0_2_FD_203757 | JGI IMG/M metagenome (GOLD analysis project Ga0302322, IMG submission 203757) | Peat permafrost microbial communities from Stordalen Mire near Abisko, Sweden - Fen_T0_2 | ecosystem: Environmental > Terrestrial > Soil > Wetlands > Permafrost | place: Sweden: Abisko... | reverse complement strand
CCCGGCCGGCCGCTCCGCCCCCGCCGCCCGGCCGCGCGCGAGCAGCAAGCCCGCGGGGACCGCCCCGGGGGTAAGTATACTATTAGTTGACATTAGCCCGCCGTAAGGCGGTCGTCCGGCCCCGGCCGGGGGGAGACATTTTTTCGTGTTCATTCGCCGGAATCGCGGGCAACTTCCACGCGCATGACCATCGACCGCCCGGGCCTCATCGTCGCCGACCGCTGGCAGGACTACCGCCTGCTCGACTGCGGCGACGGCATGAAACAGGAGCAGTGGGGGCCCTACAACCTCGTGCGGCCCGACCCGCAGATCATCTGGCCAAAATCCGGCGGCCAGACCTGGACCGGCTGGGACGGCTTCTACCACCGCGCCGAGACCGGCGGCGGCAAATGGGAATACCGCCAGAAGCTCCCCGAGCACTGGACTGTCCGCTACGGCACGCTGACCTTCAAGATCCACCCCACGAGCTTCAAGCACACCGGCCTTTTCCCCGAGCAGGCGGTGAACTGGGACTGGTTTGCCCGGAAGATCCGCGACGCGAAGGCCGCCGGCCGCGAGGTCAGCGTGCTCAACCTCTTCGGTTATACCGGCGCCGCCACGGTCGCCGCCGCCGCCGCGGGCGCCAGTGTCTGTCACGTGGACGCCGCCGAGGGCATGGTGAAGTGGTGCAAGGAAAATGCCGTCCTTTCCGGCCTGGCCGAGGCGCCGGTGCGCTACATCACGGACGACTGTATGAAATTCGTGCGCCGCGAGATCAAGCGCGGCCGCAAGTATGACGCCATCATCATGGACCCGCCAACCTACGGCCGCGGCAGCACGGGCGAGATGTGGAAACTCGAGGACCATCTCTGGGACCTGCTGAGCGAGTGCAGGCAGCTGCTGAGCGACCGGCCGCTGTTCTTCCTGATCAACGCCTACACCGCGCGCCTCTCGCCCTCGGTGGTCATCAATCTCCTCGACGGCCTGCTGCACGACGCCGGCGGCCATATTCATGGCGGCGAGGTCGGTCTGCCCGTTCAGCGCGACGGCAAGATCCTGCCCTGCGGCATTTATGGCCGGTGGGAATCGGCCGGAGCATGAAGCGCCTCCTCGGCTTGCTTTGCTGCGGCGCGGGGCTGGCCGTCGCGGAGGACCTGCTGCCGGCGATCAGCATCCCCCATTACACCTTCACGGTCTCGAGCGAGAACGACAAATACTTCGCCGGCACCGACCAGCACTACACCAACGGCTTCAAGCTCACCTGGCTGGGCGAGACCAACCTGAACCAGTCGCGCCGCTTCGTGCAGGAGGCCGCGCGGTTCATCCCGTGGATGGACCCGGAGCATGTGGACTGGCATTACAAGGTCGGCTTCGCCCTCGGCCAGAACACCTACACGCCCACCGATACCGACACCACCGCGCTCATTCCCGGCGACCGGCCCTATGCCGCCTGGCTTTACGGCTCCATCCTCCTGCACGCCCAGCTGGACAACCAGCTGCGGCTGGTCGAATTGACCGTCGGCGTGGTCGGACCTTCCGCCCTGGGTGAACTGACCCAGAACGCCTGGCACGACGTGATCCATGTCCCGCATGCCAACGGCTGGGCCAACCAGCTCCACGACGAGCCGGGACTGCAACTCTCCTGGGAACGTCGCTACCGCACCTGGCAGTGGACCGAAGCCGCCGCATCGCCCTTCGGCCTCGATCTCGTTCTCCGCCACCGCGTCACCCTCGGCAATGTCGCCACGCACCTCGCCGGCGGCACGGTCGTCCGCCTGGGCTGGCACCTGCCCGCCGACTTCGGCGCCGACCTGATCCGCCCCGGCGGGGGCAACACGCCGAACGACGGGAGCCCCGACCGGTTCTCCGCCTACATCTACGCCAGTGGCGAGGCGCGCGCCGTCGCCCGCGACCTCTTTCTCGATGGCAACACCTGGCGCGCCAGCCCGTCGGTGGACAAACGTCCCGTTGTCGCCGACCTCAACCTCGGCTTCGTCCTGCACTGGCCCCGCTGCCAGCTCGCCTACACGCAGAACTACCGGACGAAGGAATTCTACGGCCAGCTGCGCCGGGACGTGTTTGGCTCCGTCGGCTTTTCCTTCTCCCGCTGAACCCCGGCGACCACCGCGCCGGTCCGGATTGAGTAGGCCATGACCCCATGGCGACCACCGGCCGGCGGGAGTAAGGTCGGAACATGACGAAGCATTCCTTTTTCCCGGCCGGCCTGCTGGCCGGCACTGTCGTGCTGGCCGCGTTCACCGGCTGCTTCACCGCCGGCACAGGCGCGAGCAGCCACTTTCCCGCCCGGCCCGCCGTGCAGGCGTCGCTCATGATCGAGGACGACTATGACTATTATCCGCGCTACGAAATCTATTACAGCCGCCGGCGGAACGAATACGTCTACCGCGATGCCAACGCATGGGTGCGGCGCACCGACCTGCGCGGCATCACGCTCGCCATGCTGGATTCCGGCCCGGTGGTACGCATGGATTTCCACGACTCCCCGGAGTTTCACCACGGCAGCATCGTCCAGAGCTTTCCCCGGAACTGGGAGCAGTCCGGCCCGAAGCGCGACGACCAAAACAAGCGCCGGGACGACAAGCGCGAGGGCAAGAAGGGTGACCAGAAAGACGACGACCCGAAGCCCGGCCAGCGGCCGAACTGAGTCAGGACCGGCCGGGCGCTGCGGCCCGGGTCACTTGGATTTTTCCTGAATCTTGTCGCCGAGCTTCTCCACGTCCTTGCCGAAGCCCTTGGAGGTCTGGCAGGCGGTGGTGGCGAAGCCGATGGTCACGGCGGCGAGCAGAAGCAAGGCAAGGCGCTTGAGGGAGGAATTCATCCGCAAATCCTATCGGCCACCACCACCGCCGGCCATGGGGTGTTCACCGTAGCCAGCCCGCCTCGGTCCACCGCCGCACTACACCCCATACCGGGCCGCCGTCGCGATCGCTATGCTCACCCCATGACCAACCACGACCAAGATCCTTTGCCTTCGCGCCTGAAGCACTTGATCGCCGCCCAGTTCCGTCTCGACCTGTCCGAACCGGATAATATTCCGGACCACGAACCTCTCATCGGCGGCCGCCTCGGCCTCGATTCCCTCGACGCGCTCGAACTCGCCATGAGCGTCGAGGAGCAATTCGGCATCACGATCCATAGTCAGGCGGAATCGATTGATGCCTTCACCAGCATCGCGACGCTCACGGACTTCATCCACGCCCGCACCGGCGCCACCGGCCGGCAACCGGCCAGCGCGGCGGCCTGATTCCGCCCGGCAACCCTTTCCCCGTCATCCCGGCGGCGAACAAAAAAAACCTCTGCAACCGAACCAATCATCCTGACGACACTCGAATCCAAGGACGACGACGGTTGCAACTAAAGCGCCCGCGAAACCCGCCCCACCCAAAAAAGGAAGACCAGCCATGAAAGACCACGTCTACAAACTCATCGAAATCACCGGCACCTCGACCATCTCCAGCGATGATGCCGTGGCGCGGGCCCTCAAGCGCGCGCATAAATCCATCCGGAACCTGGCCTGGTTCCAGGTGACGGAAACCCGCGGCAGTATCGCCAAGGGAAAGGTCCAGCACTGGCAGGTGACCCTCAAGGTGGGCTTCACCCTGGAAGGCTGAACGCGCCGCCCTTTCAACCCATTCTTTATGCCTAAAAAAACCAAGACCACCGGAGTGAATATCTCCCGCGCCCAAATGATCCAACTGCTGAACGAGGACCTCGCGGGCGAGTACCAGGCCATCATTGCCTACACCGTCTACAGCCAGGTCATCAAGGGGGCGCAATACACCAGCATCGCGCAGGAACTGGAAAAGCATGCGGCCGAGGAATTGGAGCACGCCCTCAAGATTGCCAAGCAGATCGACTACCTGGGCGGCATGCCCGGCGTAACGCCCAAGCCGGTCAAGACCTCCGCCAACCCGGTCACCATGCTGCGCGCGGACCTGGAGAACGAACTGGCCACGATCAGTCGCTATCGCGAACGCATCCGTCAGGCGGAGGCCATGGGCGAGTTCGCGTTGAGCGAAGAATTGCGCGGCATCATGGTGCAGGAACAGGATCATGCCATTGACCTCAGCGCCGCGCTGGGCATCGACGTGCCCCGCCCGCCGGCGTGAGCGGGCCGCCCGCACGACCCGGCCGCCTGATACCAAGCGCCCTTTGAAATTACATCATGGCGCGGCCGCGTGGGTAGGGCGGGCATTCCGCTGACCGCCGCCGACCGTGGCACGGGCCCGGCGCGGAGCGGAGTCCGCGCCCTACCATCGGTTCGAGTGAAAGCTTGGGGCGATTGGTTCTACTTCCGGTCCACGCGGACGCGAAAGTGCTCCAGCACCAGCATGACCCCGGCCACGAGTGCAAGCAGGCCGGTGACCCAGGTGGGAAGGGAAAGCCCGACCAGGAGATTCAGGCCGAAGACGAGCAGGAAGAGCGCAAGAAAGAGATGAGCCATGGCGACACCTTACCCCGCCCGCCCGGCCGGGACCATGGGGTGTTGGCCTGCCGCCGGCTGATCTCAGGCCGGTGGAGATAGTCGGGTAAAGGCCCCATGGCCCGACTCCGCCAGTTCGATATACTGGGACGGTCAAAACAATCCGCCGCCCCACCGGGGCGTAACCCACCCGCTGTCAACTTCCCTCCCATGAAAACCACCCGCTTCGCCCTCCTGCTCAGCGCCTGCAGCCTGCTCTCTTTTTCCACCGCCGGATGTGCCGAGAAGGCCAAGGTGACGGAAACAACCCTGCCGGTGATCAAACCGGTGGCCGTCGCCACCGACACCCCCGACGCCCCGGCGGCCGACGCTCCCGCGGCGGCTTCCGCCCGTTGGTCCGAGCTCAAGGGGTTTACCTACGACCAACGCGACCTGTTTCTCGCCGGCCTCAAGGGGCTCGAGGCCCGGGTGGATGCCCAGATCACCGAGCTGACCGCCAAGCGGGCGGCCATGGATGCCAACAACACCAGTACCCAAGCCTGGGATTTCGCCATGAAGGAAATGGGCAACGCCCGGACCAGCCTTATCTCGACGAGCGGAGACATGGCGAAGGCGACCCGCGAAACCTGGGACCAGCAGAAGGACAAGGTTGGCCTCGCCTGGGTGCAGACGCAGGACGCCTACGCCAAGGTTTTATCCAGCACGACGAAGTGAATCCCGTCGACGGGGAATACGCCGGGCACCTTTTCGCAAGGTGCCTTTTTATGCCCGAGCAGGCCGACCCGGTGGAGCGACCGGGCATCACGCGGTGGGTTTCACCCCATATAGAAGGGCCGACCCTTTCGCTATGGTGGGCGCTTCAAGGAATCCAACGGTCACCGCGATGCGGTCCCACACTCCGTGGGAAAGCATTGAGAAACAGGCCCTCACTCCCTTGCAAAAATTAATACCATGAAACGTGAACTCATCATCGTCGCGGTTGCCGCGATGCTCGTCGCCGGTTGCTCAACGCAGCCCGCTGCCACTGCGTCCTATCCTGCCAATCCCCCGGTGGACAATTCCAACAGCCTCGTCGGCCCGCGCGGACCTGATGGTGCCACGGGCGCCACCGGCGCCACGGGTGCCACCGGTGCCACGGGCGCTCCGGGTGTTGCCATGGCAGGTGAGCGCGGTGCGGATGGCGCCACGGGTGCCACCGGCGCGCAGGGTGCCACCGGCGCCACGGGCGCTTCCGGCGAACTCCGCCGCGGTGCGGCGGGTCGGCAGGGTGCCACGGGTGCCACGGGTGCCCAAGGCGCCATGGGTGAGACCGGCGCCCAGGGTGCAAGCACGGCTGGCTACGCTGGCGCGCAAGGCGCCACCGGTGCCACCGGCGCCACGGGTGCCACGGGTGCCACCGGCGCCCAGGGTGCCACGACTTACGGCCCGACCGGCGCGGCCGGCCGCACGGGCGGAACGGGTGCGCAGGGCGTCACGGGTGATGAAGGCTCCAAGGGCCGCACCACCGCAGGCGTAGCGGGCGCCACGGGCTTCACCGGTTCGACCGGTGCGCAGGGCGACACCGGCTCGAAGGGTGACAAGGGTGTCGCCGGCATCGTCGGTCAATGGACCTCCTACCGCGATTATTCCTTCAACTACAATGATGCCCGCGTTGCCAGTGCGGATTCCGTCAAGACGGCCGGCATCGCCGCCTACATGCGCGACAATCCCTCCCTGTCGCTGGGCCTCGACGGTTCCATGGATCCCAACGGGGCCGACCCGAAGGACCAGGACCTGCGCGACCGCCGGGTTGAGGCCGTGCGCTCCAATCTCGTGGAAGCCGGCGTGCCGGCCCATCGCATCAAGGTCGGTTCCTTCGGTGATCCCTCGACCCGCCGCGACCGTCGCGTCGAGGTGCTGTTCGCCACGTCCAACTGATCGAAATCAAATCCTCCTCCGTCCCCGACCGCGCCCCCGAGGCGCGGTCTTTTTTTTTGCCTGCCCGTCTCCGCCGCGAGCCACCCTACCTAGTACGCCCCATAGTAGTCCGTCAGCCCTGCGTGTAGTCTTCGGGCATGATGCTAAATAATACCAGCCTTCCGTTTCTTCCGGTCTCCGCCCGCGCGGCCTGGCCCTTCGCCTCAGCCGCGGTCTGTTGCGGCGCCCTCGGCCTGAGCCTGCTTTCCGGCTGCGCCACCTTGTCGGATCCCTCCGCCCGCAACACGCGGCAGCGTTGTCCGGACCAACCTGTTGAAAAAACGGCCGCAGTGCCGCAACCGGCTCCGGTGACCGTCGCCACTTACACTCCCCCCGCGGACAATGCCAACAGCCTCGTCGGTCCGCGCGGACCCGATGGCGACACGGGCGCCACCGGCGCGCAAGGGGCCACCGGGGCCACCGGCGCGGCCGGTATCGCCTTGGCGGGTGAGCGCGGGGCGGACGGCGCCACCGGCGCGCAAGGCGCCGCCGGTTCCCAGGGCGCGCAGGGTGCCTCGGGTGAACTTCGCCGCGGCGGGGCCGGCCGGGCCGGCGCCACCGGGGCCACGGGCGCCCAAGGTGACATGGGCGCGACCGGCGCGCAGGGCGCGAGCACGGCGGGTTATGCTGGCGCGCAAGGCGCCACCGGCGCCACGGGTGCGCAGGGCGCCACCGGCGCCACCGGCGCCCAGGGTTCCACCACTTATGGTCCGAGCGGTAACCAAGGCGCCACCGGTTCCACCGGCTCGACCGGCTCGACCGGCAATGAAGGCTCCAAGGGCCGCACCACCGCCGGTATCGCCGGCGCCACCGGCAACACCGGTTCGACTGGTGCCGCCGGCTCGACCGGTTCGAAGGGCGACAAGGGTGTCGCCGGCATCGTGGGCCAGTGGACTTCCTATCGGGATTACAACTTCGCGTACAATGACGCCCACGTCGCCAATGCGGATGCCGGCAAGACCGCCGGCATCGCCGCCTACATGCGGGACAATCCTACGCTGCAGATCGGTCTCGACGGCACCATGGCACCCAACGGCTCCGACCCGAAGGACCAGGACCTGCGCGACCGCCGCGTGGAAGCAGTCCGCTCCCACCTGGTAGACGCCGGCGTGCCGTCCTCCCGCATCAAGGTCGGCTCGTTCGGTGATCCCGCGACCCGCAGCGACCGGCGCGTCGAGGTGCTGTTCTCCACCGCCAACTGATTCCCAGTCTCTCGTTTGCTTCCAGGACCGCGCCTCTCCGGCGCGGTCTTTTTGTTGCGCGGGTGTTTTCAAAACTAAACTACCCCGGATTGCCTCGCGCCAAGGTCGCCAAGAACGCCAGGTAACCAGCCCCATCCTTTGCGCCCGCTGCGTCCTTTGCGCGAGGCAATCTTCCCGGGTGAATCCATGGTCCACCTATCAGGTCGGGGATAAACCCCCGACCTACAAAAGAACGCTCTACCGGCAGCCTCGGAGCTGGATTCGTCGCTGCGCTCAGAATGACCGGAGGCGTTTGTTGTTTTGCCAGCCCACCCTACCTACAACGCCCCATAGCACGCCACCAGCCGCGCCGCTATGCTCCGCGGATGATCCTCAATCCTTCCTGCCTCCCGGTCCTCGCCCGCGCGCGCCGGCCGCTCACTGCCCTCGCCTGCGGCGGCGCCCTCCTGCTTTTTGCCGGCTGCGCCTCCGAACCCGACTCCCACATGGTCTCCGCCCCGCCGCCGGCCCCGCCGACGCAGCAGGTGACCACGACGACTACCATCACGACTCCCGTGACGGTCGCCGTCTCGCCCTCCGGCCGGACCACCACGATCCCCGCCACGAGCACGGTCGTCGTGACGCAAGCCCCGCCTGCCCTGCAACCGGAGGTCGTCGTCGCCCAGCCGTCCTCCCGGCATGTGTGGATCGCCGGTTACTGGACGTGGCGCAACGATCGCTATGAGTGGCGGGCCGGCCATTGGGAACAGCCCCCGGGTTCGAACTCCACCTGGGTGTCGCCGCGTTGGGAGCAGGAAGGCAATTCCTACCGGTTCTACGAAGGCTATTGGAACTGAACGAGCGAGCGCTCGGTTTTTTCAAGGGCCGCGCCTTCCCGGCGCGGTCTTTTCGTTTTCTCCCCGCCGCCTTCGGCGCCCGACCTCGGTTGCGTAGTTCGCCCCATGGTGACGGCCACCGCGCCACCTTATCCTCCCCGCATGGATTCAACCCCGACGAGTTTTGCCAAAGTTCCGGCCCGCCTGCGCCGGGCCCGATTCATCCCGACCGGGCTCGCGTGCTGCGGCGTTCTCGCCCTGGGATTTTTCCCCGGCTGCATGACCGAAAGCGCCTCGTATCAGGTTTCGACCCCACCGCCACCCGCGCCGCTGGGCCGGGAGCCGGCCCCCGCGACTTCGGGCCCGACCTCCACCGCCTTCTCGCCCTTGGCTTCCAGCGAAACCACCATTGTTGTGACCCAGGTCCCGCAGTTCCCGCAACGGGAGGCCGTACGGGCCGCGCCCTCCTACCAGCAGGTCTGGCTCGCCGGCTACTGGACCTGGCGCCATGACGGCTACGAATGGATCGCCGGACATTGGGAACAGCCCCCGGGCAACTCCACCCTGTGGATCCGGCCCCGCTGGGTGCGGACCGGCGACTCGTATCTTTTCTACGAGGGTCATTGGAAGTAAAGAATACGGAGGAAGCTGCGGGGCAGCGAACCCACCGCGAATGAACCGGCCGGTTCGCCCCGCCGGCCGCCGGACCCATGGACGGGTTTCACCCCATGCCCGGATGCCGGGTTTATTGGTAGGCTTGGGCCATGAGAATCCAAATCCACCTCCACGCCCGGTGGCCCGCACCGGCCGGCCGGGGGTGATCCGCTTTTTGTCCCGATGCTGCCTCATCCCACCCTGTCCGCCCGGTACGCCACGCCCGAGGCAAAACCGGAATACGTCAACGGTCTCTTCGACCGGGGTGCCCAGCACTATGACGCCATCGTGGACTGGGGCTTTTTGCGCAGCGGAGGCGCCTACCGCCGCTGGACCTTGCAACGGCACGGCCTGCTGGCCGGGGATGATTTCCTGGACGTCGCCTGCGGCACCGGCCTCGTGGCGGTCGAGGCGGCCCGGCTCCTTGGCAGCGCCCAAAACATCACCTGCCTCGACCCCAGCGCCGGCATGCTGGCCGTCGCGCGGTCCAAGCTGCCCGCCCACTTCGTCCAGGGGCGGGCGGAAAATATCCCCTTGGCGGATCACGCCTTCGACTTTCTCTCCATGGGTTACGCGCTGCGGCACGTGACGAGCCTTGAGGCGACCTTCCGGGAGTTCCACCGCGTCCTGCGGCCCGGTGGCAAGCTGCTCATCCTGGAGGTCACCAAGCCGCCCGGCCGGGTCCCGGCCTGGTTCTTCCAGCTCTACTTCGGGCGCGTCTACCCTTTCTTCGCCCGGCTGTTCACGCGCAGCGCGGCGGCGGGTGACATGATGCGCTACTACTGGGAAACGATGGACGCCTGCGTGCCGCCTTCCGCCGTGCTCGGCGCCCTGCAGGCTGCGGGCTTCACCGCGGTGAAACGCGATACCGCCCTCGGCCTGTTCAGCGAATACTCGGCCGTGAAGGCCTGACCCTCTCCTATGAAAACACCCGCTCCCTCCCTCACCGCCCCGACCACGCGTGAGCAAAGCATCCGCCACCTGCCCGCCCCGGCCCGGGCCGCCTTCGAACAATTCCAGGCCGGCGGCGACCCCGCGGCGCTCGACCCGGTCGTGCTCGCCATCCTGGCGGACTTTTCCCCCCGCCGCTCCGCCGTCCCGCTGGCCGAACTGCCCGGCGCCACCAAGCTCATTGATGACCTCGGCTTTGATTCCCTGGCCATCACCGAGGTGGTGTTCGCCGCCGAGGACCTGTTCCGCATCAGCATCACCAATGAGGAGATTGTCCAGGTGCGCACCCTGGATGACCTGCGCGGCTTCATCCAGATCAAGGTGGCCGACCGGCGCGTGGCCTGAGGCCGTCCCCGCTCCGCATGCCGCCGCTCCCCGTCATCACCGGCCTGGGTTTCGTCACCAGCATCGGCCACGACCGTGCCACGGTGGGCCGCAGCCTGCGCGAATTGTCGCACGGGTTCGAGCGCGTGGAGTTCTTCGGCAACCCCAACCTGCCGGTCAAGGTCGCCGGCACGATCAAGGGCTTTGATTTTCCCACGCCCAACTGGCGCGACTGGCGCTGGCCCGACCAGTTTAAGGTCGACCGCGAGCTGCTCCGCGGCCTCGCCCCGCATGGCGTCTACGCGCTCTGCGCGCTGCAGCAGGCGATCGCGGAGGCCGGCCTCGATCCGGCGGAACTCGCCGACGGCACCACCGGGCTGTTCTGCGCGTCCGCCGGCTCCCCGTTCATGCTCGGCAGTTTTCTCGCCCAGATGCACGAGACGCGCGGCGAACGCGGCAACCCGATGGGCCTCGTCTCCTCCATCGCCGGCACCCTGAATTTCAGCCTCGCCGCGCACTACCGGATCACCGGCGCGGTCTGCGGCTTTGTCTCCGCCTGCGCCTCTTCCAGCCACGCGCTCGGCTACGCCATGGATGAGATCCGGCTGGGCCGGCAGCAGCGGATGCTCGTGGTCGGGGCGGAAGACATGACGGCCGAGACCATCATGTCGTTCTCCAGCCTGCGCGCCCTTTCCAACAACCCGGATCCGGCCACGGCCTCGCGGCCCTTCGACCGGCGGCGCGACGGCTTTGTCGGCACCGGCGGCGCGGTGGCCCTCGTCGTCGAGGACGCCGCCCTGGCCCGCCGGCGCGGGGCGCACATCTACGCCGAACTGATCGGCTGGGGCCAGGCCGGCGACGGCCACAGCGTGACCGCCTCGCATCCCGAGGGCGCGGGCCTGCGCGAGGCCATGCGGCGCACCCTCGCCGATGCGCGCAGCAACGCGACCGACGTCGGTTACGTGAATGCCCACGCCACCTCCACCGTCGCGGGTGACCGTTCG
>Ga0302322_100005281_pt1 | contig 11329 bp, 16 predicted proteins | sample Fen_T0_2_FD_203757 | JGI IMG/M metagenome (GOLD analysis project Ga0302322, IMG submission 203757) | Peat permafrost microbial communities from Stordalen Mire near Abisko, Sweden - Fen_T0_2 | ecosystem: Environmental > Terrestrial > Soil > Wetlands > Permafrost | place: Sweden: Abisko... | reverse complement strand
AAAAAAAAAATATTTTTTTATTATAAAACTAATAATGAATCTCCTTAATTCATACTTTCTTACTCTATTTAAAAGTAATTTGTATCTAAAGATATATGATTTTATATATATAATTCTTAAAAAAATATACTTAATATTATGAATTCTCTTAAATTTAATCCTGAAGATTTTGCTCAAATAATTTTAGAAAAAGAATTAATTAATAGTGATTTTAGAAAAATTATTAATTTAAATGATTTTTTATTATCTTCTAATAATAATTTTAAAGAATATATTAAAAATATTAGTGAGGATGATGGTGGACCAAAATTAATATATTGTGATTGTGGTTCTAATATTAAAACTTATAGTTTTTTAAATCATATAAAATCTAAAAAACATAAAAAATTTTTAATTGATGGGATTAAAATAAATCCATCATTTAAAAAAATTTTAAATGATGGGATTAAAAAAAATCCAAAAATTAAAAAAATTTTAATACCTTTTAATTATCATATCAAATCTTCATTTTCTAATTTTAACTTAGATAAATACCAAATTTATAATGAATCTAATACTAACATTGATGATAATTTAAATTCTCTTCAAAAAACATTTTTAGAATATGGATTATCTAATTCATTAAATTTATGTAAAAATGATATGATGTCAAAATGTAAATTAGAACAAATATCTAAAGATTTAAATATCAAAATTAAATTAACATATCTTCAATCAGAAAATAAAAAAAATCAAATTTATAATAAAGCACTAAAAACTGATAAAATTTATAATATAGGATTATTAGAAGATCATTATTTTATTAATGATGAAACTATTTATAAAAATAGTGATTTTAAAAAAATTAAAAATAAAAATCAAATTCATAATTTATCATCATTTGATTTAATAAGAAAATTAATTGAAAATAAAGATTTATATTTAACATTATAAATTTAAAATTTTCTAAACTCTAACATAGAGTTATTAACTAAAATTTATAATTAATTAATTTATTTTTTTTTTTAAATTTATTAATATAGATTTAATATGGATTCTAAATTTATTGTAAATTTCGGTAAATACAAAAATGAAAATATTGAAGATATTTTAAAAAATGACCCTATTTATTGTCAATGGTTATACTCTCAGGATAAAAAAATTATCCCAGAGATTAAAGCTTATATTTATGATAATTTAAAAAATTATACTATGAATTTTGGTAAATTTAAAGGTAAAGAATTATCATTAATTGAATCATATTATCTTGACTGGTTAAAAAAAAGAATTCCTGATGATAAATTATTAATTAAACATATTGATTTAGTATTATATTCAAATTAAATTATTTTTTTGTTAATTCTTCTAAAATTTCAATACGTCTTAATAAATCTTGAATTACTACTTGTTGAATTACTGATACTTTATCATAATCTACTGTAAATTGTATTCCATCTGGTTCATCTGGTAGGATACTTCCTTTTAAAGATAAATTTTCACGTACTGATACAACGTATGGACAATATTTTAAACAATCCTGAGCAATATATCCTATTGTTGTTTCTTTATGGTTTTTCATATTAAATTGAACACCATTAACATTTTTAACAAAATCTATTGCTCCATTTAAATCAATATTTTTAATATTTTCTTTAACTCGTCTATCCGATAAGGTTTCAAACCCCCCTGACAAAACAATTATAGAATTCGCTGATCTAATTGAAGCACTAAAAGTATAAGGACCTAAGGTGGTTCCCCAAGTAGATGCTTCGTAAAACCCATATGTTGTTAAACTGGGTATTGAATATGAAACAGCACTACCAGAGGATATATCTAAAGCATATGACGGGGTAGTATAACCTATTCCAACTTTTCCATTAATAACAGTTAAATCACCTATACTTGAAATTCTTACTTGTTCTTTATAAGAACCAACACTCGCTGCGTTTTGAGTCCAAAATGTTAAATTTCCTTGATTAGTTGAACTTCCTATATGTTGATATATACCTGCAACCGTTGTATAAGAAGGTGTAGCATAATTATTAGTAAATAATATGGATTCTTGTCTACCAGCTACATCATCACTCCTAATTATAATATTACCTCCACCTAATGAAGAATCTACTAGTAATCCTCTTAAAACTCGACAATAACTTCCAATTTGATCAGCATTAGAACCTGATATAGTAAAATTACCACCACTTGATTGTGTCATAGTAGTATAAGATGTTGTTTCTGTTCCATTACTGTTATTATAAACTAATCTTAAACAATCACCAGTAGCACTATTAATAGAAACTTGTGATTGAGGATTAGATGTTTGAATTCCTAATAAACCTGTTGATTTAATGATAAATTTTCTTGATGAAGCAGTAATATCTTGACCATAATTCGCTACTATTAGATCCGCAGCATTTCCTGTTGAATTAGTTGTTGATGATTGAATATAACCTGCACCACCATATCCTAATAATTGAAATCTACCTGCTGTTGATGATAAATCACCAACTCTAACTTCACCATTAATATTTATTTGATCAACTTGATTACTAGCATTTGTAACAATAGATTTTGAAGCTGTAGTAGTTCCTGGAGTTACATTATTATAATTTAATTGAGTAGCAGTAGAAGTAATCAATGTTCCACCTAATTTTAAACCTATTGTTGATCCATTATGTGTTGTAATATCAACATTACCACCTGATGGAGTAATAGATAAATCACCTCCAGATGATACTAATAAATCACAATAATTAGTTTCTGTTCCAGCTTTATTATTATAAATTAATCTTAAACATTGACCAGTAGCACTATTTATAGATAATTGTTTTATAGGATTATAACATTGAATTCCTGTTAAACCTGTTGATTTTATCATAAATACTCTTGAAGAAGTTGAAGCAGTTTGAGTATAATTTCCTATAGCAAAATCACATCCATTATCCGTTGTAGTATTTATAGATGTTTGTAAATACATAATTCCAGCACTCCCAGCCATTCTTGCTCTTCCATTAGTAGATGTTAAATCACCTAATAATGAAATTCCATCAGAGTTTAAAGAATTTGTATTCACTGTTGAGGCTGTTAAATTTCTAAATGATGATATATCTTTATTTGAATCAACAATCACTGTTTTAGAAGCAGTAATCGTTCCTGGAGTAACTCCAATATTATAATTTATATATGTTGAATAACTGGTTGATAAATATAATCTATCTGCATCTTGTCTTGTTAAATATTTTCCAGATGAAAAAGCATTTGTATTAAATGTTGCTGTATTAAACGCTGGAGGTAATGAATTCATGATTTATTATATTAATAAAATTTAAATTAAAATTTATAAATTAAATTATTAATATTTTGTTTTAACATTCGTTTATTTAAATCAATTAACATAAAATTCATATTTTCTTGTGTTAATTGATTATAAATTTTTTCTAATTCATCTATAGATAATCCAATAGAAAAATCAGATAAAACTAATCTTAAATCTCTTTTAGTCATACCTCGTCCTAACCATACATAATTTATATTTTGTCTAACAATTTTAGGTGCTCCAAAGAAAGATTGACTAATATATATACAACTATAATATAATTTTCTCCCTCTTATAAATAATTCTCCAATTTTATTATTAGGTGTTAAAACCATATCATCAAAAATAATTAAACCATTCTGACCTTTTTCCAATTTTTGAACATCTGGTATTTCACCGTTATAATATATTTTAACATTTTTTAATTTATCTACTAAATGATCATATAATGGTTCTTCGGCTTTTGATACTATTATTATATCATGAAATGTGTTATTCATCATATATAAAATATTTAAAACTAAATTTGTTTTGCCTCCTCCACTCGCACAATTAATTAATGCTCTAAAAGGTAGTTTAATTCCGTGTAGAGATTCATTAGGATTATGGATTTTTTCTTGTTTAAATGTATTATAAAAATTAATTAATGAACCCATTTAGTTTTTTAACTAAAATTTAAAAATTACTATATAGATATATATATAAAAAAATTTAGAATTTTCTAAAATATGTCGTTTCCAATCATTATAAACTCTACTAATAATGTTACTCCAAATACATATAAAGTTTCATTAAGTAATACTACTGATTTAAATGAATATAATGTTTCAATAGGTTCATGTTTTATTTATAATTCGTGGTATAATATTAATCAATCACCATTAAATAATAATCAATATACATTAACAATTCCTAGAAGTGGTGGATCAGATACTTTAATTATAACTATACCTGATGGTAGTTATAATATTTCTGATCTAAATAATCAATTACAATATACATTAATAGCCAATGGATACTATATTTATAACACAACAACATTAATTAATACTTTTTATTGTGCTTTTGAATTATCTCCTACTAATTATTCTGTCCAATTTATAACATATGTCATGCCAACTTCTCTACCTGCTGGTTATACTTCAGGTGGTATGACATTTTCTGCTTCAGCCAATCAACAATATCAAATTACTATTAGTTCTAGTAATAATTTCAAAGATATAATAGGGTTTAACGCTGGCACCTATCCAACATCTTCAACAAATAGCACAACTCAAACCCATAGTTCAGATTATGTTCCAGATGTTAATCCAGTTAGTGCTGTTCAAATTAGATTAAGTTGTTTATATAATCATTTATCTTCAAATTCTCAATTATTACACGTTTTTACAAATGGTAACACAGCCATAGGAGAGATGATTGATGCCAGCCCTAATGAATTACAATTTGTGCCTTGTATAGGTAGTCATAAAGAATTGATTTTATCATTTTATGATCAAAATGGTAACGTATTGAATTTATTAGATACTAATTTAGTTATTAAACTAATATTTAAAAAAAAAGATTTATAAACTAAATTTTTAAATTTTCTAAACTCTAACATAGAGTTCTTAACTAAAATTTAAACAATTTTCTTAATTCTTCTAAAATTTAAAATAAATTTAAATTTTTAATTTGATCTAAAATTAAATTAATATCTTTTTTTAATTTAGGATTATCATTTCCTGCTTTAATCATAAAATATTTAATATAAAATTTATTACGTAATTTTGATTGTTTATTTAGATTATAAGATTTCATTGTTTTAAGAAAATTATTTATTTATTATACATAATAGAAGATAATTCATATAAAATATCATTTTTTGTTGAAAAATTATTTAATGTAGTTTTATTATTCAATTTTTTTAATAATTTTAAAAGAGTTCCTTTATTATTATTCCTTAATTTATTCTTTATATTTGAAATATCAATACTTTTATTAGAAATATTATTTATTATATCATCAATATTTTCATAAGGTTTATAAACATTAATATCTTCTTTTTTCATATTTTTTTTTTCTTTTTTAATATTAATTTTATTTTGTTTTTTTTGAAATTTCATAATATCTTCTTTTTTCATATCATTTTTTTCACGTAGAATATTGATATTATCTTGTTTATTTACTAAATTTTTAATAGCATAATTTTTTATTAATGTAATAAAATCATCTAATTTTATATTATTATCATAAATTTTATTAATTAAAATATTTCTTGAATCTTTTTTATTTGCTTTAATACCTAAATTTTCTAAAGCCGATATAATTTGAGTATTTGTTAATTTATTTTTTTTAATTAATTTTAAAATATAATTTTTATCATCTTCATTAGGTTTATAAGCATTAATGTCTTCTTCTTCCATATTTATTTTTTCACGTTCAATTTGATTTAATTCATTATTCATTTTATTAATCAAATTATTTTGATATTTTAATTCACCTAATGTTTCAATTGGTCTTATTTCATTAATTTTATCATTAGAAATTTTTTTTTTTCTATTATTTTGTTCATCAATTTTTTTTTGTAATTCAATTTGAAAAGGACTCAATATATTTTTTTTTTTATAAGTATTTGTCCCCGATTTATTTAAATTTGATTTTATTGAATTAATCATTTCTGGTGTAATTTCACCTAATTTTGAAAATGGTTTTTTAGTATTATTAGTAGAAACTTTCTTTAATTTTTTTGAATTAATCATGTCTGGTGTAATCAAATTATTTCTTTTATTAATTAATCCATTATTATAATCATAACTTGTATCCATATTTTGAATATTTTTTATTTCCTCACCATATAATTTTTTACTTTTATTAATTAAATCTTTTGAATATTTATCTAAAGGATTAATATTTCTTATTTCATTTATTTTATTAGGAAAATTTAATTGTTCAATTGGTCTTAATTCATCAATTTTAAAATTATTTTGATCATATGGACTTGATGTAGATTCAAATGATATTCTATGTTGTTCTAATTTATCTACTATTTCATTTTGTGATAAATTCATTAAATTTGCTTCTCTTACAATATTATTTTGCTCAATTTGATAATCAATATTTAGCTGATCAAGTTTAACTTGCTCTAAATATACCTCCATGTGCCTCTCTAAAGACGAACTATATAAATATTTAGTTGAACTCATTATAAATTTTAGTTAAAAACTCTTTAGAGTTTAGAAAATTTTAAGTTATATTAATAGAATTTAAATTAAAAAAAAATATATTATTTTAAATTTTAGTTAAAAACCATTCGTAGGGTTTAGAAAATTTTAAATTTTAGTTAAAAACCATTCGTAGGGTTTAGAAAATTTTAAATTTTAGAAGAATTAAGAAAATTTTAACTTTAATTTAAAATTTTATTGATTCATTAATTTAATATGTTTTTTAGATTTTAAATGAACATTTTTATTACTTCTTGAATATATTATATATTGTTCAAATAACGTTAAACACTATTAAACACTTGATAAAACGCATTGACTTGTGTTCACAATCCATTGACGCTCATACCATATCATACAAATGACCTTCATTCCAAATGTAGAGCTTGGGTTAGTGCATGAAATTTGAACTGACTTAGAACTACCGTCTTCGCTTTCAATTCTACGACTTAAATCAACACTATAATAACGATGATTTTGGTTAAATAGAAGCTCTGTTAAGAGACCTGATGTGTTTCCTTCAATTGCTGATCCACCATATCCTAAATCTTCTTGTTCCTCAACCCACTGTTCAAAATCATATTGAATTGGATATTGATATATTGGTTTATTAGCCAGATATACTTGTAGATTGGATAGGAGAGCATATGGTCCAGAAGAAGCAGGAACTGAGTCAAATGGTGAAATCTCTGGATTAGTTAAATTTGTAACCCCTCCGAGATTTTGCCACATAGGAACCATAACTAATCTACGTGGATTTGGTACTCCTGTGGTGATAGTATAATTGATAGATTGACCAGCTGGAATAGTTACTGGGTTAACAATTTTTTCTAAAGTTGTGAAAAATTTATTTGAAATAGTTAGAGCTTGATCTGCTTTTGGATTGGCCAGATAATATGGAACTAATAGACGAGCATTAGTTAAGACTGGACCCGATGATCCTACTGCTCCACTGGTTGTAGCATCTACTGATCCTTGGATTTGAACTACAGGAGCTGTTGTAGCATAGTTACCCATTAAAATACCTGTAGAAGAATTATTAATTAAAAATGGTGTTGTTCTACCTGTATTAGGGGTTATAGAAACAGCAGAAATAACAGCAGATCCAGCAGTTCCTGTTAGTTGAATAGTTGAACTATTAAATGATAGATAAACAAATCCTTTAAGATTTTTAACCATTGGGAAGTTAGAAATATCACATAAATCTTTCAATCTACAACGTGCCATATAAAACGCTGTCTGGATAACAGTAGTGGCTGTGTTGGACCCTGCAGCGGTGCATGCACTATTATTTCTACCAGCTGTTTTCATAGCACTTGCTCCTAAAATAGTTGCTTGGGTGGATGTGGTTAATCCTATTTCATTATTAGTAAAAGCATTTCTTGTGGTTATACCTTCATTGAATAGAGTAGATTGATTATTAATAACATCTAAACCTTTGACAGCTCCAGCGACCGTTGAATAAGCACTATTACCCATACCTATACCATTTGAAATAGTAGTAGTAGTAGCCCCACCAGCAGTACAATCATCTAAAGCAACACCATAAGTGGTGCCATATTTAACTAATTCATCTTGACTCCACTTGGATAAAATTCTAAATTGGGCTGCGACATTTTCATATGGTTGAGACGATTGAATATTTTGTCCATTAATAATAACTTGACAACTATCTATCCATTGGTGCCATCCATTTTTAATAATAGCAGTTGATACTTGAGCGATACTCTTAGTAGTCTCAGAACCTGTCCCAGCAGTAATAATACTGGTTGAAATTTTAATAGGGAATTCAATAACCGCTTCATTTAAATTAATCCATTGACTTTGACTATTTAATGTAGCCAAATCAAATTGTATTTGTCCTGATGAAAAACTCCCAGAATTACTTGTAGAATCTGTAATGAACGTATAATTTTTATCATTGAATTTAACATCCGTTGAAGATTTGTATTCATCATCTACCGAATTATGAAAATTGATTAGATCACTATCTGAAGACATAATTTTTAAATTTTAATTTATATATTTATAAATATATAAAAAAAAATAATTAATTAATGAATTCTTTAAATATTATTAATAGAAGTTCTATATCAGATTTATATAAATTATGTTCTTTAATGGATATTAAAAATGTATTTATCTGTGAAAGATCTGGTTTAAAAAATGCTTTAAAAAATAAAAAAATTAAAAATATTATTTTTAATATGTCAAATCATTCTACTCACTGGGTAGCTTTAAATAAAATTCATAAAAAATATTTTGACTCTTATGGTGAAGAAATACCTTTAGGGGTTCCTAAAAATTACGTTAAAGCATCTAATAAAAAAGAATTACAATCAATAGAAAGTAGTGATTGTGGACAATTATGTTGTCTATGGCTTTATTATATTAATTATAAATCTAATCAACTATATTATAATCAATTTGTAGATATTTATTAATACTCTATCTATGGTATCTTAAATATAATCTTTCAAATTCTTTAGATAATGACCATATAGGTTCATATTTTTCAAAATAGTCCCATTCTTGATTTTTAGCTCTTCTTATACGTTCTTTATATAAATCATTAATATATTTTTTTTTAGATTCCATAATTTATTATTATAAATTTAAAATTTAAATTAAAATTTAAATTAAACGTATAATCCAGAACCTTTACCTATATATAGTCCTTTTCCACGACCTTTTCCTCTTAGACCAACACCCGTTGCAGATCTAAGAACATCACGGGCTACTGTAGCAGTAGCTGGGCTTCCTGTTACACCAGCTACTAATGGGACTGCAGCATCAGCCAGAATAGTCCCAACTCCACTATTTTTAAGCCATTCCCCAGCTTTTTTAAGCCCTGACCACACACTATCAAAAAACCCACCACCTGATATCATATCTTTATCTGGGATTAATCCATGATAATGAGCAGTGTGCATGACCTCTCCTGGAGATAGTTCCAATTGAACACCATTTTTAGCTGTAGCAATTTTTTTAGCGTTGACAGGATGCAGTAAGACAATTTGACCACTACCTATAGCATCTGCTGTTAATCTTATACGAGCTCCTTTTAGAGCTTGAATCTGCTGTCTAGGTGTGATTTTAAGCTTTACTTGAATATATGGCATGTTTTATATGTTTTATATGTATTATATGTAATATAATATATAAGATATAAAAAATGTTAAAAAATAAATTAAATAATAAAAATAAAATTTCAAAATTACTAAAAAATTTTAAAGAAGATAAAAAATCAGAATCTTTAAATGAACATAATGAAGAAGTTTTAACCAAAACTATTAAAAAAATAATTAATAAAAATAAATTAAAACCAATTAATACTAAATGTTTATTAAATTAAATTAAATTAAATTTATTAATATAGATTTAAAATTTAAAAATTTTAGTTAAAATTTTCTTAATTCTTCTAAAATTTAAACATAATGAATGTAGGTGAGATATCAGAAAAAATATTAGAATTAATGAATATTAATCCAGATTCTAAAGAAGATATAATAAAGAAAGCAATATTAGAAGCAGAAAATAATACTAATGATTTAAAGAAAGATATAGCCAAAATTAAATATCATATCAAAAAAACAAAATTAGGTAGAATTCATTGTGATAAATGTAATATTGATTTTTATAAGGTGCATGAAAAACAGCATAATATGTCTAAAAAACATTGTAAGATTAATTAGGATTATTTAAATTATAGATGTGTTTAAGACTTTTTTTATGTTTTATTAAAAATTTATTATTACAATATTTTTTACATATCTCACAATATTTTTTGTTCAATTTTTGTTGAATTGTTAAAAAAGATTTATATTGACTATTAAATATATGATAATCACTTTCTTCATGAATTTTTAAATTTTCTATATTAGAAATATTACAAATATTACAAAAAAAATTCATTTTTTTAAATTTTAGAAGAATTAAGAAAATTTTAAATTTGAACTTATATTATATTAAATTTATTTTTTTAAAATTTAATAAATTAAATGTGCGACTTCATTACGTTTATACCTAAGATTATGAAAATCTTTATCTTTATAATTATATATATCAACACCTTTTTTAATCAAATTATTTTTTCTAATTTCAAATTCTTTTATAATCTGATATTTATTATAATCATCTTTATATTTTAATAATTCATTTTTTAATTTTTCATTTTCAATATTTAATTCATTATTTTCAATATTTAAATTATTATTTTTTAATTTAAATGATAAATTTTCCTTTTGAATATTTTTTAAATTTGATATAATTTGACATTTTTTATTAATAGTAGAATTTAAATTTATAATTTCTTGTTTTTTATATTCATCAATCTCATATTTTTTATGGATATGACAAAAATTACTTTTTGATTTTATCTTACAGATTAAACCGGTTTTTAATACTTTATTACACATTTCTTTATTATATTATTATATTATTATATTTATTTAGATTAAAATTAAAATTTTATATTAAATAGATTTAGCCTTTTGCTTTAACATTTTCATTTTATAATACCATCTCAATTTAGAAGCTTTAGATCTTTCATGTCTTTCTTCATCAGATAATTTTCTTGGTCTTCCTACTTTATTATTTATTTTTGAAAAATCATATAATTTACACATTGTTTTAATTTTAAAACTTAATTGTTTATTTCCCATTACTATATTTTATATTTAGATAAAAATTAAAATTTTTTTAAATTTTCTTAATTCTTCTAAAATTTAACAATTTTCTTAATTCTTCTAAAATTTAACAAATTGAACATTTCTTTTAAACCCATTATCATACCTTGAATATTTAAAATTTTTGTTATATTTGAAAAACT
>Ga0302322_100005280_pt1 | contig 11331 bp, 8 predicted proteins | sample Fen_T0_2_FD_203757 | JGI IMG/M metagenome (GOLD analysis project Ga0302322, IMG submission 203757) | Peat permafrost microbial communities from Stordalen Mire near Abisko, Sweden - Fen_T0_2 | ecosystem: Environmental > Terrestrial > Soil > Wetlands > Permafrost | place: Sweden: Abisko... | reverse complement strand
CATCGTCCAATGCTGCGGGGAGCGGCCGATCGCAGGGCTGGAGCACCGCGCCGATCAATCTCAAGGGATTGAACTATATCGACGCCCGGGTGAGCCTCTCGACCGCCGAGCTCAAGGCCTCGGGCGCACGCTTCGGACCTGTTGCGATCGAGGCCTCGCTGGCGGCTGGGGTGCTGAAGGCTGCGATCGGCAATTTCGGCATCTATGATGGTCAGGCCAACGGCGAGGTCATCATCGACGCCTCGAGCGGCAATCCGGCTTACGCCATCCACTGCGACCTCATCGGCGTCCGCGCGCTGCCGCTGCTGCAGAACCTCGCCGATTTCGACAAGCTCGACGCCAGGATGCAGGCAAAGCTTGCTCTGCGCGCGAGCGGCGCCAGCCAGCAATCCATCATGTCGGACCTCTCCGGCTCGGCCTTCCTGATGTTCCAGGACGGCGCCATTCGCGGCATCAACGTGGCCCAGATGGTCCGCTCGTTGACCTCGAACCCGTTGTCCGGCTGGCAGGATGCCAAGGAGCTGTCGACCGACCTCACGCAGTTGTCCGCCTCCTTCCAGGTCGAGCGCGGCCAGGCTGCGACCGCCGATCTCACGCTGATCGGCCCGCTGGTGAAGATGACCGGAGCGGGCACCATCGACCTTGGGAATCGGACGCTCGCGATGGGGGTCGAGCCGAAGCTGGTGATGAGCACCGAGGGCCAGGGCCGCACCTCCGAACCCATCGGCCTTGGAATCCCCGTGAAGATCGAGGGCCCGTGGGCCGCGCCGCAGATCTATCCGGACATGGCGGGCATGCTGGACCATCCGCAGGCGGCCTATGCCAGGCTGAAGCAGATGGGGCAGGGCCTGTTCGGCAAGGACGGCGCCGGGCTCAATAACCTGATCAGTGGCATTGGCGGGTTGATCGGGAACGCCTCGCCCGGAGGGCAGGCTGGAACCATCAGTGGGGCTGCCCCCGCGGCGCCCAACGCCCCGGCGGCTGTAGCTCCGAACGCGGCATCAGACCTGCTCGGCGGCCAGCTTGGAGCTACGATCGGCAATCTGATCCAGCAGGGCATGCAGCAGGGGCTGCCCCCCCGCGGCCGCACCATCGCTCCGTCGCCGTCCGATCCCGCGGTGCAGTCTCCTCCGATAGCGACCCAAGGAACACCTTCAGCCGCACCCCAGAATAGTTTGCAGGAAAGCACCCGAGGCAGCGCCCAGGACACGGCTACAGACAGCCGGCCCATGAACGACGTGCTGCGGCGGCTGTTCAACCGGTAAAATCGGATTGCCCCAGTCTTTCCGGGCAATCGGTGACACAGACCACCTCTCACTCTCCCCTGTCAGGGGAGAGAAAACTCCGTTATCGCTGAAACGACTTGTACGTTGACATGCCGCCGTCGGCTCGGGTTTCGGCCGGCAATCCGTGCTAAAATAACCGACCGGCGTACGGTGCTCCCCACCGGGGCACGGTCCGCCATTTGCAGCGGCGTGCTCAATGGTATGGCCAATGCAATGGTGTTGCCATTTCGAGGGCCGCGAATGCGCGTGTGCCTTTATCGGCGTTAGCGTACGAGGGGCCGGATGAACGGGGTCGAGAACAAAGTCGGGTCGCTGCGCCAAGGACTGTTCACGAAACAAGGCCTGTTCGCCAAATATGTCGTCGCACTGGTCGGCCTCGTCGTGTTCGTGCTCGCCGTCAACGGAGTCACCGAAACCTGGATCAGCTATCGCGTCACCAAGACCAGCCTGACCGACGCGATGGCCGAGAAGGCGGAAGCGACCGCCAGGCGCATCGACCAGTCTCTGTCCGAACTGCAACGCCAGATCAGCTGGGTGACCCGGGCCGGGACGCCGGAGCGCCGTGCTGACTATGCGCAATTGCTGACCCAGGCGCCCGCAGTGACCCAACTCCGTCAGCTTGATGGCGAGGGTCATGAGCAGCTCAGGCTGTCGCGCACATCCACCACGATTGCCTCTGGCGCGGATCTGTCGCGCGACCTGCGCTTCACCGAGACGGTGACCCGAGGGCTGAGCTTTTCGGCCGTGGCGTTCAAGGAAGCACAACCGACCATGTCGATCTCGGTCGCGCATTCCGGCTTCAACGCCGGGGTCACGGTCGCCGATATCGACCTGGGGTTTCTGGAAGATTCCATGACCGATGCGCAGGTCGGCAAGGTCGGCTCCGCCTATGTGGTCGATCCGCGCGGCCTGGTGCTCGCGAGTTCGGCGAAGGGACCCGCGATCGGCAAGGATCTCGCGGCGCTGCCGCAGGTCGCGGCCTTGATCGCGCCGAACGGGCAGTCACTCGACGCCGGCACGGATGTCGACGGTGCGTCGGTGCTCACCGCATCGTCGGTGGTGCCCAAGCTCGGCTGGGTGGTGTTTTTCGAGCAGCCGACCGCGCATGCGCTGCTGCCGATCCGCGACCAGCTGTTGCGTGGCGCACTGCTGATCGGGCTTGGGCTGGCGATCGCCACCCTTGCCGGCACGGTGCTGGCGCGGCGGATGCTGGTTCCGATCACCGCGCTGCGGGCCGGCGCGCGGCGCCTCGGCGCCGGCGATTTTGGCAGCCGGATCGAGGTGCACACCCATGATGAGCTGGAGGAGCTTGCCGACCAGTTCAACAGCATGGCGGGCCAGCTCGCGCAGTCCTATTCGGTGCTGGAGGCGAAGGTGGCGGAGCGTACGCGCGACCTCGCGCAGTCGAATCACGAGCTCAAGGTGCTGGAAGAGGTCGGCCGCGCGGTCGCCTCCTCGCTCGACCTCAACGCGGTGTTGCCGACGGTCGCCGGCCGCGCGCTGGAAATCACCGACGCCGACGCGGTGCTGATCTATTCCTATGATGCGGCCGCCCGCTGCTTCGAGCTGGCGGAAGCCAATGGCATCGACAAGACGCAGGAGGGCGCACACCGCACCATCGACGAGGATGCCGGCATGCTCGGCGAAGCGGTACGTGCCGGCGAACCGGTCGCGATCGCCGAACTGGCCGCGGCCCCTGACCACCCGCTCCGCGACGTCGCGATTGCGGCCGGCTTCCACGCGGTGCTGTTCACGCCGCTGATCGACCAGCAGGGCATCCTTGGTGCGCTCGTCGTGCTCAGGCGCGCCGCGGGCGAATTTCCGCCGGGCCTGATCGGGCTGATGCGGACCTTCGCCAACCAGGCGGTGCCTGCGATGCGCAATGCGCGGCTGTTCACCGAGGTCGACCACAAGGGGCGCGAGCTTGCGCTGGCGCACGCCACCGTGCAGGAGCAGGCCGCAAAACTGCAGGAACAGACCGAGCAGTTGCTGCACTGGAACAAGTCGCTGGAAGAGCGCGTCGAGAAGCAGCTCGGCGAGCTCGAACGCACCCGACGGCTGGAGCGCTTCCTGGCCCCACAGGTCGCGCAACTGATCGCCTCGTCCGATGGTCACGACGCGCTGCTCGACAGCCATCGCCGCGAGGTCACCGTGGTGTTCTGCGACCTGCGCGGCTTCACATCCTTCACCGAGACCACCGAGCCCGAGGAGGCCATGAACGTGCTGCGCGAATATCACGCCGCACTCGGCCAGCTGATCTTCCGCTACGAGGGCACGCTCGACCGCTACGCCGGCGACGGCGTCATGATCCTGTTCAACGCACCGATCCAGTTCGAGGACCATACAAGGCGCGCGGTGAAGATGGCGATCGAGATGCGCGACGAGATCGGGCGTTTGACCGAGCGCTGGCGCAATCGCGGCCACAGTCTCGGCTTTGGCGTCGGCATTGCGCTCGGCTACGCGACGCTCGGCCAGATCGGTTTCGAGCACCGGCTCGAATATGCCGCGATCGGCAGCGTCACCAATCTGGCTTCGCGCCTGTGCGACGAGGCCAAGGCCGGGCAGGTCGTGGTGTCGCGCCGGGTCTACGGTGTGGTTGAGCAATGGGTCGATGCGGTGCAGATCGACGATCTGCACCTGAAGGGGTTCAACCATCCGGTGCTGGCGATGGAGATCCTGCGCTGGCGCGAGCAAGCCGACGATGTCGTTGATGCGTCATCTGCTTCCACTGCGCGCCGGCGATCGTCGTCAACCTAGCCCATGTGAGCTGGCCTTTGAGCGCTGGTCGAAGGCCTGACGCGCCAGCTCGACCTCGGGCATTTTCAGTCTGGTCCAGACATAGAGCGCCTTGAAAGGTTCCTGCAGCGTGCGGCCCAGTGCGGTGATTTCATACTGGACTGCGACCGGAGATCCCGCCAACACCGTGCGCGAGACGAGCCCATTGCGCTCCAGGCGGCGCAGGCATTGCGTGAGCGCCTTTTGCGTGATGCCCTCGAGCTGTCGCTTGATCGCGTTGAAGCGAAGCGGGCCGGCGTCCAGCACGGTCAGCACCATCATCGACCATTTGTCGGCAATCTGGTCGAACAGCACCCGGCTCGGACAGTCTGACGAGAAGTGGTGCGGCTGGCAGTCCCGCATGGCTGGTCTCCTCGCGTATACCTGAGCGACTGCAGGTGCCCGATTGACATCTGGTTTACTTCGTATACCTGGACGGTTCCCATTGCAACGGAGCCTTCTGAATGTCCGAACCCGATACCAGCGTGCTGTTCCGCCCCTTCCGCATCAAGTCGCTGGAGTTGAAGAACCGCATCGTCATGGCGCCCATGACCCGGTATTCCGCTCCGGGTGGAATTCCCGGCGATGCGAACGTTACATATTACCGCCGGCGCGCCGAAGGCGGCGTGGGGCTGATCCTGTCGGAAGGTACGGTGGTCGATCGACCGGCGTCGCGTAACGAGTCCGGTATTCCGTTTTTCCATGGCGAAGCCGCGCTTGCGGGATGGAAGCACGTCATCGACGCCGTGCACGCGGCCGGCGGCCGCATGGGCCCGCAGATCTGGCACACCGGCTCGACGGTCGCACCGAGCGGCTGGCAGCCGGATGCGCCGGTCGAGAGCCCATCGGGACTGCTCGCGCCGGAAAAGCCGCGCGGCGAGGCGATGAGCGAGGAAGCGATCGCCGACACCGTGGCCGCCTTTGCCCGCGCGGCCGCCGATGCCAAGCGGCTCGGCTTCGATACGGTCGAAATTCATGGCGCCCATGGCTATCTGATCGATCAGTTCTTCTGGTCCGGCACCAACTTGCGCGAGGATCGCTATGGCGGGGCGACGATCAAGGAGCGCTCACGTTTCGCCGGCGAAGTGGTCGCGGCGATACGTGCTGCGGTCGGCCCCGACTTCCCGATCATCCTGCGCGTCAGCCAGTGGAAGCAACAGGACTTCAGCGCCCGGCTCGCCGCGACGCCTGCGCTGATGACCGACTGGCTGCAGCCGCTGGTCGATGCCGGCGTCGATGTTCTCCATTGTTCGCAGCGGCGTTTCTGGGAACCGGAATTCCCCGATGTCGACGGCGAGCGCGGCCTGAACTTCGCCGGCTGGGCGAAAAAGCTGACGGGTGCGGCGACGATCAGCGTCGGCTCGGTCGGCTTGTCCGGCGACTTCTTCGGCGCCTTCGGTGGCCAGGGCTCAACCAGCGTCAGCCTCGATGGCCTGCTGGAGCGGATGGCGCGCGATGAATTCGATCTGATCGCCGTGGGCCGCGCGCTGATCAGCGACGCTGAGTGGGTCAGCAAGATCGAGGCTGGCGACAATGCCAGGCTGAAGGGTTTTGATGCCGCGGACCTGAAAGTCTTGGCCTGAGGCGCCGCCCAACCGTCCGTACGGAGACGTCCTGATCATATTGAGGGTGGCGCGTTCGCGTGGCCGCCACCCTCGGCTTGTCGATCTGCGTCCTCAATCGACGAGAACCTCAATAGGCGTCTTTCGCATCGGCTTCGGCGCTGGTCTGGATCAGGTTCAAGCTCGCCTCGATCTTGCCGATCAGGCGGTCGAACGTCTTGCGCTCAGGCGCGGACAGGCACGCCATGATGTTCTGCTCCTTGCGCTGTAGGCGCGGGATCAGTTCCTCATAGAGCGCCTTGCCTTTGCGGGTCAGGCGCAGCCGGAACTCGCGACGGTCGTCCTGGTTTTCGACCCGCTCGATCAGCCGGCGCTCCAATAAAGCGGTCACAGCGCGGCTGATGGTTGATTTGTGCGTTCGGGTGCAGTGGGCGACGTATTGCGCGCTGCAGGGCTCAAAGCGGAAGCCGAGCGTCGCCAGTACCCGCCATTCCGGGATGTCGAGCCCGTAGCGTTCGCGATACTCGCTGGCGAGCGTGGCTGAGACCTCGGCCGCGAGCCGATTCAGACGGAACGGCGCGAACTTGAACAGATCGAGCCGTTCGGTGTTCCGGACCGATACTGCATGGCCCGCGTCGTCGGCCGGCTTCCCCTGCCGCCGCGGCTCGCTCGCTGACATGTTGGCCAAGACGACGCTCCGATTTTTTGAGTTGACGTGCCCGAGGCTCCTGTAAGATAGTTGCAGCTGCGACTATTTGGCAAGAAGTCAAAAGCCGCAACCGGCATGGAAACGCCAACAAGACGACAACACCAACCGACGGGCAGGGCACGCGACCGATGACGCAGGCCAGTGACGCGCAGGCGGGCAGCCAGGCGAAGCTTCAGTTCGGCTACCAACGGCACTCTGATCAGGACCGCAGCGCGGCCGCGCAGCATACCGTTGTCGTGGTCGGTGCGGGGCCGGTCGGTCTGTCATTCGCGATCGACCTGGCGCAGCGCGGCCATCGGGTGGTGCTGCTCGATGACGCCGATCGGATCGGCGAGGGCTCGCGCGCAATCTGCTTTTCCAAGCGCGCGCTGGAATATTGGGACCGGCTCGGCGTCGGCCAGCGCATGGTCGACAAGGGCGTGGTGTGGAATGTCGGCCGCATCTTTCACGGCGATTCCGAACTCTATCAGTTCAACCTGCTGCCGGAGCCCGGCCACAAGCGGCCGGCCTTCATCAACCTGCAGCAGTTCTATGCCGAGGCCTATCTGGTCGACCGCGTCAACGAACTGCCCGAGATCTCCTTGCGCTGGCGCAACAAGGTCACCGCGATCGAGCAACGCAATGACCACGTCGTGTTGACGATCGAGACCCCCGACGTGCCGTATCGGCTATCTGCGCACTATGTCGTCGCCTGCGACGGTGCCCGGTCCTCGCTGCGCCAGATGGTCGGTGCCGGATTTTCCGGCAAGGTCTTCGAGGATCAGTTCCTGATCGCCGATGTCAAAATGACCGCGCCATTCCCGACCGAGCGCTGGTTCTGGTTCGATCCGCCGTTCCATGCCGGGCGCTCGGCGCTGCTGCACCGGCAGCCCGACGACATCTGGCGCATCGATCTGCAGTTGACGCCGGATTGCGATCCCGCGGTGGAGAGGCAGCCGGAGCAGGTGCGGCCGCGCATCGCCCGCATGCTCGGCCACGACCAGTTCGCATTCGAATGGATCTCGCTGTACAAGTTCCAGTGCCGGCGGATGGAGCGGTTCATCCATGGCGGCGTGATCTTCGCCGGCGATTCTGCGCATCAGGTGTCGCCGTTCGGCGCGCGCGGCGCCAACTCCGGATTGGAAGACGCCGAGAACCTGGCGTGGAAACTCGATCGGGTGTTGCGCAAGCAGTCCCCGCCAAGTCTGATCGAGACCTATCACACCGAGCGCAGTGCGGCTGCCGACGAGAACATCCGCGAATCCACCCGCGCCACCGATTTCATGGCGCCGGTGAGCCGGCATGAAGCGCGCATGCGCGCGGCCGTGCTGTCGCTGGCCAGAGAGACCGAGTTCGGCAAGCGCATGGTCAATGGCGGCCGGCTGTCGGTCCCGTCCATCTATGACACGCCGCTGTCGTCAGCCGACCAGGAGGCCTGGAACGGCGGGCCGCGCCCGGGAATGTCGATGCCGGATGCGCCGCTGGCTGATCGTGGCGGCAGCGCGTTGTTCCTCACCGATGCTTTTGCTGCGCAAGGCAAGCGCTTCACGCTGCTGACGTTCGCCAATGGCAGTGGGGCGGAGAGGCCGGACGGTGTCGGCTTTGTCCAAATCGGCGGCGAGGGCGGTTTGATCGACGCGGACGGTTTTGCGCACGTTCGCTATGACGCCGGGCCGGGCACGTCCTATCTGCTGCGTCCCGATGGCTATGTCGCGGCGCGCTTCCGCCACCCGACCCGGGCCGCGATCGAGGCCGCGCTGTCGCGTGCTTACGGTGTGAGCGAGCGGGCGCTGTCATGAACCTCTCCACCGCATCGAATTTCGCAAAACCAGACGACGCGTTCCGGGCCATCGTCGAAGCCCATCGCGGCTTGAATGAATCCCAGAGTGCCGATCTCGATACCGCGCTGGTCCTGATCCTTGCCAACCATATCGGCGACATCGAGGTGTTGCGCGAGGCGATTGCGCTCGCCAAGCGTCGCATGATCGATGCCAGTCAACAGCAAAAGTAATGAAATGTCCGATGTGATCGGACGAAACAAGGAACGGATTGATGGCGAAGGGTTTCGCATCCACCACGGACATGGCCGAGAAGAAGGTGACCTTCTCCGAGATCGGGCCGGATCTGTATGCCTTCACCGCGGAAGGTGATCCGAATTCGGCCGTGATCGTCGGCGACGACGGCTGTATCGTGTTCGACGCGCAGGCGACCCCGGCGATGGCGAACAAGGTGATCGAGCGGGTCAAGACCGTCACCGACAAGCCGATCAAATACGTCGTGCTGTCGCACTATCACGCGGTACGCGTGCTCGGCGCCTCGGCCTATCATGCCCAGGGTATCGTGGCTTCGCAGGAAACGCGTCGGCTGATCGTCGAGCGCGGTCAGCAGGACTGGGACTCCGAATATGGCCGCTTTCCGCGGCTGTTCCAGGATGCCGAGAGCATCCCGGGGCTGACCTGGCCTTCGCTGACCTTCGAAGGCGAGATGACGATTCATCTCGGCAAGCGCGAGGTGCAGCTGATCCAGCTCGGCGCCGGCCACACCTCCGGCGACATCGTCGCCTGGGTGCCCGACGCCGAAGTCATGTTCTCGGGCGACCTGATCGAATATCACTCCGCCTGCTATTGCGGCGACGCATATTTGCGGGAATGGCCGTCGACCCTGAACGAGATCCTCGGCTTCAATCCGAAGGCGATCGCGCCGGGCCGCGGCGACGCGCTGAAGGGCATTTCCACCGTGCGCGAGGCGATCGCGATGACCCGCGACTTTGTCGGCTCGCTCTATGGCGCCGCAGAGATCTCGGTTGCCAAGGGTCGCAGCCTGAAGGAGTCGATGGCGGCGAGCCGCGAGGTGATGGATCCGAAGTTTTCGAGCTTTGCGATCTATGAGCATTGCCTGCCGTTCAACGTGTCGCGGGCCTATGACGAGGCCTCCGGCATCGACGCCCCCGTGATCTGGACGGCCGAACGCGACCGCGAGATGTGGGCTGCATTGCAAGGAGGAGAGCAATGAACATCAACACCGCGCCCGATAGATTGAGCCAAGGATCGGCGCAGGTCACGCCGGGCTACATGTCCGGCTTCGGCAATTCGTTCGAGACCGAGGCGCTGCCGGGCGCGCTGCCGATCGGGCGCAACTCGCCGCAGCGCTGCGCCTATGGGCTCTATGCCGAGCAGCTCTCGGGCTCGCCGTTTACCGCGCCGCGCGGCTCAAACGAGCGCTCCTGGCTGTATCGCATCCGTCCCTCGGTGAAGCATTCCGGGCGCTTTGCGAAAGTCGACGCCGGGCTGTGGCGGACCGCGCCCTGCCACGAGCAGGAGGTTACCGTGCAGCAGTTGCGCTGGGATCCGACGCCGATTCCTGCTGATGAGGTGACGTTCCTGCAGGGCGTGCAGACCATGACGACGGCGGGCGACGCCGGCTCGCTCGCCGGCATGGCCGCGCATGTCTATGTCATCACCAAATCCATGGTCGATCAGCATTTCTACAATGCCGATGCCGAGATGCTGTTCGTGCTGCAGCAGGGTGGCCTCAGATTCGTCACCGAGCTCGGCCGCATCACGGCCGAGCCCGGTGAGATCGTGGTGATCCCGCGGGGCGTCAAGTTCAGGGTCGAGCTGTCGTCCGGGCCAGCGCGCGGCTATCTCTGCGAGAATTATGGCGGTGCCTTGACCTTGCCGGAGCGCGGGCCGATCGGCGCCAATTGCCTTGCCAACGCGCGCGATTTCCTTACCCCCGTCGCGTCCTACGAAGACAAGGACACACCGACCGAACTCTACGTGAAATGGGGCGGCGCGCTGTTCAAGACCGAGCTTGCGCATTCGCCGATCGACGTGGTGGCCTGGCACGGCAATTATGCGCCATACAAATATGATCTGCGCAGCTTCTCACCCGTGGGCGCAATCGGCTTCGACCATCCTGATCCCTCGATCTTCACGGTGCTGACCTCGCCGTCGGAAACCGCGGGCACCGCGAACATCGATTTCGTGATCTTTCCGGAGCGCTGGATGGTGGCCGAGAACACCTTCCGCCCGCCCTGGTATCATCTCAACATCATGTCGGAATTCATGGGGCTGATATACGGCGTCTATGACGCCAAGCCGCAGGGTTTTGTGCCGGGCGGCATGAGCTTACACAATTGCATGCTGCCGCATGGGCCGGATCGCGATGCGTTCGATCATGCGTCGAATAGCGAATTGAAGCCGGTGAAGCTCACCGGTACCATGGCTTTCATGTTGGAGACGCGGTTCCCGCAGCGGATCACCAGACATGCGGCGAAGTCCGGCACATTGCAGGCCGACTATGCCGATTGCTGGAACGGGCTGGAAAAACGGTTCGATCCGACAAAGCCGTGATCATAATCTCACCGTCATTCCGGGGCGCCGCGTGAGCGGCGAGCCCGGAATCCATAACCACGATCGTGAGTATGGATTCCGGGCCTGGCCCTTCGGGCCATCTCCGAATGACGGAGGAGAGTTTCGTCTATTCCAGGAACAAGACCGTGTCCCACCCTAACGATCCCTCGCTCCGCTCCTTCGTCCCAGTCGATCCATCCTCGGACTTTCCGATCCAGAACCTGCCCTACGGCGTGTTCTCGACGGCTGACGCGCCGCGTCCGCGCGTCGGTGTCGCGATCGGCGAGCACGTGCTCGATCTCGCGGTGCTGGAAAGTGAGGGCCTGATCGATCTTGCCCCGGCCTTCGAGGTGTTCGCGAAAGGCTCGCTGAACGCCTTCATGGCGCTGGGGCCGGAGCTATGGTCGATGACGCGCGCTGACATCAGCGCGTTGCTGCGCCATGATCGTCCGGAGTTGCGCGACGACAAGCTGCTGCGCAGCCGCGCGCTGGTGCCGATGGCCGAGGTCTCATTGCATCTGCCGTTTCAGGTCGCCGGCTACACCGATTTCTATTCGTCGAAGGAGCACGCCACCAATGTCGGCGTCATGTTCCGCGGCAAGGACAACGCGCTGCAGCCGAACTGGCTGCATATGCCGATCGGCTATAACGGCCGTGCCTCGACG
>Ga0302322_100005277_pt1 | contig 11333 bp, 8 predicted proteins | sample Fen_T0_2_FD_203757 | JGI IMG/M metagenome (GOLD analysis project Ga0302322, IMG submission 203757) | Peat permafrost microbial communities from Stordalen Mire near Abisko, Sweden - Fen_T0_2 | ecosystem: Environmental > Terrestrial > Soil > Wetlands > Permafrost | place: Sweden: Abisko... | reverse complement strand
AAGACCGTCGGTGGTCGGTCGGCGGGCGCGACGACGGACGTGACCACCTCCACCGCCTCAACCTCCACCTGCTCGACGGCGCCATATGCGTCGATAACTGTCGCCTCGATCGCTTCGGCCTTGATGAAGGTGAAATCCTCCATGGCCGGCGCGTCGGGCGCGAGTGACTCGATGGGAACGATCTCGTCGAGCAGCGCCATGATCTCCGGATCGGGCGGCTCGGCGGCGGCGTCCGGGGCGAGGTCCGCGATGGGCACGATCGTCTCGGGCGCTGATTCAGGCGGGGAACCTGAACGCAGCGCCTCGACGGCCATGGTCCAGTCGTCGCGACCGGGCGCTGCGGCGTCCGCGGCACCGCGCAGCAGCGCCCCCACCCTGCGAAGCTGCTCGGCGAAGCCGGTGGCGTTGGCACTCGCGTCACCATTGGCGATACGCGATCGCGCGAGCGACGCCCAGTCACTGACTGGTAACGTGAGTTCCCTGGCGCCGGCGCCGAGTGCGCCAAGCGGGGCGAGGAGACCAAGCAGGCGGAGGTCGCGCTCGGTACTGCTCTTCGCGCCGGAGATCCGGTCGGCCACCTGGGAAAGGAACTCGCCGTGGCTGACGAGCTCCACGGCGCCGAGCGCGAAGCGGCCGCGCGCACCCTGCGCGGCGGGTTCGCCCTCGAAGAGGAGCGATTCGATGGCGACGACGTCTTCATCGTCGGCGAGGGTGCGCCGCAGGAGGTCGGCAAAGCGGCGTGCCTCGGGGGCGTCGGCGGTGGGCTGTCCCGTTTCCGTCACGTCCCGGCAGACCCGGCTCAGGGCGTGGGCCGCCGCATCCACCATGTCGGGGGCTTCGGCCGAAGGGGCGAAGGAGCGCGCGAGTTCTCCCACGGCGAGCTCGACACCATCGAGGATCTCGGGCAGCGGCGCAAACTCGGCAAGCTCCGCGAGGCCGCGCAGCTGCTGCATGCGACGCAGGACGGCGTGGAGTGCCTCGCGCGAATCGGTGGAGGTGCGCATGGCCCGGGCGGCGCGGTCGAGGGCGCTCGCGATGAGGGCGCCTTCCCGTGCGACGAATGCCCGGACACCAGTCTGCGCGCTCCCGGTGCCGGTGGGGGCCGGTGTCGCCGCCTGGCCCGTCATGCGCTCGAGGTCGGTGGCGATGCGCCGGGCGCGGGCGGTGTCGCCGTCACTCCACTGACCCACGCGCCGCACCAGCGCGCGGAAGTCGTCCACCACCTGCAGCGCCATCTCGCGCGTCGCCGCATCCCAGGGGCGCAGGCCGTCACGGATGCCACGCGCGAGCGCCTCGAAGGCCGCCCCGGCCTGCGCGACCGGCTGGAGGTTGGCCATCAACGCCGCACCGCGCAGCAGGCGCACCTGCCGCACAAACTCCTCGCCGGACACGCCCTCAGGGCGCGCCAGCAGTGCCTCGAGGCGGTTCAGGCACTCTCCTGCCTCGAGGGTGAAGAAGTCGGTTGTGCCGAGCGAGTGGCTCATGAGACGACGCTGAGTCCGGAGGAAGTGTCGTGAAGACTAGGCCTCGTGAAACATCGGAGCAAGGACAATCAGCGCCGCGCGGCGCCGACGAGCGCCGCCATTGCCGCCACAGCGGGCTCCATGCCGTCCAGCACGGCCCGGCTCACGACGCTGTGCCCGATGTTGAGCTCCTCGATCTCGGGAATCGCGGCGACAGGCTGGACGTTCAAGTATGTGAGGCCGTGACCCGCATGGACAGCGAGGCCAAGGTTCGCGGCCGTGTCGGCCGCACGGCGCAGCGTCTCGAGCGCGCGCGCGTCCCGGCGCCAGTTGTGGGCATAGTCGCCGGTGTGCAGTTCCACCGCCGGTACGCCGAGGGCGAGGGCCGTGCGGATGGCGCCCTCATCGGGATCGATGAAGAGGCTGACCCGGACGCCGGCGTCGTGGAGGCGCCGAATCGTCTCGGTAAGCCGTGGTCCCGGGCGGGTGAGGTCGAGGCCGCCCTCGGTCGTTACTTCCTCGCGCCTCTCCGGGACAATGGTGGCCTGGAAGGGCTTGAGGTCGCAGGCCAGCGCCACGATATCGGCGCTGGTGGCCAGTTCCAGGTTGAGCACGGTCGTGACCGCTTCGGCGAGTTGCCGGACGTCCTCGTCCTGGATGTGGCGGCGATCCTCACGGAGGTGGGCGGTAATGCCGTTCGCGCCGCCCCGTTCGGCCGCCAGCGCGGCCACGACCGGATCGGGCTCGTCGGTGCGCCGCGCCTGTCGCACGGTGGCTACGTGATCGATGTTGATATAGAGGCGCATGAACGTTGCTGGAGGGGGTGGGAACCCATTAGTTTCGCTGTCCAACGATAGCATCGTGAGGCACCTGGTGGGACGAAAGCAGAAGGTAGTCCTGGCGCTCGCCACCGCATGGGTGGCCATGCTCCCGAGTCGTGCGGTGGCGCAGGCTGAAGAGACGCCGGAAGCGGCCGTAAACGCCTTCATGAAGGCGGTTGCCGACAGCAACCTGGCCCGGATGACCCAGTTGTGGGGCACATCCTCGGGCTCCGCCGCGACCACGCACAAGCCGTCCGACTTCCAGAAGCGCATGTACATCACCTATGCGTTCCTGAAGGGCGGGACCTACAAGATTTCGGCGACCGAGCCCAGTCCGAAGGAGCAGGACCAGCGCTACATGATCCTCGAGTTCACCCGGGGTGACTGCAACAAGCTGGTGCCGATTACGGCGGTGAAGACCAAGAAGGAAGGCTGGATCGTGAACTCGCTCGACCTGAGCCAGGTGGGCGTTCCCGGTCGGAGTTGCACCGGCGGTCAGCAGCGGCCTGACACCGGCATTACAGTGGTGACCGATACGATCAAGCCGGCCAAGGCGAAATAGTCAGCTTGATCGGGCTTCGGTGAGCTCGATGAGGATGCCGCCAGTAGACTTGGGGTGCAGGAACGCGATGCGACGTCCATGGGCCCCGGTTCGGGGCGTCTCGTCGACCAGGCGGTAGCCGGCGGTGCGGCACCGGAGCAGGGCGGCATCGAGGTCGGCCACTTCGTAGCAGACGTGATGGATGCCCGGTCCGCGCTTCGCCAGGAATTTGGCGATCGGGCCGTCGGGTGTCGCGGGCTCGAGGAGTTCTACTTCGGGTCCGCCAAAGGGCAGGGAAACAATCGTGGCACCGTCCGCCGATTCGGGGGCGCGGGGCTCGAGTCCGAGAATGTCGCGGTAGAAGGCAAGGGCGTCAGCCAGGTTGTCGACGGCGACGCCGATGTGGGCGATGCGTGGCTGGTTGGTCATGCTGAATCTTAAGTCATCGCACGGCGAGTGCGATGGGAGAAAGGATGCACAACGCAATGGCTGGCGTAAATACCAAGACCCCTCCCGTGACGGATGATTCCTTCGCGGTTGATGTCGATCAGGCAAAGGGGCTCGTGCTGGTGGACTTCTGGGCGGTGTGGTGCGGGCCGTGCCAAATGGTCGCCCCCTTGCTCGAGCAGCTGGCCGGCGAGTATGAGGGCCGCGCCAAGATCGTGAAGCTCGATGTGGACTCGAACCAGCGCACGTCGATGAAGTACAACGTCCGGTCGATTCCGAGCATCCTGTTCTTCAAGGATGGCAAGCACGTGGATACCGTCGTTGGCGCGGTGCCGAAGCCGGTCATCGAGGGGAAGATCAAGCAGCACCTGAGCTAAGGCGGGTAGGGCGGGTAGGCGGGTAAGGCGGGTAAGGGGCGGTAGCGAGGGCACCAATCCTCCTGCCGCCCTTGACGCTTCTCCCCTTTGAACGGAGACGCATGGCCACGCTGTACGTCGTCGCGACTCCCCTGGGCAACCTGGGCGACCTGAGCACGCGGGCCATCGAGGTCCTGCGCACCGTGCCGGTCGTGGCGGCCGAGGATACCCGCCGGTCACGGGGGCTGCTCGAGCACATCGGTGCACATCCGCAGCTTCGAAGCTTCCACGCTCACTCCCCTGAGCGCCGCCTCGAGATGCTCCTCGAGATCCTTTCCGATGACCGGGACGTCGCCCTCGTAACAGATGCCGGCACGCCGGGCGTGAGCGATCCGGGGACCGACCTCGTGCGGGCCGCCCACGTGGCGGGCCATGTGGTAGTGCCCATCCCGGGTCCCTCGGCGATCGCCACGGTGCTCTCTGCGTCGGGGCTGCCGGCTGATCGGTTCCTGTTCCTGGGCTTCGTGCCCCGCCGCGGGGCTGAGCGCGCGCGCATGCTGGCGCGTGCAGCTGCCGAGGAATGGAGCGTGGTGTTCTACGAGGCGCCGGGGCGCGTGGTCGAGCTGCTGGAGGACCTTCAGGCCCTGGCCGGCCCGGCAAGGCTGGCGACGGTGGGACGCGAGCTCACCAAGCTGCACGAGGAGATCCGCCACGGGTCGCTGGAGGAGTTGTTGACGCACTTCAATGCCACGGAACCCCGGGGCGAGTTCACCGTAGTGCTGGAGGGAACGGGCCTCCCGCCCGCTGCCGTCGACCGGACCGAGGAGGCAACCACGAATGCCCGCCAACTGCTGGCTGACGGCGTGACGCGGCGAGAAGCGTCGCAGCGAATTGCCGCCGAGTTCGGCCTGTCCCGGAACGACGCCTACCGGCTCGTCATGAGCCTTACCTGATGCCCCTGCGCCTGCCCCTCGCTTCGCTGTTCGCGCTGTCATGCGCTGTGCCGCTCGCCGGGCAGCAGGTCACGGCGCGCCCACCGGCCGGCGCGCCCGCGGTGCGCGCCGAGCCGCTGCAGACCATTGGCCGGCTCCACTATGAAGGTGGCGGGGACTGGTACGCGAACCCGTCGAGCCTGCCCAATCTCCTCGCCGCGGTGCGCGAGCGCACCGGCATCCCGGTGGAGCGCGAGGAGCGGACGGTCACGCTCACATCGGACGAGCTGTGGAGCGTGCCATACATCTACATGACGGGTCACGGGAATGTGCGCTTTTCGGATGACGAATTGCGCATCCTGCGGGCATATCTATCTCAGGGCGGGTTCCTGCACGTCGACGACAACTATGGCATGGACAGCTCCATCAGGCGCGAGCTCGCGCGGCTATTTCCGGGGCAGGAACTGACCGATGTACCCCTCGACCACCCCATCTACCACCTCGCGTACGACATGCCGCGTGGTATCCCCAAGATCCACGAGCATGACGGGAAGCCGGCGCAGGGCCTTGGTCTGTACTTGAATGGGCGGCTGGTGGTCTACTACTCGTACCAATCTGATCTCGGCGATGGCTGGGAGGATTTTGAAGTGCACAAGGATCCGCCGGAGAAGCATGAGGCGGCGCTGCGCATGGGCGTGAACCTGTACGCATACGCGGTCGGGTCAGGCGGATGAGCCTCACCGAGCTCGCGCTGGAGCAGGTGGCGCGGCCGCTCCGGCTGCGGCGGAATGCTGCGTGGATCGTTGCCGCGCTCGGTGCAACGCTGCTCCTCCTTGGCGTTACGGCGTGGCTCGCGCGCCTGGATGTCATCCGCACGCTGGCGTGGGTGCCAGCCGCCTGGATCGGCGCGGCGCTTCTTTCGGCCGCTGCAGTCTGGGGCCGGCCCCGTGCTGTCGCAGGACTGGGAGCCCGATCACTGGCCGAGTGGCTGGAACAGTCAGGGGCGTGGCGCCTGGGCGCGCTGCGCTCGTTGCTCGAACGTTCGCAGCTGGGCTCCAGTGCGGAACTGGCCCAGGCGGCGGATGCCGCATCGGCCGTCACCGTCGGTGAGCGCGCCTCTGCGGCGCTGGGTCCGCTGGACGAACGCCTGTCGCGCGAATTGCGCTGGGGCCTCGCCCTCCTTGCCGTGGGCCTCGTGGCCCTCGCCACATCGGGTCCGCTCCGCGGTCCCGGCGCGGTGCTCTGGCACCCGGTCCGGGCGTGGCGAGCAGTGGTGTCTCCCGTCCAGCTCCGCGCTTCCGCCGACAGTGTGGACCGGGGCACGCCAGTGACGCTCACCGTCACCACCTACGGCCGGCGCGAGGCCACGCTCTGGCTCCGGTCGCCTGGCGAGTCGTGGCGGGAAACGCCGCTGACGCTCGATGCCAACGGTGTCGCTTCGCATGTCATTCCGGCGCTCGAGACCGACCTGTTTGCGCGCGTGTCGAGCGGTGAGCGTGGATCGGACACCGTCATGATCCACGTGCGCCAGCCGGTATTCCTCGCGTCGCTCGAGGTCACGGCGCGCTATCCCGCTTATCTCGGGCTCGAGGACGAACCAATTCCCACGGTGGGTGACACGGTGCTCCTGCCGGCGGGGACGCGGCTCGAGACGCGTGGAGAGGCCACCGCGGACCTCGAGGGTGCGTCATGGAACGCGGACGAGACGGAGAACGCCCTGCCGGTCAGTGGCAAGCAGTTCGACGGCGACTTCACGCCGCTTCGGTCGGGGGCGTATCGGTTGGCGCTGCGCACGGCGAGCGGTGCGCCGCTCGCCGGCGATGCGATCGTGCTGCCGCTGCGCATCGTCCCCGATAGCGCGCCGGCGCTCGAGATTCCGGTGCCCGGTGCAGACACCACGGCATCGCCCGACGCGCGCGCCCTCATTGTGGTGGATGCGCACGACGATCATGGACTCAAGAGCGTCGTGCTCGAGTTGCGCCGGGTGTCCGGGCTCGGCGTCGCCGATCCGGGTCGGGAGCAGGCGGTGGCCCTGCCTGGTGGTACGCCCGACCGCGCGGTGCTGAGTACGCAGGTAAGCCTCCAGCAGCTCGGGCTCGTTCCCGGCGATACGCTGCACTATCGCGCGCGCGCCGTCGACAATTCGCCCCGGGCGCAATCGGGCTGGTCGAAGGAGTACGTGCTTCGCGTCCAGACGCTCACGGAGCTCCGGGCCGAGCAGCGTCGCGAAACATCATCGCTCCAGAATCGCCTCGACTCCCTGAGCGCCGCGAGCAAGAAGCTGGAACGACAGACGGAAGATCTCGCGCGCTCGCAGCCGCGCGATGCGACCAAGCAGGGAGACAACTCCGACAACCTCAGCTTCGAGCAGGCGAAGAAGGCGGAGGCGGTCGCCGATTCGCAGCAGGAGCTGATGAAACAGGCGGAGCAGGCGCGGCAGGCGCTTCAGGAGCTGCAGAAGAACGCAGAGACGGCCGGACTGGCCGATTCCGCCCTGATGGCGCGCCTGGCGGAAGTGCAGCAGCAGCTGGACAAGGCGCTGACTCCCGAGATTCGTGCCAAGCTCGACGAGCTGCGCCAGGCGCTGAAGGATCTCGATGCCGAGCGCACGCAGGACGCGCTCAAGGACCTGGCCGAGAAGCAGAAGGAGCTGCGGGAGGCGCTGGAGCGGAGCCGGGAGCTGTTTGAGCGCGCCGCGATGGAGGGACAGCTCGAGAGCCTGGCCCAGGATTCCAAGGAATTGCAGAAGGACCAGGCGGAGTGGAACAAGCAGGTCGAGGCGGCCGACAGCCAGCGTGCCGCTGCGGCGGAACAGCAACTCGCGAAGAAAGCCGAGTCGCTGTCGTCCGAGCTCAAGCAGCTCTCGGAGCAGATGAAGGACACTCCCCGCGGCGACAAGCTCGAGCAGGCCTCGCAGCAGGCGGGCAAGGCCTCGCAGAAGATGCAGCAGGCGTCGAAGTCGGCGAAGTCGGGCCAGAAGCAGAAAGCGAAATCCGAGGGTGAAGAAGCGGAGAAGGAACTCGCGCCCCTGGGCGATGACCTGCAGGAAGAGCGGGAGCAGATGGCGCAGGACTGGCGCGACGAGGTGATGTCGCAGCTCGACCAGGCGCTGGCTGACGTGAGCCGGCTCGGCGAGAAGCAGCTGGCGGTCAGCCAAGGTTTCGAGCGCGGTGAGTCCGCCGCAAAGCTGAGGGCCGACGAGGGCGCCATCGAAGAAGGGGTCGACCGGCTGCAGGAACAGGTGCGGCAGGCGGCGGGCAAGAACGCGTTGGTGTCACCGGACATCGGCACGTCGCTGTCGGCGGCGTCGCGATTCATGCAGCAGGCACGGGACGCGGTGTCGTCAGCCAACGCAAACCCGCGCGAGGCAGGCGATCGTGCCGGCGATGCGCTGGATGCCCTCAACTCGGCTGCACATGGCCTGCTCCGCGCTCGCGGGGACGTGAGCGGATCGGAATCGGGATCCGGCCTCGCCGAGGCGATGCAGAAGATGGGGGAGCTGGCGAAACAGCAGGGGCAACTTGGGGAACAGGGCGCGTCGCTGATCCCGCAGCTCGGGGCGGGCGGGGCACAGCAGCAGTTGCAGCAGCTCGCGGCCCAGCAGCGCGCGCTGGCACAGGAACTGGAAAAGCTGCGCGGGCAGGGCAACATGCCGGGTGCGGGCGAGATGGCGAACGAGGCGGAGGATCTCTCACAGCGGCTGCAGGCCGGCCGGCTCGATCGCCAGACCGTGGAGCGGCAGGAGAAGCTGTTCCGCCGCATGCTCGACGCGGGCCGCACGCTGCAGGGAGAGCAGGAAGACGAGCAGAAGGAGCGACAGAGCACCACGGCCAACGGTGACAGTGTACTGCTGCCACCGGCGCTGCGTGCGCGGCTGCAGGACGAAGATGGCCGGCTCCAGGTGCCAAGCTGGGAGGAACTGCAGCGCCTCTCGCCGGCAGAGCGCCGCATCGTGGTGGACTACTTCCGGCGCCTCGCGACCCCGGGTGCGAACTAGCATGCGGCTCGCAATGGCACTGCTGTTTTTCGCCGGCCCGCTCGCGGCGCAGGTGGCACCGGCCGATTCACTGAATCGTGCGTTCGATCTCGAACGACGGGGCAACTACGCCGCGGCTGTTATCGCGTATCGGGCCGTCCTCAAGAGCCGGCCCGCCGACGTAAGCGCCATCCTCGGCCTGGAGCGGTCGCTGCAGCCGCTCAACCGCTCGGCCGAGATGGTTCCCGACCTGAACGCGGCGCTGGCGGCCAATCCGTCCGCGACTGCCCTGTACGGCGTGGCGGTGCGCACCTACGGCGCAGCCGGGATGACCGACAGCCTGCGACGGGTGGTGGATCGCTGGGCGCAGCTCGCGCCCAAGGACGAGACGCCATATCGAGAGTGGGGCACGGCGCTGCTCGCACGACGTGACCGGGTGGGTGCGCGGTCGGCGTACCTTGCGGGTCGCCAGCAGCTCGGCCAGCCGAGCGCATTGGCGCCGGAACTGGCCCAGCTCGCGGTGCTCGAGGGCGACTATGCCACGGCAGCAAAGGAGTGGCTCCTCGCCATCAGGAAACTCCCAGGGTACCGCTCCGGCGCGGTGGTGACGCTGCGGCCGACGCCCGACGCGCAGCGGCCACTGGTGCTCAAGGTCCTGCAGGATGACGGGTCGCCCGAGGCGCAGCGACTCGATGCTGAGTTGCGGGCGCGCTGGGGCGACCCGGTGGGCGGGTTCGAGCGGCTGGTGCTGGTGCTGCCCGCCGACCCGGTCGAGGCGCGCGACCTCCTCCGGCAGTTCGCCGAGGCGCTCCGGGGTAACACGACACCACCGTACCGGCAGGCGATGGGGCGCGCGCTCGAGGCGATGGCGCAGCGCACCAATGGGGCGGCGCGTTCGCGGCTGCAGCTCGATGCGGCCCAGGCGTACCTCGATGGGGGTGATCGCGCATCAGCACGCCGGATGCTGGCCAGCCTCGCCGACGATGGAGCGACCCCGGCGGCGCTGAGTGCGAGCGCGTCGGGCACGCTGCTGCGACTGCTGGTGGACGAGGGCAAGATGGAAGAAGCGGAGCGGAGCCTGGGCCAGTATCGCGGCGTGCTGTCGACGCAGGAGATGGCTACGCTGACCCAGCGAGTGGCGATGGGGTGGGCGCGGGCCGGAAAGCTCGATCGCGCCGAGGCGCTCGCGGCGGCCGATAGTTCGGTTGAAGGACTGGCGCTCCGCGGCCAACTCCGGCTGTTTCAGGGTGATATTGCCGATGCCGTGGAACTGCTGCGCGCCGCGGGCCCGTATGCCGGTACGCGGGAGCAGGCAACGGCGCGCACGTCCCTGTTGGCGCTGCTGCAGCCGATGAAGGAGGACAGCCTTCCGGCGCTCGGGCTCGCGTTCCTTGCTCTCGAGCGGGGAGATACGACGGTCGCAGTGGCTGGTTTCGCTTCACTTGGCGCTGCGCGCCCGAGGAACAAGGGAGGCGCGGAATTGCTGCTGCTGGCTGGACAGCTCGAGGCGGCGCGCGGTGCAGGTCCGGCGGCGGAGAAACTCTTCCGGGCCGCGGCCGATACCACGGCTCCGGCGACGGCGCCGGCAGCTCTGCTCGAGCTGGGCCGGTTGCTGGCGAGTTCGGGTCGGGGAGGAGAAGCAGTGCCGGTGTTCGAGCAGTTGATCCTGGACTATCCGCGCAGCGCACTGGTGCCACAGGCGCGCCGCGCGCTGGACGAAGCGAAAGGGGCGGTACCCCAGTAATGTGCCTCGGGTGCGTATCACGACGTGATTTCCTGCGGGTTGCCGCCGCCGTGCCGGTCATCCCGGCGCTGCTGCAGGTGCGCGAGCCGGTCCGCGCCGATTGGCTGCTCATTCCCATGGATGACGTGCAGGCGGAGCACCTCAAGGCGTACGGTGTCACCTTCCGGGCCATCCAGCGCGGTGTGAAGGCGGAGTGGCTGCTCAACTACCGGGGCGGTTCGTTCCTGCTGCCGAACGATTCAGCGGCGGCGCGTGACGCCGCCCTGAACGGCATCACGGTGGAGGGCCTGAGCGACGCCACGGTGACGCAGATCCGCGGCGAAATTGCAACGTCCAACATGGATGCCGTGCCGCTGGAGAAGGCACCCAAGGTGGCGGTGTATGTGCCCCCGTTTGCGGCCCCATGGGACGATGCGGTGACGATGGCGCTGAACTATGCCGGCATTGAATACGACAAGCTCTGGGATGTCGAGGTGGTGGAGCAGGGTCTCAAGACCTACGACTGGCTGCACCTGCACCACGAGGACTTCACGGGCCAGTACTCCAAGTTCTACCTCAACTATTCCGGTGCGCCCTGGCTCGCTGAAATGGTGGCGAAGAACCGTGAAGTGGCACGACAGCTGGGCTACGCGAATGTTCCGGCGCTCAAGAAGGCAGTGGCGCAGAACATCAGTGCGTTCGTGGAGCGGGGCGGCTTCCTGTTCGCGATGTGCACCGCGACGGAGACCCTCGACCTGGCGCTGGCCGCCCAGAACGTGGACATCGCGGCGTCCTACGCCGATGGCACGCCAATGGAACCCAACGCCAGCAGCAAGCTCGACTGGAGCAAGGCGCTGGCCTTCCAGAATGCCACGCTCGAGCTGAGCCCCACCACGCCGGTCTATTCCGACATCGACGGGCACCAGGTGAACTCCGCTGATCGGCGGAAGCAACTGGGCACGTTCACCATTTTCGGCTTCAGCGCCAAGATCGATCCGGTGCCGACGATGCTGGTGCAGAATCATCGCGACGTGATCCCCGACTTCTACGGCCTGACCACGTCCTTCACCCGAA
>Ga0302322_100005276_pt1 | contig 11334 bp, 1 predicted proteins | sample Fen_T0_2_FD_203757 | JGI IMG/M metagenome (GOLD analysis project Ga0302322, IMG submission 203757) | Peat permafrost microbial communities from Stordalen Mire near Abisko, Sweden - Fen_T0_2 | ecosystem: Environmental > Terrestrial > Soil > Wetlands > Permafrost | place: Sweden: Abisko... | reverse complement strand
TTTCAGGTTGAGGCTGAGCTGGCTCCGTGTGGCAGACACGCTGCTGTTGAAGGTGACGAAGTTTTTGGTCGCGGTCGTGCCAACCGCGGCATTGTTCACGACCTCCGCTCCCGGCTGGACGTGGTACAGCGCGGTGCCCAGCAAGGTCGGGTTGACCGCTGCCAGGAATGCGTTGCCGTTTTTCTGGATTTCCTTTTGGACTGTCGTATCAATCAGGCCTCCAGTGTTCACCCGGGTGATCGCTCCCGTGGTCGAGGGCAGGCCACTCGTGCCAGTGAGGTCAAAGACCTGATAGCCCTCCAAAACAACGGCCGAGGCGCCGAAAGTGGAACCGGCCAAGGCGCTGAACTGACTGCCGTCGCCGAAGGCGGCCTGTGATTCACGCAGATGCAGCGTTCCCGTCGCCAGGTCGGCCCGGGCGCTGTCGGGCGGGACGGTCCCGGGATTAAGCGCGATGTCCTCGGTCGTGAATGGATGCAGCACCCCGAGGTCCAGGCGGGCCCCGGACTGGACGTCGACCTTGGCCGCCTGGTTGACGGTGACGTTGACGTAAGCCCCGGCCGTAAGCGCAACCGCCCCGCCCTTGCCGGCATTGTCGTAAGCGTAGCCCTCAACCGAGAGCCAGGACCCCGGAGCCAGGACCACGCTGTCCGAGGCGCTGAGATTGATGCTGCCGCCCGTGGGATTGACGGCATTGACGGTGCCACCGGTCGGATCAGTCCGGCTTGAGCCGATAAATCCAGAAGCATCGATGGAGCCGGTGACGGTGATCGACCCGGCATCGGCGGCCAAGGAGTAGTCGTGGGCCCGGATCCCTCCATCAATCCCGACGTTGCCCGAACGCAGGCGCAGCGCCACCGCACGATCAAACCCGCCCGCCAGCAGCACGGCGGACAGATCCCCCAGCTTGCTGTCTTGCGGGACGAAATTCCATCCGCCGCCAGCTGCTGGTGTCGGCAAATATTGCGCATCCAAGGCAAAGGTGCCGCCCAAGCCGCCAGCTCCCGGCTGGCTTGAAAGAGTTCCACCGCTGGCAACCGCAATGCCGCCATTGGGCGCGGACAGCGTGATGGCGCCGGCATTGCCGCCGCCAGCCGCGGCGTCGACCTTCAGCTTGCTGCCCGCGGCGACCGTCAGATTGCCCGTTCCGGCACTCATGAAGATATGCCCGCCATCGGTGTACTGGGTGACGTCGTAAAAATGCTGGGCGGAGCCGCTGAGGTCCAGGGTGCCGCCACTGATCGTCAGGCTTGGGCCGCTGCCGGCGGCCGAAAGTTGGAGATTTCCGCTCGGCAGCGTGATGTTCGTGGCAACGTCCACCATCTGTCCGGTCAGACTCAGGCTGGCGGAAAGACCCGGGGTCACAGTCGCCACGCCGTCACCCGCACGCAGGGTCAGTTTCCCGTCAGTGGTGATCGTCTGGTTGGTGGCAATGGCCCCGACGATCAGCGGGGTGTTGATGGCCAGGTCACCGCCAGTCACGACCAATCCACCGCTTTTCACGCCCTGCTTGGAAGAATCGCCCGTGATCAGGCCACCCTTGGCGTTCAAGAGCACGGAGGCAAAGCCCGCGATGTTGAGCGAGTTCCCACCCAAGGTCAGCGTCCCGGCATCAAAGGTCAGAGTCCCGGCTGGAACCCCGGGCGTCAGTGGGACCGTGCTGCCGGCGGAATTATCCAACAAGAGTGACTTGGCCGACAGGGTTACTCCCATGGCCGGATCTGATGCATTGGTGTGGCCGTTGATGGCCGCAGCATGAATGGCCAGACTGGACAGCTGTGGCAGACCGACGGAATCCAGCGCCCCCAGGCGACCGTTGCCATAGAGATCGAGGGTGGAATAGCTTTGCAGGGACAAGGCTTTCACCCCCGCCAGCAAGGGATCCAGCACTTCGTGGCTCAGCACCAATCCCGGGTTTGCCGCCAAGGTGCCGGGATTGTCGAACAGCATGCTGATCTGGCCGCTGCCGAGCGTGACCGCCTGCCCCGTAACCTTGGCAAGATTGCTCAGCTGGGTCGCATTGGTGGAATCCAGGATGACACTTGTCCCGGCAATCGTGGCCCCCGGACCAATGGTCATCGTGGGGCCCGTTGCATTGGCCAGAGCCGAACGGCTGGCCTGGGCCGTCGCCACGCTGGCCACCCTGAGCAACAATCCATCCCCTGACGTGATGGGAATCGGACTGCCCGTTTTTCCCGGCAGTACACCGGACGTGATGCTGCCCGGGCCGCTCAGGATGATCCCCTCTCCCGGAGCAAGAACCGGTATCAGACCTGCGGGAGCAAGGCCGGCCGAGGAGCCGTCCTGATGAATGACCGTGTATCCCACGCTGGCGGTCAGCTTGTCATCCGTGGGCGTACCATTCGGGAAAAACACCGTGCCGCCGCCTTGGGTCAGGCTGATCGACTCGCCGGTGGCGGCCTGCAATTGCCCCTCGCCGTGGAGGCTCAGGTTGTCCACCGGTCGTGACAGGGTGCCCTTGGAATGCACGTCGGCCGACGGGGCGAGGGTCAGGCTTTTGTTGGCGACGAGCACCACGTCCGTTCCGGTCAGCGCCTCCCCTCCGTTGTCCACCGTAAGGTTTCCGGTCGCCACCGTGACTTGGGTGGTAGCCTCGCCGATGGTCCGGGTTCCGCCGATGAGCAGGCTTTCCGCACCGAAACCGCTCAGTTCCGTCGCATCCAGCAGCAGTGGTCCCGCGGCTGCTCCTGTCTGGCTCGCGATCACCGCTTTGTTGCCGATCAAAATATCGGAGGAACTGCTGATGTCGATGAGGCCGCCGCGGCCGCCGGTCGGGGCGCTGGTCAGGATCTGGCCCTGCAGATTCAGGCTTTTTGCGACATCCAGCACCAGCTGGCCGGAATCGACCGGCAACCGGGAGGGCGTCACCCCATCGTTGGCCGCTTTCGTGTTGAAGAAGTCAGTGGCGGTATAGCCGTCATATTGGGCGCGCTGGAGGACCACGGCGCGCGGCGCGATGACGAAGTTGCTGAAGATGCCCTGGGTTGCACCCGCTCCATCCAGGCCATTGTAAGTATAGCCGGCGACCAGGGTCGATCCGTCGGGTTGCGTCACGCTGGACCGCGCTCCCGCCGTGGGAACCAAGGTTGAGCGGCTGATCAGGAAGGCTCCGGGTAGCAGCGCATACCGGGCGGGCAGCAGCGTGTAGTCGCCCGCCGCCAGCCCGCCACCCGCCTCAAGATGGATCCGGTCGCCGATGTGATAGGCAATTTTGGCTGGATCGAAAACATAGCCCGCATCGGTGCCCAGCGTCTGCGCGGCTGTGTTCCCGGTGGCGTAGGGGGCGAACGGCGCGATGGAATCGGTGAAGCTCGGGACGATGGCAAACGACCCCGAGGCCGACGCGTCCAGCACATCCTTGGTGCCGCCTGCTCCCGGTACAAATCGATAGGCGAAGAGATCGCCGCCGCCCTGGATGTCGATGTTCGCAGCGGCTTTTGCGGTTGTTGCCGCTTGAAAGTCGATCGCGTCCGCCGTCAGGGTGATGCTTTTCGCCTGCGGGCTCCCGCTCGTGATGTCGACACCCTTCGGGTCAATCCAGGTATCACCATTCACGTTGATCCCGTAGGGGATCGTTACCTGACCCGTGACAGCATCGACGGCAGAGACGGACGCCACGCTGCCAGGCTGCAGGGCTAAGGTGGAGGTCTTGGGCAAAGCCAAGCCGGAGAGGGGATCCACGCCACTGTCGGGGGTGGCCCCGAGGGTGATGGTGCCAAGGGGCGCGCGCAACACCCCCCCCTGTTTGATGACGGACGCATTCAGATTCAATGTTCCGCCCGCCGACAAGGGGGTGGCCGGTGTGGCCGTGTTGCCGGAAGGCTGGATGGTGATGGAGCCGGAAACCGTGGTCCCGTCCAAGGCTGGAGGAGGGTCAAAAGCAATGATGTTGAAGGTGGTCGCCGTCGGCGGATAAATCTGACCGGCCTTCAGCGTGATGTCACCCGCCACTTCCACGCTACCATCACCCCGGATGGCCCCGTTGGTTGAGCCCGAGTGTCCGCTGTAGGTCGCGTCCAGGATGAGCGAGCTGCTGTTTAGGAGCGTTACAACGCCGACATCGATCTGGTTGCTAGCATGGACGGCGAGGGTTCCCTGGCCGGCGACCGGCGGGACCTGGTTTGTCCCGTAGGGATTAGCCGCGCCCGTGGCAGATGGCGGCTGGAAATCCGTCCCCAAGGCGACATAAGGCGCGGTTAGGGTCAGGCTGGACGGAGTGACACCGTCGAGAAAGCTCACCAGGCCGTGGTTGGCGAAGGAGATTTGCCGGCTGGCCGTCAATCTGACGTCGCCTCCTGAAACACGGATGGCGCCGCTGTTGAATGTGGCAAGGGTGAAGGCGCCAAACTGGCCCGGGGACAATTGGCCAGCCCCGAACCAGGAAAGCCCCAGTCCCTGCGCATCACCGAACGCCTGCCCATTTTGATCGGTCACACTCTGCCCCAACCCGGCGTATTGAAAAAGAGGCATCTGGCGTACCAATTCGAGCACGGTGTCCATCGGGAGGGTTGGCACCGCCCGGGAAGAGATCACCAAGGAGCCCCCTTGGGCCTGCGTTCCGTTGTCCGTGGCCCTCCGCCCCGGAGCCCCGAGCAATTTTGCATCCCGGGCGATGAAGAGTTCGTTGAGGCCGGTGAAGCTGAGCGTGCCACCGTTGCTTTGTTTTTCTTCCGTCACCAATTGCACGTGCTCGACCATGCTGGTGTCCGGCTGGCCGGACAGCAACTGGACCTGCTGATCCGACCCCGAGACGTTAAACACGGCACCCGTGCCCTGGACGGGTTGGCCGCTGCCATCAACCAAGACCTGGCCTTTACCGTTTTTGATGACCCCGGCCCCCTCGGCGACGATGTTGCCAGTGACGCTGATCGTGCCGCCGTCTGCCACCCCGGATACGTGATACACGCCGGCATCGGTCGAGTAGAGGGCGGCCCCCGAGACGTCGAGCACGCTGGCCGGCCCGAAATGCACCGTGGGCACATATTGGTCCAATTCCTCAACGCCCGTTCGGACGACGGTGATGTTGCCGCCGGGCGCGGTGATGGCACCCAACAGATCCAGTGAATCGGCCGTCAACGCGACACTGCCGAGGGGATCCGTCTTGAGCTCGGTATTGGCATCCACCAGCAGCGTGAGACTGTTATGGAGATCAAAATTCATCAGGTCCTTTAGCGAATCCGCAGCGGTGAAGGCCAGCGTCACCGGCTGGCGCAACCCGGTTTGCGGCGTGTAGACCGACCCGCCCGGCAGCGCGAGCCAACTTGAAACCTGAGGCTGCAGGCTCGTGCCTGACTTAACCACAAAGGAGGGGGCCGCGCCGGTGAATTTGCCCGTGTTGTCGACCGCAAAACCCAGGCCGGTCAGATTGAAGGAGGAAAATCCGCCGGCATCGAAAAAGGCCGGGGCCAGTTGCAAGGTGCCGGTGGCGGGATCCAGAGCGGTCGTCGCGTTGCCGGTCAGCGCCTGGATCACGATCGAAGGCACCTGCAGGCTCAGCTTGCCGCCCGCTTTTCCTGTCCCGGCAAAACCTTTCAGCGTCGCGCCCAACTTCAGATTTCCGCCCAGCAGATTGCCCAGGCCTCCGCCCAGGGCCTCGCCCGCGCTGAGCTGGATCTTTCCGCCGGCCCCGTAGGTGAACTTGCCCGTGCCACTGACCACCGCGCCGCCGGACACATCCAAGATGCTGGCGGGAAAAGATGCGACCGCCGTGGAAGGAGCACTCCCCGCCAGCGCAATGGTGCTGCCGGCCAGAGAGATCGATCCTCCATCCGTCACCGCGATCGGTGCCGCCGGCTGGGCCAAGGGCCGGTTGTCCAGCACTTCCCCGGCCACGTTGAGTGCGGCGCCATACCCCAGCGAGATGTTGCCCCAGTTCGGGTCGTAAACAGGAAGATTGGTCGGCAAGAGGAGATTCTGGCTGTTGAGCAACCCGAACTCCGCCGCCGCGTTGGTTGAAATATCGTATGCCTTCAGGTTGATCGCCCCGCCGGGTGCCGTGACACTTGCCCCATCGGCCAGGAAAACATTGCCGGCGGCCAGACTGAGGGAACCGCCCTCCGGCAGCTTCAAGGCCATCCCTTTCGCGACGCTGATGACGCCGGACTTTGGCGCCGTGGCCTGGTCGACCCCGGAGATATCATAGTTGGCGTTGCTCGCGGCATCGTTGATCCGCAAGATGCCAAAACCGCCGCCCGTGCCGTCCCAGCTGGTCAGCGTGAGCGGAAGGTCGAGTTCGTAATTACGTTTCGCGGCGAACTGATAGCTGCCGGTGACACTGTAGGCCTCGACCGGGAACTTGGACGCCAGGTTCGAGGAAGAAGTGAATACCACGGCCGGCGGGTTGGGTGAATAGGTGTAATAGTTGGAGACGGTGGGACTCGGGTCCGCGCGGAAATATTGCTTCTGAAAGACCAGTTCCAACTGGCTGGGGCCGGGCAGACCCAGGGCCCCCAGCAACCAGGCGGGCTGCCCCGCCGCAGTCGGCGTGGCCGGATTGGGCGGACTGGCCGGATTGTAGGTTGGGGAGAGGGTCTGCTGATACTTTCCCGCGACGGTATTGCCCAGCAAGGTGCCGTCCAGGGCGGTCACGGGCGCGGTGATCGACAGGCTGCCCCCGTTTCCGCCTTGCACGTAGCCGTTCTCGTGGACCTGCGGCGTAAAGGCATTGGAGGTGGTGGTCGTCACTCCCCACTTGGGATCGGTCGTGGTGTGCGTGCCACTGGCTATGCCCGTGTAGCTGTGATCGGGGGTGGCCTTGGCGATATCATAGATGTGCCCGTCCGATCCCGTCAGTCTGGTGGTTTGAGTCACCCCCTCGGCATAATTGATGGACCCACCGGACACATTGATCGTCGCCCCGGATTGCAGCACCACCGCCCCGCCCGCCCGCATGGCGATCGAACCGCCGTTGACGGTCAGTTCCCCGACGGAATGCGTGGTGAGACCCACCCAGCCGGAGGTGTCGGCCAAGGGTGTGCCCACCCATTTGTAGCCACCGAGACCGCCGTTCAAATTCGGATCCCAGTCACCGTGCTGGCGCACATCGACCTGGACCGTCTGTCCGCGCAAAGGGCTGTTCCTTTGCAGCGGTGAGTTGGCCAGTTCGGATCCTCTCAGCTCGACCGAAACGATGTTCTCCGAGACGGAGGCCGGCACCGCCGTCATCCCGGCCACGTCGACTACGACATTTTTGTCCAGGTAGATCTGCTGGTTGTCGGCACTGGTCACGAATTCATAGTTCAGCAAACTGGAGTTGTCATAGATCCAATTGCCGGCGCGGATGGCCACACCGGCGCCCAAGGCTGTGCCGTCATTACCGAAAGCCGGTTTGGCCGGCGGCACCCCCGCCCCGGGGGCCAGCAAGGTGGAGTTGACCGAAAAGTGCACGGACTGGCCCTGCAGCGCGACCTGCGAAGGCAGCGCCAGGTCGCCCACGACCCGATCGGCACTCTCCGTTTCCGGCAGGATCTGCAGCACGCTGTCCCGCCCCAGCGTGATCGGCCCGGAGTTCGCCAGGGGAATTCCCGTGACCGGGTCGTCGTTGTCGTAAGATCGAAAAACAAACGGGAGGGTTTGCAGCGCACCGAACACGTTTTTATCGCCCAGGCTTCCATTGGCCACGGCGTTGTAGGCCGCGACCAGGTCAACCCGGCCGTTGTAGGCCACGGAGGTGCTGCTGCTCACGATGCCCGATTGGCTGACCGTCTGGCCGGTCAGAAAAATGTCGCCCCGCGGCGCGTTGATGAGACCGAGCACGTTCAGGCTGGCCGGGTTCGTGGTGGTGGTGCTGACCCCGGTCAGCGGGACACCGAGATTGGCGGTGTCGAGCCCGGCATTGGTGATGGTACCGGCCGCCGGCTGACTGGGCAGGGAGAGATCGGCCACCTTGCCGACATACGCATCCAAGCCGCGCAGGGTCGCGTCATTGGTGTTGTGCGCCGCCAGGCCGACCTGCAGGCCGGCGGCCAAAATCGTCTGGCCATCCTCCGTCGAAATCGTGCCCGCGTTGGTGACATTCGCCCCGATCAGGGCGACCCGGCCGCCCACGTGGTCGGCGTTGGTGGGAGCGGTGAGTTGTGCGCCGGGCTGGACGAGCACGTCGCCATAGTTGCCGAGGCCCCCGCTGCCGTCCGCCGCATACGGCGTTTGCACCGGGGCCAAGCCGGGCGACGCCACCGCGGGGTCAAACGCCCCCGTCGGCCCCTTGCTGCCGGCGGCTTGCGGCAGGGCCGTGAACAAGAACTGGGAATCCGGATTGTTCAGGAGGCCCCGCTGGATGAGGTTGTAGTTGATCGGCAGGGATGAGGCGACGAGGGCGTGGGCGTTGACCTGGGACGAGCCGCCAAAGATGATGCCGTTGGCATTCATCACATAAACTTGACCGCCCAGCTGCTCCGCGCCCCCTGCCCCGGGCACACCGATCGTCTTGATCGAACCGAGAATTTGCGAAGGCGCGCCGGTGGGATCGCGCACATAATTGAAGGCGATCCACTGGCTCACATTGGTCCCGCCGGCGCTTTGGTCGAAAGTCAGCGTGGTGTTCTTGCCGATGTTGAACGAGTCCCACGTCAGCAGCGCCTGCTGTTCCAGCTGCTTGACGGTGACGGTGGTCGAGGAGGTGGCGCCCGTGGTTTTCGTCGTTAGGACGGGTTGGTTGGCCCCGATCCATAGTTTGTCCGTGCCGGTGGCGGGCCTGAGGCCGTTGGCCTGCCCATAGCTGTTCACGGGGACCGCAGGCAGGCCGGAGCGCAGGTTGTTTGAACCGGCGCTCGCCAGGCTGCGCGCCGCCGCCTGCATTTGCTTCACCGCCTCGAGGGCTTGGGTCGTCCGGGCCATGCGGTCCTGGGCATTGGGCAAGCCAGTTGTCCCCGGACCGGATGATCCCCCGCCCGGACCGGTGGCCGCGGCGGGCGCCGTGGCCACTGGGGCGCCGCCGCGAAGGAGGTCACCGGCATGGCCCGTGCCCCAGCCCACCAGCAGGCCGAGTGCCAGGCAGAAAAGCACCCGGACCGCGATGCGGGCGCGGCGGTCGGCGGTCGGCTGTGCTCGCTTCTGGATCATGGTTGCTGGTCGTGTGCGTGGAAAGCCGCTGGCCTAGCCGAGAAATTCCGCCACCAAAGTCGAACCAACACACCCCGCCCGGTCGGGCTCCCCTCTTGATAGAGGGGACTTCGGCTGCGTGGGTTTGAAATCCCCTCTGTGGAGAAGGGTGGCACGCAGCGCCGGGGTGTATGGGGTGGCCATGACAATGGACGATATATCCGGGTTACGGCTTCACCTTTTGGTCAAGCAGCCGGTCCTGGTAATCCTGCACCAGGTTCTCCAGTTTGGTGCGGGTGGTGCCGACAAAGGGTTCCTTGGCCCGGATCGCGTTGCCCAGGCTGAAGGCCTCGTAACGTGACAGGATTTCATTGCCCAGGGTGAACAGCTTGAGGTTCTTGGCCTCGCGGTCCGCCAGCCTCCGTTCCTGGGCGATGTTTTCCGCGGTGAGCTGGGCGATCTGGGCCTCGGCCGTCCGGGCGGACGAGGCGCTTTTTTCGCCCTCGGCCCGGGCTTGCGCCAGCTGCTCATTCAAGCGCGCCAGCACGGCCTTCTGCTCCGCATTCTGCGCCGCCAGCGTGCCGGTGGTCTTTTCCGCCGCGGTCCGGTCCACCACGATCTGCTTTTTCAAGGCCTCCAACTGCTCGGTCAGCGCTTTTTTTTCTGCGGTCAGGGCCGTCAGGGCGGCTTGAGCGGTGGTGAGTTCTCCCTGGGCGGAGCGCAGCTGCTGCGTGGTGTCACGCAGGGCGGTGCGCAACGAGGCGGAGGGATCGCCGGCGGGCTCGGCCGCCCGCAGCAGCGTCACCGCCAGCAAGCCGAGCAGCACCCGCATGGGTAAAGGGATGGTTTTCATGGGTGGTTCAGAATTTGCCGCTGAAATCCAGCTGGATGATGTCGTTCTTGAAGACCGGGCCGACGACTTGGGTGGCACTCAACCAGCGCAGCCCAAGCTTGGTGCCGTGCGAGAGCGCGAGGTTGCCGCCAAAGCTGAAGCCCTTGACATTGGTGCCGCCGCCGCCGAAGTCGGAATCGTTGAACCCGTCGACCACGGCGTCCGAGCCGACATTCCGATAGTTCAGGGTGAGGTTCCAGGACCAGGGTCTTTCCAGCGCGACATCGCCGAGGTTGAGGCCAACCAACCAGGCGGAGTTGGAGCCAAGGTACAGGCCGGCGGGGAAATCAGTGGTCGGGGCCCCGCGGTTGTTCACCGCCAGCGTCTGGGCGTATTCCTTGTTCCAGCCGAGATTCCGGTTGTACTCGGCGATCAGCGAAATCTGGAAGGGTTCGAAATGATTGAACTCGACCCTCGTATCGAGCGACATCACGTCGAAGTTGCTCGCCAGGCCGAAATACTGAAACTGGTTGATCGTGCCGTTGTTGTTGAGCGGACTCGGCGTGATGTCGCGCAGGGCCAAGTAGGTGTTGCCCTTTTGGGCAAAGCTCGGCCGCCGGGCGTCCGTGTCACCTGCGTCCGTCGAGTTAAAGGGCACAAACGGCGTGGATTTTTTGCCCCGGAGCTGGGTGAACGCGTAGTAGGCGGCACCGACCTTCACCGCCACGTCCTTGGCGGGTTCCCAGGTGAAGCCGATCTGCGCCCCGTCAAGCCACCGGTCGCTGCTCTTGAACTTGGCCGGCTGGTTGCTGGCGAAATTCAAGTCGGTGTTGAAAATCGGGAAGACCCCGGCGGCGAAGAACGTGGTGAAGTCCTCGCCCAAACCATAGCGGCCCTGGGTGACCGCCCCGTCGAAGCCGATGTCGTCCGCCCAGACCACGCTGGTTGACAGGAAGGGATTGTCGAAGCGACCGGCGCTGAGGGTCAGATCCTTGTCGGGCAGCCCGCCCAGTTCGTATTTCAGGAAGGCCCGGTCGAGCCAGACGGCGTACTTGCTGAAGTTGCCGCCCTGCCCCGAGCCGGCGGCGCCGAAGCTCTGGTTTTGCGTCACCGGCGAATTGTTCTCCCCCGTGGCGAGCCGGAGCCCGGCGGAATAATTCTGCCCGAGGTCCACGGCCGCACCAAACCGCGCCCGCAGGCGCGCCCGCGAGCGGTTCTGGTCGACGTTCAGTTGCGGGGAGAAGATCGTGCCGGCGGTGTCGAACGGCGCGCCCGTGTTGATCACGTTGAAATTAGGGAAGGCGCCCGTGTTGTCATTGCCGGCGGGATAACGCGTCGCCTCATAGCGCACCCGGAGATCGCCGAAGAGGCGGATCTTGGTCACCCAGTCGGGGAACGCGTTCGGCGCGGCCCAGTTTTCCTCGCGCGCCTCTTGCATCACG
>Ga0302322_100005275_pt1 | contig 11334 bp, 6 predicted proteins | sample Fen_T0_2_FD_203757 | JGI IMG/M metagenome (GOLD analysis project Ga0302322, IMG submission 203757) | Peat permafrost microbial communities from Stordalen Mire near Abisko, Sweden - Fen_T0_2 | ecosystem: Environmental > Terrestrial > Soil > Wetlands > Permafrost | place: Sweden: Abisko... | reverse complement strand
CACTCGACGCCTTGATCGCGTCGGTCCGGTCTCAGCTGCCGATGATCTGCTCCCAGCCTGCTCCTGGAACGGGGCACCGCCGTGAACGCGAGAGGCCCGAGACGGTGTCTCGGGCCTCTTGCGTAGAGAGCCTTGGTGGAGCTGAGGGGATTTGAACCCCTGGCCCCCTCGATGCGAACGAGGTGCGCTACCGGACTGCGCCACAGCCCCAAGGCGGGACGAGCCTAGCATCCACCGTGCCGAGACTCCGAATCAGTACCCGGCAGGCGGGCACGCGGCGCGTCACGACGGCTGCACCCGCAGCGCGATCAGGGCGACGTCGTCCTGCGGCCGGTCCGGCACCATCCGGGTGAGCACCCGGTCGCACAGGTCGTCGAGGTCGCCGTCCCAGCTGCCGTCGGTCGCGAGCTCGGCCAGGGTCGCCTGCAGCAGCGCCATCCCCGCGTCCAGGGGCTGGTCACGGCGCTCCACCAGGCCGTCCGTGTACAGGAGCAGGGTGTCGCCCGGCAGCAGGGTCAGCGCCGTCTCGGTGCGCTGCCGGTCGGGGTCCAGCCCCAGCAGCAGGTCGGGCTCGGGCGTGACGAGGAAGCGCGCCGCGCCGTCCCCCGGCACCAGCACCGGCGGCGGGTGACCGGCGTTCGACCAGTGCAGGCGCGCCCGCCCGCGCATCCGGTCGGGGGCGGTCTGCTCCAGCCGCACGACGACCGCGGTGGCGGTGATCGCCATCTCCAGCGTCTGCATGACGGTGTCGAGGCCGTCGAGCACGTCGGCGGGGCCGCGCCCGGAGTCGGCGGCGATGGTCCGCAGCATCGACCGCAGCTGGCCCATCGCCGCTGCCGCGACGACGTCGTGCCCGACGACGTCGCCGATCGCCACGGTCACCGCGCCGTCGGGCTGGGTGAAGGCGTCGTACCAGTCGCCGCCCACCTGGGCCGCCTCCGTCGCCGGCACGTACCGGACGGCGAAGCGCAGGTGCGGGCTCGCGGGCGGCTCGCTGAGCATGGCGCGCTGCAGCTCCTCCGCGAACCGCAGCTGCTGGCGGTGCAGCAGGGCGTTGTCGAGGGTCAGGCCGGCGCGCCCGGCGACGTCGCGGGCGACGTCGACGTCGGCGCCCGACAGCGGTCCCCGGCGGGCTCCCGCGTAGAGGGTGATGAGCCCGATCGTCCGGCCACGGCCCCGCATCGGCAGCACCAGGAGGCTCTCGGGGGCGAGCCGGGCGATGAGGTCGCGCGCCCGCCGGGTGGACAGGCCCTCCGCCACGACCTCGGCCGCGCGGGACGGTACCTGCGTCGGCTGGCCGGTGCGCAGCGCCCGGACGACGGGGGCGCGGTCCGTCAGCGCGTCGACGCGCGCCCGGGCGTACTCGTCGACGAGGGACGCCGCCCCGGGGTCGGCGTGGGCCCACGCGACGTCGCGCAGGCCCGGCCTCCCGCCACGGGCCGCGTCGTCGTCGAGGACCGTCACGACGCACCAGTCGGCCAGCGCCGGCACCAGCAGGTGCGCGAGCCGGGCGATGCCCTGGTCGGGCTCCTCGGCGTCCGCCAGTTCCGTCGTCACCCGGGCCAGCAGGTCGGCGCGCAGGGCGGCGCGCTCGGCGTGCTCCTGGGCGGCGCGGCGGGTGGTGACGTCGAGGAAGTACACCGACAGCCCGTCGGGTCCCGGCCAGGCCTGCACCTCGTACCAGGCGTCGAGCGGCGCCGGGTAGTAGGCCTCGAAGGACGTCGGCACGCCCGTGGCCATCGCGGCCCGGTAGTGCGCCTCGAAGTCGGAGCCGGCCGCGAACGGGAACAGCTCCCAGATGTCGCCGCCGAGCAGTTCCTGGCGGCTGCGGTCGAGCAGCAGCTCGGCCCGGGCGTTGACGTACGCGAAGCGCCAGCCCGCGTCGAGCAGGAAGAACGCCGTCGACATCGACTCCAGCACGCGGGCCACCCGGGCCTCGGCGTCCCGGGCGACGGTGGTGTCGTAGGCGGCGCCGAGCATCCGCTCGGGCCGCCCGTCCGGGCCGGCCATGACCCGGCCCCGCGCGGCCACCCAGCGCTGCCGCCCGTCGGGCAGGACCACCCGGTACTCGGCGTCGTACTCCCCCCGCTCGGCCAGGGCCGTCTCGATCGCGCCGTTGACCCGGGGCAGGTCGTCGGGGTGGATGCGGCGGAAGAAGCCCTCGATCCGCCCGTCGAAGTCCTCGCCGTCGTCGTAGCCGAAGAGCGCCACGAGCCGGTCGTCCCACACGAGGTCGCCCGTGACGAGGTTCCAGTCGAAGGTGCCGACGCCCGCGGCCTCCACCGCGACCTGCCAGGCGAGCCGGCGGGGCCCGTCGTCCGGTCCCGACGTCGGCAGCTGCCCGGGTGCGGGGATCGGCACGGTTCCTCCTCTCGGCGGGCTCGTCCTGCGGGTCGCCACTCGGTCCTCCGGGTCACCGGGCCCGGCCCGTGCGGCGGGGTCCCGGGACATCATGTCCCGAGGGATCCCGTGTCGGCAGGCAAGTCACCTAGGGTGTGCTTATGCGACGCGCCGCAATCGTCCTGACGCTCGTCCCCCTCGTCCTCGTGCCGCTCGCCGGCGCCGGGAGCGCGGCTGCGGACGGCACCCGCCACGACCGCTCCGACCTGCGCCTCAACCAGCTGCAGGTCATCGGGACCCACAACAGCTACCACGTCGAGGCGTCCCCGGCGGAGGAGGCACTGCGCGCCTCCGTCGACCCCGCAGGCGAGGCGTCCCTGGAGTACGGGCACCCCGCACTGGGGACGCAGCTCTCCGAGGAGAACATCCGCCAGATCGAGCTGGACGTCTTCGCCGACCCGACCGGCGGCCTGTTCGCCGCCCCTCTCATCCGCACCCTCACCGGCGAGGGGCCGTACGACCCCGCGATGCAGCGGCCCGGCTTCAAGGTCCTGCACGTGCAGGACATCGACTACCGCTCCACCTGCCTCACTCTGCAGGACTGCCTGACGGCGATCAAGACCTGGTCGGACGCCCATCGCAGCCACGTCCCGCTGGCCGTGCTCCTGGAGCTCAAGGACGAGCCCATCAGCCTGCCCGGCGTCCCCTACCCGCTCGCCGTCCCCGTGCCGTGGACGGCGCCGCTGATGGATGCCCTCGACGCGCAGATCCGCTCGGTCTTCCCCGAGCACCGCCTCCTCACCCCGGACGACGTCCGCCACGGCGCCCCGACCCTGGAATCCGCCGTCCTGCACCGGGGCTGGCCGACCGTCGACGAGGCCCGCGGCCGGACGATGTTCCTGATGGACAACGCGGGCACCTACCGCACCTCCTACCTCGCGGGCCACCCGTCCCTGCGCGGGCGGGTCCTGTTCACGAACGCGACGCCGGGGCAGCCGGACGCGGCGTTCGTCGAGGAGAACGACCCGACGGGCGTGGCCGGCGCGCGCATCGCCGACGAGGTGCGGCGCGGCTACGTCGTCCGCACCCGGGCGGACGCCGACACCGTGCAGGCACGCACCGGGGACACCACCCAGCGGGACGCCGCGCTCGCGAGCGGTGCCCAGTGGGTGAGCACCGACTACCCGGTCCCCGGGCTCGCCGCGCGGTTCGGCACGGGCTACGTGGCGCAGCTGCCGGGCGGCGTCGCGGTGCGCTGCAACCCGGTGACGGCGCCCCGCGCCTGCCGGGCCCCCGCGCACCCCTGACGTGCGAACGGGCGCCCGGTCGCTGGGTTCAGCGACCGGACGCCCGTCCGGTTCAGCGGATCAGGCCGTGGTACGGCCCGTCAGCTCCCCGTCAGCCGTTCGGGAACAGCTCGCCGAAGACCGCCATGCCGGTGGCCACGTCGGACTGCGCCCAGAAGCGGTGGTAGTTGAAGACCGGGGCGGAGCCTCCGTTGAGGTACGCCTGGACCTTCGGGAAGTCGGGGTCGGTCTTGTAGAAGGAACGGATGGACAGGAACGTCGCGCCGGACTTGATCGCGTCGCCGTTCGGCATCTTGCCGCTGTACGAGGACGGCACGTAGACCGGGTCGTTGAACCGGCTGTAGTCGGTGCGGGTCTCCGGGATGGAGACGCCCTTCGCGTCCTGGTTGTTCGCCCAGATCGAGTCGAGCAGGCCCTTCGCGAACGCCTTGGACGCCGTGTCGCCCGACTTGGCCGCGTAGTACGTCAGCGTCTTGGCGAGCGAACCGGACACGCCGATGTCGTTCGTGTAGTTCTGGACGGTGACGTGCAGCGAGGCGTTGCTGCCGGGGGAGCTGGCGTTCCAGGTGTCCGGCTGCCCGCTCCAGGACAGGTCGGACGGGATCGAGATCGTCCCGCCGGTGACCGAGCTGTTCTTCAGCACCCAGGCGACCCACTTGTCGAGGACCTTCTTCGCCGTGGCGTTGCCCGTGGCGTAGTAGTACTCCGCCACGCGCTCCATCGACCAGGTCTGGAAGCCGAACCACCGGTTGCTGGGCGGGTCGTGCCAGACCGGCTGCGGGTCGTACGCCATGCCGTAGAACGTCGACGTGCCCGCCGGCGGGGTGGCGTAGGCGCCGTTCCAGCTGTTGGTGGCACCACCGGCGATGGCGCCGTCGCTGGACTGCAGCCACTGGTAGAACTCCAGCTGCCGCGTGAGGCTGGTCGCCCAGTCGGCCGAACCGGTCGCGGACTTCGGCTTCAGGTCGGCGACCTGGGACAGCGCGTAGGCCGCGATCGGGTTCTGGTACCCCTGGTGGCTGGCGCCGTCGCCGATCCGCCACGCCCAGCCGTTGCTGGTGTCGAGCGAACCGCCCCAGGCGTAGTACCAGGAGATCAGGTAGTGCTCCGAGTCCTTGGCCGTGCCGGCGGCGCAGCTGGTCGGGCTGGTGCAGTTACCGATCTTCTTGAAGTACTTGTCGAACATCGAGTAGCGCAGGTAGTCGCCCATCTTGGCGGCCTTCGCCACGCTCGCCGACACCGAGGACTGCTTGCCCTGGGCCGTGGCCCACTTGTCGGCCCAGTACGCGGCCTGGACGGCGCGCGCGTCGGCGTCGGGGGCGTCGGTGTACTTCCACTGCTTCGCGTACGACGAGTCGCCGGTGAACAGGTCGAGGTACCCGTTCGGGCCGCCGAACTTGAAGGTGTCGCAGGAGGGCTGCGGGATGGTCTCCCACACCGACTCCGACGAGCCGCGCTGGTAGGTGTTGATGTACGCCGGCTTGGTCGTGCCGTCGCCGCAGTGGCCGAAGCCGTACACGTTGTCGACGTCGATGATCCAGTGCATGGCGTAGACGTCCGCCGTGCCGTAGGCCGAGTTCAGCTCAGCGGCGATCGGGTCCTTGCCGACGGACACGTTCTTGTCCAGCTTGGCCGGGTAGTCCGACTGGCTGTCCGACTCCGGCGCGTAGGTGGCCGGGCTGGACGCGTTGTACCCGCTGTTGTTCGGCTGGTCGGCGTGCGGCGGGATGATGTACTTCTCGGCGATCGCCCAGGCGTTGTTGTACCCGGTCCAGTCACCGGTGATCCGGCCGTGGGTCGCCTCGATCCACATCCAGTAGCTGAACGCCTCGGACGTCGTCTCGTGACCCTGGTCCGGAGCTTCGACCATGAGCGTCTCGATCGAGTGGTACGGCACGCCCAGCGGGCTGAAGTACCCGTTGGCCGAGTCGTGGATCTTGGCGTACATGGTCTCGAACCGCTGGTCGTAGTCGCCGACCGTGGACGTCGTCTCGGTGACCGCCACGCTGCCCGACGTGTAGCCGGCCGCCGACGACGTGAACGTCGCGGTGCCCGCCGTCGTGCCGGTGCCCGAGGTGATCGTGACCGTCTGCGGGGTGTTCCAGTTGGCCGACGTGAACGTCAGGCTGGCGCCCGCGGTCACGGTCAGGTTCGTGGTGCCCGTCGTCCGGGTGGTGGTGACCGTCACGTTCGACGTCGGCGCGGACGACAGGGCGACGGTGAAGCTGGTCGACTTGCCGAGCGCGACGTTCAGGGTGGCGGGGCTCGTCTTGATGACCGGCGTCGACGAGACGGTGATGCCGGCCGGCGACGAGGTGCCCGTGGCGCCCTGGTTGTCGTACGCCTTCGCGGTGATCGAGTACGAGCCCGCGGCCACGTTGCTCCACGTCGCCGACCACGGGGAGGCGGTCGCCGTCGCGATGAGCGTCGTGTCGCTGTAGTACTCGACCTTGGTGATCGTGCCGTCGGAGTCGACCGGGCTCGAGGAGAGCGGGATCGTCGCCGGCGTGGTGGTGTAGACCGCCCCGGCGGCGGGCGAGGTCAGCGTGACCGTCGGCGCCTGGTTGACGGGCGGCGTCGGGGTGGTGGTGCTCGGCGACGGCGTGGTGGTGGTCGGGGTCGGCGTGCCGCCGCCGCACGTCGAGCCGTTGAGCGTGAAGCTCGTGGGCACCGCGTTGCTGCCGCTCCAGTTCCCGAGGAAGCCGAAGTTGGTCGAGCCGCCGCTCGGGACCGACCCGTTGTACGACAGGTTCTTCACGGTCACGGCTGCGCCGCTCTGGGAGAGGCTGCCGTTCCAGAGCTGGGTGATCTTCTGGCCGTTGGCGAAGGACCACCCGAGGGTCCAGCTGCTCAGCGCGTCACCCGTGTTCTTGATCGTGACATCGCCCTGGAAGCCGCCCTGCCACGAGCTGGTGATCTTGTAGTCGATCGAGCAGCCGACGGCGGCGTGCGCGGCCTGGGAGGTGAGCGCCGTCATCGCTCCCATCGCGACGACGGAGCTGAACGCGACCGCTGCGATCCTTCGGAGTCTTCGCGGTCGCCGTCCACGGGATGAATGTCTTATCATGCGCGATCTTCCTTCACCTGGTGACGTCGGCCGTCGATTCGGACGGCCGTGACGCGGCGCCGAGCACGGCGTCCGCTGCGGTGCGGCCTCATGCGGTGCGCGGCCGCGGCGGTGGGCCCCGCCTAATCGCCGGACGGTCGGTGCGGGCAGTCCGACCGCGATCGGTGCGTTCCGTGGGAGCGCTCCCATCGCAGCGGTACTGTAAGGAGGCCACGAGGAGCTGTAAAGCGCCGGGAATGTGTTCGAAATGACTCGAAGTATTCGCCGGAGCGCTCGGAGGGGCCGGCCGGCGGGTTGCCGGTCGGCCTTCGACGGCCCGGGCGGAACGATTTCCCTTCGGGGCCGACGTGCCGGTCGATCGCTGAGCTGCGCACTCGACGTCGAGGGTCTCGCGACGCCGGGCGTGCAGGGCGGGCTCCCGGTACGCCTCGACTGTCGCGCGAGGTGGCACGGAGGTTGCCCGCCGTCGGGGGACTGCTTCCCGGAGGGTGAAACACTTCCAGACGGGCGCGTCCCGGCGGCTCGCGCCGGGGGCTCGCGGGTGGCCTGCCGGTACCCTCGGTGGCGGTCCGCAACGCGCTGACGTGCGGTATCGGCGGAAGGGCCGGCCCGCCCGCCTCCCGGTGGGCCGCGGCGGCACGGGAGGTTGCCCCGCCCGGTCCGGGGGTGACGGCGGTCTCCGCCGGGGCCCTCGACGGCGGGGTGCGGCGCCGCCCCGCACGGCTCGCCGCGGGTCGCCGGGAGCTGCCCCGGCCCGTCGCCCGCCTTCGGGCAGATCCTGGATCAGTACCTGAATGAACGATTTTCACCGGCCCGGCAGGGGATTGCTGTACCGGTTCGGTGGCAGGGATCTGCCTGCGTGCGCAGCTGCACTTCAGGGCTGTCCGGCAGGGTGGCGAGGTGAAACAGTGACGGTCGCCGCTCCGGCCGGCGGTTGACATCGCGGATCCGCGTCAGCAATCTCGTGGCAACGCTTCCGGGGTGCCGCCGAGATCGTCATGCCGACCGACAGGTCGATCGGTGATCGATTCGACGCCCTGGCGCAGTGTTGAGCAGGCGGCGCATCGACGCGGAATGCCTCACGGGGTACTCGGTGCCGGTCCGCTCCCACACATCGCCGACGTGGGTGGGCGGTGTCATGCATGCGAAGTGACCCAGGAGAGATCACATGAGGAGAATCACGCTGGGCTCAGGGGGTCGGCGCCGAACTCAGGTGCTGGCTGTCGCGGGCGGCGTCACGGCGATCGCCGGCGGGCTGCTCATCGCCCCCACGATGGCCAGCGCGGCGCCGGGCTGCAAGGTCGTCTACGCGGCCAACTCGTGGAACACCGGCTTCACGGCGAGCATCACGATCACCAACCTCGGCGACGCGCTGACGAACTGGAAGCTCGAGTTCGACTACGCGGGCAACCAGGCGGTGACCAACGCCTGGAACGGGACGTCGTCCCAGTCCGGGAAGCACGTGACCATCACGAACGCCGCGTACAACGGGTCGATCGCGACCAACGGCACCGTGAACCCGGGCTTCCAGGGCACGTACTCCGGTACCAACGCCGACCCGACGAGCTTCAAGCTCAACGGCACGACCTGCAACGGCGGGGTGTCCTCCACGACGCCGCCGGTCTCCTCGACGACGCCCCCCGTGTCGTCGACGACGCCGCCGGTCTCCTCGACGACGCCGCCGGTGACCTCGACGACGCCCCCCGTGTCGTCGACGACGCCGCCGATCACCACGCCGCCGGTGGGCACCCACCTGGACAACCCGTACGTCGGTGCCAAGTGGTACGTGAACCCGGACTGGTCGTCCAAGGCCGCCGCGGAGCCGGGCGGTTCGAAGATCTCCAACCAGCCGACCGGTGTCTGGCTGGACAGCATCGCCGCCATCACCGCGCCCTCGGGCTCCGGCTACACCACGGGCCTGCGCAAGCACCTGGACAACGCGCTGGCGCAGGGCGCCACCGTCGCCCAGTTCGTGATCTACGACCTGCCCGGTCGTGACTGCTCCGCCCTGGCGTCGAACGGCGAGCTCGGCCCGACGGAGATCGGCCGCTACAAGACCGAGTACATCGACCCGATCGCGGCCATCGAGGCCGACTCCAAGTACGCCTCGATCCGCATCGTCAACATCGTCGAGATCGACTCCCTGCCGAACATCGTCACCAACGCCAACGGCGGCTCGGGCGGGACCGACCTCTGCGCGACGATGAAGGCGAACGGCAACTACGAGGCCGGCATCGCCTACGCCCTGGGCAAGCTGCACGCCGCGGGCGCCAACACCTACAACTACATCGACGCCGCGCACCACGGCTGGATCGGCTGGTCCAGCAACTTCGTCCCCGCCGCCCAGGAGTTCCTCAAGGCGGCGCAGCTGGCGACCGGCGGCGTCAGCACGGTCGACGGCTTCATCACCGACACCGCGAACTACTCCGCGCTGTCCGAGCCGTGGATCCAGCCGACCGTCACGGTCGGCGGCCAGTCGATCCGCCAGTCCAAGTGGCTGGACTGGAACGACTACGCCGACGAGCTGACGTTCGCCAAGGCGTTCCGCACCGAGCTGATCTCGCTCGGCTTCAACTCCACCATCGGCATGCTCATCGACACCAGCCGTAACGGATGGGGCGGCTCCGCCCGGCCCACCAAGGCGAGCACGTCGACCGACATCAACACCTACGTCGACCAGTCGCGCATCGACCGCCGGATCCACGCCGGCAACTGGTGCAACCAGTCCGGTGCCGGTCTCGGCGAGCGTCCCCAGGCCGCGCCCAGCGCGGGCATCGACGCCTACGTCTGGATCAAGCCCCCGGGCGAGTCCGACGGCTCCAGCACCCTCATCCCGCAGGGTGCGGACAACCCCGCGGGCAAGGGTCTCGACGGCATGTGCGACCCGAACTACGCGGGCAACGGCCGCAACGGCAACAACAAGACGGGCGCCCTGTCCGGTGCCCCGGTCTCCGGTGCCTGGTTCTCCGCCCAGTTCCAGCAGCTCATGGCCAACGCCTACCCGGCGCTGTGACCTGACCGCCTGAACGACGAAGCCCCCCGCTCGACCGGCCGGTCGAGCGGGGGGCTTCGTCGTGTGCGGGTGGATCCTCGCCGGCTTCCTCCCTCGCCGGGATCCCGCCGTCCACCGGGACCTCCTCGTCCCGGTGGGCGGCGGTGTCGTGCTCGTCGTCCGCTGATGCGCTGGGCCGTGCTGCGTCGCGGTGATGCTGGTGGTGCTTTCACTGCTGGTGGTGCTCGTCCTTGCTGGAGCGGGCCGTCGGGGGCGGGAGGTCGGCGGCCGCCGGAGGTCGTCCGGCCGCGGGCTGCCCGCCCTGGCGGATCAGGTGGTGCCGCGCTCGATCAGGGTCGTGGCCAGGATCTGGTCGGGGGCGGGCCCCGTCTGGCCGACGATCTGGTCGTAGAGCAGCTGGGCCGCCAGCGCCCCGAGCTGCTCGACGGGCTGGCGCACCGTCGTCAGCGGCGGGTCGGAGTAGGCGGCCTGCGGGACGTCGTCGAAACCGACGACGCCGACGTCGCCCGGGACGGTCCGGCCGGCGTGCTTGAGCGCCGCCAACGCCCCGAAGGCCATCGGGTCGGAGGCGACGAAGACGCCGTCCAGGTGCGGGGCCTTCTCGAGCAGCTGGCGCATGGCGTGCCCGCCGCCCCTGGGGGTGAAGTCGCTCGGCACCACCAGCGGCTGCCGTCCCGCAGCCGTGATCGCGTCGAGGTAGCCGTGGAGCCGGTCGCGAGCGGCCGGAAGGGTGGTCGGTCCGGTGATGGTGGCCACCGTGGACCGGGTCTTCAGCAGCAGCTCGACGGCACGGCGGGCGCCCTCGCGGTTGTCGACGTCCACGAACGGGACGTCCATACCCTCGGGCGCGCGGCCCGCGCACCGCACCGGCAGCCGGGTGGCGGCCAGGGTCAGCGCGAGGGGGTGCTTGCCACGGACGGAGGTGAGCAGGACGCCGTCCGCCCCGCCCCCGAGCAGGTGTCGCTCGGTGACGGCCAGTGAGGGACTGGCGGCGGACAGCAGGGGGAGTGGCCCACCGCGCTCGCTGAGGAACCGTTCAGCACCGGCGATGAGCCGGACGAAGAACGGGTCGTTGAACACGCGGGTCGTGGGTTCACAGATCACTGCGGTGATGATCGGGGCATGACGGCTGTCCCCGGGGCGGTGGCCCCGAGGGAGATACCCGATCCTGGAGATCGCGGCGTGGACCTGGCGTCTGGTGGACGCCGCCACCTGGGCGGATCCAGTCAGTACACGTGACACCGTTGCGGGGGACACCCCCGCTTCGGCCGCCACCTCGATCATGGTTGGGTGCCTGGTCATCGTCGACTCCTTCGGCAGCTCGGCGCGGACATCAGCGTCATGAAAGTCGTTCGGCCGGCCCAGGAGGTTGCCCGGTTTCGAGGATGTGTCACAAACGGCGTACGTCCACGTGGCGTCACTGTTACGAACGCTCCGCAGCAGGGTGCTGGCGTGCGGCGTCCTGACGCCCCTCGCCGTCGCCGTGAGTGACCTCTTCCGGGTTTTGTCAACCCCTACCCCGCGAGATCGTTCAACCCTTGACGACCCCTCCTGTCGTGATCATGCAATCCGGGACGATCATGCAATCCGGGGACGACCTCGGGTGT
>Ga0302322_100005273_pt1 | contig 11336 bp, 9 predicted proteins | sample Fen_T0_2_FD_203757 | JGI IMG/M metagenome (GOLD analysis project Ga0302322, IMG submission 203757) | Peat permafrost microbial communities from Stordalen Mire near Abisko, Sweden - Fen_T0_2 | ecosystem: Environmental > Terrestrial > Soil > Wetlands > Permafrost | place: Sweden: Abisko... | reverse complement strand
ACGTGCTCGCGAAGGCGATGGGCGCGATGGCGCCGTTGCTCAGCGCGCACGCGTACTCCGCGGCGAACTGGCTGGCGATGAACTGCATGCGCCACATGCACGAGTACGGCACCACCAAGGAACAACTCGGCTGGCTCGCGATCAACACGCGACGCAATGCGGCGCGCAATCCGCTCGCGGTGATGCGCGAGCCGATCACGATGGACGACTACCTCTCCGCGCGTCCGGTGTCCACACCGTTCGGTCTGCTCGACTGCGACCTGCCCGTCGACGGTTCCATCGCGGTGGTCGTCTCCACCCACGAACACGCCGACGCGCTCGACCACCCGGCTGTGCACGTGGAGGCGATCGGCGGCGCCCGCGGCGACGGTGGCTGGACGAACCGTGCCGACTACCCGGCGATGGCCTCGGTCGACGCGGCGGCCGAGATGTGGGCGCGCACCGACCTGCGCCCCGCGGATGTCGACATCGCCGAGCTGTACGACGGATTCACCTTCCTGACCTTCGCCTGGCTCGAGGCCCTGGGCCTCGTCGGTGAAGGCGAGGCCGGGCCGTTCGTCGAGGGGGCGACGCGCATCGCGCTCGACGGGGAGCTGCCGCTCAACACGTACGGCGGACAGCTGTCGGCGGGCCGCATGCACGGCTACTGGATCCTGCACGAGGCTTGCGTGCAGCTGCGCGGCGAGGGCGCCGAGCGGCAGGTGGCGCGCCAGCCCGAGGTCGCGGTGGTCGCGAACGGCGGCGGCCCCATCGCGGGTTGCATGCTGCTCACCGGGTGAAGATGCCCGCCCGATGAAGTCGATCACGCGGCGCGCACGCCCGCTCATCGCGTACCCCGATGGTCCCGACGTCGCCGCGTCGGCACCGGCGCACTTCGGGAGCGAGCCGTGCGACGTGTTCCTCGGCTGGATGCCGGCGACCCGCGACTGGCTCGACGGGCCGCTCACCGGCTGGACGCACATGGCCGGCTACGCACTCCGCACCGTCGTGGCCGACGGCCGGGTCCGGTACGTACCCACGCGCCTCTCGGGGGTGCCCGCGCTCCTCGCCGCGTTGCAGCCCGATGTCGTGGTCGTACCCGGTGTGCGCCGCGGCCACGAGCTGGCGTACGCCGCGTCGATCGGGTGGGCCCCCGCCGCGGTCGCGACCGGCGCACACCTCTACGTCGAGATCGACGACGATGCCGACGACGTCGGTGCGCCGTTGATCGAGGGCCCGGTCCACGGCACGGTCGCCGCGCACCGGCCGCGCCCCGAACCGACGGCGGACGAACGGGTCGACGAATTGTCTCCCACCGACCGCCGCATCGCCGAGCTCGTGGTCGACCTCCTGCCCCACGGCACCACCCTGCAGTTCGGCATCGGCGCGCTGGCCGACGCGATTGTGCGCGCGGTCGACCGCCCCGTACAGGTGTGGTCGGGCTTCGTGAGCGACGCGGTTGCGGTGCTCGCCGCCCGCGGCTTCCTCCGGGGCCAGGCCGTCGGCGCCTACCTGCTCCCGGGTGCCCGCGCCGCCGACCTCGTGCGCACGGGCGCGGCGCGCCTCGTGCCCATCACCGAATCGCACGGCGCGGCGTTCCTCGCCCAGCAGCCCCGCCTCGTCGCGGTGAACACCGCGCTGCAGGTGGGCCTCGACGGCTCGGTGAACGTGGAACGCACGAACGGCAAGCTCGTTGCCGGCATCGGCGGCCATGCCGACTTCAGTGGCGCCGCCGCCCGCGCCACCGACGGACTGTCGATCGTGGCGGTGCGCGCCACGCACCGCGACACATCGACGATCGTGCCCGTGGTGGACACGGTGTCGACGCCACGCTGCGATGTCGACATCGTCGTGACCGAGTACGGCATGGCCGATCTGCGCGGCGCCGACGACGCCACGCGAGCGGAGCGGCTGATCACCGTCGCAGCACCCGAGCACCGCGCCGCGTTGGCCGCGGCGGCCCACGCGCCTACGAAGGCTTGAACGACCCTCCGGCCACCGCCCGCCCGATGATCTCCTTCATGACCTCGGTCGTGCCCGCGTAGATCGTGGTGACGCGCGTGTCGAGGTAGGCACGCGCGATCGGGTATTCGCGCATGTAGCCGTAGCCGCCGTGCAGCTGCAGGCAACGATCGACGCAGCGCTGGTGCATCTCGGTGGTCCACCACTTCGCCATCGCCGCCTTCTCGGCGGTCAGCACCCCGGCGTTGAGTTCGCGCACGCAATCGCGTACGAACGACCGGCCCACTTCGATCTCCGTCTGCAACTCCGCGAGCACGAACCGGGTGTTCTGCAACTTGGTGAGCGGCTCGCCGAACGCCATCCGGTTGTTGCAGTGCTCGACGGTGAGATCGAGGGCGTACTGCGCCGCGGGGATCGCCCACACCGCGACGGACAGACGCTCTTGCGCGAGGTTGCGCATGAGGTAGCCGAAACCCTCGCCTTCGTTGCCCAGGAGATTGTTCACGGGCACGCGCACGTCCTCGAACAGCAGCTCGGCGGTGTCCTGCGAGTCGAGGCCGATCTTGTCGAGTTTGCGGGGTCGGCTGAAGCCCTCCATGCCGCGCTCGATGCCGATCAGACTGATGCCGCGGTGGCGCTCCTTCGGATCGGTCTTCACCGCGGTGATCACCAGGTCGGCATGGATGCCGTTGGTGATGAAGGTCTTCGCACCGTTGACGACATACACGTCGCCATCGGCACCGGACTCGCGCAACGCAGAGGCCTTGATGCCCGCGACGTCGCTGCCCGCGTCGGGCTCGGTCATGCCGATCGCGGTGACGATGTCACCCGACACGAACCCCGGCATCCAGCGCGCCTTCTGCTCCTCGGTCGCGTAGTGCAGGAGGTACGGCTGCACGATGTCGTTGTGCAACGTGAGCGACAGCCCCGCGCCCGATGCCCCGACGCGGGCGAACTCCTCGCCGATGATCATGTTGAAGCGGAAGTCGTCGACCCCGCCACCGCCGTACTCCTCCGGCACCGCGGTGCCGAGCAGCCCGGCGGCCCCGGCCTTGCGGAAGAACTCACGGTCCACGAGGTGAGCCTCGTCCCACGCGGCGACGTTCGGGAGCACCTCGCGTTCGATGAAGGTGCGGACCGAGCGTCGGAATTCGTCGTGTTCGTCGTCGAAGAACGGCTCCATGACCCGAGCGTAGGGGGCTTCACCGCGGATCACCGCCCTGTGTTGCCCGTCGACGAGACTGCTCGGTACGGTCAGGGGCGACGGCCCCGACCGGGGATCCCCGAACCGTCCCAGGAGTTGAGGCCGTGGCCTTCGATCTCGCACTCGACCAGTCGCAGGAGGCCGTCGCGGACGTCTTCGGGCGATTCTTCGAGCAGGAGTGCCCGCCATCGGTGGTCCGGGAAGCCGAGCCGCTCGGGTTCTCGGCTCCGCTGTGGGCGAAGCTCCGAGAGCTCGGCGCGCCCGGCATCGGAGTCGCCGAGGCCGACGGTGGCGGCGGTGCCTCGATGGTCGACCTCTCCATCGTCGCCGGTGCCGCGGGCCGCACCCTCGCCCCGGTGCCGTTCGTCGACCACGTGGTGGCGTCCCGGGTCTGGCCCGACGCCACCCTGCTCGAGGGTGACGCGATCGCCGCGCTCGCGCTGCGCCCCGCGATCGACCGCGTGTGGCGGATGGTGCCGGCCGGCGCAGTGGCCGACGTCGTCGTCGGACTCGATGGCGACGAGTTGGTGGCGGTACGCAACGACGCCCCCCGCACCGGACCGCGGAACCACGCCGACATGCCGATCGCCGACCGACCGACGGCCGGTGATCGTGCCGTCGTGGGTGACCGCGAGACCTTCGCCCGCAGTCTCGTCGAGTGGAAGCTGCTCCAGGCCGCCCAGCTCGCCGGCCTCGCGGCGCGCGCGCTCGAGATCGTCACCCAGTACGTGAAGGATCGCACCCAGTTCGGCCGGCCGGTCGGCGGGTTCCAGGCGGTGCAGCACGGTCTCGCCGACTGCGTCGGCCCGGTGGAGGGCAGCCGCCTCCTCGCGGCCAAGGCGGCGTGGGCGCTCGACGAAGGGTTGCACGGCGCGCTCGATGTCGCCCACAACGACGTCGAGGACCCCGCCGCCCTCGCGGCGATGGCCTTCGCGTTCGCGGCCGAGACCGCGGCCTTCACCACGAAGAAGGCAGTCCAGTACCACGGGTCCTACGGCGTGTCGCTCGAGTACGACATCCAGCTCTATTTCCGACGCTCCCGCGGGTGGCCGCTCGTGCTCGGCGACCCCGCGCACCAACACCGCGAGCTCGCCGACATCTTCTGGCCGGCCGGAGCCTGACATGGACTTCTCCCTTCGCCCCGAGAGCATCGCCCTGCGCGACAAAGTGCGCGCAGTGATCGCCGAGGTCGTCACGCCGGAGATGGTGCACGAGGCCCACGCGGCGGGCACCGACTCCTGTCCAGCGCTCGCCCGCGAGTTCGGCCGGCGCGGCATCATCGAGCGCGCGGTGAACTCGCTCGTCGACGGCGACGCGATCGACTGCTGGGTCCTCATGTACGAGATGCACGCGGCCGGGATCCCGCAGGACTCCATCTCGCAGGGAACGGTGACCGCCGCCATCGTGCGTCGCGCGGGGACACCGGAACAGCAGGCACTCATGCTGCCCGGTCTGCTCTCCGGCGAGGCCATTGCGTGTTTCGGCCTCACCGAACCCGACGCCGGCAGCGACCTCGCGGCGATCAAGACGCGCGCCGAGCTCGACGGCGACACATGGGTCGTCAACGGCACGAAGATGTGGACCACGATGGCGCACGTCGCCGACTGGGTGTTGCTGCTCACGCGCTCCGACCCGTCGGCCGCCCGCTACGAGGGCTACACGATGTTCCTCTTCCCGGCGAAGGACACCCCGGGGTTCTCGTTCGACCCGATCTGGACGGTGAGCACCGAGCGTTCCAACGCGACCTACTACGACGACGTGCGCATCGGTCGCGAGTATGTGCTCGGGGAGGAACACCAGGGCTGGCGCACACTGGGTGTGATGCTCGGTGTCGAGCGCGGCGTCGGCAACACCGCATTCGGCGTGCCCTTGCTGCGCCGCGCGCTGGACTGGGCGAACGCGGCCGGCCGCATCGACGACCCCGAGGTGCGCGGTCTGCTCGGACGCATCGCCGCCGAGAACGAGGTCACCAAACTGCTCACACAGCGGGCGATCTGGCTGTCGCGCAAGGGCGGCCCGGGCGCGGCCACTGCGGGCTCCGAAGCCAAGGTCTTCTCCACCGACCACTACCAGCAACTCGCCGGCGCACTGCAGGCGCTCGCGGCTCCGGAGTCGCTGCTCGGCCTCGACGAACCGGGCGCTGCGGCAGGTGGCTGGATCGACTACGACGTGCGCCACTCGGTGCCCCAGACCATCCAGGGCGGCACCAGCGAGATCAATCGCAACAACATCGCCGAGCGCGGGCTGGGCCTGCCTCGCGCCCGATGAAGGGAACCGACCATGGGGACTGCTGACGCCAAGTACATCCGCTACGAGGTGGCCGACCGCGTCGGGACCATCACGCTCGCGCGAGCCGACAAGGCGAATGCGCAGAACGAGCGAGTCCTCGACGAACTCGAAGCCGCGTTCACCGCGGCGGAGTACGACGACGCAGTGAGGGTCATCGTGCTGCGCGCCGAGGGCAAGCACTTCTCCGCCGGCCACGACCTCGCCAACGACGGCGACGACGGCGCGCTCGATCTCACCGTCGGCGGTACCGGGCCGAATGCGGACCGCATCGAGCTCGGCAAGATGTACCGCTGGGAGGCGCGCAAGTACTTCGGATACTCGTGGCACTGGCGCAACATCCCCAAGCCCACCATCGCCGCGGTGCAGGGGCGAGCGATCGCGGGTGCGCTCAACCTGGTGTGGCCGATGGACCTCATCGTGGCCGCCGACGACATGCTGCTCGAGGACCCGGTCGTGCTCATGGCCATCGGTGGCGTCGAGTACCACGGGCACACGTGGGAGCTCGGCGCGCGTCGAGCAAAGGACATGCTGTTCACCGGCCGCGGCGTCGGCGCGCAGGAGGCGCTGCAGATGGGCCTCGTACGCGAGGTGGTGCCGCGTGACCAGCTCTGGGAGGCGGCCAACGACCTCGCCCTCCTCATCGCGCAGCGCAACCCGTTCGGGCTCGCGCAGGCCAAGCGTGCCGTCAACCAGACCCTCGACGTACAGGGCTTCTACGCGGCGCTGCAGTCGGTGTTCGACATCCACCACACCGGTCACGGCAACGCGCAGAGTGTGTCGGGCTACCCGATCCTCGCCAACCTCGAGGGCATGAAGGGCGAGTTGCAGTGACCGCCGCGGATTCCGACGGCCCGCGTACGCGGATTCCGGTCTTCGTCCCCACCGAGCAGGCGGTCAGCGGGACCCAGGGCCACGTGCCGCGTATGAGGCCGGGATCGGTGCGCCGCACCACGTCGATCGACATGACGTGGTCCGACTCCGGCAACCCCCTCAACATGAAGCAGCACCTCCACGGCCGCGCGCGCGACGTGCGCGTGCCTCTCGACGGATCCGGCGACGAACCGGCCGTGCTGGCCGAGGCCACGGTCGACGCGACCGCGAGCTTCGACCGCGTGATCGAATCGGTCAGCACGACACCCATTCGCGCGGGCATCGAGCAACTCGTCGGCGCGCGCGGCGGGTCGCAGCTACGGGGCGCGATCGACATCGCCCTCCCTGGCGAGCGGGCGGCAGGCACCCCGCTGCACCTGCTGCTCGACGACCTCGCCGGTTGCACGTTGATCGCAGGGTTCGTATGGACCCGCTTCATGCCCGAGCTCGTTCGTCAGCGCAGCACCCAAGGCGAAGAGCACCGCAACCGCATGGAGGGCGTGTGCATCGGCTTCGCCCCGGGGTCGAGTTCGCTGTCGGTCGACCGCGACACGCTCGGCGACTACACGCAGGTGGTCACGTCGCTCGTCCACCCCGAGGAGCCGGACGGCTGGCACGCGTTCCCCGAATCAGCCGAGATGTCGATGCGCCGTGCGCGCCGCATCGACGTATGGGTCGAGCACACCACAGCCGGCGACACCATTCACGTCGACTCGTCGTTCCAGGACTCGTCGGGCGACCCGGAGTTCGGTCGCGTCGCCGTGCACGAGTACGGCCTGATGGCGACGGCCGATCGCGCCACGGGCGAACTCACCGCGGTGACCGCCGATCCGCGTGTCCTGCCCTTCCTCGAGTGCCCGGGCGCGGTCGACAACATCACGCGGCTCGTGGGCCGTCCGCTGCAGGAGTTGCGCAGCGCAGTGCCCGAGATGCTCGGCCGCACCAACGGCTGCACGCACCTCAACGACGCGCTGCGGGCGCTGGCCGAGGTGCCGATCCTCGCCGAACAACTCGACTGACGCGGCACCCCGGCTGACGCGCTACTTCTTCCCTGCGCCGGCCACCCGGGTCTGGATCGCGTTCCACGCCTCGAGGTCGCGCTCGTCGGCGGCACGACCGACGCGGGTGACGGTGTCGACGTCGGGTGACTCCGCTCGCAGCGCCTTCGCGGTGCACTGCTCCTTCGCCCGCGTCGCGAACGGGTCGAAGCTGTAGTGCTTCATGGCGTTCTCGTGGGAGATCTTGTTGATCTGCTCATCACTCAACGCGGCCAGGGACTTCGCCAGCTCCTCGGGCGCGTTCGGCCACGTGCCATCGGAGTGCGGGTAGTCCGACTCCCAGCACACGTTGTCGATGTTGAAGTGGTCGATGAGTTCGACCCCGACCGTCTCCTTGATGAAGCACACGAGGATGTGGTCGTTGAAGATCTGCTTGGGCCCGCCGGTCTTCGAGAAGTCGTGACCGATCCAGCCGCCGTGGCGCTCGTTCACGTGCTCGGCGCGCCAGAGGAAGTAGGGGATCCAGCCGATGTCGCCCTCGGTGAGCGAGAACTTCAGCGTGGGGAAGCGTTCCCAGAACGTGGCCCACACGAGGTCGATGAGCGTGTAGATCGTCGCGGCCGACGATGCCGACATGCCGACACCCGCGGGCGCGTCGCTCGCCGCCATCGTGCTGCGCGACGACGAGCCCAGGTGACAGGCGAGCACCGTGTCGTGCTCGACGCACGCGGCGAACAGCGGGTCCCACAGGCCGGAGTGGATCGACGGCATGCCGAGGGCCTCGGGATTCTCCGAGTAGGTGACCGCGTGGCAACCCTTCTCGGCGAGCCGCTTCACTTCCTTGGCCGCCTCCTCGATGTCGAAGAGCGGGAGGACGCCGCACGGGATGAAGCGGTCGGGGTACGCGCCGCACCACTCGTCGACATGCCAGTCGTTGTAGGCCTTGATCATCACGAGGTTGGTGTCGCGGTCGGGGCCCTGGTTCAGCACTTGGCCGGAGAAGCCGGTCCAGTTGGGGAAGTTGAGCCCCGCGAGCTGGCCTCCCGCGTTCATGTCGCGCACGCGCTCGTGCACGTCGTAGCAGCCGGGGCGCATCTCGTCATAGCGCGACGCATCGATGTTGTAGAACTCGCGCGACTTCCCGGCGACCGCGTTGAGTCCGAGGTTGCGACCCTTGAGGTCGCCGTACCACCACTGCTGGATGCCGCGCTCGTCGGTGCGCACCTCGGGGGCCTGCTCCGCGTACTTCGCCGGCACGTGCGCCTTGAACATGTCGGCGGGCTCGGCGATGTGGTCGTCGACACTGACGAGGATCATGTCGTCGGGGTGCATGCGGGCCTCCCTGAGCGGGCCGATGGGTGCGGTACTGGGTGTACGCGAACCTAGACCTTCACGCCGGAGCCGCGCCCGGAACCCGACCCGGCGGATCGCAGTGCGATACGTCGGTCGATCGCGCGCCCCGTACGATCGCCACCATGACCGACGAGCCGAGCCGCCAGGTGGAGCACCGCGCCGAGACGATCGACGCGGCCGCCGCCGTGCGCGAGCTCATCGCCCGGCTGCGGATCGCCGATGCTCCGCCCGACGCGCTCGCCGCGGCCGCCGCACTCGCCCGCCAGGCCAGCAGCCTGCTCGAGCCCTACGCGGTGCACGACGAGAAGCCCGGGCAGTCACACCTCCGGACCGTCCCGTTCACCGGCGGCGGTTTCTCGATGCGCGAGCCCGCGGAGTTCTTCCCATACAGCTCGGTGGTCGGACCGATGAACCCGATCGCGCCCCCGATCGCGCTCGACTTCGACGGCACCACCGTGCGCGGCACGGTCACGCTCGGTGAGGTGTACGCGGGCCCGCCCGGCGCGGTGCACGGCGGCATCATCGCCCTGATCTTCGACGAGCTCCTCGGCGTGGTCAACGTGCTGTCGGGGGTGGGCGCGTTCACCGGCACGCTGAGCATCCGGTACGAGCGCTTCACGCCGATCCGTGAGGAGCTCGAGGTCGCGGCCCACGTCGACCGCACCGAAGGCAAGAAGGTCTTCACCGTCGGCACCATCAGCGCGGGCGGCTGGGTCACCGCGCGCGCCGAGGGCATCTTCATCCAGGTGGGGCTCGACCGTCTGCAGTGAACGCCATTCGCGCTGAAGCCGGTGCGGTCTAGGGTGCGGCCATGCTGAGCCCTCTCGACGAGTACCCGATCCACCAGACGCCGCTGTCGATGGCGGCGGTCGCCACCAGCGACCGCAACTTCTACGACCGCTGCTACTTCAACGGCCACGACCGCACGGGCGATGTGTTCCTCATCACCGGCATGGGGATCTACCCCAACGTCGGCGTCGTCGACGGCTACTTCGCGGTGAAGCAGGGTGAGCACGTGAGCACGGTGCGCTTCTCCGACGCGCTCGGCGACGAGCGCCTGCGCGTCGGCCCGTACCGCATCGAGGTGATCGAGCCGTTGCAGAAGGTGCGCGTGATCTGCGAGCCGAACGAGCACGGCATCGCCGCCGACATCACGTGGGACGGCTCCTTCCCCGCGCTCGAGGAGCAGCCGCACGTGATCCGCAAGGGTCCGAAGGTCATCCTGCAGAGCACTCGCTTCGCGCAGGTCGGTACGTGGACGGGCACGCTCTCGATCGATGGGGTCGATCGCACGCTCACCCCCGACACCTGGCTCGGCTCTCGTGACCGCTCGTGGGGTATCCGACCACTTGCCCCGTCGGATCCGCCGAACCGCCACGACGAGGGGACCGAGCCCAGCTTCTGGTGGCTCTACGTGCCGCTGCGTTTCGACGACTTCTCGATCATCGTGATCATGCAGGAGGGGCCCGACGGTTTCCGCACGTTGAACGACGCGAGCCGCGTGTGGCCCGACGGACGCGTCGAGCAACTCGGCTGGCCGCGCGTCGACTTCCGCTACCGGTCGGGCACGCGCATCCCGCTCGGGTGCACGATGCACTGCACCACCCAGACTGGTGAGGTCCTCGACATCGACGTCGAGTCGCTCGGGTTCATCCCGTTGCACCTCGGCCCCGGCTACGGCGACGCCGACTGGTCACACGGCGACTGGCGCGGCCACGACTGGTCGCAGCGCTTCGACGTCGACCTCACCGATGCCGCGTTCGCGCCCCGCATCCCCTTCGGCAACATCGACCATGTGGCCCGCGCCACCTGCAATGGGCCTGCCGGAACGACCGTCGGCTTCGGCTTGTTCGAGCACGCCACGGTCGGGCGCCACGACCCCACGGGCTTCGCCGATCTCATGTCCGTCGCGCCCTGACGACTGACAGAAATGTCTGACCGATCCGTGCCATACTCCAGGCTTCGGCGGAAGACTCTGGGGGGAGCATGAGGGGGCGGTCCCGGCTGGTGGTGGTCAGCGTGTTGCTGGCCGCGCTCGCACTGGCGGCGTGCGGTGGCGGGGGCGGGAGCTCGGACGCCACGGTGCTCCACGCCGGGCAACTCGACATCAAGCTGCCCGACGGGTACAAGGTCGTCCAGGGCAAGGTCGTCGACGAGAACGCCGCCACCCCCACGACGGCGGCACCCGCCACCGACGCGCCGGCGAGCTCGAGCGGGAGCACCGGCTCGACCTCGAAGTCGGACGCGACCCCGACCACGAAAGCGGGCGCGACCGCGACGACCAAGCCGTCGACGACCACGATCCCGCTGGACAACAGCAGCAACCCTCAGAGCGACATGATGTCGGCGCTGGGCAAGTTCCGCGCCTGCCTCGATCGCGACGGCGTGAAGTTCATCGGCGCACCGAACCAAGCCGATCCGAACTCCCCGACGAACGACCCGAGCTACATCAAGAGCCTGTCGACGTGTGCGGCCGAGTCGAACATCGTCGCTTCGTTGAAGTCGGCGCAGTCCGCCCAGGACAACCTCACCCCTGCGCAGATCCAGCAGCAGAACAAGCAGTACCTCAAGTGGCGTACCTGCATGATCGGCAAGGGCTGGAAGATCGCGATGCCCAAGCCCGACGCGCAGGGTCGCCTGGTCACCTTCGGCACCGGCAGCAGCGGCTCGAGCGGCAGCAG
>Ga0302322_100005272_pt1 | contig 11336 bp, 8 predicted proteins | sample Fen_T0_2_FD_203757 | JGI IMG/M metagenome (GOLD analysis project Ga0302322, IMG submission 203757) | Peat permafrost microbial communities from Stordalen Mire near Abisko, Sweden - Fen_T0_2 | ecosystem: Environmental > Terrestrial > Soil > Wetlands > Permafrost | place: Sweden: Abisko... | reverse complement strand
CCGGCGGCGGGAGGGGCGGCCTGGCTTCGCTCGTGGCCCGGAAGAAAATTTCCTCCAGGCTGGAGTCGCCGGCCTGCCCGGAGAACAGTTGCGTGATTTCGCCCATCGTGCCGTCCGCGATTTTCCGGCCGCCCTTCAAAATCAACAGCCGCGTGCAGATTTCCTCGACCAGGTGCAACAGGTGCGAGCTGAGGATGATGGCCGCGCCTTCACGGGCGCGCTTCAAAATGGAATCCTTCATCCGCCGGATGCCGTAGGGGTCCAGACCGGTCAGCGGTTCATCGAAATAAATCACCTTGGGCGCATGCAGCAGGCCGCAGGCGATGGCGAGCTTCTGCTTCATGCCGCGCGATAATTCGCCGGGCAGCGCGTCCCGTTTATTCGCCAGCTCCAGTTCCTCCAGCAAGGCGGCGGCGGTGGCTTCATACCCCGCCACCTGATAGATGCGGGCGACGAAATTCAAATGCTGCCCCACGGTGAGATGATCGAACAGGCGCGGTTCATCAGTGAAAAAGGCGAGCTGCTTTTTGGCGGCGATCGCATCGCGGACAATGTCATGGCCGCCCACGCGGATCGTGCCGCGCGAGGGGGGGATGATGCCGGCGAGGCAGCGCAGCGTGGTGGTTTTGCCGGCGCCATTCGGGCCGACCAGGCCGACGACTTCGCCGGGCTGGATGGAAAACGATAATTCGTTCACGGCGGTGAATTCGCCGTAAAGCTTGGTGAGTCCGTCAACTTGAACCATGTGTCAGAGTGGGTTACCCGTGGCTTTACTGCCGCCAACCTAACAGTCCGCCCGCCGCCGCGTAAAGCCTGGAAAAATCGGGCGTAACTGGACACCGCAATCAATTATGCGACGACACTGCGTTCTGCGGGAACGTGCGGTGGAGCGCAGGCGGCGCCAATGGGGCGGCCCGGCTGGGTAACAGTTGGAACATTTACGCGTCGGAGACTTGGTTAAAACCACTGGCTTAGGGCGTGGAATAATCCTTGGATTAATTCCTGGCCTCAGGCGTGTTCAGTCAACCCGGCACGCGTGTTGACTCACGGCTAAATGTTACCGGCGGCTGGGGCGGGGAAATCGATGGGAAATTGGCTGGCCAAACCCGGCGTTCATGTGTAAACTCCGCCTGCCGGCATTGTCCGCATTCAATGCCGGCAGGCGAGGCTTTTTAAGCCGCAATTATTGCGGCCATTAAACCGCTGGTCGGAGGGCAGTTGGCAAGGCGCAACTCCATGCCCTGCTTGGGGGGCCGGTGTGGCTGACGCCAAACCGCTGGCGGGGCGATCGCCAGCCAAGGTGGCAGCGACCCTGGCTCGGGCTCAGCCCTGGATTCCTTCCGGCCAGTCCGCGAAAACTGAAATCCAATCTCCGATTCCATCGAAAATAGCGAAGAACCTGGATATAGCACGCCAAGAGTCCGGTTAGTTGGCTACAGCACCCCATAGGCGATGGATGGTCATCTCGGGGGATACCCCAAAAGCGGGTGGCCACCATGGCTGGTGAGTATCACTGGGTTCAGTTACGTCCGGAAAAATCCAAGTTTGAAAATTTAGCTTGGCAAAATAAAAAAACAGCGTAAAAAGGTGGCGCTCTTTGAAACGGCGGAGAACATCCGCCGATCCATGCAGTCGAATGTCTGGGAACCCGGTGAGAATCCGGGACGGTTGCGCCACTGTAACGGCTACAAGTTCCAAGGCCACTGGTCGAAAGACCGGGAAGGCGGAATAAGGTTTGAAGCCGAAGTCAGGATACCGGTTTGATTGTGCTCGTCGTGGAAGCCAGTGAGGGTTGTGAGTTAATGGTCGGTCGCCGAAAGCGTGAAAACGCCCGGGTGCTCTGCCGTGGGCTCAAAACCTCAATGCCTGCCACACTTCTCCGCAATGAGAAGGATGAGGCCAGCCCGCCCGAACTGTTTTTGGGCGGCTCGTCGAATTTACCTCCATTCCTCGTTTGCGAAGTCTGGAGGTTTTTTATTTTTTAAAGACTTCCAGCCTCGCTCTGGTCTCTCAACTAAAACCGCCCCGTGATTTTTGGTCACGGGGCAACAGTGAAAGATCAGTCCTAATGAAAATCCGTTCGCTGGCCGCGGCCAGCTTGTTTGTCGTCTCCATCGTTGGCAGCCACGCGCAATTCGCCAGCGCCGTCGTTGATTACAATTCCGGCACCGGTTTTGCCACCGGGTACACCACTCCCGCCGCCGCAGTGGGGGCGCCGTCCACCGGCAGTTCGGTTTCGCCATTCAGCCCGGCCTATGCCAAGAGCCAGCTCGTCTCCATCGGCGCCGGCGGCTGGCTGACGCTGCGGTTTGATCCCCCCATTCTTGACAATCCGGCGAATCCGTACGGGCTGGATTTTTCCGTTTATGGCAACACGTTTTTCGCCATCACCAATGGAAATTACTCCGGCGGCGGCATTACTTCCGGCGCCCTGGGCGGTAACAACACGGGTGCCACGACCCTGCAAGTCAGCGCAGACGGAACGAATTGGTTCACGCTGAACCCGGCACTGGCGCCCACGGTGGATAATCTCTTTCCGACTGATGGCTTGGGCGACCCCGGCCTGCCCGTCAACCCCGCGTTGACCGGGAGCAGTTTTGCCGGTCTGGGGCTCGTCGGCGTCCGCGCGCTTTACAACGGTTCCGCTGGCGGCACCGGCTACGATGTTGCGTGGGCCCAGGATGCGGACGGCAACCATGTCAACCTGCCCATCGTCCGCTTTGTGCGCATCAATGTGCTGGGCAGCAAATCGGAAATTGACGCCATTGCGACCGTACGCGGAACCCTGCCGGTGTTCGCCGAGGATTTTAGCCAGGATCCGCTGGCCAACGGCTGGCAAATTTTTGGCAACACGAATTTATTTCACTGGAATCTGACCAACCAAAACGTCGAAGTCACTTGGGATTCTACAAAAGTGAACAGCTACCTTTATCATCCGCTTGGGACAGTGTTGACGCGTGATGATGCGTTCAGCCTGTCGTTTGATTTGCATGTGAGCGATGCCGTAGCATTTAATTATGGACAACAATTGTCCGTGAGTTTGTTCAATCTGACCTCGGCCACCAACGCGAGTTTTGGCCGGGCCACGGGCAATGCGCGGAATCTGTTTGAATTCGATTACTTTCCGGACACCGGCTACGGTCCTTCGATGGCCGCCACCTTGATCGATACCAACATTGGCTATACCGACTTTTATTTTGTCTACGCCAACGAAACACTGGCGCCGGACATCACCTATCATGTGACACTCAACCATGCGGCCGGCACCACGAATCTGACCGGTCAGGCTTTCACCAACGGCGTTCTGTTCACCTCGTTTCTGAATGTTTTTACTGGCCCGATCACGGACTTTCGGCTCGATACCGTCGGCATCACCTGCTTTCAGGACGATGGTTTTGGCGATTCCATTCTCGCCCACGGCACGGTGGACAATTTTGTTGTTTCCCTGCCGCCACCGCCGGTGCAGACCGTGGTGGCCCAGTTCCAAGCCGGCCAATGGCAGGCGCAGTTCACCAGCCGCAGCAACTGGCTGTACACGCTGGAGTGCACGACGAACATGGTTAACTGGATTCCCGTTGCCACCGCCAATGGCACCGGCACCAACCTGTTTTTGACGGATCCGACCCCCGCGCCGGGGGAAGGTTTTTACCGCGTCCGGGCGAACCGGCCTTGAAAACTTAAAACCTGCCCGCCATGAACCAGCCACGTTTTTTAGTGCTCGCCGGAATCATTCTTGCCACGGCCGCGTCGCGGTTGATCCCGCATCCGCCGAACTTCACGCCGGTCGCCGCGCTGGCGCTGTTTGGCGGCGCGAGCTTTGCCACCAAGCGCGCCGCCCTGCTGCTGCCGCTCGCCGCCATGTTCTTAAGCGATCTGGTGCTGGGTCTTTCCCGGATCACGCCGGTCGTTTATGCGAGTCTGGCGCTCATCGTCTGTCTCGGCTTCTGGCTGCGACGCCGGCCCACGGCCGGCCGCACCGTTACCGCCGCCTTGCTGGGCGCGGTGCTGTTTTTCGTCATTACCAACTTTGGAATGTGGGCGCTCGGTGCGTCTTATCCGAAAACGGGGACCGGCCTCAGCGAGTGTTTCGTAGCCGGCATTCCGTTCTTCCGCAACACCCTGGTGAGCGACCTGCTCTACGCCACCTTGCTTTTCGGCGGACTCGCCCTGGCCGAAAAACGCTGGCCCCGCCTGGCGGAAACCATTCCCGCCACGATCTGACCATGAAAGAGAAAGTCGTCTTCTGCTGGAGCGGTGGCAAAGATTCAGCGCTCGCGCTGCATCGCCTCCGGCAGGACGACCGTTACGAAATTGTCTCGCTGCTCACGACCTGCAATGAGCATTTTCAGCGCGTTTCCATGCACGGCGTGCGGCTGGCATTGCTGGAGCAGCAGGCGGCGGCCATCGGGCTGCCGCTGGAACAAATCTTTGTTGGCGGGCGCGGTTCCAACGAAGAATATCAACAAAAAATGTCCGCCTGCCTGCGGGCCCATCAGGACCGCGGCGTGATCGGCTGCGTCTTTGGTGATATTTTTCTGGAAGACCTCCGGCGTTGGCGCGAGGGAAATCTGGCCAGTATTGGAATGCACGGGATCTTTCCGCTCTGGAAAAATGATTCACGCGAACTCATCCGGGAATTTTTCGCCCTCGGGTTCGGCACGGTCATCTGCTGCACCAACGACGCGTATCTTGGGGCCGAGGCGGTGGGCCGCCGTCTGGACGAAGCTTTCATTCGCACGCTGCCGCCGGAAGTGGATGTGTGCGGTGAAAATGGCGAGTTTCACACGTTCGCGTTCGCCGGCCCGATTTTTCAGCAGCCAATTCCGTATCAAGTTGGCGAAAAGGTTTACCGCCCGATTGAGCCGGCGGCGTTGCCGGCTGCGAATGCTTCGGCCTATGTATGCCCGTCGGGTCCGCGTCCGACCAAGGGGTTCTGGTTTTGCGATTTATTACCGGCATGAACATTTTATCAACCAGCAATGGGATTTGCCTTCTGGACCACGCGGATGTGTGCGCGCGCATCTGCAACCAATCAAAGTGATTTTCAAACCATGAGCATGTCCGCCTCGTTCAATCCAGCCGAGTGTCCGCTCTGCGGCGGACCGAACCAATGCCTGCTTTGCACGCTCGAAACCCACAAAGGGCCGTGCTGGTGCGCCACGATGGAAATTCCCGCCGCCCTGCTGGCCCGCGTGCCGGAGTCGCTCCGCAACCGCGCGTGCATCTGTCAAAAATGCGTGTCTGGCTTCCAGTTTCACGAGGCGATTACCGCCGCGAAGCAGCCCCAAGCCACGCGCCGGGCGCCGGGCTTTACCTTGATCGAACTGCTGGTGGTCATCGCCATTATCGCCACCTTGTCCGCGCTGCTGCTGCCCGCGCTGGCCCGCGCCAAGACCGCGGCGCAGCGGGCCGACTGTGTGAGCAATCTCCGCCAGCTCGGCCTGGCCACCCAGCTCTATTGGGGGGACAACCGGGAAAACAGTTTCCCGCTCTGGTCCCAAACCGATGCCACCGGCAAGACGTGGTGGTTTGGCTGGCTGGCCAACGGCGCGGACGGGCAGCGCGCCTTTGACCTGGCGGCGGGGGCCTTGTTCCCCTATTTGCACGGCAACGACGTGCGGCTTTGCCCGGAACTGAATTCCGCGGTCAACCCGCAGTTCCAGCCCAAGGGGACAAACACCATCTTCAGCTACGGCTGCAACCGTTACCTGTTTGGCGCGCCGACGCAGGCGCCGGTCAATACCAGCCGCCTCCAGCGGCCCACGGGAACGGCCCTCTATGCCGACGCCGCCTCGGTGGATGACTTTTTGCAGGCCGGGGCCCAGTTGAAGGAGTGGTATTATCTGGATTTGCAGACCAATTATTCTAGTGCTCGTAATTATCCGAACGGCCATTTCCGCCATGCACAGAAGGCGGAGGTCACCTTTGCGGACGGCCATGTGGGCCAGGAAACCATGGTGCCTGGTTCTCTGGACCGGCATTTGCCCGGCCAAAACGTCGGGCAGTTGCGCCCCGAGATTTTGGCGCTGCCATAAATGCGCGCAATTGGCTTGAGTCGCGGGGCGCGGCCTCCTAAAAAGAGCGCATGCAATCGCGGGTGAAAATATGCGGCCTCACCAGTGTGGCCGATGCGCTGGCTGCCGCCGAGGCGGGGGCCGATATGATCGGCCTGATGTTTTACGAGGCGAGTCCGCGGCAGGTGACGCTGGCGCAGGCGGCGGAAATCTCCCGCGCCCTGCCGCCGTTCGTGCTGCGCGTGGGAGTGTTTGTGAATCCGGAGGCGGCGCTCGTCACCCGCGCCATGGCCGAATGCAACCTGAACTTGTTGCAGTTTCACGGCGATGAATCCCCGGCCTTCTGCACGCAATTCGGCCTGATGAACATGAAGGCCTTCCGCATCCGCGATGCCGCTTCCCTGGCCCCGCTGGCGGAGTACCAGACCGACGCCTTCCTGCTGGACGCCCATGCCAAGGCCGGTCTGGGCGGCACCGGCGAGACCTTCAACTGGGAGCTGGCGGTGGCGGCCCGGAAGTTCGGCAAACCCATTTTCCTCGCCGGCGGTTTGACGCCGGAAAATGTCGCGGCGGCGGTGACGCAGGTGCGTCCCTTCGCCGTGGATGTTTCCAGCGGCGTGGAATCAGCTCCCGGCAAGAAAGACGCTGCGAAGATGCGGGCGTTCATCCAAGCCGTCCAATCTGTCACATGAAACCGGAACCCACCCGCTGTCCGTGGCCGACCGATGAGCTTTATTGCCGCTACCACGATACCGAGTGGGGCGTGCCGGTGCATGATGACCGCCGGCTGTTTGAGTATCTCATTCTCGAAGGCGCGCAAGCCGGCTTGAGCTGGCACACGGTTTTGAAGAAGCGCGAAAATTACCGGGCGGCCTTCGATGATTTTGACCTCGCAAAAATTGCGCGCTACGGCGACCGGAAAATTGCGGAACTGCTGGGCAATGCCGGCATCATCCGCAACCGGCTTAAAATTCACGCCACCATTCAAAACGCCAAAGCCTGTCTGCAAGTGCAGTCGGAATTCGGCAGCTTTGACGCGTACCTCTGGCGGTTTGTGGACGGCAAGCCGGTCGTGAATCAGCGTCGGAGCATGGCGGAAGTGCCGGCGCGGACGGAGATTTCCGACGCCCTGAGCAAGGATTTGCTCAAGCGTGGATTCAAGTTTGTGGGCTCGACGATCTGCTATGCAAACATGCAGGCCATCGGCATGGTAAACGACCATCTGGTGACCTGTTTCCGCCACCGGCAGCTGGCCAAACAGAAAGGCTGAAACGGAGGGGAGTAATCGTGGCAGTGTTGCCCCAACTGGCCTTGCCACATCACGTTGACGTCCAAGCTCCACACCCTTCGCCAGTTCGTTCCTCGCGGGCATGGTATGGAATGTACCAGACCGTCCAAAATGGGTTGAACCCTGGCGCAAAATCAGTCCGGGAATGGCTGTAAAATAGAGCTGGTCGGCGTCGTCTACTACCAGCTTGACAGCTTGCGGGTTAAAATTATGATGCGGCTAATGTTTCAATTTCCCCACATTTTCCGCAGGCAGTGGCGGACTATCCTTCCGGGGAGGGTTTGCCGGTGAACGAGGCGGGGCTGTTTGCCTTTACCACCCCCAATCTGGGCGACGATATGCAGTCGTTCGCCGTGCTGGCACATCTCGACCGGGTGCATACGTTCGTGGATCGTGACCGTCTGCCGGATTTTAACTCCAAATTTGACACCACCTGTGTTTTTAATTGCTGGTTTTTGATCGGGCAGGACGGCCGCAAACCGGCGGATGTCATCAAACCAATCTGGCATGGTTTTGCTGGCTGGAAGGAAAGCCTGCCGGGCGAGTGGATGGGCTACATTCGGAGTCACTCCCAGTTCAGCGGCCCGATCGGCTGCCGTGATCTCTATACCACGGAACAGCTCGGCGAGGCGGGGATCAACGCCTATTGGAGCGGCTGCCTAACCCTGTTTCTTGGGCGGATGCTTTCCCAGCCGGTGGCACAACGCAAAGGGGTGTATTTTGTGGACCTCCCCGCGGCGGCGGAGGAACACATTCCGGCTGAGTTGGTCCGGCGCGCCATTCGCATCAGCACCTTTCCGCCGCCCGGCATGCTCAACCACACGCTGGAACGCTGGGCCACGGTCGGCCGGCTGGCCAAAATTTTATCCGAAGCGGAACTGGTCGTCACCCGGCGGTTGCACGTCGCATTGCCGGCGGCCAGTTTCGGCACGCCGGTGGTGGCGGTCCCGGACCCGGGCATTTCCCTGGCCCGCCGTCGTTTCGCCGGTTTCGAAACGATTCTGCCTACAGTCTACCTCGATGACTTGGATGCGGGCATGAAAAAAATTGACTGGCTGCATGTTCCGCCTGTCCGTATCCCGGAGGAGATGAACAGGCACCACGCTGCTCTAAACGAGCAGCTCCAGGCCCGCCAGCTGGCCGGCGGCCCGGCTCGGCCTGAGTCTCCGCTGGATTGCGTCGGGAGCCAGCGCCAGTTTCTAACCAACCTTCCCAAAGTCAAACACCCCGGCAAGCTCCGGCTAAGGCTTCGCGACCGCTGCTTTGATCTGCCCGTCCAGTTTTGGCGTGACACGCTCATCGAAGTTGCCCTGCGCGGTTTCCCCGGCCTGTCCAAATTCCAGTTTCAAGTGGAAGTCGGCGAGAGCGGGCGAGAAGCCTGGACGTCATGGGGCCTGCTCCGCGATCTGGTCCAGTCTCCTCCGCCTGATTAACGTTCCCAACCCCCTAAAACGACATGTCTGTCAGCGTTCAACTCCAAACTAACAACAAGACCTTCCTCGGCCGCCATTGGACGGAGCATACGATCCTGCGCCGCTACAAGCCGAGCGACAAGGATCTCTCCATCCTTTCCTTTGGCTGCTCCACGGGCGAGGAACTTGCCACGCTGCGCATTCTTTTTCCCGCTGCAAAACTTTTCGGCTGCGATATTGACTGGGTCAACCTCCAGTCCGCCCGGGCTTTGCTCGGAGATTCCGCCGTCATTTTTCATTCCAGTGACGCTGAAATCACGCGCCACGGCCCTTTTGACCTGGTCCTCTGCAACTCCGTGCTCCTGCGCCACACCGAGGTGGTGAACGGCCGCAAGCAGGGGGTTAATCCCGCCTTCTGGATGGACGCGCTCGCCACGTTGGATTCCGCTCTGAAGCCGGGCGGCATCATGCAAATCATCAATTCCAACATTCCTTTCCGCTATCATCGTCTCGCCGCCAACTATCAGGCAATCCGCAGTCCGCTCATCTTTGGGCCGAACTTTGTGGACCAGTTTGATCCCGCCGGCAACCATTTGTGCAGCGGCGTGGGCGGTGCGGGATGGTCTGCCATCCTGAACCGTCATTTGGGCGAAGAGGCTTGGAAGCAATTACTCCCCAGCGATCTCCAGGATATTCATTTCCAGAAAAAAGGCGGCGAACCGGTCGCGCCGATTGAGGACGAAGTGATTCCCAATCTGCCGGGCGGCGACTGCTGGGCCAGTGGTTCCATGACTTACCGGCCGCGACTCGCCCCGGATTCACGCCCCTCCACGCACACGGAGATCGACCTCACCTGGGCCACCGTCGGCGTAGACAACATCCGCTTAAACCGCCAATCCCGCCGTATCTGGTTTGACGGCTCCATCGTTTCGCCCAGCGACGTGGTGGTGCATCTGCCCGGTGCGGCTGCAACCGCTTTCATCGAAGCCTCCACCGGACGTCGCTCCAGCCGGCTTACCATGGATGCCCTCATCGCGGCCCAAGCCATCCGCCCGCCCGCTTTTTAAGCCTGCCAGCGGGAAAGCATCAATGGGAGAGTCATTGTTTGAAGCGGCGGGAGTTACAGGCCGGTTTTGCAAACCAAGCGATAAAGCAAACCGTGCATTCATCTGCGCGCCGTCGTGGTGGCTCAGCGCGCATGACTTGAGCAAGCGGCGGCACCGTGCTCCGGATTTCCCGATCATCGGCCGCACTTGCCAACGCCGCTGAGAGTCCATGAACTGGGAGGCACCGGTGACGTTTGAATGCTGCCACCCGATTTGACAGTGCCGTTGGCATTTAAAAGCGAGAATGAAGTTTCTCCGCCTGACCCGATCCAAATGATGTCTGGCGTGCCATCGCGATTGATATCCTTGAAGCCGGCAACCTTCCAATAACCGCTGCGCGTCACATTGCCGGCGGACACAATGCCGGAGGTTTTGGCGGTCCCGTTTGCGTTGAGCAGGCAAAATGCCAGTTCGCCGCCGCTCCCGCCGGTCCAGAGAATGTCGGCCGTGCCATCGCCGTTGATGTCGCTGAAGCCGGCGACCTTCCAATAACCGCTGCGCGTCACATTGCCGGCGGACACCATGCCGGAGGTTTTGGCGGTCCCGTTCGCATTGAGCAGACAAAACGCCAGTTCACCACTCCCGCCAGTCCAGAGAATGTCGGCCGTGCCATCGCCGTTGATATCATTGAAGCCGGAGACCGTCCAATAGCCACTGCGGGTCACATTACCGGCCGACACCATGCCGGAGGTTTTGGCGGTGCCGTCTGCATTGAGCAGGCAAAACGCCAGTTCGCCGCCGCTGCCGCCGGTCCAGAGAATGTCGGCCGTGCCATCGCCGTTGATATCGCTGAAGCCGGAGATTTTCCAATAGCCGTTGCGTGTGACATTGCCGGCCGCCACAAAGCCGGAACTTTTGAGGGTGCCATCGGCGTTCAGCAGCCAGAAATAAACTTCGCCGCCCTGTCCGGTCCAGAGAACGTCAGAAACGCCGTCGCCATCTATGTCATTAAATGCGGCAACTTTCCAATAATTCAAGTTGGCCTGCATCGGGGTGACATAGGCCGAGGATTTGATCGTGCCGTTGATTTTCAGGTTGCTGGTGTAGAGTTCGCCCGTGTTGCGCACCCAGAGCAGGCGCACGTTTCCCGGATCCGCCAGGCTGGCGCAGTTGACACTGCTGCCAAGGCTGGCGTAACTGGAACCGTTGTCACCCCAGATCGTGTAGTAGTTGGTGACGCTGCCGGACGTGTCCACGCCGGCATGTTCATACACCTGGGCGGCGCCCGAATACACCAGGCTCCCGTCGCTGGAATTAACGGGGTAGTGATCGGTGCGGGTGCGGATGTAAACCGTGTTGTTGGGCAGTCCGCTGTTGGTTGGTGGCGACCAGCGCAGCCATACGCTGTTGGTCAACCCCACGGCGGCGATGGCAAAATTATTGTTGAGCGTAAAATCAATGCCGGTCGCATTGCCGCTGGCACTGCTGCCGGACGTGCCAATCGCCACACCGCTCCGGGTGGCGCTGTTCATTCCAGTTTTGCCGGCCGTTACGGAGTAGGTCCGCGCGCTGGGAA
>Ga0302322_100005270_pt1 | contig 11338 bp, 7 predicted proteins | sample Fen_T0_2_FD_203757 | JGI IMG/M metagenome (GOLD analysis project Ga0302322, IMG submission 203757) | Peat permafrost microbial communities from Stordalen Mire near Abisko, Sweden - Fen_T0_2 | ecosystem: Environmental > Terrestrial > Soil > Wetlands > Permafrost | place: Sweden: Abisko... | reverse complement strand
GGGCAAAAAAGCAAAAGGCATAGGAGCGACCCTGCACGAACTTTCGACGGGCTGGTTCAACCCCGGATGGAATTGACGCTCCGCGCGAGCACACCTCAAGCCAATGTGGGCGCCCCACGCGCGCTCCGGTCAATACCATCCTTTGGAGATTAGACCACGTCCTCATATCAATCCCATCCAAACTTCAACAACGCTCTCCCACACTTTGGGCAAGGCGTGCGCAACTTCGCAAGCTGCGTATTCGCGATATGGCAAACCGGACAATAAACCCCGTCGTTCGGAATCGAGAGGGACTCTCGCATCTTCGACAACCTGTCGGCAGCCGCATAAACGTTATTGGCGCTCGCATCAACCGGTGGCAAACCTTTCCCACTCGGAGCTGACTTGTTCAGAGCAACCGTCTGAATCCAATCGTCAGGCTTGAGGCGAAGATGGTCGTCGAACCTCTCGGTAATGTCCAACTGACTATATGAAATGTCTCCCGGCGGCATCGTCTGCGGTGTCGTGCTGCTTGGTGTGGCTGGCTGCTTGCCGCACCCACCAAAGAGAAATGAAAATAGTCCCATAGTGCAAAAGAGATGGCGTAATCGCAGCATCATCGGTGTCGAGTGGCCTAACAGTGTTATTCACCGGAACTCAACCACCACCGAAGTGGGGTTTGGCCGGATTATTGAATTGATCCTCGGACTTCCGTTGAAGAAAGTCAATTCATTTGCAATGGCTTACATCAGTTTTGCGGGTTGGGATACAAGCCCGCTTAGTGGCCTAACGAAAAAAGCTGAGCCAGCGCCGACCAGCGACGTGAATCGCGATAGCGGAACTACCAGCGCCAACGGCTGTCGGCTCCGGCGTCTTGATAGGGGTTAGGCAGCAACTCGTTCATAACCATGCTGTGAAATCAAAATCTCAGCGGCTCTATCAAGCACCTGCTGCTCTCTGCCCAAATTTGGAGTCTGTGAGCCAAACCACTCCCAAGCTCGCAAACCAGCGCACCGTGAACACATCAGCACCCAACTCGAAGCATCGCGCTCGGTGGCGACATACAGCAACTCTACCAGATACTTACGGCCATCGTCGGCGTGAACATAAAAACACCAACCGTGCGAATCCTGAATAATTCCCGAACCGGCAAGGCGACGCTCAGTGTCTTGCATGACATCCTTGCCAGGCAACTCGGCCATGCTCTCCAGATCAAGCTCCGGCTCGAATCGAACCTTGCGGTGTATGAGGTCAGAGGTGGTCATGCTGCCTAACGAACAAAGCTGAGCCGCGTCGGAACTGCGACGTGATAAATCCAAACGGCCTTGGGTGAACCGGCAGCGCCCAACCACGTTAGGGGCTCCGGTGACTGGTTGAACCCAGCCGCTGCGCGGCGGACCTGGCGGAGTTGACTAGGTGCGGGCAGGAGCTGGCTGCCTGAAGCGCGCCGGGCCATGGCAGCGGACTGGACCACGTGCCGCTGATCCTTCATCCTGTGCTTGCTTTTGGCTGACGGCAGACTTTGGTAAAACTGTCCCCAAAGTGGCAATTCTGCATCAGTGCCTGATAGCAATGGGCCGCAAACAAAGCAAAAGGCATAGGAGAGACCCTGCACGAACGTTCGACGGGCTGGTTCAACCCCGGATGGAATTGACGCTCCGCGCGAGCACACCTCAAGCCAATGTGGGTGCCCCACGCGCGCTCCGGTCAATCCCATCCTTTGGAGATTAGGCGGCGTTTTGTAACAAGCTCTCAATCTCATGCTCTTTGAGAATCTGTGCTGACTGTATCGGTGTGTGACCATCATCGCAAGTCACCGTAACTGACGCTCCTCGCTGAAGCAAAAGTCTGACGGCTTCCATGTGGCCCTGCTCGACAGCCTCATGCAACGGGCTGTAGCCGTGCTCACCTCGGCTCTGAATGTCCGCTCCCGCATCAAGCAACGCAGTAATAGCCACAACATCGCCTCGCACTGCCGCAATGTGCAGCGGAGTGGACTGCCAACCGCCGCGAGTATGGACGCCGACCGTCGGAATGCCGGTGAACTCTGGCAAATCCGGCATCTCTGCCAAAAACTTCTGAAGCACGGAATCACTCATGGTGTGGCAAGCGGCCTAACAGTGTTATTCACCGGAACTCAACCACCACCGAAGTGGGGTTTCGGCCGGATTATTGAATTGATCCTCGGACTTCCGTTGAAGAAAGTCAATTCATTTGCAATGGCTTACATCAGTTTTGCGGGTCGTGATACCAGCCCGCTTAAGCAATTTCGGCTGGTCATAGCAGATTGCTAAACCAAAACTGAGTTCCAGTTTACCAAGTTGGTATATGTACCCCAATGCCTCATCTTATGGCTTCTGAAGGGCATCACCTCTCCCCGGCCCGCTCCCCATTTTGCCATCGCAAAACGTGGGAGGAACGCTTCGAGCTGCTTGCTGAATCATGTCCCCGGCCATTCGTTACCGGGGTAAGGAGCGAATGACGAAAGAATGGCAAATGATCGAAATCAGCGGCGTCAGAAACGGGCTGATTAATGAGACATCGAAAAAGCGAAGCTGAGGCGGCGCGAGGGATGGCGGATGACTTCGCGCGAGCGGGAGAGGCGGGTTGGGGTGGTGCCATGCGCGTGGATTGGCGGAGCGCTGCGAGTTGAGACAACTCGCGGTCCGGGGGGAGATTTCGCCGAACGACGGTTTGCACTTTGAGCTTTGGGTTAGAGCATTTCCAGCAAAGCTGTAGCGCCGGGTTGAGGTGTGAGCGACGGCGGGGATTTTTGCTGTTAATGCTCTAACCACGGGCGGGGGCATTGGAACATGGGCCTTGGGTTAAGGCTTTGCACCATGACGATGGTTTTAAAGGCAAAGTATGTCCAGGAAGCACCTCCCCGCTCGTTCCTCGCGGGGCGAGGGGACCGGAGGCGCAGGGCGGGGTTTGCGTGGCTTGGTGGTGGGAATCGGGTTGGCGGTGGCTCTCTCGCTTGCGCGCGGGGCGGAGCGGGCAGGCTGGTTGAGAGGGTTTGTTGCGGAATGTGAGCGTTGGGCATGACGGGCTGGGCGGCCCCTCTCCCTAACCCTCTCCCCGCTCGTTCCTCGCGGGGCGAGGGGACCGGAAGCGCAGGGCGGGGAAGTGCTCCGAGTGGCTGGAGCACTTTTGAACTGGCCCTGCCGGGAGGCGGTGGGTAAGTATTTGAATTGTGGAACCTCGAACTTTTTCCCGGCCGGCCCAACGCTGGCCAGGCCTGTTGCTGGCTGTTTTGGTCCTGATCGCTGGCGGCGGACGTTTGCCGGCCGGTGAAGCCGGCACGCTGGTTCGCGGCCGGCCGGCGGTGCGGTTGGAACTGGATGCCAACCGGGTGGTGCAGGCGGGGGAGTTTTTATCCGGCACCGAAACGCAGACCGTGAAATTTGAGCATCCGGCGACGGGCCGTTTTTTCTGCCTGGAAAGCCTGTCGGCACAGGATGGCCGGGCGTATGCGGCGGTGGCGGAACTGGAATTGTTGGATGCGGCGGGGAATTCCTTGGATCGAACCGGCTGGCGGATCGCCTACGTGGATAGCGAAGAACTGGAGCGGGAAGAGGCCCCGGCGGAGAACGCGGTGGATGGCAACCCGGCCACTTATTGGCACACGCAATGGGGCGTGGTGGCCCCGAACCACCCGCATCATCTGGTGCTGGATCTGGGGCGTTCGCAGCCGGTGGCGGGGTTTCGCTACACGCCGCGGCCGGGTTCGGGCACGGTCGGCGGCCGGCTCAAGGATTACCGGGTTTATTTGGGCGATGATCTGGTGACCGGCCTGGACCGGGATATCAAGCTGCCGGGCAGTTGTCATCTGTTTGCTTATTTTACCGGCGGAGGCGAAGACGGGCTGCATCTGGCCTACAGTCTGAACGGCTACCGCTGGGAGGCGATGAATCATGGGCGGAGTTTTCTCAAACCGGAAGTGGGCGGCAAATTGATGCGTGATCCGTTTTTGATGCGCGGGCCGGATGGTACGTTTCACCTGGTTTGGACGGCGGCGTGGACGGGCAATGCCATCGGGCATGCGTCTTCCCCGGATCTGATTCATTGGTCGGAGCAGGAGACCATTCCGGTGATGGCGGCAGCGCCGGGGGTGGTGCATTGCTGGGCGCCGGAAATGGTCTGGGATGCGGGCCGGCAGGAGTTTCTTATCTTTTGGAGCAGCGACTTCACGAACGAGGTGGTTGGGGGCGTGGGTGGCAAACTCGCGACGGTCGGCAACCGGCTTTATTGCACGACCACGCGCGATTTTAAAAGTTTTTCGCCGTCGCGGCTGTTTTTTGATCCGGGCTTTGGCATCAATGACGCGACGCTGGTGGTGGTGAGCAACGGTTTCCGGCTGGTGTTCGTGGATGAACTGCGGCAGCGGCTGAATTGGGCGACGGCGGCGGAGGTCGCGGGGCCGTATGGGACTCCCGGCAATGGCTTCGGCCCGGCTTCGTTGGAGGGGCCGACGGTGTTCCGGCTGGGCGGGCAGGTGGTGGTTTCGGCGCATCAAGCCGGGGGGAAAGGCCAGGGAAATCGTTACGTGGCCTTGAAAACCTCGGATTGGGAGCATTGGGAGGATATTTCCCAAGGCATGTTTCTCCCGGCGGGCGGCCAGCAAGGCACGGCGCTGGAGGTGGCGGGTGAAACTTTGAAGCCCTTGTTGGCGGCCGGACTGCTCCAGATTTTTACCACGCCCGAAGCGTCGGAGCTGGGCATTGGCAACTGGATCTGGACCACGAATGTGAGCGACCGCCAGATTTGCCGGCTGTGGCGGGCGTTTGAAATTCCGAAAAGCAGCGCGATCGTCCGCGCCGAACTGCGGCTGACGGCGGACAACGGTTACACCGCCTTTCTGGACGGGGTGGAAATCGGGCGCGGGGGCGATGCCTACAGTCTGACGGAGTACGACCTGACCTGGTTGCTGACGCCGGGCCGGCATGTGCTGGCGGTGGAGGCGTTCAACGACACCTTGGATGCGGGGGTGCTGCTCGGGCTGCGCATCAAGCTGGCGAACGGCAAACAAATTGGCGTGTTTTCCGATGGCGACTGGCGGGTGGCGGCCAATGATGACCGGAACTGGAAGGTGCGAAAATTTTCGCCGCCGGCCTGGCCGTTGGCCCAAACCGTGGCTTATGCCGGCGCGGGGTGGTGGCAGTATCCTTTCAAAATCATCCATGTGCCGCCGACGCTCCCGGCGAGCAAACATTTCTGGCAGCAGACGTGGTTTCTGGTGGTGCTGCTGCTGACGTGCGTCTTGGTGGGGGCCTACAGCCTCCGCCAGCGTTTGCAACTGGTGGTGCAAAACCGGTCCCAGCAACTGCTGGAGCGCGAGCGGGTGCGCATCGCCCGCGATCTGCATGATGATCTGGGGGCGGGGCTGACGCAGTTGACGCTGCTGGGCGAACTGGTGCGCCGGGAAATGCCGGCCGAGGGCGAAGTGCGCAGCCGGATGAATGATGTTTGCGACAAATCCCGGCAGCTCCTGCGGTCCATCGATGAAGTCGTCTGGGTGGTGAATCCCAAGCGGGACACGGTGGCGGACTTTGCGGCCTTCATGTCGGAGCACGCCCAGGAATTTCTCGCCGCCACGGCCATCCGCTGCCGGCAGGAAGTGGCGGAGGAACTGCCGGATTTTGCCCTGGATCTGCCGCGGCGGCGCAATCTGTTGCTGGCCGTGAAGGAAGCCGTGCGCAATGCCGCCCGGCATTCCGGGGCCAGCGAGGTGAATTTCATACTCCGGGTCGTGGACCAGCGGTTGGAAGTGGTGGTGGAGGATAATGGCAAGGGGTTTGCGTCCACCGGCGCCCCCTCGGGTCGCAACGGGGTTGGCAACATGCACCAGCGGCTGAAGGACATCGGCGGCACCTGCGCCGTGGTGAGCGCGCCGGGCCAGGGTTGCCGGGTCACCTTTCACCTGCCGCTGGTTAATCGGGAACGGAGTTGACGGGGGGCCCTGCCCTGCCCTGCCCGTTCTCGGTGGCTGGGGGTGGTCTGAAACGACTAATGGCGCAGTGCTTATCTGCGGACAGGAATACAAAAATCGGGCCGCAGAGGGGACTGCGGCCCGTGGTGGTGCAAGACTTGTTCCGCCGTCAGCGCATGAAGATGAGCACCAGGAGTTGGGCGGTAAAGACCCGCAGGAGCATGGTGAGCGGATAGACCGTGGCATAACTCACGGAGGGTGCGTCCGAACCGGCCATCGAATTGGCAAACGCCAGCGCGGGGGGGTCGGTCATGCTGCCGGCCAGCACGCCGCAAATGCTCGCATAATTCAGCTTGTAAAAGGCCCGGGCGACAAAACCCACAATCATGATCGGGATGAAGGTGATCATGGCGGCCAGACCCATCCACAGTAACCCGTCACCATCCGTGAGGGTGTGGATGAACTGGTCGCCCGCCTTCAGGCCGACGCAGGCAAGGAAGAGCGTGATGCCCAGTTCGCGCAACATAAAGTTCGCGCTGAGCGGCATGTAATAGATCAATGGTCCAATCCGGCCCATCCGGCTCAGGAGGATCGCGATGATCAGCGGGCCGCCGGCCAGGCCGAGCCGTACGGGGGCGGGCACGGAGGGCAGGGCGATCGGGATGCTGCCAAAAAACACCCCCAGGGCGATGCCGACAAAAATGGGCACGATCTGCGGGTGATTCAGCGCCTTGGGCGAGTTGCCCAGTTCCTTGGCCGCCTGGTTGATGTCCTCTTCTTCGCCGACGAGCAGCACGGTGTCGGCATATTGAAAGGTGAAGCTGGCTTTCGGGGTGAACTCGATTTCCGCGCGGCTGATGCGGGTCACCGCCACGCCGATGGTGTCCAGATCCAGTGCGTCGATCGTTTTGCCCAGCGCCTCCTTGCGGGTGACCACCACGCGGCGGATGGTCAACGGGCCGGGCATGGTCTTGAGATCCACCGTGGCGACTTCGCCGAGCCGGGCGCGGACTTCGGCGAGCATGGTTTCGGGGCCCACCGCATGGACCACATCGCCGAGGTGCAGCACGGTTTGCGGGGTGGCCACCGTCATTTTTTTGCCCTGCAGAATCCGGGAAAGGACCACGCCGGAACCATCGAGGCCGGGGATCTTTTCAATGGCCAGGCCGACCACACCCGGCTGGGTGATGACAATATTGAGATTGCAGGGTTTGGGTTGGCTGGCGCTCATCTGCCTGGCGAAATCCGCCGATTCCTGCGTGGGGTTGACCTTAAAGATGCCCCGGATGATGCCCATGGTGAGAATAATGCCCATGATGCCGAAGGGATAGGCCACGGCGTAGCCCAGGCCGGGGTTCTTGCCCATCTGGTCGGTGAAGTTGGGGAGCCCTTTGAGCGCCTGCTGCGCGGCGCCGAGCGCCGGGGTGTTGGTGGTGCCTCCGGAGAACAGGCCCACCACAATGGACATGTCGATGTGCCCAAAGTAGAAGATGCAGATGGCGACCCCGACGCCCAGGAGCACCACCGCGGCGGCCATGAGGTTGAGCGGCAGGCCCTGCTTGCGCAAGGAAGCGGCAAAACCCGGACCGACCTGCATGCCGATGGTGTAAACGAAGAGGATCAGGCCGAACTCGCGGACGAACTCCAGCACTTCTTTGTTGATGTGAAAACCAAAATGCCCGAAGAGCAGACCGGTGAAGAGCACGCCGGCAATGCCCAGGCCCACGCCTTTGATTTTAAAACTGCCCAGGAACACGCCGCTCGCGGCCACCAGGGTCAGGATCAGCAGGGCATGAGCGACGGTTTCTCCAAAGAGCAACTCTTTGAGCCATTTGATATTATCCAGCCATTCCATATATATTTTGTGCCGGATGCAGGCGTCCGGTTACGCCGCCAGCGGCAATAAAGCCACCCGGGTTGGGGGAAAGCTGGCTGGAAGAAAATTCCAGTCGTTTGTCGGTGGATGAATTAACATTGCTGAAATAAAAATATTCAGTCAAGCATTATGTTAATAATTAATAGCAGGCGAAAGTGGTTTGGCCGGTTAAAGTGGGGGGGTGACGCTTTTAGGAGAAAATGACGGGTTGCCGGAGTTGCCGACGAAACCAAGAATTGATGTGTATTTAATTGAGGTAGAATAGAATATCATGAAAAATTTGGCTGGTTTTTGACTCGGGCGCGTATCTGGTAAAGGCAAACGAACAAGTCAAATTATTTGCCCGCAAATTCCAATCTGTTTGCATAAGTAATTCGAAACATTAAAAGGGGGAGAAATAACCTTTAAACATCAAATCAATGACGATTATTAATTATTTGCAATACTTTTATTGCGAGTCATTTACAAAATATTTAAGGCAGGTTTTACGGCCCGAAGTCCCCTGTCTTGGCCGGTTGTTTGGCGGGCGCAGTAAGTTAAGCAAATTGATTGGCTGGCGGCGGTTTTCTGCTAATATAACGGGATGGTAAACGAAACGATTACGGCTGAAGCCGCACCGCTGGAGGACATCGCCATGTTGGCGATGGAATTTGGCCGCATTCTGATGGAATGCGGAGCCAGCGCGAGAATTGTAGAAGAGTATGTGATCCGGGTGGCGGAAGGGCTGGGAGCCAAGCGCGTGGATTTGCGCGTGGGCTACGCCTCGCTCGCCATTACGGTGGGCATTTCCGATTCCGGCATCACCCGGATGCGCAAAGTGGGGCACCTCGGGGTCAACCAGCGGCTGGATCAAGGCTTGCGGCAGCTGGTGCGGCGGCTCGAAACGGAAAAGCTTTCCCTGGACGTCACGGAGGCTGAACTGGCCCGGTTGGTCAAGGAAACCCCCCGGCATCCCGGCTGGCTGGTGGATCTGGCCGTCGGTCTGGCGTGTGCCTCGTTCAGCCGGTTGCTGGACGTGGATTGGCAGGCGTTCCTGCCGGTTTTTGGTGCCGCTGCGATCGGGCAGTTTGTGCGTCGGCAGTTGCTGATGCGGCATGTGAACGTTTTTATCGTGGCCACGGTGGTGGCGTTTCTGGCCTCGTTCATCAGCGGCCTGGCCTCACGGTGGTGGCTCAGTGGCACGGTGGACCGGGCCATGGTTTCGGCGGTGTTGCTGCTGGTGCCCGGAGTGCCGGCGCTCAACGCCCAATACGATGTCATGGGCGGCCATCCGACGCTGGGCAACGCGCGGGCGGTGTGGGTGGGCACCATTTTAATTTTCCTGGCGATTGGCGTCTGGCTCAGCCAGATGGTTTTGGGGGAGGGACTTTAATATGGATTATTCAAAAGTTCTCCATCAAACGCTGTTCGGCGGCCTCGCGGCCATGGGCTTCGGCGTGTTATTCAACATGTATCGCCGTCACCTCCTGTGGTGCGGACTGGCGGGTGGATTGGCGTTGGGCGTGCGGACAATCGGTCTGCAATTAGGCTGGAGCCTGGAGGCGGCGTCGTTTGCCGCAGCGCTGACGGTCGGGAGCGTGGTGCAGATTTTTCAGGAACGGATCGGGGTTTCCCGCAATATTCTGGACGTGGCGGGCTGTATTCCGATGGTGCCGGGCTTGTTTGCCACGAAGGCGATTCTGGGTTTCTTTGCGCTGACGGCGCCGGTGCCGAAAAATCCGGATGAAACGCTGATCGTTTCGGTGGAATATTTCCTACGCGTGGCGTTCACGGTGGGCGCGATTGGGACGGGCCTGGCCATTCCCTCGCTGATGCTTAAAGTGCTGGCGGGCAAAAAATAATTTTGCCGACCGGGTGCGGCTGGGTAACAATGGCGAAAATCCTTGAATAAAATCATGGCAACTCCATCGGCGGCGGTGATCGCCACCCCAAGCCAGGCGGGCCGTCCGGTGCGGATTGCCCTGGTGGAGGATTTGGTGGAGGTGCGCGACAGTTGGACGCGGCTGATTGACGGCCTGCCCCAGTTTCGCTGTGTTTGCACCTGTGGTTCCGGCGAAGAGGCCTTGAAACGGCTGCCGGAGGAAAAGGTGGATGTGGTGCTCATGGACATCCAATTGCCGCGCATGAGCGGCATCGCCTGCACCGCCCGGCTGAAGCCTTTGATGCCGGAGACGCAGATTCTGATCCTGACCGTTTCGGCGGACAGCGACACGGTGTTTCGGGCCTTGGAAGCCGGGGCGGATGGCTATTTGCTGAAGCGCTGCAGCCCGGCCGAGTTGCAAACCGCCGTGCTGGACGTCTTGAAGGGGGGCGTGCCGATGACCAGCGAGATCGCGCGGCGCGTGATTGCGTCCTTCCGCCGGAATCCCGCCAAACGGGATGAAAACACCCGGCTGACTCCGCGGGAAGAGGAGATTTTGACGCTGCTTTCCAAAGGGTTCGTCAGCAAGGAGATCGCCAGCAAACTGGGCGTCAGCTATGAGACCGTGCGGGATCACCTGAAGCATATCTACGAAAAACTGCATGTCCATTCGCGGGGCGAAGCGGTGGCGCGGTTCAAGGAATCCCAGAAGGCCGGAGACGAATAGAAACCCCAAGGGTTGGGGTTGAAAAAATGTCATTTTCGCCCGGTTTGGTCTTCTTGAAAGACCTTCCGAGCAGCGGCGGCGCAAATAACCGGCGTTTTCGCCAGCGGCAGTGAGCGGTTCTTCAAAATCGTAGCATCCTAATTTCGTGGTAGTTAAAGTTAATTGTTAAGGTTTGGCAAAGCGGACGGGTTCTGCCAGTGGATGGCGGTGTTCCCGGCTTTGCGGGGAGGATTCCCCCCTCAATTGAGGGGTAGGCGAATGGGGGTAATTAATTTAGGTTCTTCAGTAATTCCAATGCGTGGTATCAAAAATAGCCCAATCCCGGCTGCATTTTTTTCAGATTTTGCCTTAAAAAGGTTGAATCGAATCTTTATCTGCACCAAATTGGACCGACCCAACCCCTGTTAACCGCATACTCATAGGCATTGTTATGAAACCCCAACCCTTGTGTTCGCCACCCCCCGTCACTAGTGGTCAAGCCGCCCCAAACCGTGTCAGCCAAACCCAAATCATGAAAAAAACTCGAATAATCAAAAGCATCACTTCAATTGGCCTGGTCTTGGCCGCCGGACTGCTGGCCAGCCGGGCGGACAGCCTTAATTGGGATCCAGGCTTAGCCGGTGGTTCCGGTGGCAACGGCACTTGGAATTTAAACGGCACGGCCAACTGGTATAACCCGGTCACAGGCCTCGATGTCAAGTGGACTGATAATTCTGCTTTGGGTACCAATACGGCAGTTTTTTCCGGCACGCCGGGCGCGGTGGCGCTCAATACCAGTTTGAGTGCTTCCAATCTCGTGTTTGGAGCCTCTGGCTATACGCTTTCGGGTTCGGGCACGCTGACGCTGGGTGCGGGCGGCATTGATGCCAGCGCCGGGGCAACGATCATTGGTAATCCGTTGATTCTCGCCGCCGGGCAGCAGCCATGGCTGGCTGGTTCAACGCTCGCCGTCAACGGGGTGATCAC
>Ga0302322_100005269_pt1 | contig 11339 bp, 10 predicted proteins | sample Fen_T0_2_FD_203757 | JGI IMG/M metagenome (GOLD analysis project Ga0302322, IMG submission 203757) | Peat permafrost microbial communities from Stordalen Mire near Abisko, Sweden - Fen_T0_2 | ecosystem: Environmental > Terrestrial > Soil > Wetlands > Permafrost | place: Sweden: Abisko... | reverse complement strand
CCCAGGGGGTATACTGTGCCCATCACATCATGTGGAGGAGATCCCCGTGTGCACACGAGTCACCTGCCGCCGTTGCGGCAAGGCCAGCTGGTCCGGTTGCGGTCAGCACGTCGACCAGGTGCTGCGGGGCGTCCCCAAGTCGCAGCGGTGCACGTGCCCGCCGGCGCCGTCCCTCGTCGAGCGGTTGTTCGGTGGCCGCACGAAGGCGAAGGTCTGACGCTCCCGATCACGATCTGCCTGGCTCCTTGTGGGGGGCGCCAGGCAGCCGCACGTCTCAGGCGTCCTGGGTCTGGCGGTTCTTCTCCCCGGCGAGCGCGTAGAAGAACAGCGCCACCGGCCGGTAGATCGCGTGTGCGAACTTGGTGAACGGCAGCAGGAGCATGAGCTCCATCGCGACCGCGACGTGGAACAGGAACACCCAGTAGCCCCACGCGGGCGCAGACGGGGTGTACAGGGCGACCTCGATCAGGAATCCCGTGATGCCGGTGATGAGGAGCAGCACCAGCAGCAGCCAGTCCGACGCCTGCGACTTGGTGGCAGCCCGGTTGTACCGGGTCGCGCGGTTGATCATGAACATCGTGACGCCGTAGATGAGCATGACTCCCGCGATGGTGCCGAGAAGCCGAGACGGGTACCAGATCGGGATCGGCGTCCCGGTCTCCTTCACGCCGATGATCGACAGCCCGTAGTCGAGCATGGTCGCGGCGAACAGCCCGAGGAAACCCCAGATGGTCATCGCGTGGATGAACCAGCGACGGCGGTACCACGGCTCGACGGGCATGTCGTCCTTGCAGTCCTCGCGGTACCTCCGCTGCCCGATGCTCTCGATGCCCACGGCCGACCAGGCCGCCCTCCAGGCACGGCGCAGGGCCGGTGCTCCGACCAGCAGCGCACGCGGGGTGACTCCCTCGTGCCGACCGATCCGCGTCACCATCGTGAGGACGCCGACGACGCCGGCCAGCACCATGAGCGCCATGACCACGACGCCGGTCCAGTGGATGACGGGCTCCGGGATGAACTCGAACAGCGCCAACGTCTCCGAGCTGCGAGGACCACGCGTCGAGTACATGAACGCGGCGAAGAAGGCGGCGACCCCGACCGCGATGGCCGTTCCCACGGCCGGGCGCGTGTACATCGTGCGCGCCAGGTGCGTGCGGTCGTAGCTGGCGATGGCGTAGCGCCGGGCCGTCGCCATGAACTCGCCCGGGTCCGCCTCGGTCGGGCAGCTGTCGGAGCAGAGGCCGCAGTGGTAGCAGGTCCAGAGCTCCTTGCTCGACAGCAGCTCGTCCTTGAGCCCCACCTGGGCGAGCCGGATGATCCGGCGCGGGAAGGTGCCGTCGTTGTCGGCCAGCGGGCAGATGGCCGTGCAGTTGCCGCAGCTGAAGCACGCCGACACGTCGACCGTGCCGAACTTCTTCATGTCGCCGAGCAGGTCGACATCGACCAGCGAGCTCATGACGCCCCACCCTTGTCGAAAGCCTCGTAGAGGAAGTAGCCGTCGTCGTCGGGCTCGGGAAGCTCGACGACATGGCCGAAGCGGCGCATGCCCATGACCCAGAACACGACCTCACGGCTCGGCGCGCCGATGCGCTCGGCGATGGTGGGTATGTTCAGCGGGCCGTCGGCCAGAGCCTCGAGGATGGGCCGCTGCATCAGCGGCTCCTCCCTCACGATCTCGCGCGTCGCGCGCAACGTGGTGCTCATGAGACCGGCACCTCCACCAGGCTGTCGATCATCGCGGTCATCTGGGCGTCGGTGTACCCGAGCAGGTCGAGCGCACCCTCGGGGCACAACGGCACGCAGCCGCCGCAGCCCTTGCACACCGCGGCAGCGACCTCCGCGACCGTCCGACCGTCGACGTCCTTCATCTCGATCGCGTCGTAGGGGCACGTGGTGAGGCACTCGCGGCACCCGGTGCACGCATCGAGGTGCACCGTCGCGACGAGCGGATCGAGCTCGGCGATCCCCTTCTTGAGGATCGCGGCGCTCTGCGCGACGGCCGCCATCCCTGAGGCCACGCTCTCGGTCGCCGTCTTGGGCCCCTGGCAGGAACCGGCGATCAGGACACCGTCCACGACCGTCTCGACCGGTCGCAGCTTCGGATGGATCTCGTTGTAGAAGCCGTCGTCGCCCACGGGCAGCTTGAGCAGGTCGGTGAGCGCGTCGTTGCACCGAGGCACCATGCCGGTGACGAGCACGACGAGATCGGCGGGGATGGTGACCTCGCGACTTCCTGTCAGCGTGTCCGTCACCGTGACGGCGAGACCGCCGCCCTTGCTCTGCTCGATAGCAGGCGGCGTGTCGTCGGGATAGGTCATGTACACGGCGCCGTTCTCGCGGGCCTGGGTGTACATGAGCTCGTACTTGCCGTAGGTGCGGACGCCGCGGTTCAGGTGGTACTGGTGGATCGAGGGGTCGATGTCGTTGACGAGCAGCGACGCGTGAGCGGTCGCGGCGCAGCAGAACTTGGAGCAGTACTCGTTGCCGGGGGCAGGCTGGCGATTGCCGACGCAGTAGACGTAGGCGACGGTGCCCACCGGTCTGCCCTCGTAGGTCAGAGGACCTCTCGGAGAGCTGTCGACGATGGCCTTGAACTCGGGCAGCGTCAGAACCCCCGGGATCCCGTATCCGAACTCGCCGACCTCGGGCTGGTAGCTGTCGAAGCCCGTCGAGATGACGATCGAACCGACGACCGCCCTGATCGTGTCGGGCGGCTCGCTGTTGACCCGCACCACGGCCTCGTAGTTGCCGAAGCTGCCCGACTTGCCGACGAGCTCGGCGTCGGTGAACACCGTGATCGACGGCCGCTTCGCGATCGCGGCCTTGAGGACCTCGATCTGCTCGCGGCCCGAGCGGTCGTTGGGGAACATCGAGCCGAACGTTCCAGCCCAGCCGCCGACCTCGACCTCTCGCTCGACGAGGTAGACGTGCAGACCCGTGTCGGCGAGACCGATGGCGGCGCGCATCCCCGCGATCCCGGCCCCGACCACCATGGTGGCCGGCGTGGTCTCCACGACGAGCGGCACCAGCGGGGTCGAGTTCCGCGTGCGGGCGATCCCCGCCCGGACGAGGCTGATCGCCTTCTCGGTCGCGCCTTCGGGGTCGTCGCCGTGAGCCCATGAGTCCTGCTCGCGGATGTTGACCTGCGAGTAGGCATACGGGTTCAGGTCGGCGCGCTTCGACACGCCGCGGAAGGTGATCTGGTGCAGCTTCGGTGAGCATGAGGCAACGACCAGACCGTCCAGCCCCTGCTCACGGATCTGGTCGATCATGTCGTGCTGGGTGCCGTCGGAGCAGGCGAACATGGTCGTCTCGGCGACGACCACGCCTTCCTCGTCCTTGAGGGCGTCCCGCACCGCGGCCACGTCGACGTAGTCCGAGATGTTGCCACCGCAGTGGCAGATGAAGACGCCGATGCGGCGCTCTCCGTCGCGCTCCTCGTCAGGCTGATCGGCCTGGAGGTCGACCGTCTCGTCGGTCATACCGGCACCACCTCTGAGATCTCGGCCTGGGTCAGGTGCGCTGCGACCTGTGCCACTGCGGCGCCGGCGTGCAGGATCGAGTCGACGATGTCCTTGGCGCCGGCGGCTGTGCCGGCTACGAAGACTCCCGGGATCTCGGTCTGGCCGGGTTCGAGCTCTTCGCTCGGTTCCGCGACGTAGTAGTACTCGTCGAGGCCCAGCTTCTCGCCGGTGAACAGCTTCTCCGCCTCGCGGTTGGGCTGGATGCCCACGGCGAGCACGACGAGGTCGTACTCGGCCTCGACGATCTCGCCCGTGCCCTCGATGTCCTCGTAGCGCAGCACCAGGTCGCCGTTCTCGGTCTCGGCCACCTTGGAGACACGCCCCTTGATGTAGGTGGCGCCCATGTCCTTGGCCTGCTCGTAGAACTCGTCGTAGCGCTTGCCGGCCGCGCGCATGTCCATGTAGTGCATGGTCACGTCGGCCAACGGCAGGGAGCCCATGATGAGCTGGTTCTGCTTGATGGAGTACATGCAGCACAACTTCGAGCAGAGCGGGTTGCCGATCTGCTTGTCGCGCGAGCCCGTGCAGGAGATGTAGGCGATGCGGTCGGGCACCTTGCCGTCGCCCGGGCGCAGGATCGTGTTGAACGGCCGGGTGGGCGCGAGCAGCCGGTCCATCTGCATGCCGGTGATGACGTTCGCGTAGGTTCCGTACCCGTACTCCGGCTTGAGGTCGGCTGCGAACAGCTTGTAGCCCGTCGAGACGACGACCGCCCCGACCTCCACCTCGACGTCGTGGTCGTGCATGTCGAGCCGGATCGCGTCGGCGGGGCACGCCTTCACGCACTCCTGGCACTCGGAGCAGACGCCGCAGTCGAGGCAGGAGCCCGAGCCCGCGAGGGCCTCCTGCTCGGTCATGGCCGGCTCGAGCTCGTCGAAGTCGACCGGGTTGCTCGAGTGCACGGTTCCCGGGCGCACCGGGGCACGGTGGGTGTAGCCAGCCTGGCGAGCCAGCACCGACTCGTGGTCGACGACCCCCAGCGGGTCGTCGAACAGCGGGAATCCCGTGAGGGACAGGTCGTGCAGCCAGTGGTCGATCATGTAGGCCGCGCGCCGCCCGTGACCGATCGCGTGCGTGATGTCGGAGGCGCCGGTCTCGACGTCACCGGCGGCGAAGATGAACGGGTGGTCGCTCTGCAGAGTGACCGGATCGACCTTGATGCGGTGGCCCTTGGCGTCCCCGGTGACCCGCTCGTAGGGCTCGTCGTCCGGTTCCATCCCCACGGCGGACACGATGACCTCGCAGTCGATGACGAACTCGCTTCCCGGAACGGGCTCGGGACGACGTCGACCGGATGCGTCCGCCTCGCCGAGCTTCATCCGCTGGCAGCGCAGTCCGCTGACCGCGCCCGACGCATCCTTCACGACCTCCGTCGGGGCCACCAGGAAGTCGAAGATGACGCCTTCCATCTCGGCCTCGTCGACCTCGACGGTGTGAGCGGGCATCTCCTCGCGTCCACGTCGGTAGGCGACACGAACCGCAGCCGACCCGAGGCGGCGAGCCGTGCGAGCGGCGTCCATGGCGACGTTGCCGCCCCCCACCACGACGACGGTCTTGCCGGACATCGACGGCAGGACGTCCTCGCTCACGCGACGCAGGAACTTCAGCCCGGTGTGCACGCCGTCGGCGTCCTCTCCAGGCACGCCCATCTCCATCGACCGCGGTGTGCCCGTCGCGACGAGCACCGCGTCGTACCCCTCGGCCTTGAGCGCCTGGAGGTCGTGGACCGGGTGGTTGGTGCGGATCTCGACGCCGATCGACGTCACGTTGGCGACGTCCTGGTCGACGACGTCGTGCGGCAACCGGTACTGCGGGATCGCGTGGCGGAGGAAGCCACCCGCCTTGGTCGCGGCCTCGAACATCGTGACCTTGTAGCCGGCGCGTGCGAGCTGCCAGGCAGCCGTGAGCCCGGCCGGGCCGGTGCCGACGATCGCGATGCTGAACCCGTTCGGCTCGGCCACCGTGACGCCGGGTCCGCGGCCCTCGCCGTAGTGCAGGTCCGCCACGAACCTCTTGAGCCGGCGGATCGGGATGGTGCCCTCGAGGAGCGAGCGCGTGCACTCGGTCTCGCAGGGCGCGTAACAGGCACGGCCCAGCGTTCCCACGAGGGGCGTGGCCTCGAGGACGAGCTGGAACGCCTCCTCGTACTTGCCGCTGCGGATCAGGGACACGTAGCCGTGTGCCTTGATGCCGGCCGGACAGCTCGAGATGCACGGCGACGTGCCCGCGCGCTCGATGACTGCCTTCTTCGGCACGGCTTGCGGGAAGGCGATGTACGCCGCGTGCCGAGGCACGAGGTCGGCGTTGAACTGGTCCGGCACAGCCACGGTGCACGCCATCTGGCAGTCCGAGCATCCGGTGCACGCAGCCCAGTCGATGAACGTCGACTTCTGCTTCACCTTCGCCGTGAAGCGCCCATCCTCCCCACGATGGATCCCTTGCACCTCGCTGTAGGCCATCGTGTGGATGTTGGGGTGATTGATGGTCGAGGACATCTTCGGACCGGAGATGCAGCTGGCGCAGTCGAGGGTCGGGAAGACCTTGCTCAGCAGGATCATCCGGCCACCGACGCTGGCCTCCTTCTCGACCAGCAGCACCTTGTAGCCCATGTCGCCCAGCTTGATCGACGACTCCATGCCGGCGATCCCGCTGCCGACCACCATGACGTCGTACTTCATGTCTCGCTCCGGTTCGATGACGATTGCGGTACGGCCGACTGAGGGCTCGCTAGACGAACAGGTTGACGTTGGCCTCGTCGGCCTCGCCGAGGTAGCTCGCGACACCGACGCACTCGACACCGTCGATGAGCTCCTCGGGGGTGATGCCCATGACGTCCATCGACATCGTGCACGCGACGAACTTGATGCCCTGCTCACGAGCGGACTCGATGAGCTCGTCGAGCGACATGACGTTCTTCTGCTTCATCGCGGTCTTGAACATCTTCGGACCCGCTCCGGCGAAGTTCATGTGCGACAGCTTCAGCTTGTCGGCACCTCGCGGCATCATCGCGGCGAATGCTCGTTGCAGGGTGCTCTTTCCGTCGACCTTGATCTTCTTGGGTCGCCGCAGCGCGTTGAGCCCCCAGAACGTGAAGAACATCGTCACGTCGTCACCCATGGCGGCGGCGCCGTTCGCGATCACGAACGCCGCGAAGACCTTGTCGAAGTCGCCGCTGAAGACGATGATCGTCTTCTTGCTGGTGTCCACTGTCCACACTTCCTTCTGTGCGCAGATGCTGCGTCACGCTGATACGGAACCGAGCTCGACCAACTGGGCAGAGAACTCCCGCATGTACTTCACGAACGGCTCCGCACAGACCGAGCAGACGGCCGCCATGCGAAGGCGCTGAGGGTCGATCCCCTTCTCGCGCATGATGTCCTGGGCCGCCGAAGCGACTCTTGCTGTGCGGCTCGAGCAGTCGGGGAGGTAGGCGCACTCCTCGCCGTCGGAGGCGATGAAGACGCCGTCGATGCCTTGCTCGAGCGCGTGGACGATCCAGCTGGGCCGTATGCCGCTGCTGCACGGGACGGCGATGGTGGTCGCCCTCGCCGGATAGTGCAGGTGCCTGCTACCTGCCAGGTCGATGCCGGGATCGGAGATGTTGTGCGTGGAGAACACCAGGATCCGCGGCTTGAACGCGACGTCCGCGATCGTGGCCGTGGCCATGGTGACTACTTCACCTTCCGGAGGAACAGGCAGAGGTAGCCGGCGTCGTCGTAGGAGCCCAGGTAGTCGTGGCCCAACTTCTTCGTCCACGCGGGGATGTCCTTGAGCGTGCCGGAGTCGGTCGCCTGCACCTCCATGACGCCACCGACAGGGACGCCGCCGATCGCCTTCTTCGCCGCGAGGATCGGGCCGGGGCAGGACACGCCGCGCGCATCCACCACCAGATCGGCCGAGATTGCCTTCAGTTCTTCGATCGTCGCGGTCATCGTTGGCTCCTTCGTCGCTCGCGACGCCGTGTGCGTCGCGCTTCGATCAACCGGTTCGACCGTACGCTCGCGTCCACCTCGAATCCGTGGCCAACGAGGCTCGGACGGTGCCTCGTGCATCACGGAAGGACAGGCTTGCATACCCATACGGGTAGGGGTATGGACGCAATCGGTCAGCTGGAACGAGCATTCTGGCGATGGCGTGTTCTCCGCCTCGATGTCTGCTTCCCCACAGCGACCGGCGCGGGTTCGAGGTACCCCCAGGGGTACTGTGAAGACGTCTGGAACGAGCTGCGGCGGTCGGCTGGATCGGCTCCTACACCACCACTGCCCGACCGCCACGGTTCACCTGACGCCGAGCCCGCGGTCGGACAGCACGTGCGTCGCATGCTCGAGGGGCTTTGACGAGGGGGCGAATCTCCATGCGTACGAATGGTTCTTGGCCCTTACGGTGCTTTCCCATCCGGAGGCGACTGCCGTGACTCGACCGAGTGTCCGATGGCACAGCGTCGCACCACGATCGAGCGGGCCGCGATCCGTCCGGCCCTCCTATGGTGAGGACATGAGTGACCGCGTGATGGAGCCCGACATCGACACCCGCTACGACCGCGACGCCGGAGCATGGGAGACGCGACTGCGCGGACGAGCCGTGCTGTCGGACCCGAGGATCAACAAGGGCACCGCCTTTACCGAGCAGGAGCGTCGCGACCTCGGTGTCGTGGGGCTGCTCCCCGCGCGGGTGCTCACCCTCGAGCAGCAGGCCACCCGTGCCTACCTGCGCTACCTCGAGCAGCCGTCCGACCTGGCGAAGAACGTCTTCCTCACGGCGCTGCACGACCGCAACGAGGTGCTGTTCTTCCGGCTGCTCGAGCAGCACCTGCCCGAGATGCTGCCGATCGTCTACACGCCCACGGTCGGCGAGGCCATCCAGCGCTACAGCCACGAGTACCGCCGACCGCGCGGCATCTACCTGTCGGTGCGCGACCCGGACGGGATCGAGACCGCCCTGCGCGCGTCGGGCCGCAGCGCCGACGACGTCGACCTGATCATCGCGACCGACGCCGAGGGCATCCTCGGAATCGGCGACTGGGGCGTGGGCGGCATCGAGATCGCCGTGGGGAAGCTCAACGTGTACACCGCGGCCGCCGGCATCGATCCGGCCCGCACGCTCGCGGTCATGCTCGACGTCGGCACCAACCGACAGGAGCTGCTCGACGACCCGCTCTACCTCGGGATCGCCCACCCGCGAGTCGATCGCGACGTCTACGACGACTTCATCGACCGCTACGTGCAGGCGGCCACGCGCATCTTCCCGAACGCGATCCTGCACTGGGAGGACTTCGGCACGAGCAACGCGCGACGTATCCTCGACCGCTACCGGTCCACCACGCTCACCTTCAACGACGACATGCAGGGCACCGGAGCCGTCGCCCTGGCCGCGATCCTCTCCGCCGCCGCGACGGTCGGCATCACGCTCGCCGAGCACCGCGTCGTCGTCCACGGTTCGGGCACGGCCGGCATCGGCATCGCCGACCAGCTGCGCGACGCGATGTGCGTGGCCGGCCTGCCGCGCGACGTCGCGACCCGGCAGTTCTGGTGCGTCGGCCGGCACGGGTTGCTCACCGACGACCGCCCCGATCTGCGCGACTTCCAAGAGCCGTACGCGCGACCCACGGCCGAGGTGGCCGACTGGACGCTCGACGACGAGCTCGGCGGCGCGAGCCTGGCCGAGGTCGTACGGCGGGTGCGGCCGACGATCCTCATCGGCACGTCCGGGCGGCCGCAGGTGTTCACCGAGGACATCGTGCGCGAGATGGCTGCGCACGTGCAGCGTCCGGTCATCATGCCGATGTCGAACCCGACGCACCTGGCCGAGGCGTTCCCGAGCGACCTGATGGCCTGGACCGACGGGCGCGCCCTCGTGGCCACCGGCAGCCCCTTCGAGCCCGCGACGCACGCAGGCGTCACCTACGAGATCGCCCAGGTCAACAACGCGCTCGTCTTCCCCGGGCTCGGCCTCGGCGTCATCACCGCCCGCGCGACGCGGATCACCGACGGCATGCTGCTCGCCGCCGCCGAGGCCGTCGCGGTGCTGGCCGGAGGCCACGGCGACGGTGCCGCCCTGCTCCCCCGGGTGTCCGACCTGCGCGAGACCTCCGCGGTCGTCGCTGTGGCCGTCGCCCGCGCCGCCGCTCGCGACGGTGTCGCGAACGCGGTGGTCGACGACACCATCGAGAACCGCGTGCGCTCCTCGATGTGGCGAGCCGACTACCACCCCGTCCGCGCCGTCTGATCCCGGCGGGCAGGCACGACGACGACGTCTGTCAGCTGCTCCGTGCGACGAGCAGCTCGCGCACCGTCTGAGTGGTGGGCACGCGACCGGACATCACGACGTCATCGTCGACCACCAGCGCGGGCGTCCGCATGACGCCGTACGCCGCGATCTCAGCCGGATCGGTGACGTGCTCGATCGTGGCGTCGACGCCGAGGGAGGCGACGGCCTCACGTGCTGCCTTCTCGAGGTTCTGGCAGTTCGTGCAGCCGGAGCCCAAGACCTTGATCTCCATGGACGTCTCCTTGATCAGGTACCGAGCAGTGCGTTGAACAGGTAGCCGACAGCGACGATGCCGGTGGCCACGACGGCGACGAACGCGACGAGCAGCGGAGGTCGCAGGACTCGGCGCAGCAGGATGAGCTCGGGCAGCGACAGCGCCACGACACTCATCATGAACGCGAGCAACGTCCCCATCGGCAGACCCTTCTCGTACAGGGCCTGCACCATCGGCATGATGCCGGCGGCGTTCGAGTAGAGCGGCACGCCGATGCCGACCGCCACGAGGACGCCGAAGCTGCTCCCTGGGCCGGCGTAGGTCGTGAAGAACTCGGTGGGGACCCACCCGTGGATCACGGCACCGAGGCCGATGCCCACCAGGAGGTAGGGCCAGATCTTGCGCAGGATCGAGGCGACCTCCTCGACCGACATCTGCACCCGGTCGTCGAACGTGAGCCCGGCGGAGGGATCGACGACCTTGCCGCGAAGAGTGGTCTCGAAGACGAACGGTTCGACGAACCGCTCGAGACGCAGCCGACCGATCACCCACCCGGCTGAGATGGCGATCACGAGACCTGCGCCGACGTACACCACGGTGACCTGCCAGCCGAACAGCGTGAGCAGCATGCCGATGGCGATCTCGTTCACCAGCGGCGACGCGATGAGGAAGCTGAACGTGACTCCGAGCGGGACGCCGGCCGCGACGAAGCCGATGAAGGCCGGGACGGCCGAGCAGGAGCAGAACGGCGTCACCACGCCGAGCCCGGCAGCGATGACGTTGCCGAAGCCCTCGCGCTTCCCGCCGAGGATCTGACGGGTCCGCTCGACGCTCATGTACGAGCGCAGGAACGTGACGGCGAAGATGATGACGGTGAGAAGAAGGACGATCTTGACCGTGTCGTAGACGAAGAAGTGGACCGTCTCGGTGACGCGAGAGTCCGCGTCGAGACCGAACGCTCCGTAGAGCAGCCAGTCCCAGACGTGCTCGTTGAGCTGGTAGAGCCCGAACCACAGGAGGGCCCCCGCGAGCAGCGCCAGGCCGCGACCGCGGCGCGTCCCGGGGAGGTGCTCGAGCAGGGTGCTCACGGCGCGACCGCAGCAGTCGGCAGCGCGGCCGCGAGCCTTGCGTGCGCATCGGGCGCGAGCGTGTAGTCGATCCATCGTCCGCGTCGGGTCGCCGTGACCAACCGCGCCTCGCGCAGCACCCTGAGGTGGTAGCTGAGCAGGCTGGGCGCGATCTCGATGTGGGCCTGGAGATCGCACTCGCACCGCGGTGTTTCTGAGAGCCGGGCGAGCACCGACCACCGCACGGGGTCGGCGACGACGTCGAGC
>Ga0302322_100005268_pt1 | contig 11339 bp, 6 predicted proteins | sample Fen_T0_2_FD_203757 | JGI IMG/M metagenome (GOLD analysis project Ga0302322, IMG submission 203757) | Peat permafrost microbial communities from Stordalen Mire near Abisko, Sweden - Fen_T0_2 | ecosystem: Environmental > Terrestrial > Soil > Wetlands > Permafrost | place: Sweden: Abisko... | reverse complement strand
CTGGACCCCGAACACTACGGGATGGACACCCCAGTAGGTCGCCACCTCGGTCTTGCGCTCTGGGAAATTGCCCAGTTCCGGATAGGCGGCAATGGCCGCGCGGGCATGCCCGGGCATCTCAATCTCGGGCACCACCGTGATATGCCGGGCCGCGGCAAAGGCCACCACCTCCTTGACATCCTCCTGGGTGTAGAAGCCGCCGTGGGGTTTGCCATCGTAGGTGTAGGTGCTCACATCAGAACGCCAGGCCCCCACGCAGGTTTCCTTGCGCCAGGCGCCGACTTCCGTGAGCTTGGGGTATTTCTTGATTTCGATGCGCCAACCCTGGTCCTCGGTGAGATGCCAGTGGAAGGTGTTCAACTTGTGCTGGGCCATGAGCTCCAGGTGCTTCATGACAAAGCCCTTGGGCATGAAGTGACGGCCCACGTCCAGATGACTGCCTCGCCACCCAAAACGAGGCTGGTCCTCGATGCGCACCGCGGGTACCGTCCAGGCCACCCCCTCCACCTTGGCCTGCCGATAGATGGCCGGTGGCAGCAGCTGGCGCAGGCTCTGGACACCGTAAAACAACCCGGCGGGTTTCAAGGCTTTGATCTGGATTCCCTTGGCTGAACTCACCAGGAGATAGCCCTCCTCGCCCAGGGACTTGGCAGTGGGGTCCAGAACCAGCTGGATGGCCCCCCGCCCGACCTGGGTTCTGAGCGGCAATTCGCAACCGGTGGCAGGCCGCAAATACTCGCGCAGCTTCTGCGCTTCCCCAATGGCGGCACCGACAGCCACGATGTAGGTGGCATTCCCCAGTGTGAAGCTGCCCTCCCCCGCTTCCAGCCTGGTCGGGCGAGGCAGGATGTCCTGGGCCTGGACACCTCCCGCCGCGAGGGCCAGCGTCAAGGAGCATTGCAGGGCACGACTCAGTTTCATGGCTTCTCCTAACGGTGAGTGAAGGGCTCCATCATTGCCGCTCAAGGCTGCGCACGGCCTGCAGGGTTCCCTCCACCACCTTGGCCATCCTGAGGTAGTCCAGGCGATCGGGGGTATCCCCTGAGCTATGGTAGGCCTTATTGCGGTTGAAAGCGCTATCAGAGATCATCACCGCGGGGTAACCCGCGTCCCAATAGGGGTGGTGATCCGAAAAATCCACACCGGGGATGAACCGGGGAGCGTTCAACGACCACACCGGTAAATCCGTGGCGGTCTTCATGGCCTTCTTCACCTTTCGAGTCAGGCCGATGGAACCCATATGGCCCACCACTGATATGAAATTGCCCCGGGAGGGGTAGAAAAAACCCATGAGGGATAGAGGGTAGTCTTGGCTGCCTCGGGCATCCGAGAAATAGCCGATCATCTCCAGCACCAGGGCGGCCTTCACGACGACTCCTTGCTTGCGCAAATCCTGGGCATGGTGCGCACTGCCCATCTGCCGACTGCCAAAGAAAGGCGGTTCCTCCAGGGTGTAGGCCACCAGCTCCACGGGACAGGAGGGTGGCTGCTTGCCCAATAACCGCGCCAATTCAAGCACTCCCGCCACGCCACTGGCGTTGTCATCGGCGCCCGGCAGCTCGTCGAAGGCATCGTAATGGGCACCCAGGACGACCCGAGCCCCCGCTTCGGGTCCAAAGCGTCCGGTGATATTCCGATATTCCTTGCCACGAATGGTGAAGGTCTGTTCTGAGACCCGAGCGCCCGCCGCCCCCATCTGTTCCTTGATGTAGGCCGCGACCCTGTCCAGATTTTCGGGATGGGTCCAATCCCTGGGCCCCAATTCCTGGGAGAGCTTGCGCACGTGCGCCTCCAGCCGAACTGGATCCACCCCTTGCGGGGAGCCCGTGGCCTTGGGCCCCAATACCGGCTGACTGATCACGCAGCATCCCGTGCAGACCAGCCAGATCCAGGAGAGTGCCACCCCGACGGCGACCCTGCGCCGCCGGCGCTTTTCTTCCAACTGGTTCAGCACAAGCTCAGGATAGGCCGAGTCGTTCATTTCCGAAGCTCCCTGTGTCCCAGCATCCTGACAGAATGGAGCTATGGAAGCAGATGGTCTCTTTGTCTATGACACCCTCCGAGAGGGGGGTTCCCAGCATACCTGGCTCATGCGCACCAATCCTGCTGGCCTATGTCGTGCCTGGGCGCCGGGTCGGCTCTTTCACCTGCCGAGCGGAGGCTTTCCAGCCATGGTGGTGCACCCAGAGCCCCCCCTGGCTCCTCCGGGCCCTGGTTGGGTACTGGGTGACTTTGTGGGATACGAGGATTCTGAAGAGCTGGAACAAGCCCTGAATGACCTGGACCAGCTCAAGGATGTGGAGGGAGGGCTTTTCGAGCGCTGGGTTTGTCCCGTCCATCTGGAGGGTGGGCAGTACTACAGTGCCTGGGTCTACATTTTCCCGGTGGACCGGCTGCCGCGCCTCGAAAGAGAAGGCATGGAACTCCCCGGCGGAGATTGGACGCATTATCTAAATAGTTGATAATACGGAACTCATGAATCTCGAGGAATCGCTCACCAGCCCAGGAGATAGGCGAAGATCAAGGGAGCCACGATGGTGGCGTCGGATTCAACGATGAATTTGGGCGTATGGATCCCGAGCTTACCCCAGGTGATCTTTTCGTTGGGCACCGCGCCGGAGTAGGACCCGTAGCTGGTGGTGCTATCGCTGATCTGGCAGAAGTAGCCCCAAAGCGGCGCTTCCCACTCCAGGTCCTGATGCAGCATGGGTACCACGCAGATGGGGAAGTCGCCGGCGATGCCGCCGCCGATCTGGAACATACCCAAGGGGCTCTGCTTGGTGCTCTTCACATAGAAGTCCGCGAGCCAGGTCATGTACTCGATGCCGGTGCGCACGGTGTGAACGTTCTTGATCTCGCCCCGAATGACGGCGGCGGCGAACATGTTGCCAAGCGTGCTGTCCTCCCAGCCTGGAACGACGATGGGCACATTCTTCTCAAGAGCCGCCAGCATCCAGGAGTGCCTCGGATCGATCTGGAAGGACTTCTCCAGAATCCCTGATTTCAGCACTTGCTGGAAGAACTCGTGGGGGAAGTAGCGCTCCCCTGCCTGGTCGGCTTTGGTCCAGACGTCCAGCATGGCCTTCTCGATGCGGCGCATGGCCTCCATCTCGGGGATGCAGGTGTCGGTCACGCGGTTCATGTGCCGGCCCAGCAGCTCGGCCTCATCCTCGGGGGTGAGGTCCCGGTAGTGGGGCACGCGCTCGTAGAAGTCGTGGGCCACCAGATTGAAGATATCCTCTTCCAGATTGGCGCCGGTGCAGGTGATGAGGTGGATCTTGTCCTGGCGGATCATCTCGGCCAGGGACAGGCCCAACTCCGCGGTGCTCATGGCGCCGCCCATGGAGAGCATCATCCTCCCGCCCTGCTCCAGGTAGACCCGGTAGCCCTCGGCGGCGTCGACGAGAGCCGCGGCGTTGAAGTGGCGGTAGTGGTGCTTGACGAAGGCGCCCACCGGCCCGAGTGCGGGGGCCGTGGCGGATTTCTGGGGGGAGGTCTGGGAGGTCATGGCTTCCTCGCTAGGTCAAAGCGTCATTGTGGAAAAGGCGGAATGAAGATTCAAGCGGCTCTTGGGCTCCGGCGCAGCTCGACCCGGAACGAATTCCGGGTCGAGGCGTCAGGCAGGATTAACGGTTCAGTCCAGTCCCAGTTTCTGGGGAACGCCGGGCTCATCGGGACCCGGCTGGGCGGCTTCCAGATCGCCGTCCAGATCCTCTTCCTCGTCCAGAGCCTGGGCGGTGGCGTCGATCATGGCGAGACCGACAACCCGGTCGGTGTCGGAGGCCATGTTGAATAGCTTGACCCCCAGGGCGGCTCGACCGGTCTTGCGAACCTCATCGATGGCAAAGCGGATGACCATGCCCTCCTGACTGATGAGGAGGCAGCCCTCGCCCGGCTTGACCAGCACGGAACCCACCACCTGACCGTTGCGGACGCCGGCGCGGATGTTGATGACCCCCGTGCCGCCGCGGCCCTGGAGCCGGTAATCCTGGAGCAGACTGCGCTTGCCGTAGCCCTTCTCGGTGACCGTCAGAAGCATTCCGTGTTCGGCGGTGCTCTCGTCGGGCTCAACCCCTTCCGGAAGATCGGGCAGGGGGGTGGCCACTTCCATATCCACGATCCGGTCGCCAGCCCCCATGCGCATGCCGCGCACGCCGGTGGCCACACGGCCCATGGCGCGAACGTCCTCTTCCTCGAAGCGGATGGCCTTGCCCTGGGCGCTGATCAGGATGATCTGCTGATTCCCGTGGGAAACCCGCACCGAGACCAGGGCATTGCCCTCGTCAATGTTGAGAGCAATGAGGCCATTGGAGCGGATATTGGCGTAGGCGGCCAAGCTGGTCTTCTTGATGGTGCCGTCGCTGGTGGCGAAGACCAGGTTGTGCTCCTCAGGGAAGTCCCGGAGGGCCATGAGGGTCACGACCTTCTCTTCGTCCTTGAGGCTCACGAGATTCTTCACGTGCTTGCCTCGGTTGGCGGCGCCGCTCTCGGGAATGTCATAGACCTTCAGGGCGTAGGCGTAGCCGCGATCGGTGAACAGCAGCAGGGTGTCGTGGGCCTTGGTGAGGAACAGCCGCTCAACGAAATCCTCGTCCTTGGTCTTCATGCCCACCTTGCCCTTGCCGCCCCGCTTCTGTCGGCGGTAGGTAGAGAGTTCGGTGCGCTTGATGTAGCCGGCCTTGGACATGGTGACGACCATGGGATCGTCGGGGACCACGTCCTCCATGCGGATCTGGCCGGAGAAGGCGGCGATCTCGGTGCGTCTCGCATCCCCGAACTGATCGCTGATGGCCTGTAGTTCACCCTTGATGACGCTCATGAGCAGGTTGTCATCGGCCAGGATGGACTTGAGGTAGGCAATGGTCTTCTCGATATCGGCCAGTTCCTCGAGGATCTTCTCCCGTTCCAGGCCCGTGAGGCGCTGCAGGCGCATATCCAGGATGGCCTGAGCCTGCCGGTCGGAGAGGGCGAGGGTGGGATCCTTCTTCAGGGCTGCGGCGGTGGCGAAGGCACCGGACATGAGGCCAGCCTTGGCCTCCTCGGGGGACTGGGCGGCGCGGATGAGCTTGATGACGGCGTCCAGCCAGTCCAGGGCGATCTTGAGGCCCATGAGGATGTGGTGGCGATCTTCCGCTTTCCGCAGTTGGAACATCGTCCTGCGGGTGACCACCTCACGGCGGAAGCCCAGGAATTCCTTGAGGATCTCCCGCAGGGTGCAGACCCGGGGCTGGCCGTTGACGATGCACAGCATGGTGATGGGGAAGCTGCTCTGCAGGCCGGTCTGCTGATAGAGCTGGTTCAGCACGATATCGCTGGGCTCGTTCTTCTTGAGCTCCACCACTAGGCGGATGCCCTCGCGGTCGGACTCGTCCCGCAGATCGCCGATGCCGTCGATCTTCTTCTCGTGCACCAACTCGGCGATCTTCTCGGTAAGGGTGGCCTTATTCACCTGGTAGGGCAGTTCGGTGAAGACGATCTGCTCCATCTCGCCCTTGTTCTTGATGCGGACGGTCTCCAAGTGACTCTTGGCCCGGACGATGCAGCGGCCGCGCCCGGTGCGATAGGCATCCAGGACGCCCTCGGTGCCCAGCATCAGGCCGCCCAGCGGGAAATCGGGGCCCTTGATGTGCTCCATGATGCCGTCGAGCCCCAGGGTTGGGTTATCGATGAGGGCCATGAGGGCACCACAGCATTCCCTCAGGTTGTGGGGCGGAATGCTCGTGGCCATGCCCACGGCGATGCCCTGGCTGCCATTGACCAGCAAGTTGGGGAAACGGGTGGGTAGGACCAGGGGTTCCTGCAGGCTGTCGTCGTAGTTGGCCCCGAAATCCACGGTTTCCTGGTCGATGTCCTCCAGCATTTCGGAGGCCAGCCGGGACATGCGGGCTTCGGTGTAGCGCATGGCCGCGGCGCTATCGCCGTCGATGGAGCCGAAGTTGCCCTGGCCGTCCACCAGCACATGCCGCATAGAGAAGGGCTGGGCCAGGCGCACCAAGGTGTCGTAGATGGCCGAATCGCCGTGGGGATGATACTTACCCATCACATCGCCGACCGTTCTAGCCGACTTGCGATAGGCGCGGTTCCACAAGTTGCCAGATTCGTTCATGGCGAAAAGCACCCGGCGATGCACGGGCTTGAGGCCGTCGCGGACATCCGGCAGCGCGCGGCCGACAATCACGCTCATGGCGTAATCGAGGTAGGACTTCCGCATCTCCCGTTCTAGCTCAATGGGTTCGATACGCTGGGGCTTCTGTTCGTTTTGTTCCACGTGGAACCCTCTTTGAAATGCCGCCAGGACACTGCGTGTGGCCCCGGTTCCGGATGATTCTGACTAGACGTCCAGGTTCTCTGCCAACAGGGCGTTGTCCTCGATGAACCGACGCCGCGGTTCCACCATGTCGCCCATGAGGATTGTGAAGATGTCGTTGGCCTCCACCACATCGTCCACTTGCACCCTGAGTAGGGTCCGGCGCTCAGGATCCATGGTGGTCTCCCAGAGCTGCTCTGGGTTCATTTCGCCCAGTCCCTTGTAGCGCTGGATGCTCAGCCCTCGCTTGCCCTCATCGAGAATGGACATCAGCAGATCTTCGGCCCGGCTGAAGGTCATTTCCTTGGGTGCGGCCTTGGCGGGCGTGGCCTCCTCGGATTCCTCATCGTCAGTGGGCTTGGCGACCTGGGAGGTCCGGCGCAGCTTCAATTCGCCGCCCCGGAAAACCGCCAGGTCCTCCTTGAGCGCCATCAGGCGACGGAACTCTCCCCAATGGGCCACGTGCTTATCGATCCAGAGGGCGATGGGCCTGGCCAGATGCATGCAGGTCAACTTGAGGATGTGGGTGGCCGGAACGATCTGGCCTTCCACCTCGGTGGCCTCCGTGTTTTCCAGCTCCACCTGCCCGAGACCCGCCGACGAAAGGCGTTCTCCCAACTCGGCCACGGCCTCGGCAGAATCGAAGCGATTGTCGTCCAGGAGGCCTTCAGCGAGGAGCCCGTCCACGAGGGCGCGGGAGTAGCCGCGGCGCTCCAGCTTGGCGAAGAGGGCTTTCACCTCCCCCCACTTCTTCATTTCGCGCACCAACGCGGCGTCCTTCACTTCGGCGCCTGAGGGTAGGGTCAGCGTCCAGCCGTCCAGAGCCTTGTGGAACAGGTATTCTTCGAGCCCGCGCTCATCCTTGATGTAGCGCTCCTGCTTACCCTTCTTGACCTTGTAGAGGGGCGGCTGGGCGATGTAGATGTGCCCGCGCAGCACCAGTTCCGGCATTTGCCGGTACAGAAACGTCAAGAGCAGGGTGCGGATGTGACTGCCGTCCACGTCGGCGTCGGTCATTAGAACGATCTTGTGGTAGCGCAGGTTCTCGACCTTGAAGTCCTCCTGGCCGATGCCCGTACCGAAGGCCTGGACCAGGAGTCGCAATTCCTGGTTGCCCACGATCTTGTCAAACCGGGCCTTCTCGACGTTCAGGACCTTGCCGCGCAAGGGCAGGATGGCCTGGTTAGTGCGGCTACGACCCTGTTTGGCGGAGCCACCGGCGGAATCACCCTCCACCAGGAACAGTTCGCACAGCGCCGGATCCTTTTCCTGGCAATCCGCCAGCTTGCCGGGAAGGCCGGCGCTATCGAGGCTGCCCTTGCGGCGGGTCAGTTCACGAGCCTTTCTGGCCGCTTCCCGGGCCCTTGCGGCGTCGATAGCCTTCTCCAGAATGGCCTTGGCCTCCCGGGGATTTTCCTCGAAGAAGGAGGTCAGGCGCTCGTAGACCACGGTCTGGACGATACCTTTGACCTCGCTGGAAACCAGCTTGTCCTTGGTCTGGCTGCTGAATTTGGGATCCGGCACCTTGGCGGAGATCACCGCGGTCAGGCCCTCGCGCACATCCTCGCCGGAGAGTGTGACCTTGGAGGACTTCAGCAGGTTGTTCTTCTCGGCGTAGGTGTTGATCACCCGCGTCATGGCGGCCCGGAAGCCCTCGAGATGCGCGCCGCCGTCGCGATTGCGGATGTTGTTGGTAAAACAGAAGAGGGTTTCCTGGTAGGTGTCGTTCCACTGCATGGAAACTTCCACCGTGATATCGCTCTTCGTGTCCTCGATATGGATCGGTGGCTTGTGCAAGGGGGTCTTGTTGCGGTTGAGGTGCTCCACAAAGGCGTCGATGCCTCCGGCATTCAGGAAGTCGTGGCTCTCGCCGTTGCGCTCATCGGTGATGCGGATGTGCACGCCCTTGTTGAGATAGCTGAGTTCGCGCAGGCGCTGGCTGAGCACTTCGAAGGTGAAATCGAACTTGTTGTGAAAGATTTCGGTGTCGGGCTTGAAGCGCACCCGGGTGCCACGGCGGGTGGTGGGCCCGACCTGGGCCAGGGGGGCATCCGCCTTGCCCCGGGTGAAGGTCATGGCGTTTTCCTTGCCATCCCTCCAGATCGTCAGCCACAGCCGCTCTGAGAGCGCATTCACGCAGGACACGCCGACGCCGTGCAGGCCGCCGGAAATCTTGTAGGAGTTGTCATCGAACTTACCGCCGGCGTGCAGGACGGTCATGATCACTTCGGCCGCCGAGCGGTTTTCTTCCTTGTGGAGGTCCGTGGGGATGCCCCGGCCATTGTCTTCCACGGTGCAGCTGCCGTCATCGTGGAGGTAGACATCGACCCGGGTGCAATAGCCGGCCAGGGCCTCGTCGATGGCGTTATCCACCACCTCGTAGACCATCTGGTGAAGGCCGCTGCCATCGTCTGTATCGCCGATGTACATGCCTGGCCGCTTGCGAACGGCTTCCAGGTCCTTCAGCACGGTGATGTTCGAGGCTGTGTAGGTACTGGAGGAGGAATCCTGCGAGGACGGAAGGATTGCTTCTGGGGACATCAAGGCTCACTTTTTCTGATCGGGAGGAATTGAATCTGGGACCGGGTCTAATCTTCAGGCCGGGTTGGCGAATTTGACGGGCATGAGGATGTAGCGAAAACTCATGTCCTCGATGCTGGGAGACATGAAAATTCCCTGTCCCACATCATCTTTGAACTGATAGACCACTTCATCTCCGGGCAGCCGTTCGAGCAGTTCGGTCAGGTAGTCGATGTTGAAGGCCAGCTCCAAGGCCTGCTCTTCGCCGGAGAAACTCAGGGTGCCCTGGTTGACACCCTCGTCGGGATGCTGGAAGAACACCCGCAGGTTCGGGAACTCGAAGAAGAGGCGGACGTTCTTGTTGTAGTCGTCCTTCTTGAGGCCAACGATTTTGAGGGTCTTGAGGAAATCCTCGCGATCAATGATGACCCGCTTGGGCAGGTCGGAGGGCAGCACCTTCTCATAGGCTGGGTAGTTGCCGGTGACGCGCCGGGTGGAGAATTTCAGCCCTGGCTGTTCTAGGAACAGGGTCCGGTCGTCCCAGATGAGGGTCAGCTGTCCATCATCGCCGATGGAAGTCGGCAGCAGGTCCAACGCGCGTTTGGGCACGATCAACCTGGCTTCGTTCTGAAGGCCGGTTTCGCAGGGGATCTCAACCACTGCCAAACGGAAACCATCGGTCGAAACGACCCTGATGAAGCTCTTCCCGAGGTGCAACAAAACTCCAGAGAGGGCTGGCTTGGTTGCATCTTTGCTGACTGAAATGGAGCCCAGCTGGATGGCCTTGCGGAAGGCCTGGGTAGGTACAAGCACGGTGGGAAGGCCCGCTTCCGGCTTGGGCAATTCCGGAAAGCCCTCGCCAGGCTGAATGTTGTGTTCGGAATTGAATCCCTTGGCCCGGATCCATAGGCGGTTGCCCGATTCCGGCCATTCCAGCGTGAGCAAACCATCGGGATAGACCCGCACGGTCTCCACGAACTTCTTGCCCGGAATGGCGGCAATCCGGCTGCCCTTGCCTTCCACGGGGACGATGGCCTCAAAGGCCAACTCCATGTCGGTGGCCCGCAGGGTCATCTCCTGTTCGTTCACTTCCATGAGGACGTGTTGCAGCACCGGAAGAGTCACCCGGCGCTCCAGGGCGTGTTTGAGGATTCCCAAAGTCTTATCAAGACGTTCTTTGGAAACCTGTACTTGAAAGTTCATGAATCACCTTGATCATGATGAAGGAAGGAAAGATCTGCGGATTGGGCCCCGAAACTCCCATTCTACCGAGAAATCCGATCGTCGGTCACCTGTGGAAGGAGCCTGGATTCGGTGGATTTCCGCAAGCGGAAAATGGGATGACACGGGCTGGCTTTGGCCCCTGTGGCTTCGCAGCACACGGCAGTGTGGAAAACAAAATAAAACCTTTAGATTCAACTAATACTATTCAACAAGGAGTTCAGAGTCTTGTGGAAATCGGCATCCTTCTTCATGCGTGCCTTCACCGAATCGATGGCATTCATCACCGTGCTGTGATGCATGTTGTTGAACGAGCGCCCGATATCGCTGAAGGATGAGCCGGTCAATTCCCGGGCCAAGTACATGGCCACTTGACGAGGCAGCAGGATGCCCTGCTGACGCGATTTCTTTTTCATGAGATCCGAGAGGGAGACGTTGAAGGTCTCCGACGTCATTCGATAGATCTTCTCCAGGGAGACCCCGGAGCTGGCATCCTGCCCACTCTGACCCAGGTAGGCCTGGTGGGCGACTTCCAGGCTCGGGGAAACACCCAGGAAGCTGCTCTGGAACACGACCCTGGTGAGCAGACCCTCCAGATCCCGGACGCTTCCCTTGGCCTTGTGAGCAATGAATGTGAGCACATCATCTGAGACGGTGGGCATGCCTTTGAAGACCTCGTCTTCCAACTTCTTATTCAAAATGGCCACCCGGGTTTCAAAATCTGGGGGCTGTATATCCGCGGTCAAACCCCACTTGCAGCGCGTAACCAGCCGGTCATGGAGGCCCTCTAGTTTGGATGGCGGTTTGTCAGAAGTAATAATGATTTGTTTCCCGTATTGCAATAGGTATTCAAGAATATAAAAAATTTCCTCCTGAGTGCGTTCCATTTTTCCCAGGGTTTGAACATCATCCAGCAGTAGAACGTCATTCAGCTGGTATTTTTTCCTCATGGGTTCGGTGTTTTTGGCTTTGATTGCAGCGGTCAATTCATTGAAAAAATTATCCACCTTCAGATAAGCGATTTTTAGCTCCGGAGACCTAGCTAGTAAACCCTTACCGATACCAATCATTAAATGGGTTTTCCCAAGGCCGGAGGCACCGTAGATAAAAAGTGGATTCATGTTCAGAGAAGAATTAGCTTTGCCGTGGTTTTCGACCACAGCGTTTGCGGCTGCAAACGCCAACTGACTGGAGGGACCCACGACGAACCGGTCCATGGTGTAGCGTTGAAATCCTTGCGGAAAGGGGGAGACAGGGTGGGGTGCATCCGCCTCGATGGTAGAGGTCCTGG
>Ga0302322_100005267_pt1 | contig 11339 bp, 11 predicted proteins | sample Fen_T0_2_FD_203757 | JGI IMG/M metagenome (GOLD analysis project Ga0302322, IMG submission 203757) | Peat permafrost microbial communities from Stordalen Mire near Abisko, Sweden - Fen_T0_2 | ecosystem: Environmental > Terrestrial > Soil > Wetlands > Permafrost | place: Sweden: Abisko... | reverse complement strand
GTGCGCGCACTGCGGGTTCTCCCGGCGGGACACCTCGACCATCTGCGGCGACAGGTCGACGAGCGTCAGGCTGAAGTGCTGCTTGAGGTGCGCGGCGACGTTGCCGCCACCGCTGCCCAGCTCCAGCACGTCGGTCACTGGGAGGGTGGCCGAGTGCAGCAGGGTCGCAATGTAGGCGGCCTCCGACTCGTACCCGGCGACGGGCGAGATCAGGGGCCACCAGGGCGCGAGGTCGCCGTAGAAGCGGTGCTCGGCCGGCACGCCGCCGGCGTCCTCGGCCATCATGGCGTCAGCGTGGCACAGCGCACGATCCGGACGCGAGGAGCCCTCCTCGGCAGCCACGCCGGGGGGTGGTCGGGCCGCGGCGTGGTCGGCCGGGGCGCCGGTCGCCGCTAGGGTGGGGACCGGACGAGCCGGACGGGCGGCCGCGTCGGACCGGGTGACCGGTCCGCCGAGGAAAGTCCGGACTCCACAGGGCAGGGTGGTGGGTAACACCCACCCGGGGTGACCCGCGGGACAGTGCCACAGAGAACAGACCGCCGGTCCTGCCGCGAGGTGGGACCGGTAAGGGTGAAACGGTGGTGTAAGAGACCACCAGCGCTCCGGGTGACCGGAGCGGCTCGGTAAACCCCACCCGGAGCAAGGTCAGACAGGCAGCGTTCGAGGGCGGCCCGCCCGAGCTGCCGGGTAGACCGCACGAGGACGCCGGCAACGGCGCCCCTAGATGGATGGCCGCCGCCGACCGCCCGGGAGACCGGGCGAGCGGCACAGAATCCGGCTTACAGTCCGGCTCGTCCGCCACCAGCACGCCCGCCCGCCGCGGGGTCCCCCCGGCGGGGTCGGCCCGGCGGGGTCGGCCCGGCGGGGTCCGCCCGGCGGGGTCCGCCCGCCGGGGCCTGCTCGTCGAGGGCCTCCCGGCGTGGGCCTCCGCTAGGCTCCGCGCCCGTGGGGGGACTGGTGGCGGCCGTCGTGCGGACCCTCGTCCCGCTGGTCATCCTGCGCCGGCCGCTGCTGGGCGCCGTCCTGTCGATCGTGGCCGACACCTGCGACATCGTGATCTTCAATCTGCTCGGCTGGCCCTCGGTCCCGTACCACTCGTGGGACAAGGCCTTCGACCTGTACTACCTCACGATCGAGCTGTGGGTCGCGCGCCGCTGGCTGCCCCTGGAGCGGTGGACGGCGTTCGTCCTGTTCGGCTGGCGGCTCGTCGGCGTCGTGCTGCTGGAGAGCCTCGGCTGGCGCGCGGCGCTCATCGTCTTCCCGAACCTCTTCGAGTGGTGGTTCCTCCTCGTCCTCTGCCGCGACAGGTGGCGCCCGGCGTACCGGTTCACCCCGGCCCGCACCGCCGGCTGGCTCGTCGCCCTGCTCGTGCCCAAGCTCGGCCAGGAGTACGCCCTGCATGTCGCCCGGTACCTCGACCGCTGGGTGCTCGCCGACGTCGTCCGTTCGTTCTGGCACCGCCTGACCGGGTGAGCCCGTCGACGGCGGCAACGGTGGTCGGGAGATCGGACCCTCTAGCCTGGTGCGGTGAGGGCGGAGCTCCAGGGGGACTGTGCGCGGTGCGCGGCGCTGTGCTGCATCGTCCTGGGGTACGAGGCGTCGGCGGACTTCGCCGTCGACAAGCCGGCCGGGCGCCCCTGCCTTAACCTGGCCGCCGACCACCGGTGCACCATCCACGCCGAGCTGCGCGGCCGCGGGTTCCCCGGCTGCACCGTGTACGACTGCTTCGGCGCCGGTCAGCAGGTCACCCAGGTGGTCCTGGCGGGCCGCGACCCCCGCACGGACGCCGCGGCCGCGGCCGACGCCGGGCAGGTGTACCCCGCCGTCCGGGCCCTGCACGAGCTGATGTGGTACCTCGACGAGGCGCTCGGCCTGCCCGCGGCGACCCCGGTCCACGCCGACCTCGCGGCGCTGCTCGCCGCCACCCGGGAGCTGGTCGCCGGGACGCCGGCGCAGCTCGCCGGGATCGACGTCCGGGCGTGCTTCCAGGCGGCGGACCCGGCGCTGCGACGGGCGGCCGACCTGGCGCGGGCGGCGGAACCGGCGCGGGCGGCGGAACCGCGCCGGACGGCGAAGCCCGGGCGGACCACGCAGCCCGGCACGCAGCTCGGCACGCAGCCCGGCACGCAGCCCGGGACCCGAACGAGCACCCGCCCGCGCCCCCAGCGCGTCCGGGCCGGGGCCGATCTCGTCGGGGCGGACCTGCGCGGCGTCGACCTGCGGGCCGCCGACCTGCGCGGTGCCTACCTCATCGGCGCCGACCTGCGCGACGTCGACCTGCGGACGGCGGACCTGCGCGGCGCCGACCTGCGCGCGGCCGACGTCCGCGGCGCCGATCTGAGCCGCGCCCTGTTCCTGACCCGGCCGCAGGTACACGCCGCCCGCGGTGACGCCGGCACCCGCCTACCGGCCGGCTTCGAGCGTCCCGGGCACTGGCAGTCACCCCGACGGTCGTGATCATGCACGGTTGAACCGGCTGCGCTCGTCGCCGGGCGTCGCTGAACGTGACGTTGAACGTGACGGTGAACAGTGCTGGCGGCCGGCACCGCCGTTCCGGTTCACCGTCGGGTTCATCGACGCCGTGATCAGGCAACGCGCTCGATCACGGCGTCGAGGTAACGGTGTGTCACGGGGTTGGGCCGTCCGGGTCGGTGCGGCGGGCACGCGGGTAGTCCTGCTGCGAAGGGGGTTGCGCGCCGTGCCCGGCGTCTGTTGCCGTGGACACCGACAACCCGGCCGGGGGTCGGGCCGACAGGAAGAGGGGCCGATGTCCAGCGTCGATCGCCGGATCGCAGCGCGCGCCAACCAGCGGGCGGCGGCCTTCATCCGCTTCCAGCTGATCGGCGACCACGAGGCGATGCACTTCATCCTCACCGACTCGGGCGAGACGGACACCGCGCGGCTGGCCTTCCTGACGGCCCTCGGGTCGATCGCCGGGCAGGTCGCCACCACCGCCTTCGGGCGCGAGAAGGCCCTGGCCTACCTGCAGTCGGTCGCCGAGAGCAGCGCCGCCCTCTCCGACGCCGACGACATCGACCGCTTCTTCGAGGGCTGACCGCGCAGGCCGGCCGCGCAGGCTGGCCGCGCAGGCTGACCGCGCAGGCCGGCCGCGCGGGCCGGCCGCGCAGGCCGGCCGAAGCCGGCTCACCACTCCACCCGGGCCAGGGCCGCTCGCAGCCGGGCCCCACGCGCCGGGTCGAGGGACGCGACCCAGGCCACCTGTCCGGTCAGCCGGGCCCGGAAGTCGGGACGGCCCTCCCGGTTCTGCGCCTCGCCCGACGTCCGGACGGCGTTGTGCAGGACGGCGCGCAGCCGGTCGTACTCCTCGCGCGGCACCGTGGGCCGCTCGTTGACCACCGCGCCGAGGACCAGCTGCCGCTGCGACCGGACCCGCACCCTTGTCTTGGCGGGGTTGACGGCGAAGCCCTCCTCTGCGGCGATCCGGGTCACCGCGCGCACCAGCCGGTCCGCGCCACGCCGCAGCGGCGGGCCGCCGGAGAGGATCAGATCGTCGGCGTAGCGGGTGTAGCGGGCGTCGAGCCGGGCCGCGAGCCCGGCGATCCGCGCGTCCAGGTGGTACGCCGCCAGGTTGGCCAGGGCCGGGGACGTCGGCGCCCCGGTCGGCAGGTGGCCCCGGGCGAGGCGGTGCCGCAGCTCGAAGCGCTGCTCCGGCGTGCCGCCCGGCGGCATCCGGGCCACGACGGCGACCGGCGCGCGCACCGTGGTCAGGCCCGTCAGCAGGTGCGCCACCGGCTCGGGGTACCCCGCCGCCCGGAACAGCCCGTACACCCGCCCGGCCGTGACCGAGGCGAAGAACGCCGCCAGGTCGAGGCAGACCAGGACGTCGGCCCCCGCGTGCGGGCGCAGCGCCGTCGCCACCGACCGCCCACCGACGAATCCGTGCGCGGCCGGATGCACCGGCACGAGCGCGAGCACCTCGCGCAGCAGCGTCCGCTGCCGGGCGGCCAGCCGGGGCAGCGGCGCCTCGAGCAGCCGGGGCGCGGCGTGCGGCCGCGCCTGCCACCGGTAGCGGTAGTGGTGCAGGAGCCCCGGCGCGGTCCGGCGCTGGCGCTGCAGCGGGTCGGCCAGCCAGGCCAGGTGCGCGGCGTCCGTGCCGAGCAGGTCGGCCAGGTCGCCGACGTCGTCCAGCGGCGCGACCGGCCACGGGCGCCGGACCATCCGGGTCGGCGCCACCGGCCACGCCGCCACCCGTAGCCGGTCGCCGCGGGCCCGGGCCCGCCCGGACAGCCGGCCGAAGGCGGGCGCGGCCGCGACCAGGTCGGCGAGCTCGCGCGGCCGGTCCAGGGGAGGCCGGTGATGGACGGCGAGGAGGTCGCGGACCAGCGGGCCCATCCGGCGCGCCCCGATGCCCAGGGCCACGGCACCGCGCTCGCGCAGGGCCTGCGCCGTCCACTCCTCCCCGGCGAGGAACGCCGCCGCCAGCGCCCGCGCGGCCGCCTGCTCGGCACGCCGGGCCGGGCTCCGGGAACCGGTCACCCGGTCACCCGGCCCGGCGGGTGGCGAGCGGTGGCGTGCGATGGCGTCGGGCGACCTGTCCCGCCGTACGGGCGCCCAACTGCGCGGAGCGCAGGGCGGCGCCTGTGGTGCTTCGGTGAGGTGATGGTGCCTGGCCCGGGGTAACCCCGGACGGGCCGGTCCGCCGAGACGGTCCGGCGTTCTCGCCGCGAGCGCCACCGCACGCCGGGAGCCTAGCCGAGCTCGGCCGCCAGCAGGGCCGCCCCGATGATCCCCGCGTCGTTGAGCAGCGCGGCGGGCACGATCGGGGTCCGCAGGGACAGCAGCGGCAGGAACTTGGCGCTCTTCTTGCTGACGCCGCCGCCCACGATGATCAGATCCGGCCAGAGCAGGTTCTCGACCGCGGAGAAGTAGCGCTCCAGGCGGCGCGCCCAGTGGTCCCAGGTCAGGCCCTCGGCGTCCCGGACGGCGTCGGACGCGCGGGTCTCGGCGTCCTTGCCGCCCACCTCGAGGTGGCCGAGCTCGGTGTTCGGGACGAGGGCGCCGTCCACGATCAGCGCGGACCCGATCCCGGTGCCCAGCGTGGCCATGAAAACCACCCCGCGCACGCCCTTGGCCGCGCCGTAGCGGGCCTCGGCGTACCCGGCCGCGTCGGCGTCGTTGACCACGTGGACGGACCGCCCGATCCGGGCGGTAAGCAGCGCGTCGACGTCCGTGCCGATCCAGGACTTGTCGACGTTGGCCGCGGTCCGGGCGACGCCGTGCTGGATGACGGCGGGGAAGGTGACGCCGATCGCGCCGGTGCCGGCGGCGTCGCCGAAGGACGACACGACCTGGCTGACGACCTCGGCGACGGCCTCCGGGACGGAGGGCTGCGGGGTCGGGACGCGGTTGCGCTCGGCCCCGAACGTGCCGGCCGCGAGGTCGACCGGCGCCCCCTTGATGCCGGACCCGCCGATGTCGATGCCGAACCCGACGCCCTGGGGCACCGGGCGCCCGCTCGTTCGCTCCATGGACATGATGCGTTCTCCTCCAGGCCGGGGACGGGGTCCACCCTACGAGGCAACCTGTGCGCGGCGAGCTACGACGGGACGAGGACGACCTCGAACCCGGACGACGTCCGCAGGATCACGGGGCCGCCGCCGTCGTCACCGGGGCCAGCCTCGCCACCGGGGACGGCGCCCGGCCCGCCCGGACCGCGCGCCGGCTCGGCCCGGCCCCGGACCAGGGCCCGGGCGACCTCGTCGATGGGGGAGGAGACCAGCGTCGCCGCCGGCACCGGGGACGTGCCGTGGGTGCGCGGGATCACGGCGTGGAAGCCATGCCGGGTCGCCTCGCGGGCGATCCGCTCGAGGCGTTCCGGCGTCCGGGCGCTGAAGGTCAGCCGGCCCTGGACGCCGTACGGGGTGTCCCACGGGCGGACGGCGATCTGCAGCAGCACGCCGCCGTCCCGCCACGACACGCCGCTGTCGCCGGCCTCGGGGTGCCAGCCCAGCCGGGCGAGCAGCCAGGTCAACGAGCCGGCCGTGTCCCGGTCGGCGACGCCGATGACGAGCTCCCGCAGGCCGGTGCGCCGCGCGCCCGCGTGCCCGCCCGCGTGCCCGCCCGGATGGCCGGTGACCTGCTCCATCTCGGCCTCGACCTGCTCGAACTGGCTCTCCACCTGGCTCACCGCGGCCTCCAGCCGCTGGGTGAGGCGGCTGGCGAACGCGAAGGCGACGACGGCCGCCACGGCCCCGATGATCCCCACGCCGCAGAACATGATCCCGACGGCGAGCAGGCGGCCGACCAGGGTCACCGGGAAGTGCTCCCCGTAGCCCACCGTGGTCAGCGTGGTGACCGACCACCAGAGGCAGTCGCCCCAGTGGAGGAGGTTCGAGCCCGGCGCGCGCCGTTCGGCCAGCCAGACGAGCGTGCCTCCGGCGACGACGACGACCGCCGTGAGGCCGGTCACCAGCGCGCACCAGCGCAGCAGGTGCCGCCACGGTGATCGGGTCACACCGCATTGTCGTCACCAGATCGGCCCGGTGTAAGAGCACTGAGTCACCGCGAAGGCCGTCAGGGCGGGCCGGGCCGTCAGGGCAGGGTGAGGATCTCCGCGCCGGTGTCCGTGACCAGCAGGGTGTGCTCGAACTGCGCCGAGCGGCGCCGGTCCCTGGTGACGACGGTCCAGCCGTCGTCCCACTGGTCCCAGTCGGCGGTGCCGAGGGTGAGCATCGGCTCCACGGTGAAGGTCATCCCGGGCTCGATGACGGTTGCGTGGTCCGGCGCGGAGTCGTAGTGCGGCACGACCAGCCCGGAGTGGAACGCCGTCCCGATCCCGTGCCCGGTGAACTCACGCACGACGCCGTACCCGAACCGGCGGGCGTAGGCCTCGATCACCCGGCCGATCACGTTGATCTGCCGGCCCGGGGCGACGGCCTTGATCCCGCGGAGCATAGCCTGCTCGGTCCGCTCGACCAGCAGCCGGGACTCCTCGTCGACGTCGCCCACCAGGTAGGTCGCGTCGGTGTCGCCGTGGACGCCGAGCCCGTCCACCACCAGGTACGCGGTGATGTCGATGTTGACGATGTCGCCGTCCTGCAGCACGGTCGAGTCCGGGATCCCGTGGCAGACGACCTCGTTGACGCTCGTGCACAGCGACTTGGGGAACGCCGGCGCCCGACCGCTCCCCGGGTACCCGAGCGTCGAGGGGTAGGCGCCGTGGTCCAGCAGGTACTCGTGCCCGATCCGGTCCAGCTCGTCGGTGGTGACGCCGGGCACGACGGCCTTCGCCGCCTCCGCCATCGCCCGGGCCGCCAGCCGGCCGGCCTCGCGCATCGCGGCGATCGTCGCGGCGTCCTTGACCTCGGGCCCGTCGTAGGACGCCGCGCGGGGGCGGCCCACGTACTCCGGCCGCGGGACGCTCGCCGGCACCGGACGTCGCGGGGTGATCGCTCCGGGTCGCAGGATGCCGGGCGGGCGGCTGGGGAGGCCGGTGGAGGGGGGCACGTCCCGAGTCTAGGTGCCGGGTCGCCGGGTCGCCGGGCGCCGGCCCGCCCACGACGCGCGGCTGCTCAGGTCGGCGGCCGGCGGTGCCGAAGGTCTGAGCGGGCGACGCGTTCGCGCTGCCCGCCCGACCGACGTCCACCCGAGGTGCCCCCGATGAGCGTTGCGCGGCGTGCCGTGATCGGCTTCACCGTCGTCCTGGTGATCGCCATGTCGGCCTGCGCGTTCGTTTTCGTCCAGGCCGGGATCGCCCGGGGGCGGCTGGCCGACTACCGGTCGGGCGCGCGCGAGGTGGAGACCTCGATGGCGTCGGTCCGGGCGGACTTCTACGCCTACGACGACCAGATGAACATGTACGTCGCGGTCCTGGCCGGTGGTGGGCACGCCCAGCACAAGCTCGCGGAGGAGGCCTTCCAGCAGGCCGTCGACGCGCGGATCCGGCTCGACGCGGAGCTGGCGTCGGTCCGGCCGCTGATCAAGGACGCCACGCTGAGGACCCAGCTGGACCGCATCGTCAAGGACGTCGCCGCGTACGGGGAGTTCGCCGACAAGACCCGCTCGGCCGGCATGAACTGGGACGTCCCGACGGCGCTCAAGGTCCAGACGGTCGACAACCTGCCGCCGTCCGAGGACATCATGCCGGCGCTCGACGAGGCCTCGAAGATCGTGCGGTCCGTGGTGAACGCCGAGCTCAAGGAGCTGGACCGGCAGCAGGCGCAGGTGCAGGAGTTCACCGCGGTCGGCGGCACGATGCTGGCGCTGGTCATCGGCTTCCTGGCCTTCGGCATGCGACGCTGGATCGTCCGGCCGGTGTCGGTCCTGCAGGCCACGATCGCCGGCATCGCGTCGGGGGAGCGGTCGCGCAGCGAGCGCCTGCGCGTGCACGGGCGCGACGAGTTCAGCAAGCTGTCGGCCTGCTTCAACACGATGCTCGACTCGCTCGACCAGCAGGACGCCGAGCTTCAGCGGGCGATCGACGTCCGGGAGCACCACATGCAGGAGAGCTTCGAGCAGCAGCGGGCGGCCGAGCAGATGGTCCGGGCCCGCGCCCAGAGCGTGGTGGACGAGACGGCCGCCACCGTCCGGGCGGACCTCGAGGAGCTGATGGCCGCCGTCCAGGTCGTGCGGGAGGCCGCGGACACCATCGACTCCAAGGTGGGCTCCGCGGACACCGTCACCCAGGGTGTCGTCGGCAACGCCCGCCGGGCCGAGCAGGTCGTCTCCGAGCTGGAGGCCAGCCTGCGCCGCGTCGCCGGGATGACCGAGCTCATCGCCGGGGTCGCCGACCAGACGAAGCTGCTCGCCCTCAACGCCACGATCGAGGCGGCCCGCGCCGGCGAGGCGGGACGCGGCTTCTCGGTCGTCGCCGACGAGGTCAAGCAGCTGGCGACGACGACGGCCACCTCCACCAACGAGATCGTCGCGACCATCGCATCCCTCGAGCGGGACGCCGGGGCGATGACGTCGGCCATCTCGTCGATGTCGGTCGCGCTCGGCGGCGTCGACGAGGCCACCGGTGCCCTCAAGGAGGTCGCGGCGGCGCAGCACGCCCTGGTGCAGCGGCTCGACAGCAAGGTGATCGAGACGATCGCCAAGGTCGACGGGATGGCCACCCTCGCCGACCGGCTCGAGCGACGCCAGCACCCGCGCGTCCCGCTGACCGGGACGGTGCGGCTCCGCGGCCCGAACGGCGTGCTCGAGGGCGAGTTCGGGGACCTGTCCGAGGGCGGCCTGCTCTGCGTCTGCTCCCGGCCCGCCGAGTTGCGGCCGGGTACTCTGGTGGACGTCGACTTCGAGGTGGACGGCCAGCGGTTCAGCCAGCGATGCCAGGTCGTCATGGCCCCGGTCATGAAGGAGAACGAGGTGCGGCTGCAGTTCCTCAACGCGGCGCCCGCGCTCATCAAGGCCGCGCGACGCCTCACCGGTGATGCCTCCGAGCCCGTCGATCGGCGCTCGCCGGCGACGGTGTGACGCCCGGAGGCCGCCATGCCGCGACGGTGTCCATGACCGGACGACGACGGGCCGCGGTCCTGCTGGCGGCCGTGGCCGCAGTGGTCACGGCGTTCGGCCTCGCCCTGACGGTCCTGGGCGTCCCGCACGGGCGCGGCGGCTGGCCGACCGGGCCGAACGCCATTCGCGCCGAGGACTTCACGGCCTACACCGCCCCCAACGGCATCCTCTTCGACGTCGGCTCGGACCGGCTGAGGCCCGAGGCGACCGCCGTCCTGCAGGCCATCGCGGCCCGGATCGCCCGCTCGGGGCACCGCGGGCCGATCCGGGTGGAGGGTTACACGGACAGCACCGGGTCGGACGCCGACAACGTGGACCTCTCGCGCGACCGCGCCGACACCGTGGCGGACTGGCTGGAGGAGCACGCCGACGTGGACCGCGGATGGCTCCAGGTCATCCCGTACGGCGAGGCGTCCCCGGCGCAGCCGAACGACACCGACGAGCACCGCCGGGCCAACCGGCGGGTGGTCATCAGGGTCCGTCGCTGAGTCCATCGCTGACCCGCACGCTGTCGGTGGGCTCGTCTACGGTGCCTGCATGACGACGTTCCGCGCCGACGACCGGGTCGATCCGCCCCTGGCGGGCGACGAGGCGGCCACGCTGCTCGGGTTCCTGAACTACCAGCGCGACACCCTCCGCTGGAAGTGCTCGGGCCTGACCTCCGCCGAGCTCGCCCGCCCGCTGCCCCCGACGACGATGACTCTGGGCGGGCTGCTGAAGCACCTGACCGTCGTGGAGTCCGGCTGGCTCAACCGCACCTTCGCCGGCGGGGTGGTGAAGCCGTCCTGGTTCGACGACCTCGTCGAGGGCGACCCGGACTGGTCCTTCTCCTCCTCGGCGCAGGCCTCGCCCGAGCAGCTGTTCGCCTGGTTCGACGAGTCGATCGCGGTGTCGGACGGCGTCGTCGCGGCGGCGCTGGCCGGCCCCGAGGGTCTCGGCGCGCTCTCCGACGAGGTCCTCGAGGACGGCCAACGGTTCTCGCTGCGCTGGATCCTCTGCCACCTCGTCGAGGAGTACGCCCGCCACAACGGCCACGCCGACCTCCTGCGCGAGGCGATCGACGGGCTCCAGGGTGAGTAGCGGCGGCGAGCAGCCGGGTGCGTTCCATGGGCGCGGCCGGGAGATCGCACTAGCCTTCGAGGCATGGGTGAACAGCCGCAGTTCTGGTTCAACGTGCGGACGGGCCAGGTCGAGACGAACGCCGACCGCAGCCAGTCCAAGGACCTGATGGGCCCCTACCCGTCCGAGGCGGCGGCCCGCGACGCGCTGGCCGCCGCGGCCCGCCGCACCGACCAGTGGGACGAGGACGACCGGCGCTGGCGCGAGGGCGACGCCGGCTGACGCCTGGCCCGCCGGTCGGCCCGACGCCGGCTGACGCGCCGGCCGTGGCCGGCCGCGTCAGGGGAGCCGGCCCGTCAGTGCCGGGCGACGTGCGCGTACGCGCCCGCGTCGAGGTCCGCCAGCAGGGTGGGGCCTGTCGGCGTCCAGCCCAGGAGTTCCTGGGTGGCCGTGCTGGTCGCCGTCAGGTCCATGCCGAAGAAGCCGCCGATCCAGCCGAAGTGCCCCGCGACGTCCTCGGGCGCGATCGAGGCGACGGGGAGCTCGAACGCGCGGCCGATGGCCTCCGCGATCCGGCGCGTCGGGATGCCCTCCTCCGCGACGGCGTGCACGCGGGCCCCCGCCGGGGCCTTGTCCAGCGCGAGGGTGATCAGGCGGGCGGCGTCCGGCCGGTGCACGGCGGCCCAGCGGTTGCCGCCGTCCCCGGGGTAGCCGGAGACCCCCGTGGCCAGGGCGATGCCGGCCAGCGCCGCGACGAACCCGTGGTCGCCGCCGCCGTGCACGGTCGGGGCGAACCGCAGGCTCAC
>Ga0302322_100005266_pt1 | contig 11339 bp, 9 predicted proteins | sample Fen_T0_2_FD_203757 | JGI IMG/M metagenome (GOLD analysis project Ga0302322, IMG submission 203757) | Peat permafrost microbial communities from Stordalen Mire near Abisko, Sweden - Fen_T0_2 | ecosystem: Environmental > Terrestrial > Soil > Wetlands > Permafrost | place: Sweden: Abisko... | reverse complement strand
CCTGGTCGAGGAATCGCCGATTGATTTCGTAAATGATCTCGAGGTGTCGCGGCAGCAGCTTGGCAAAGAGCGGGAGAGGCCACTTCTCCAGTGCCTCAGGCAATAAGGTGTGGTTGGTGTAGGCCAGTGACTTTTGCGTGATGCTCCAGGCGATGTCCCAATCGAGGTCGTGAAGGTCGAGCAACAACCGCATCAACTCGGCGACTGCGATTGAAGGATGCGTGTCATTGAGCTGGACGACGAAGCCTTCGTCGAAGGTCTCAATGGTGCGGCCGCGCAGTTTGTGGATGCGGATCATGTCTTGCAGCGAGCACGACGTGAAGAAATACTGCTGATGCAGGCGCAAGACCTTGCCGGCCTCCGGCTCGTCGTTGGGGTAGAGCACTTTGCTGATGGTTTCGCTGGCGACCTTCTCGCGCACTGCATCGTAATAGTTGCCCATGTTGAACGCCTGGAAGTCGAACGAATCTACGGCTTCCGACGACCACAGTCTCAGGAAGTTGGTCATCGGCGTGTCGTATCCGGCGATGGCGAAGTCATTGGCAACACCCTTCACGACGTGGTCGGGTATCCAGTTGACGCGCAGGCGACCTTGGTCGTCGTGAGATTGCTCGGTGTGGCCGCCGGTGCCGACGTAGTGACTGATCTCGGGGCGCGTAATCTGCCAGGGGTTGCCGAGGCAAAGCCACTTGTCGGTCTTTTCGACCTGCCACCCGTCTCGGATCTCCTGCTGAAATAGTCCGAAATCGTAGCGAATGCCGTAGCCGATCGCCGGAATATCGAGTGTCGCGAGCGACTCCATGTAGCAGGCGGCGAGCCGACCAAGCCCTCCGTTGCCGAGGCCGGGCTCGGGCTCATGCGCTAGTAGAGTCTCCAGGTTGAGACCTAACTCGGAAAGCGCAGCCTCGACGGCCGACCGAATGTCACCGACGTTGAGCAGGTTGTTGTCGAGTTGGGGGCCGATGAGAAATTCCGCCGAGAGGTAGCACACCGTTTTGGTCGGCAGCTTGCGGGCGCGATGGAAGGCGTCGATCCATTCGTTCATCATGCGGTCGCGAATGGTGAAAGCGAGCGCCATGTACCAGTCGTTCGTGGTGGCGATGGCGGGGATACGGCTCTGGACGTAGTAGAGATTGTCGAGAATGGCCTGCTTCAAATCGGCGGGCGTTACGCCGGTGCGAACGCGGTCCTGCACGGATTCCATGATGGCTCCTCGGGAATGATGCAACGCAGCTACAGTATAGGTCGGATGAGGGTTCTCGCTAGCGCTCTCGGAATGCAGAAAGAATACTGCCACCGGATTTTCATAGTGCGCGGCGCGTGGAATGCAAGGCTATGACGGCGACGAGAGCAACCTACAGATTTCGAGGAATCCGTAGGTTGCCTCAGCTTCTGGCACTTGTCTTTAGGCTGGATGGATATTCTGGTTCACGCGGAAGAAGTTCGTCGGGTCGTACTTCTTCTTGATCTCGGCCAGGCGCTTGTAATTGTCACGATACGTGGCCTGCACGCGGTCCTGTCCTTCATCCATCATGAAGTTCACATACGCCCCTCCGGCGGAGTATGGATGAAGTGCGTCCCAGTAGTCCTTGCACCATTGCGTGATGGCGGGGGCGTTGGCGGGATCGGGATCGACACCAACGATCACCTCGGCGAACAGCGCTTCGCGGAAGCTGTAGGCCGTGTCGGTCTTGCCCACACGTTGTGCCGCTCCGTTCACCGGGTACAAATGCATGGTGGAGAGCATGGAAGGAAGCTTGGCGCCGTGCTCCGCATGACGGGCGATAGCCTCGTCGCTGAGTTCGGTAAAGTTGTCGGCACGCCAGTACCACTGCAGACCGGTGACGAAGAGTCCATCAAACAAGCTTTGTACAGCAGGGAACGGTGCGGGCCCGACTTGGTCGAGCAAAGGATGCCCGAGCGATCGTATCGGTTTGGTGACGGTCTCAGTTTCTTCGGCGGTGCCCGTGCAACACCATACGATTCCGCAAACCTTCTTCATGTGAAGATGCTCGGAGAACATCGGGGCTGGCGGCACAACCAGATATGCGAAGAATCCGCTGACGGTTTCAGGGGCTGTCTTGATAAGTTCGCTGAAAGCCTTCAGCACCATGCCTGATTCTTCCAGCGGCCAGAATGTGGGACCGAAGTTGACAGTATCGACCGGGTAGAGGCGAAACTCGAACGAAGTCACGACGCCGAAGTTCCCCCCTCCCCCGCGCAAGGCCCAGAATAGGTCGGAATTCTCCTTATCGCTAGCGGTGACAAAGCTGCCATCGGCGAGAACGACGTCGGCGGAAAGCAGATTGTCGATGGTGAGTCCGTAACGGCGGGTGAGATAGCCGATGCCGCCGCCGAGGGTGAGGCCCGCGACACCCGTCGTGGAAATAAACCCGCAAGGAGTGGCCATGCCGAAGGCGTGAGTGGCATGGTCAACGTCGCCCCACACGCATCCGCCTTCAACGCGAACCGTCTTCGCCATGGGATCGACGCGAATCCCTTTCATGCGGGAAAGGTCGATGACGAGTCCGTCATCGCAGGTGCCGAGTCCGGCGCCGTTATGTGCGCCGCCGCGGATGGCGGTTAGCAACTTATTCTCGGCACCATATTTCACTGCAGCGATTACGTCGGCCACGTCCACGCAGCGGGCGATGAGTCGCGGGCGCTTATCGATCATGCCGTTATAAACCTTCCGGGCGGAGTCGTATCCAGCGTGGGATGGCTCGATTAATTCACCGCGGAATGCTGACTTGAACTGGTCGAGGGACTGAGTAGACATCGGAACCTCCGAAACAAAATGAAATATCAGTCCGAAGTGGCCTTGGGCCTTAACCGATGGGGACGAGCGACAGTTAGCGCAAACTGGGCCCGCGGGGCGAAAGCATATCACAGTCAGCATGTGAAATGAGAAAGCAAGAGCGCAGAACACTACAGAGACTTCACAGAGACTTATCTGGATGAACATAGAAAGGGCTCCGGAATATTCCGGAGCCCTCAGTCTTTCTCAGCCTGACGACTGCTACTGCGGCTTTGGTGTGGTCGAGGCCGGCTTCTTCGTTGTGCTCGTCCCCTTCGGAGTGGTTGAAGTGGCCGGCTTTTTGGCCGGCGTAGCAGTAGGCTTATTAGGATCGACGATCTTCACGTGCGTGATCTTCACAGCGGTGAACGGGCGATCGTTGCGGGGATCGGTGGCTACACGCGTAATTTGCTTCACCAGATCGATGTTGTCGCATTGGCCGAAGATGGTGTGTTTACCGTTCAAGTGCGGCGTGGGAACTTCCGTGATAAAAAACTGGCTCCCATTAGTTCCGGGCCCGCTGTTAGCCATGGCGAGGCGTCCGGGCTGGTCGAAAGTCAGGTCGCTGAATTCATCTTTGAAGCTATAGCCTGGGCCTCCAGTGCCGTTGCCGAGAGGATCGCCACCCTGAATCATGAAGTTCGGAATCACGCGATGGAAGATGGTTCCGTCATAAAGCGGGCGACCGTGCACGTTAGCGCCGTTGGAGGGGTTCTTCCAATCCTTGGTGCCGGTGGCGAGGCCGACAAAGTTGTTAACCGTGATCGGAGCCTTGTCAGGGAAGAGCGTGCAGTTGATGTCTCCCGCGGTAGTCTGGAAGGTGGCCTTGATGGGCTGCTTCGGGGCGGGCGGCGTCGTGGGCTTGGCAGCAGTTTTGGTTGCTGGCTTGGCCGCAGATGGTTTGGCAGTGTTCGACTTCGGCGCAGTGCTGGATTGCGCGGCAGCGAACCCGGCCAGCGCGAGAATGAGAATTACGGTTTTAAGTTTACGCATGGTGCCTCCGAAAGAAATTCCCTCAGCGGTCGAAGCCGCGTCATTCAATATCAACTTAATGCGCCGCTGAAGCGGTGCTCCACCCATTGCACCACAACTGAGCTACGACTTGGGCGGCGCTTCGGGCGCGACTTCCTGGCGCTTGTCTTTCGGCGGCGCCGCTTCTTCGGCCTGAATCACCTTTGCCGTCTTCTCCACTTCGGCGAAGACCCGCATCAGGTTGCCGCCGATAATCTTCTGAAGATCGGCCGCCTTGTAACCACGCTGGTAGAGCGCCTCCGTGATCTTGGGCAGGTCGGCCGCGGAGTCGATGCCCTGCGGGGCGCAGTCAATGCCATCAAAATCACTGCCGATACCCACGTGATCGACACCTGCGATCTTCACCATGTGATCGATGTGGTCGATCAGGTCGCTGAGAGGCGGGCGGGGCACCTTCTTTTCGAGGGCCGCTTCGGTCTCATACATCTGTTTCGCCATATCGGGAGTACGTTCGGCCATGAAGAGTGACTGAAGCTTTTCGTAGTCGGGATCTTTCTCGTCTTTGAGCTTCTTCATGCCGTCGGCCCACTTCTGCGAGATGAATCCGCAATAGAAATTCGCCTGCGCTACGCCGCCATTCCGGGCGAGCGCGACCAGCATGTCGTCGGTCATGTTGCGCGGAACGTTGGTGATTGCGCGCGACGACGAGTGCGATGCGATGACCGGTGCGCGACTGGACACAAGCGCCTGGTAAAACGTGCGATCGGCGACGTGCGAGATGTCAACCATCATGCCCATGCGGTTCATTTCGCGCACGACCTGGCGCCCAAACGGCGTGATGCCCTTGTAGTGCTGAATGTCTGTCTTGTCGAGATCGCCGCTGGAATCGCCGAGCTCGTTGGTGTTCGACCAGGTCAGCGTCATGTAGCGCACGCCGAGACGGTAGTAGTCGCGCAGCACGCGGATGTCGCCTTGAATGGCGTGGCCTCCCTCGACGCCCATCAGCGCGGCCAACTTGTGCTGGCGATGCGCGGCGAGGATGTCCTGGGTGCTGTAGGCCATCATCATCTTGTCGGGATGGAGACGGGCCTGCTCATGTACCGAGTCGATCATGTCGAGCGCGCGCTTAATTTCCTTGCCCTTGAATTCCGTTGGACTGACCCAGATGGAGAAGAATTCGGCGCCAAGGTTGCCCGCCTTGATCTTGTTGAAGTCCATGTGGCCGTGGCCGGCGTCCTGCGCGAGATCGAAGTTTTCGTCCACAAATCGTCCGGGGGTGTCAGCGTGTGTGTCGATGACCAACGCAGAGTTGTGGATGGCCTGCCAGCCGGTGGCGACACCTTGCGGGCCGACCGTGATGCCATGTGCCTTAGGGGCAGCCGGCGCGGCGGTTTGGGAGATAGCGACCGCAGAAAGCGTTAAGACAGAGAGAAGTGCAGGGATACGACGCATGAGGATGGCGTGCTCCGATGAGAAGAGTCCGGGTCGATTGTAAATGATCAGAGTGTCTGGGACCCATTATCGGGCCTAGACATCGCCGGGCGAGTGAGCCTACGCCTTAGTAGTAAGCCTAGGCTGGTCTACATCGATTTGACGTCTCTTCGACAGCACGTCTGTGACTTCTTTCGGAAGCCCCTATGGGCGCGAACTTAGGGTTAGCACTATTCGCTGTCGGAATCGAGGCAATTAGCACCGCCTCTATTACGTCTCGGTCTCCTTCAGTAACGATCTCGAATGCCGAAAAGTGATTCCAAAAATTGTAGAGCTTATCGGTAGACTTCGTGTGGTCATGGATTCGGCCCCCCAGTGACCCACCGGTCTTTCCGATGTAGTGCGGCTCCTCATCCTTGTAAAGGACGTAAACACCAGGTTTCTCGAGTTCAGCTTTGACCTTCTCTAGGAAGTCGCCGTTCCTACGAATGTCAAAGACCTCTCTTGGCCCCATCCGCGCATACCGCGTCACAATTCTTTTTGCTTTCGGCATATAGCGTCACCCACTATGTGCGGAACAAGTCCTTCACCGCCTGCCACATTACCTGGCCGCCGACATCGGCGATGGACTTGGTCAGGGGAATGTCTTTGGGACACACCTCGACGCAATTCTGCGCGTATCCGCACTCCTGGATGCCGCCGTCGCCCATCAGCGCCTTCAGGCGTTCCACCTTGAGAGCCGAGCCAATAGGGTGATTGTTGAACAGGCGCACCTGCGAAATTGTGGCTGCACCGACGAACCCCGTCTTGTCGTTGAATTGCGGACAGGCTTCCATGCAGCAGCAACACGAAATACACCGCGACAGCGGGTAGTTCATTTCCTGCTGCTCGGCCGACTGACGAGGGCCGGCGCCGAGATCATAGGTGCCGTCGGTTGGTACCCATGCTTTCACTTTCTTGAGGTTCTCGAACAGCACGCTGCGATCGACTGAGAGGTCGCGCACCACCGGGAACTTGGAGAACGGTTCCAGCTTGACCGGCTGCTCCAGCTTGTCGATCAGCGCCGAACACGCCATGCGAGCCTTCCCATTGATGAGCATGGCGCACGAGCCGCAGATCTCCTCCAGGCAGTTGGAGTCATAGGTGATCGGCGTGGTCTTCTTGCCGTCTTTGGTCACCGGGTTGGCGGCGATGTCCATCAGCGACGAGGTGACGTTCATGCCGGGGCGGTGGGGAAGCTCAAACTCCTCCCAGTAGGGCTTGGAGTTCGGGTCGTCCTGGCGCTTGATCTTGATGAGTACGGTTTTAGAATTCGCCATATACGCTGTTCGCTTTATTGCTCTTCGCTAACGCAAGCCGTCAGCCATTGGCTTTCAGCTCCTCAGTTAAATTAAATCTCTTTCAAAACTTGCCACTGATCACTAGCTACTGTCTATGTCGCCGCGTCGTACCTTCTTGGACGCGGCGGAATCAATGACGTGTCCACCGGTTCAAACTCGAAACGGGGTTCGTCGGCATCGGCCGCGAAGTATGCCTTCGTCGTTTTCAAGAAGTTGGCATCGTCGCGTTCGGGGAAATCGGGCTTATAGTGCGCGCCGCGCGATTCGTTACGCCATGCCGCGCCCTGTGCAATCACTCGCGCCAGTTGCAGCATGTTGTAAAGCTGGCGCGCAAACACAAACGAAGTGTTGGCCCACTGGGTGCGATCGCTCAGGTTGACGTGGCGATAGCGCTCCAGTAACTCCACCAACTTGGCATCGCACTCTTGTAGGTTTTTGTTGTAGCGGATGACCGTGCAGTCTTTGGTCATAACATCGCCCAACTCGCGCCATAGCAGGAATGGATTCTCGGTGCCATCGTTGTTCATGATGCGATGGTTGATCTCTTCCTGCCGTTTCTTTTCCGACTCGTAAACGTGGTGTCCGGGAACGTGGCCGCTCTTATGGACGCCGCGCGCGTAATTCATCGCGTTGGGACCGGCCTGGAACCCGCCGGTGATGCACGACATCAGCGAGTTTGCGCCTAGCCGGTTCGCGCCGTGAATGGAGTAATCGGATTCGCCGCAGGCGTAGAGCCCTGGGATGTTGGTCTTCTGCTCTGCGTCAACCCACAGTCCGCCCATGGTGTAATGCATGCCGGGGAATATCTTCATCGGCACATCGCGCGGATCGTCACCCACGAACTTCTCGTAGATCTCGAGAATGCCTTCGAGTTTGCGGTCGAGGGTCGCGCGATCGATGTGCGTCAGGTCGAGGTAAACCATCGGCGAGCCGTCAATGCCGAGTTTGTGTTCGTAAACGACTTTGTGAATAGCGCGGGTAGCGATATCACGTGGCACCAGGTTGCCGTACTTGGGATACCACTCTTCCAGGAAGTACCAGCGGTCGCTCTCGGGAATGCTCTTGAAATCGCGCTTATCGCCCAACTGCCTTGGCACCCAAACGCGGCCGCCTTCGCCGCGCGCTGATTCCGACATCAGGCGAAGCTTGTCTTCGCCCGGAATGCAAGTCGGGTGGACCTGGATGAACTCGCCGTTCGCGTAATACGCTCCCTGTTGGTAAAGAGCCGACTGCGCCGATCCCGTGCAGACCACCGAGTTGGTGGACTTTCCAAAGATCGCGCCGATACCACCGGTCGCGATGATGACCGCCTCGGCAGGGAAGGTGACAACTTCCATGCCGCGCAGGTCCATGGCGCAGATACCGCGGCAAACACGGTTCTCGTCCATAACGCCAGAAAGAAACTCCCAGCCTTCGTACTTCGTGACCTTGCCTTCCGACTCATAACGGCGCACCTGCTCATCGAGCGCGTACAGAAGCTGCTGCCCGGTGGTCGCGCCGGCGAAGGCGGTTCGGTTGTAAAGCGTTCCGCCGAAGCGGCGAAAGTCGAGCACGCCTTCTGGAGTGCGATTGAAAGGCACTCCCATGCGGTCGAGCAGGTCGATAATGCCCGGCGCCATGTCGCACATGACCTTGACCGCCGGCTGGTTGGCGAGGAAGTCGCCGCCGTACACCGTGTCGTCAAAGTGCTGCCAGGTGGAGTCGCCCTCGCCCTTCAGGTTCTTGGCGGCATTGATGCCACCCTGGGCGCAGACCGAGTGAGACCGCTTGACCGGGACGATGGAGAAGAGGTCAACGTGACCTCCCATCTCGGCAATCTTAATGGTGGCCGCCAGACCCGCCAGCCCGCCACCCACGACAATAATCTTAGGATGCGCCATAAAAATGTTGATTTCTACGTAACACAAATAATGCGACCGAAGCCGCCGAACTATCGCAACTGGGTAGTTTCGGTTTGAATAACACTTGGAGCCGGCTCCATCGGAGCGGTGATAAAGGCCCGAATCGTCACCAGCCCGATTGCCACCAGGGCAACTGCCAAGCCGAGACAGATATAGCCGAGACGCTTGCGCGCCTGCTCGCCGACGGTGATGCCCCATTTCGCACAGAACAGCCACACGCCATAGGAAAAGTGCCATGAGGCTGCCGTGATGCCGATAACATACGCAGCCACCGCCCACGGATTCTGGAACTCATGCTGCACCTTCCAGAAGGCCGCGTTGTATCCACCGCCCATCAGGTGAACACCGCTGAAGCGCATGTAATACAGGTGATAGCAGATGTAGAAGAAGGCAATCATCCCGGTCCAGCGCTGCGACGTATATAGCCAATTGCCGGTCCAGGGGTATTCGCCCACGTTCGAATCGCCGCGATACCAGATGTAGAAGCCATAGAGCGCGTGATAGAGCAGGGGCAGAAAGATAAATCCCCACTCCAGGACTGCAACGAACGGCAGGCCTGTCAGGAACTTGACCTGTTCGTTATAGGCAACCGCGCCTTTCATCGCCTCAGAGTTGGAGATGAAATGTTCCAGCAGGAATGCGCCGATGGGAATAATGCCGCTCAGCGAATGCAGGCGGCGGAGCAGGAACGAGTTGCCCTCTCCGGCGCGCAGCGACTGAACACCGCCGGGGATTGGGACGGTACCTTTTTCGATAGGACTGGCGGATGATGCCACGACGCCGACTCCTTTATGACTCGCGGGTATGAATATGCGAACCTTGCATTATCAATTTCACAAACTATACAAGTCAAGAAATGCTGCAACCAGTTTGATTCGTGCGAAACTACCACAATTTGCCCTGCGCCGTTGTGAAACATCGCGGGTGTTGTGGCCCAGGGGTTTCGACCGCTCGTTGAGAATAGCGGAAAGGGTTGCCCCCCAGCTGGTGACGGACGTCACTGAGCCTAGTGAGGATGCAAGTCACCCAGATGGTCGGCCCACTCCAGGAACTGCCGGAAGGCCGCGCCCCGATGGCTGTAACGCGCCTTCTCTTCCGCCGTAAGTTCGGCAAACGTCTTTTCGATCTGCGGAAAAAAGAACAGCGGATCGTAGCCAAAGCCTCCCGAACCGCGCCTCGCGTGCAGAATGATGCCTTCTGCCTTGCCGTGAAATGTTGCTAGCGTGTGTCCGTTGCGGGCGACAGCGATAACGCAGACAAATCGTCCCGTGCGGTACTCGTCCGGAACGTCGTGCAACTCGCGCAGCAGTCGATTGTTGTTGGCTTCGTCGTCGGAATTGCCCGACTCTTCATCGGGGCTGTGTTCGTCTGCGGCGTAACGGGCTGAGCGAACTCCCGGCGCGCCCTGCAAGGCGTCAACTTCCAGACCAGAGTCGTCGGCAATCACCAGATCGCCGTCGCTGTACTGGCTGTAGTACCCGGCCTTCTTGCTGGCATTGGCCTCAAACGTCAGGCCGTCCTCCACCACTGACGGCAGGGCAGAAAAGTTCGCAAGCGTGGCGATTTCAATACCGTGTGCGGCGGCTGCGCCGACGAGATCCCGGATTTTGCCTCGGTTCGAGGTGGAGACCAGCACTCGTTTCATGCGGCTTCCATTATGCGTGATTCCGGATTGGTTCCTCATGTTCGAGCTGATTGAGTTCCTTGAGTGATCGATAAATCTTCCACACGGTCAGCAGCAGAGCCGCGGAAATCAGGAAGATGCCGACATTGATCAGCCCCGCGGCGAAATCAAAGGACACGCGGGACCGCCCGACGCCAAGGAGCCCGCACAATCCGGCGGCAATAAAGACTCCGCCGGTGATCCGGCGCAAATCAGAGGTGCGACGGTTCAATGCGCCAGCCAGACCCAGTAGGAGAGCGGCGAGAAAGAAGAACAGCCACTTCACTTGCGAATATTCGGAAATGTCCACCGCTACCGCGTCGGTAAATGTCTTGACGTGCATTGCTACCAGGATGGAGTGATTCTCCAGCAAGTCAGCCAGAGCGGCAAAACTGATGCAGACAGCCGAGCACACCGCCAGCAACCGCTGGCCCAGGATTCCCGCAAGGTAAGAGAGGCTGACAAATGTCAGCCAGTACAACAGTATGAACACAAGGTCCATGTACGTATTGCGAATCACCATCTGAATGTTGTGGGCAATTCCTTCTCGGTCGCCCTTCCCGCCGGCGGCTTGGACCGCCTCGTTGAGCGATGTGGCATCAGCGCCAAGTTCCACCAGCAGAATTCGGTTGGAGTGTGGCCCCTGAAAGTTGGTCGCTACCATCATCAGGATGGCCCAGAATGAAAAAGCGATTACAAAGATTGCGACAATTTTTTCAGTCGTTCGCATAACTATGGCTCCGACGGTACGCAGATCTGACTAAGACTACCGCTGATGGGACGCAATCGCTAAGACGGAACGGCGAAGATCGTTGCACCAGAGCATGGTAAGTTAGCACGGCCAGTATAGGATACGACCCAAGTCTCACGAGGGCAGCGCCATAGTGACTACATTCGGTTTTACACGCGTACAGATGGACTCGCAACCCATAGGGCACGTCACTACTGTGGCACTCCCGTCCAGGTCCAGCGCCGAATGACCCCTTCACCGTTTCCCGACCATGAAAGCGCCATGGCACGCGAGCAGGGCCTCGCGCGTCAGCTTTCGCAGCGCCAAATCGGAATGATCGCCGTCGGCGGCGCGATTGGCACAGGACTATTCTTGGGCAGTGCCATTGCGGTTCGCACCGCTGGACCCGGCGTCATCCTGACCTATATCTTCGCCGCCATTATTACGCTCCTGCTCATGGCGTGCCTGGCGGAAATGGCTGTCGCACATCCCACCGCTGGGTCTT
>Ga0302322_100005264_pt1 | contig 11341 bp, 12 predicted proteins | sample Fen_T0_2_FD_203757 | JGI IMG/M metagenome (GOLD analysis project Ga0302322, IMG submission 203757) | Peat permafrost microbial communities from Stordalen Mire near Abisko, Sweden - Fen_T0_2 | ecosystem: Environmental > Terrestrial > Soil > Wetlands > Permafrost | place: Sweden: Abisko... | reverse complement strand
CGGACTGCCGAGCCGGTCTACATGATCGAGGTACAGTCCGGCGATTACCTTGGTGAAGACGACATCGTGCGCTTCGACGATATCTACAAGCGGGACTAAATACCGTGAGCGAGCTCTCTCCGCAACTGCGCCAGCTGCGCGACTTCTACTACAAGACCGCTCTCAAGCTGCCGCCGGAAGAGTATTTCGTGCGCGCCCAGGGGCTGATCGACCGCCCGGCATTCTTCACCGTCGAGCATCTGAAGGGCCACCTGAACAATCCGATGCTGATGCCGGGCTACTTGGCGCTGATGTGGCAGGGCAAGCGCATCGACCTGACCCCGGCGGTCGGCCACAAGGTGATCCAAGCCGCTGAGGTGCCCTTTCTCAACAAGGGGATCCTGGAAGAATACCTGTCGCACGGCGCCTCGCTGGTGCTCGAGGGCGTCGATATCCTGCAGCCCGACATCAATGCAATGTGCGCGGCGATCGACGCGCCGCACGAGTGCGTGGTGTCGAACGCGGTGGCGTTTTTCTCGCAGCGGGGCAACGAGGCCTACAAGGGCCACCTGGACCTGGACGACGTGCTGGTGGTGCACCTGGGCGGCGTCAAGCATTGGCGCATCTACGAGCGCCAGAACCCGCGCCGCGCCGACATGTTCGACCTGCCGCCAGAAAAAATGGGCAAGCTGGTGGCCGAGTTCGACATGCACCCCGGCGATGCCATGTACATGCGCAGCAAAACGCCGCACTTGGTGCAAACCACCGGCGACTATTCGCTGCACATGTCCTTCGACGTCTGCGACCGCAGCGTCAGCCCGGAAACCGCGCTGCACCTGCTGCTCGAAGAGTACGACCGCGATTCCAGCCCTTCCTACACGCCCACGCTGGGGGTGATGGACAAACTGATGGCCCATGCCGGCACGCCGGCCTACCAGCACAAGATCACCGAGCTGCAGGCCAAACAGAAGGAAAACTACCAGCGCGCCCGCGCCATGATGGGCAGCAACCGGGTCAGCTACCTCGATCGTCTGATCCTGCAGGAAGCGCGCGGCAAGAAGTAGCGGGTTGGTGGCAGGTCGCGACGCCGGGGCAGGGCGCAGTGCGCCGGTTTGAGCAGCGCTCGCGTCGGACCCCTGTGCACCCGCCATCCATGGGCGCCCGCCTGGGCGTGTTCCAGGCGGATCTTAGTCTTCGACGATCTCGAAATCGTGGGTGATGGTCGCGGTCGACTGCAGCATCGCGGTGGCCGAGCAGTACTTGTCGTGGCTGCGCTTGATCGCGTGCTCGACCAGGTTGGCGCGCAGGCCCTTGCCGCGCACGATGAAATGCAAATGGATCTTGGTAAATACCTTGGGGTCCTTCTCGGCGCGTTCCGATTCCAGGCGCACCTCGCAGCCGGTGATCGCCTGGCCGCTGTTTTTCAGGATCAGCACCACGTCATAGGCGGTGCAGCCGCCGGTGCCCAGCAACACCATTTCCATCGGCCGCGGGCCCAAGTTGCGGCCGCCGCCTTCCGGGGCGCCATCCATGACAACCGCATGCCCGCTGCCGGTTTCGGCCATGAAAGCCATCCCTTCCGGGCCTACCCATTTGACGACGCTACGCATAAAAACCTCATTCTTGACGAGTTGGTCATTTTACCGCGATGCCGCGAAGGCGTTGTTTTTCCCTTAAATTCAGGGGCTTGCGAAAACCCACTTGTCATAATTTTGACCATGTTGCAGTGCGGCAACTTACCCTGTGCGGAAGTAAACACGTACTTAATATGATTTAATGACCGTTGGTCAACTAAAAAACAACAATCATTAACCCATTGTTTATTTGTGATTTATTTCACATATTTGAGGTATGAACAAAAATAGAGTCGGGACTCTGGAAATTATTCGATCAAGGTCTTGCAACGCACAATGAAGGCTGATAATATTGGTTCCGTAGTGAGCGTGTTCAGTCTTAAGTGAGTTGCAGCAGCCAGTCCGGTATGTGGGTTCTAAGGGCGCGGCGCGCAGCGGTGATTGAATGCGGTTCACGCCAAGTTTGTCTCCTCCACCCTCCTCCTTTGGTGGATTAAGCCCAAGCCTAGTGCTTGGGCTTTTTTTTGGCTGATCACGGGCGCCGCGGCCGGTCCGGACAACGCCCGATACAGCAAGGCATTGACTGATCAGCACTTATCGCGTTAGAATGTTGGGCTTCGCGTCAAAAAGCTTTTGGTGTAGCCGGGATTCCGGTGGCAGCAACTGCGGCGGGCGCAGGCCTCCTTGGTATTGTGGTTGCCTGGGTCGGTTGCCTGGATTGCGCCAGGCAACGCGCCGGATCACCTGGCAGTCGCTATACAAGAGCAGTACGAGAAGTGTGGGAGCGCGCCGGGTTTGTGCATGCCGCATCGCCCGCCACTTTGACGCTGTAATTAAACCGAACAAGCAACGTATTCAACTGTAGAGGTTGCAATGAAGACCTTTTCCGCCAAGCCGGCTGAAGTCAAGCACGACTGGTTCGTGATCGATGCCAAGGACCAGGTCCTTGGCCGCGTCGCCGTCGAAATCGCCCACCGCCTGCGCGGCAAGCACAAGCCCGAGTTCACCCCGCACGTGGACACCGGCGACTTCATCGTCGTGGTCAATGCCGCCGACCTGCGCGTGACCGGCAACAAGGGCACCGACAAGAAGTATTACCGTCACAGCGGCTACCCCGGCGGCATCTACGAAACCAACTTCACCAAGATGCAGGCCCGTGCTCCCGGCCGCGCCCTGGAAAAGGCAGTCAAGGGCATGTTGCCCAAGGGCCCGCTCGGTTACGCGATGATCAAAAAGCTCAAGGTCTACGCCGAAGCCACCCATCCGCACACTGCCCAGCAGCCCAAAACCCTGGCGCTCAAGCAAGCGCACTGAATTTAAGTCGAGGTCATCAACATGGTTGACAACAAGAACTACGGCACCGGCCGCCGCAAGACCGCGGTAGCCCGGGTGTTCATGAAGGCCGGCAAGGGCGCAATCGTCGTCAATGGCAAGCCGGTGGACGAGTTTTTTGCTCGCGAGACCGGCCGCATGGTCGTGCGCCAGCCGCTGGAACTGACCAAGCACCTCGAGACCTTCGACATCCAGGTCAACGTGAACGGCGGCGGCGAGTCCGGCCAGGCCGGCGCGGTGCGCCACGGCATCACCCGCGCGCTGATCGACTATGACGCGACCCTCAAGCCGGTGCTGTCGAAAGCCGGCCTGGTGACCCGCGATGCCCGTGAAGTCGAGCGTAAGAAAGTCGGCTTCCACAAGGCACGCCGCAGGAAACAGTTCTCCAAGCGCTAATCGCGGCTTTGCGATACGTGGAAAAGGCTGCCGGTTACGGCGGCCTTTTTTGCATTGTGGAGGCCGTGGGCGCAAGTCACCTGTGTCCGGGTTCGATGCGGGGGCGCTTGGCCCATTCAGGCCCGCCGAAATCGGCGGCCTGGGATGCAAATCCGTGGAACGGCGGGGCAAGTGTCGCAGCCCAGTCTTGGGCCAGGCGTGGCGGCCTGTTAGGATGTGGTTTCTGGACAATCAGGGTTCAACAGCGGGGCTATCATGGTCAAGATCGGAATTGTCGGCGGTACGGGATATACCGGGGTGGAACTGCTGCGTCTGCTGGCGCGCCATCCGCAGGCGCAATTGACCGCGATCACTTCCCGCAAGGAATCGGGCATGGCGGTGGCCGATATGTTTCCCAGCCTGCGCCGCGTCATCGACCTGAAGTTCTCCACCCCGGACGAGGCGCCGCTGTCTACCTGTGACGTGGTGTTCTTCGCCACCCCGCACGGCGTGGCGATGGACATGGCGCCCGCCCTGGTGCGGGCCGGCGTCAAGGTGATCGACCTGGCAGCCGATTTCCGCCTCAAGGACCCGGCGACCTTCGAGAAGTGGTACAAGATGCCGCACCGCGCCCTCGATCTGCTCGCCGAAGCAGTCTATGGCCTGCCCGAGATCAACCGCGAGGCGATGAAAACGGCGCGGGTGATCGGCATGCCGGGCTGCTATCCGACCACCATCCAGCTCGGCCTCAAGCCGCTGCTCGAAGCCGGCCTGATCGATCCCGCCCACATCATTTCCGACAGCAAGTCCGGGGTCTCGGGCGCCGGCCGCAAGGAAGAACTGGGCATCATCTATTCGGAAGCGGCGGACAATTTCCACTGTTACGGCCTGGGTGGCCATCGCCATCACCCGGAAGTTGTCCAGGAATTGACGAAAATGACGAAAGGCCAACAGGTCGGGCTCATTTTCACCCCGCATTTGACGCCGATGATCCGCGGCATGCAGTCGACCATCTACGCACGCATCACCAAAGAGGCCGATTTCCAGAAGCTTTACGAAACCGACTACGCGGGCGAGCCCTTTGTCGACGTGATGCCCCCCGGGTCGGTGCCCGACACCCGCTCGGTGCGCGGGGCCAACACCTGCCGCCTGGCGATCTATCGCCCGCACGGTGGGGATACGCTGATGATCCTGTCGGTCATCGACAATCTGACCAAGGGCGCCGCCGGGCAGGCGGTGCAGGCGATGAACCTTGTCTGCGGCCTGCCCGAGACTACCGGCCTGGAGGGCATAGGACTGGTACCCTAGCAGGCTGCTGAACTCGCGCAAAGCGGCGATGCACGCTCAGTTGATGCACCGCAAGCCCGTGGCAATTGCCTCTGATTTAGGGGGCTCTGAATGGGGGTGGGGCGCTTTTCCCTGCGGTCCCCCGGGCTGGTGGCTGCCTGACGGGTCACTGAAGTTTCCCCGAAACCGGCCATCGATGCGATGATGCGCGGCCAGTTCACGGCGCCGCGGCCAAGCGCCGGGATTCCAATGGGGGCAAGCCCCCGTGTCCATTTGCCTATCAGGGAAACCTAGCGCGGTTGCGCGTTGTCCACATAACATGGCCTGGAATTTCCGCTCTTTGCGCTTCTTACGTCGGCGCATGACCATTGCCGCGCCGAAAATGTCGGTACGCACCCACGTTCCCTGGTATTTGCGTGCGCTGTTCTGGATCGTCGTCCTGTCGATTTCGACCGCCGGCGCGGCCTGGGTCTACGACGCCGGCCGCAAGTTCGCCGGCTTCGACAGCAACGAAGTGCAGCAGGAACTCTCCGACCTGCGCTCCCGCAGCGCCAAACTGGCAGAGGAAAACGGCCGCCTGAAGGCGATCCAGAACTCGGCCGACAGCAAGCTGGCCATCGAGCAGACGGCGCAGAAACGCATGGCGGGCGAGCTGCAGGCCATGGCGGTGGAGAACGCCCGCCTCAAGGAGGACCTTGCCCTCTTCGAAGGCATGGAGTCGGCCGACCGCAAGGAAGGCAGTTTTGCGATCAACGGCTTCAGGGTGCAGGTAGATGGGGGCATGCTCAAGTACCGGATGCTCCTTACCCGCGGCGCCCACACCGGCAGCATCATGGGTGGGGCGCAGGAACCGGAGTTCGCGGGCCGCCTGGTCTTCGAGGTGACACCCGTGGATGGAGCTGGCATGAACGGTGCTATGATTCATTTGCCTGTCGCCAATGATCCGGCGGCTGATGCGACGAAGGTCAAGTTCCGTTATTTCCAGCGCGCCGCGGGCAGCCTGATGCTGCCGCCAGGGGTGCGCCCCAAACAGGTGATGGTGCGTCTTCTGGAGGGCGACAAGCTCAAGGCCAGCGAGACCGCCACCCCTGGAGACGCAAAATCCTGAGGAGGATTCCATGTTAGGCATGAAACGCAGCAAGCCGCAAAGCACCATCGAGAGCCTGATCGGCACCACCACCATCATCGAGGGCGACGTCGTCTTTTCCGGCGGCCTGCGCATCGACGGCCAGGTCAAGGGCAACGTGATGGCCTCGACAGTCAATGCCGAATCGAACAGCACCCTGGTGGTGAGCGAATCGGCACGCATCGAAGGCGAGATCCGCGCCGCCCACGTGGTGATCAACGGCGCGGTCGATGGGCCGATTTTTGTCAGCGAATTTCTCGAACTGCAGCCGAAGGCGCGGGTCCGTGGCGACGTGCATTACAAGAACCTGGAAATCCATCTGGGCGCGACCATCGACGGCAAGCTGGAACACACCGGGGGTGTCGCCGAGGCCCAGCGCAGCAATCTCAAACTGGCCGCCAACAACGCGTAGATCCTGCCTGTGCCGCACCTGACCGGATGTGGGTACGGTCGGGACGGTGCCTCCGGCCGCCCATGTGGCCGGATCCGGGAAGCTGGCAAGCGGCTCTCCACGGCCCGGCGGTGCCGGCCCCCTGGGCGCTCAGAGCATCCGGAAAACGCCGCAAAAGGTCAGCATATGACCCGAATTTGCCGCTCCACACCTCTCTATAACCCTACCGCCCGTGGGTTTGAAGTTCCCTGCGACTGGCCCCATAATAATAGCCAGCCAGCATCCTGAAGGAAACACCATGAACGCCCCCGTCGAAATTCCCCTGCCGTTTGTATTCACCGACAGTGCCGCCAATAAAGTGGCCAGCCTGATCGAAGAGGAAGGCAATGCCGACCTCAAGCTGCGGGTGTTCGTCTCCGGCGGCGGCTGCTCGGGGTTCCAGTATGGATTCACGTTCGACGAAGCGGTCAATGACGACGACACCATGATGGAAAAGAACGGCGTCAAGCTGCTGATAGACTCGATGAGCTACCAGTACCTGGTAGGTGCCGAGATCGACTACAAGGAAGATCTGGAAGGCGCCCAGTTCGTGATCAAGAATCCGAATGCCCAGACTACCTGCGGCTGCGGTTCCTCGTTCTCGGTCTGAAGCGCGGTTGGGTTGGTGCACCAGAACTAAGGAACTAAGGCGCCCGCGGGCGCCTTTATCGTTGATTGGCCTGTATTTCCCAGCCCGATACAGCAGGGCGGAAAACCGCACCGGCGCGGCAGGCGGACCTCAGCCGGCGTGGTTCTCCAGAAAATCCCGGTATGCATCGGCCAGTCCGGTCTGCAGGGTGAAATGCGGTCGCCAGCCGGTGGCATGCAGCTTCGACACGTCAAGCAGCTTGCGCGGCGTGCCATCCGGTTTGGTGGCGTCGAACACGAACCTGCCGGTATAGCCGACGGCGGTGCCGATCAGGCCCGCCAGTTCCAGGATGGTCTGGTCGATGCCGGTGCCCACGTTGATCAGCGGTGCCACCGTCGTGGACTGGGTCAGGGCATCGAACTGCGTTGCGGGCAACTCCAGCAGGTGCACGCAGGCGTCGGCCATGTCGTCCGAATGCAGGAACTCGCGCAAGGGCTTGCCGCTGCCCCAGATCACCACTTCGCCGGCACCGGCCAGCTTGGCCTCGTGCATCTTGCGCATCAGCGCCGGCAGCACGTGGGATGTTTGCAGGTTGTAGTTGTCGCCCGGCCCGTACAGGTTGGTCGGCATCGCCGCCAGGAAGCGCGCGCCGTACTGGCGGTTGTAGCTCCAGCACATCTCCACCCCGGCGATCTTGGCCAGGGCATAGGCCCGGTTGGTGGTTTCCAGCGGCCCGGTCAGCAGGTACTCCTCGCGCATCGGCTGCGGGCAGTCGCGCGGATAGATGCACGATGAGCCCAGGAACAGAGCCCGCTTGACCCCGTGGGTCCAGGCCTCGTGAATCACGTTGGTCTGGATCGCCAGATTCTCGCGGATGAAATCGGCCGGATAGGTGTCGTTGGCCAGGATCCCGCCCACCTTGGCGGCCGCCAGCATCACGTAGTCAGGGCGCTGCTCGGCGAAAAAGGCGCGCGTGGCCGCCGCGTCGGTCAGGTCCAGCTCGGCGTGGGTGCGGGTGATCAGGTTGGTGTAGCCGCCGCGGCGCAAGCGTCGCACCAGGGCCGAACCGGCCAGGCCTCGATGCCCGGCGACGTAAATCTTCGCGTTCTTTTCCATGCCCCTATTCCCGCGGATCGATCGCCGAATAGCCGTGGTGGCGCACCAGTGCATCGCGCTCGGCCAGGATCAGGTCCTCGCGGGCCATCTCGGCGACCAACTCCTGGAACGAGATTTTTGGCTCCCAGCCAAGCACACGCTTGGCCTTGGACGGGTCGCCGAGCAGGGTTTCGACCTCGGTGGGGCGGAAGTAGTGCGGATCGACCGCCACCACCACCTTGCCGTTCGCATCGCGCGCCTTCTGCCCGGTGCCGGCGCCTTCCCAACTCAGTTTCATCTGCAGTTCGCGGGCCGCGGCATCGACGAATTCGCGCACGCTGTACTGCACCCCGGTGGCGATCACGAAGTCTTCCGGCTTGTCCTGCTGCAGCATCAGCCACTGCGCCTCGACGTAATCCTTGGCATGGCCCCAGTCGCGCTTGGCTTCCAGGTTGCCCAGGTACAGGCAGTCCTGGGCGCCGAGCTTGATGCGCGCCAGGGCGCGGGTGATCTTGCGGGTCACGAAGGTCTCGCCGCGCACCGGCGATTCGTGATTGAACAGGATGCCGTTGCAGGCGTAGATCCCGTAGGCCTCGCGGTAATTGACGGTGATCCAGTAGGAGTAGAGCTTGGCAGCGGCGTACGGGCTGCGCGGGTAGAAGGGCGTGGTTTCCTTCTGCGGCACTTCCTGCACCAGGCCGTACAGCTCGGAGGTCGAGGCCTGATAGAAGCGGGTCTTTTTTTCCAGGCCGAGGATGCGGATCGCCTCGAGCACCCGCAGGGCGCCCAGCGCGTCCGAATTGGCGGTGTATTCCGGCTCTTCGAACGAGACCGCGACGTGGCTTTGCGCGCCCAGGTTGTAGATCTCGTCGGGCTGCACCGTCTGCACCACCCGGATGATGCTCATCGAGTCGGTCAGGTCGCCGTGATGCAGCACCAGGCGCCGCCCCGATTCGTGCGGGTCCTGGTAGAGGTGGTCGATGCGTGCGGTGTTGAACAGGGAACTGCGCCGCTTGATGCCGTGCACCTCGTAGCCCTTGCCGAGCAGGAATTCGGCCAGGTAGGAACCGTCTTGCCCGGTGATGCCGGTAATCAGTGCGACCCTGGGCTTGCCGGTAGCGGCGCTGCTGGCCTGCCCAACCGGGCTGGTATTGGATGCGGATTTGGACATAATTACGAGGGGTTTTCCGGCCGGTGCCATGGATCAACCTATAATTATATGTTTTCTTTGCCACTACGCCCTCCGTGCCCCTGAAAATCTGCCAGCTCTGCGCGGTCGACTTCACCCTCAAATACCTGCTCACGCCGCTGATCGACGGCACCCGTGCGGCGGGGTGGCACACCGTGGCGGTATGCTCGGACGAAGGCCGGGTCGGCGAACTGCGCGGCCGGGGCTACGAAATCATCACCCTGAAGGTGTCACGCGGCCTCAATCCGCTGCGCCATGCGGTCTCGCTGCTGCAACTGATTGCCCTGTTCCGCCGCGAGAAATTCGACATCCTGCACGCCCACACCCCGGTGGCGGCCCTGCTCGGGCGCATCGCCGCCCGCCTGACGGGCATGCCGATGATCGTCTACACCGCGCACGGCTTCTATTTCCACGAGCAGATGCGCCCGCTGCCCAAGGCCCTGTTCACCTGGCTCGAATGGCTGGGCGGGCGCTGTACCGACCTGCTGTTCACCCAGAGCCAGGAGGATGCCCAGACCGCGGTGGCCGCCGGTTTCATGCCGCCCGACCGGGTGCTGGCGATCGGCAATGGCGTCGACATCCGGCGCTTCGATCCGCTTGCGGCGCGGCCGCGCGCCGCGCTGCGCGCCGAACTGGGCATCCCGGCGGACGCGCTGGTGATCGGGATGACCGGGCGAATGGTCGCCGAAAAGGGCTTCGGCGAGTTCTTCGCGGCCGCCGGCACGGTCGCCGGCCAAGTGCCGCAGGCGTATTTCCTGGTGGTTGGCGGATACCTCGCCAGCGAGCGCGACGCCGGCATAGGCGCGCAACTGGAGGGTGCCCGCGCGGCGCTGGGCGAGCGCCTGATCCTCGCCGGCATGCGCGACGACATGCCCGACCTGTTCAACGCCATCGACGTGTTCACCCTGCCGTCCTACCGCGAAGGCATGCCGCGCACCATCATCGAGGCCATGCACATGGCGCTGCCTGTGGTGGCCACCGACATCCGCGGCTCGCGCGAAGAGGTAGTGGCGGGCGTCACCGGCCTGCTGGTGCCGACCCGCGACGCGCCCGCCCTGGCGCAGGCATTCCTGCAACTGCTGGCCGACCCCGGTCTGCGCGCGCGCATGGGCGAGGCCGGCCGGGCCCGCGCCCTCGACCTGTACGATGAAGCCAAGGTGGTGGCCAGGCAGATCGCCGCGATCCGCGCCCACCTGCCGCCGGTCCTGCGCGCCCGGGACGCATGAGCTACGCCGCCCCCGCCGTGGCATTCGCCATCGCGCTGGCCCTGACCGCGCTGATGCTACGGGCGCGCTGGCAATGGGCTCTCGACACCCCGAACGAGCGCTCCCTGCATGACCGCCCGGTGCCGCGCACCGGCGGCCTGGCGATCATGCTCGGTGCCGGCGCTGCCTTCGCGCTGATCGCCTGGGCCGGCCACCGGGTGCCCTTGTGGGCCTGGAACATCGGCCTGCCGGCGCTGCTGCTGGTGCTGCTCTCCCTGTTCGACGACCGCCACAACCTGCCGGTGCGGGTACGCCTGCCGGTGCACCTGCTGGCGGCGCTCTGGTGCACGGTGCCGCTGGTGACCTTCGGCGGCGGGGCGCATTGGGTCTGGCTGCCGGTGCTGGCGATCGGCGTCGCCGGCTTCGCCAACCTGTACAACTTCATGGACGGCGCCAATGGCCTGGCCGGCGGCATGGGGGTGTTCGGCTTCGGCGCCTATGGCATCGCCTTGAGTGGTATGGTCGGCGGCGGCGCCGGCGACCCGGCGCAGGCGGCCTGGTGTTTCGCCCTGGCGGCAGCCTGCGCCGGGTTTCTCTGTTTCAACCTCGCCGGGCGCATTTTCATGGGCGACGCCGGGTCGGTGCCACTCGGCTTTCTGGCCGCCGCGATCGGGGTCCACGGCTGGGCGGCGGGCCACTGGCCGTGCTGGTTTCCCCTCCTGGTGTTCTCGCCCTTTGCCCTGGACGGCAGCGTCACCGTGCTCAAGCGCATGGCCCAGGGCGAGCGTTTCTGGGAGCCGCACCGCGAGCATTACTACCAGCGCCTGGTGCGCATGGGCATGAGCCACGCCCGCCTGGCTGCCTGCGCCTACGTGCTGATGGCGCTGTGCGCCGGCGCGGCGCTTTTCGCCCTGGACGCCCCGGCAGCGGGGCTGGCGCTGATTTTTGCGACAATCCCGGTCTTGTACGCTGGCACTGCCGTGGTCATCGACCGCCGCTGGCAGCATTTTGACAGGCCCTCATGACCCAGTTGCAATCTTTTTTCCGCCGCCACGCGCTGTCGTTGCTTGCCTTTGCGCATGACGTGCTCGCCGCCCTGCTGGCCTGGGGTCTGGCCTACTGGCTGCGCCTGAACCTGGAAATCCCGGAGTTCTACCTGC
>Ga0302322_100005262_pt1 | contig 11342 bp, 9 predicted proteins | sample Fen_T0_2_FD_203757 | JGI IMG/M metagenome (GOLD analysis project Ga0302322, IMG submission 203757) | Peat permafrost microbial communities from Stordalen Mire near Abisko, Sweden - Fen_T0_2 | ecosystem: Environmental > Terrestrial > Soil > Wetlands > Permafrost | place: Sweden: Abisko... | reverse complement strand
ACCTTGATGGCGACCTTGCGGCCGTGCTTCAAATCCTCGGCCAGGTAGACGGTGGCCATGCCGCCCTGGCCCAGCTCGCGCTCGAGGCGATAGCGATCGGAGAGGGCACTGGTGAGGCGGTCGAGGCTGTTCATGGCTTGAGCACGGTCCATTCGACCAGGTTCAGGAGGTTGCCCACCGCCTCGGCGGACTCCGTGGTGTAGGCAAAGCAGCCCACGCCGCCATCGGCACGCACGCCATCGAAGCGGCCGATCGTCTCACGCACCCACTCATCCTCGGCGTAGTTGCGGCGGAGGCAGAAGCGCACGTTGTACGGCTTGTCCATCACCAGCGGCTTGTACTGTCCCGCCTTCGCCTTGCGCACGGCGCTGGCTGAGCCCGCCTTCAGTTCGCGGTGCACCTCGGGGAAGGACTTGCCGGCGGCCGCGGAGCGGGAGAAGGCGGTCTTGGTAGTGACGGTCTCGATGGGGCCGAGCATGGTGACGGTCTCGGCGGTGAGGACGTCGTCGCCACTGGCCAGGATCATCGGCACGCCCATCTCGCCGCCGATGAAGGCAACGATGCCTGCCTCATTCAGCATCCTGCCGTTCACCGTGAACGAATCGAAGGCGAAGCTGTGGGAGATGACGCCGGGCGAGCCGGCGTTGGCGTGGGCCCCGACGATCATCATCGCGTCCACCATGGGATTGAGCCCGGTGGACATGACGATCGGCTTGGGGTAGCCGCGAATCAGGATGGCGTCGGGGTCCAGATCTTCCACGACCACGTTGCGGAAGAGCGTCCCGCCATGGCCCTCGTTCACGATGAACTGCGTGGCGCCCGCGGCGCGCGCGCCGGCGATGACGGCGTTGACCTCCGCGGTCAACTCCTCGCGGAAGTGCTGGTGCTCCTCCTCGTCGCCGCCGCGGTATCCAGGCCGCATCTCGGTGGCGTTCCGGACGACCCCCGCGAGTCCTTCCATGTCGGCAATGATGTAGACGCTGAAGCCGTCCTTCTGCATGACCTGCTCGAGCTTCTCGCGGGCGAGCTGGTATTCGGTGACGCCGAAGACGGCGCCGGGAGGCGTGGTATCGCGCGGCGGGGGAACGGTCCCGGGCGTTGCGGGGGCTTGAGCCGCGAGGGTTCCGGGCAGGGCAATGAGACAGGCGAGGAGAAGTCGCCTCATCGGATCACCGTCTCCTCGATCGCGTCGAGCAGCCAGCCCATTTCCCGGGCGCTATTGGTGGTGAGCGTGAAGGTCCGCTCATCGATCTTCTCGAGCTTGAACTCGGAGAGACCGGCGACCTGGGTCACGATGCTGTCGGCGTAGCTGCGCCTGAGCTTGAACTGCACGTGGTACGGCTTGTCGAGGACGAGGGGCTTGAACTCGCTTTTCTTCGCGCGGCGCACCGCCTCGGTGGCGCCGGCCTGCAGCATGGCGCGCACCTTGGCCGGGCTGTAGGTAATCGCCGCACTCTGCCCTACGGCGTACTTGGTGACGATGGCGACGAATCCGTTGTTCAGCATCGGCTTCGTCTCGGCGATGAGGACGTCATCGCCGCTCACGAGGGAGACGGCGACACCCATCTCACCGGCAATCAGGGCATTGATACCGACCTCGTTGAGGACCTTGCCATTCACCGTGAAGGAGTCGAAGGCGAAGTTGTGCGCCATGACGCCCTTGCTCCCGGCATTGGCGTGCGCACCGATGAACATCAGGGTGCCAAAGCTGCTGTCGATGCCGGTGACCATGACGAGCGGCTTGGGGAAGCCGCGGACCAGGATGGCGCTGCTGTCGAGGTCCCATGGCAGCACGTTGGCGAAGAGGTTGCCTCCATGGCCCTCATTCACCACGAAACTCGCGGCCCCGCCGGCACGCGCGCCCTTGATGGTGGCGTTCACTTCCTGCGTGAGCAGCGAACGGAAGTGATTCCAGTAGTCGGGTGACGACCGGTCCTTGTAGGCGGCTCCCTCGTTGCCGGCGAGGATCTCGCGGCTGCTGACGGCGCTTCCCATCCCTTCCATGTCGGGCACGATGAAGACCCGGAACCCGGCCTCGTGGGGGATCTGCTTGTCGCGGTATGGCGCCGAGCCGGTCCGCTGTCCATGGAGCGGCAGGACCGCGGCCGCGCAGAGGGCCACAGTCACAACGAGTGAGCGCATTGCAACTCCGTTGGGCGTGAGGGTCAGGTATCGCCGAGCACGAGCAGCCGCAGGTCCGTCATCTCTTCAATGGCGTAGCGCACCCCTTCGCGGCCGAGTCCGGATTGCTTCACCCCGCCGTAGGGGAGGTGATCCACCCGGTAGCCGGGGATGTCATTGATGACCAGGCCGCCGATCTCGAGCCGGGAGAATGCGCGCAGGATGCGCCGCATGTCGTTGGTGAAGAGGCCGGCCTGGATGCCATAGGGTGAATCGTTCACCGTATCGAGGGCCTGGTCGAAGTCGGCGTAGGGACGGATGGTGGTGACCGGCCCGAAGATCTCCTCACAGTTTACGCGCATGTCGCTCGCCGTGTCGAGCAGCACTGCCGGCTGGAGGATGGCGCCGGTGCGGGCGCCGCCCACGGCGAGCCGGGCGCCCCCGGCCACTGCCTCCGCAATCCATCCGGCAGCGCGAATGGCATTGGCTTCGTCGATCATCGGGCCGACGTCGGTGGTGTCCAGGAAGGGATCGCCGGTGCGGAGCGCGCCGACTGCGCTCACGAACCGGTCGGTGAACTCCTCGAAGCGCGATGCATGGACCAGGATCCGCTGGGTGGAGATGCAGGATTGCCCGGCGTACAGGTAGCCACCGGTGACGCATCGCTGCACGGCGCGGTCGAGGTCGGCGTCGGGCTCGATGATGACCGCCGCGTTCCCGCCCAGCTCGAGGGTCACCCGCTTGGTGAAGGCGCGCTGGCGGATCGCCCATCCGGCGCGTGCCGATCCGGTGAAGGTAACCATGCGCACCCGCGGGTCGTCGAGCAGCGGCGAGGCGTCCTCGTTCGAGCAGAGCAGGATCGAGAGGGCTCCGGCGGGATAGCCGGCATCGCGCACGATTTCCGCCAGGCGGTAAGTGGCCAGCGGATCCTGGGGCGGCACCTTGAGGACCATGGTAGCGCCGCAGGCGATCGCGGGCGCGAGCTTGTGAGCGGCGAGCAGGACCGGAAAGTTGAACGGGACGATGGCGGAGATCGGTGCGACAGGGAAGCGGCGGGTGATGGCCACGTGGTGCTCGCCATGCGGTGCGAGGTCCATCGGGATCACCTCGCCACCGATCCGCGTGGCCTCCTCGGCGCCCTGGCGAAAGACGAAGGCGGCACGCTCGATCTCGACGCGGGCGAGGGCCACCGGCTTTCCGGCCTCGGCGGCGAGGAGCCGCGTCATCTCCTCGTTCCGCGCGTCCAGTCCGTCGGCAATCCGCACCAGGACGGCCGCGCGCGCGTGCGACGGCATTTCGGCGGCGGCGCGCGCCGAGGAGACGGCGGCGTCGATGGCGACTTCGACGTCGGAGCGGGAAGCGAGCGCGGCGTGGCCGACGAGCGCGCCGTTGTACGGGGAGCGGATCTCGGCGCTGGCGGTGCCGGCGCGCAAGGTACCTGCGAGCAAGAACGGTGTAGGGGTGGTCATTGGTAGCTCAAGATACGCTAGCGCGTCTTCGGGGTGGCTCCGCGGCACACGTGCCGGCGCGACCGAGTCGAGATTGCGTCAGCTCAACTATCGGGGATGAGCGCTGGGAGAGTTCGATTGCGCCGCCGCCGAGCAACGGTGCCTTCGGAGCCATCCCCGTTCGACGCGCCAGCCGTAGCCTCGCCTTACCCGCCTTACCCGCCTTACCCGCCTTACCCGCCTTACCCGCCTCACCCGCCCTATTATCTTTGCCCCATGTCCAACATCACCATCGAAAAGAAGTCCGAGGACGCCGCTTCCCGGTCCCTCCAGGTCACTGTGGCCGTGGAACGGGTCAAGCAGGCCGAAGACAAGGCCGTGGCCATGTACGCCAGCCGCGCCCGCCTCCCGGGGTTCCGCCCCGGCAAGGCCCCCGTCGCCATCGTCCGGAAGAAGTTCGACCAGGCCATCAAGCAGGCCGTCCTGGAAGACGTCATCCGCGAGAGCTGGGAAACCGCGCAGTCGGAACAGAACCTGAAGCCCATCTCCGACCCCTCGGTCCGGAACCTCAAGTTCGAGCAGGGTGGGCCGGTCGAGTTCGAGCTCGTGGTCGAGGTCCGTCCCGAAATCACCCTGGCACGCACCGGCGGCTTCACCTTCACCCGCACCGTGGTGCCGGTGGATGAGGCGGCGATTACCAAGCAGTTGGACCAGATGCGCGACCGGAAGGCCAACTGGCTGCCGGTAGAGGGTGGGAAGCCGTCGCCGGGCCAGATGGTGCGCGTCGAGGTGGCCCCGATCGATGACGGCAAGGCGGGCGAGTCGGCCCCGCACAACATCGTGCTGGGACAGAACCAGGCGGTCCCCGATCTCGAGGAAAAGGTGATGACCCTCGAGGCCGGCCAGACGGTGGATGCCGACATCCGGTTCCCCGAAGATCATCCTGATGAGGCGCGTCGCGGACAGACCCGGCGCGTCCGTCTCACGCTGCACGAGATCAAGCGCCAGGAACTGCCGCCGCTCGACGACGCGTTCGCGAACGAAGTGGGCGACTTCGAGACGCTGGCGGCCCTCAAGGATGCCATCCGTACCGACCTGGCCCGTGACGCCGAGCGCAACGCCGACGCGCAGGTGCGGTCAGCGCTGATCAACGAACTCGTCGCCGCCAACAACATCCCGGCGCCGCACTCGCTGGTGCACCGCTGGCTCCACGCCTACGCGCACCAGTTCGGCATTCCCCACGAGCCGCACGAGGCGCTGGCGAAGTTCGAGGAGCAGTTTCATTCCATCGCCGAGGCGCAGGTGCGTCGCGACCTGATTTTCGGGGCACTGGTGGAGAAGGAAAAGCTGCAGGCCACCGAGGCGGAAATCGATGAACGCATCGGCGCGCTCGCGGCCGCGCGCGGCGTGTCGGCCGGCGACCTCTATGGCCAGCTCCAGAAGGCGGGCCGCCTGCAGGAGCTGGAATACAGCATCACCGAAGACAAGGCATTCACCTGGCTGCTCTCGCAGTCCACCGTAGTGGAGGCGAAGTCCTGACGATGGCCCTGTATCCCCCGTACATCATCGAGCGTTCCAGCCGCGGCGAGCGGACCTACGACATCTTCTCGCGCCTGCTCATGGACCGAATCGTCTTTCTTGGCGCGCCGATCAACGATGACGTCGCCAATATCATCATCGCCCAGTTGCTCTTCCTCGAGGCCGACAACCCCGAGAAGGACATCTACCTCTACCTGAATTCACCCGGTGGCGTGGTGTCGTCCGGCCTCGCCATCTACGACACGATGCAGCACCTCAAGGCCCCGGTGAACACGATCTGCATGGGCATGGCCGCCTCGATGGGGTCGTTCCTCCTGGCCGCGGGCAGCAAGGGCAAGCGCACCGCCCTGCCCCACTCCCGGATCATGATCCACCAGCCGTCCGGCGGCGCCCAGGGCACCGCCGCCGACATCGAGATCCAGGCGCGTGAAATCCTGTATCTCCGCACCAAGCTGAACTCGCTCTATGCCCTCCATACCGGCCAGCCGGTGGAGACAATCGAGCGGGATATGGACCGGGACCGGTTCATGAGCGCCGAGGAAGCAATGGCGTACGGGCTCATTGACAAGGTCTTTACGGCCCGCAAGGGTGCGGAAAGCCTCGTCGCTGCCATTGCGGGCTAGGACTTGACGCCCCCCGTGGGGCGGGCAAGCTTTCGGCTCGCCCCACACCACATCCCGGAAACGGCCTGAATGTCGAACGACAAGCACCTGCGCTGCTCGTTTTGCGGTAAGTCAAAGGACTCGGTCCGGAAGTTCATTTCGGGCCCCTCTGTCTATATCTGCAACGAGTGCATCACCCTCTGCAACGAGATCCTCGCGGAGGATGAAGAGCGGGAGGTTGCCGACAGCATTACCCAGGTACCGCTGCCGCAGGAGATCAAGGACGTCCTCGATCAGTACGTCATCGGCCAGGAACGCGCCAAGCGAACCCTGGCCGTCGCTGTCTACAACCACTACAAGCGTATCAACTCGCAGTCGGGCCGCGACGGCGACGTCGAGCTGGACAAGTCCAACATCCTGCTCATCGGGCCCACCGGCGTCGGCAAGACGCTCCTGGCCCAGACGCTCGCCCGCATCCTCGACGTGCCCTTCACCATCGCCGACGCCACCACCCTCACCGAGGCCGGCTACGTCGGCGAGGACGTGGAGAACATCCTGGTGCGGCTGCTGCAGGCGGGGGAGTTCAACGTCTCCGAGTGCGAGCGCGGCATCGTGTACATCGATGAAATCGACAAGATCGCTCGGAAATCCGAGAACCCCAGCATCACGCGCGACGTGTCGGGTGAGGGCGTGCAGCAGGCGCTGCTCAAGATCCTCGAGGGCACCGTGGCCTCCGTGCCGCCACAGGGCGGCAGGAAGCATCCGCAGCAGGAATACATCCAGATCAATACCAAGGACATCCTGTTCATCTGCGGCGGCGCGTTCGACGGGCTCGAGAAGATCATCGAGACCCGCACCGGTCGCCAGCTCATCGGCTTCAATACCCAGGACCGCGCCGGCGTGAAGGCTGCCGACCCGCGGAACCCCTTCGCTGAAGTGGAACCGGACGACCTGCTCCGTTTCGGCCTCATCCCCGAGCTGGTGGGTCGCCTCCCGGTCACCGTGTCGCTCGAGGCGCTGGACGAGGACTCGCTCATGCGCATCCTGGTCGAGCCCAAGAACGCCCTCACCAAGCAGTACAAGAAGCTCTTCGAGCTGGAGAGCGTCGGCCTCACGTTCGACCAGGAAGCCCTCCGCGCCGTCGCCGCCAAGGCACTCAAGCGCGGCACCGGCGCCCGCGGGCTCCGGTCGATCCTCGAGACCATGATGACCGACCTCATGTTCGACCTCCCCGCCCGGGATGATGTGCGCGAGGTCGTCATCACGAAGGAAGCGGTGAATGACGGCGTCCAGCCACTCATCGTTACCGAGCGGGTCAAGCAGAAGAAGGAAGCCTGACACCCGCTCCCTTCCTTGATCTACCGGTAGAGTTCGTCGGCTCCTTTCCAGACCCACTCACGAATCTCGACCCGGTACTGCCCGAGATCGCCTTCATCGGGCGCTCGAACGTGGGCAAGTCCAGTCTCCTCAACTCGCTCACCGGCCGAAAGGGCCTGGCGCGAGTTAGCGGCACCCCCGGCAAGACGCAGCACATGAACATGTTCCGGCTGCCCACCTTCTACATGGTGGACCTGCCGGGCTATGGCTTCGCCCATGCGAACAAGGGCATGCGAGCCGGCTACCGGAAGCTGGTCGAGGGGTACCTCACCAAGCGGGAGCAACTGAAGGGCGTCGTCTGGCTGCTGGACATCAGGCATGAGCCGTCCAAGGACGACCTCACCTTCCAGGACCTGCTCGCCGAGAGCGGCCGGCCCGCCCTGGTGGTCCTGACCAAGGCTGACAAGCTCGGTCGGCAGCAGCAACGACTGCAGGTCAAGGCCATCGCCAAGACACTCGGCCTTACGGAAGAGTCGCTGCAGGCCGTCAGTAGTGTGGAGGGAAATGGAATCGATGAACTGGGCGAGAGCATCAAGGCAGCCGTGAACCGGCAGGAGGCAGAATGAAGCATCGTCTTATGGTACTCGCGCTCTCGGCGATCGCGGCCACCGCGTTGCCGGCCCAGAACCTCCCCAGCTCCGAGCAGGTGCTGCCCCCCGGCTACGGGACGCTCAAGCAGGAAGACCTGCAGATCGCCCTCGCCACCACGTCGCTCGAGATCCGCTTCACGCCCATGGATCCCCGGGTGATCAACCTGCTGGCCCCCGACGCGTACACCGCCATGGCGGCGCTCGTGAAGAACAACCGCCCTCGCATTGACTCGGCGGCCAAGGTCAACGCGGTCTCACGTCCCGGCATTGCCTTTGTCCAGTTCTATGGCCTGCAGCCCGGTGCCAACTTCGACGCGCAAGGACTGGTGCTCGTTTTCCGCGGACGCCTGCTCCGGCCCATCGCCATCATTCCCTACAGCCAGAAATTCACCGACGGTCGCCTCGAGCCGCGCCAGCTCGTAACCGCCTTCTACCTCTTCGAGGAACAGATTCCCGTCCTCGAACCGTTCAGCCTGCAGTACTACCAGCAGGGCTCGACCGAGTGGACCAGTAACCGCGTCGCGAAGATCAACAACGAGCGCCAGCGAGTCCTGTTGCGGTCATCGGCCGGAACCAGCTCCACGGAACCGGTACCCGGAACGAACGCGCCCACCGGAACGGCCCCTGCCCTTGGAGCGCCGACGCGCTGACCCGGGCGGGGTTCCCTCCCCGCCCTGCCTTCCCCGCCTTCCCCGCCCTCCCCGCCGTTACACCCACGTGACACAAAGGCGGTGTCCCGCAGCCCGCTCGTGACTCTGTGACACGTCCGTGGCAATTCGGTGCGTCATCCGATACGCGTATCGGGGACTTTTGTGCCGTTCCAGTACGGGCGGCACAGCCGGACATCGCCGGCGCCTGCCCGACATGCACCCGGGCCCCAGAGAGCCATGCACCGCATTCGATCGCACGCGTTCCTTGCCTTCCTCCTCACGCTGATGCTCGTGCCCGCCGCACTTGCTGCGCAGCAGACCGGCCGCATCGTCGGTCGCATAGTCGAGAGTGGCCAGGGTGCACCGATCGCCGGGGCGCAGGTCCAGGTGACCGGCACCGACATTCATACGGTATCGGCCATCGACGGTCGTTACACACTGCAGAACGTGCCGGTGGGGTCAGTGTCCCTCACGGCGCGCATGCTGGGGTTCGCGCCCAAGACGGTGACGGGACTGGTGGTGACCTCGAAGGACGTGGTCGAGCAGAACATTTCCCTGGCCTCGTCGGTGGTACAGCTGGAAGAGGTCGCCGTCAGCGCCGAGGCGGAGAAGGGCTCCATCAACGCTGCCTACGACACGCAGAAGAACGCCATCAACGTGGTCAACTCGTTGAGCGCGGAGCAGATCGAGAAGTCACCCGATGCCGACGCCGGGGCCGCGGTGCAGCGTGTGAGCGGTGTCTCGGTGGAAGACGGCAAGTACGTCATCGTGCGTGGCCTGGGTGAGCGCTATACCACCACGGCACTCAACGGGGCCACCATCCCGAGCGCCGAGACCGATCGCAAGGTGGTTCCGCTCGACCTCTTCCCCACCGAACTGCTCGAAGGCATCACCACCTCGAAGACTTTTACTCCCGACCAGCCGGGCGACTTCAGCGGCGCCCGCGTCGACCTCAAGACGAAGGAGTTTCCTGCCGGTCGCCAGATCAACATTGGCGTCTCGGCGGGCTTCAATACGGCAGTCACCGGGCAGAATATCGCGAAGGCACCCACGGTCAGCGGCGACTGGTTCGGCAACGGTGCCAGCCAGCGCGCACTGCCCGCCAATGTTGCTGCCGCCGGTGACCTGCAGGGCACCAACCAGGCGCAGCTCAACTCCCTCATGGCGTCGTTCCGGAATGTCTGGAGCCCCAACGACGGCACCGGCAATGGCGCCGGCGGCTTCAACGCCTCGATTGGCGGTGAGGACCCGCTGTTCCACCACATGTTCGGCTACCTCGCGTCGTTCAGCTATGGCTATGCGCAGGAGGTCCGGTCGGACCAGGTGAAGGGCATGGTCAAGCTGGGCCCGGAGACAGGCACGGCCCTGGCCTTGAACCAGTACAGCGGCCAGAGCTCGGTCGGCAGCGTCCTCTGGGGCGGCATGGTGAACCTCTCCACCCGCATCGGGTCGGGTACGAAGCTCGCCTTCAACAACACCCTGACCCGCGGCGCAGACAATTCCGCCGAGAATCTCAGCGGCCTCAACGAGGAATACGCGACCGACTTCGCCTTCGCGCGCATTACGTACATCCAGCGCAGCGTCCGCACGAACCAGCTCCTCGGCAACCATCTGATCGGCCCGAGGAACTACGTCACCTGGCAGATAGCTACCAGCGGGATCAACCGCGACGAGCCCGATCGCTCCGACATCGGCTACCTGGCCCGCCCCGGCACCGATGGGTCGCTCGAGCCCTACCAGTGGTTCGGCCAGACCCGCTTCGCCACCCGCACCTGGAGCCAGCTCAACCAGACCAGCTGGGACATGGGCGCCAACTGGCAGCACAGCTTCGGCTCGCTCAACCGCCCCTGGATCGTGAAAGCCGGCGGTGGCTGGCGCACCGCCAGCCGCGACGTGGACGTCCGCGCCTATGACATGGTGAACCAGGGCCTCGGCACCGAGCAACTGCAGCAGCAGCCGGAGGACATTTTCTCGCAGGGCAACATCAACGCCAGCAGCTTCTTCATGCAGGCGAATGCCAACGGTGGCCGGTACAACGCCAGCGAGGACATCTACGCCGGATACGTGCAAATGGAGTTCCCGCTGAGCCGCCGCTTGCAGTTCGTGGGTGGCGCACGGCTCGAGGCGTGGAACCTTGACGTGGCCAGCGTCACCACCAGCGGCGAGGTCGTGGATGCCAACCCGAGCAAGACCGACATCCTGCCGTCGCTCGCACTCAACTACGTGCTGACGCCAGACCAGAACCTGCGCTTCGCTGCCACCCAGACGGTGTCGCGTCCCGAGTATCGCGAGTTGTCACCGATCTCCTTCTTCGAGCAGGTGGGCTTCGCCGTCACCCAGGGCAACCCCGCCCTGAACCGCGCCCTGATCCAGAACGTCGACCTCCGCTGGGAATGGTTCCCCCGCGGTGGCGAGATCCTGAGCGCCGGCGTGTTCTACAAGCACTTCATCACGCCGATTGAGAAGGTCTACATCGCGGCCGCCGGCGCCAACGTGCTGAGTTACGTGAACGCCGATGCCGCCGACAACTACGGCCTGGAGCTCGAGGCACGGAAGAACCTCGACTTCATCGGGAAGGGCCTGCGGGCGTTCACCGCCTACACCAACGTCACCCTGATGAAGAGCTCCATTACGGTCGGCAACGACAGCATCTCGGCCCTCACGAATCCGGTGCGGCCGATGGTGGGACAGTCGCCCTACATCGTGAACGCCGGCCTGCTCTTCGCCAAGGGCGCATGGGCGGCCTCACTCCTGTACAACGTGCAGGGGCAGCGCATCCTCGAGGCGGGCACCGGTGGTATTCCAGACGCCTACGAGAAGCCCCGCAGCATGATCGACGCCACCGTACAGGTGCCGATCCTCCGGAACCTGATGGCAAAGTTCGAGGCGCGGAACCTCCTCGACGCCAAGTACCTGCTCGACCAGGGTGGTGTTGTTCGGCAGTCGTACCTCTCCGGTCGGATCTTCGGCGTGAGCTTCAAGTGGGATGTCTAGGCGGGACCAGTCGTTGACACG
>Ga0302322_100005261_pt1 | contig 11343 bp, 11 predicted proteins | sample Fen_T0_2_FD_203757 | JGI IMG/M metagenome (GOLD analysis project Ga0302322, IMG submission 203757) | Peat permafrost microbial communities from Stordalen Mire near Abisko, Sweden - Fen_T0_2 | ecosystem: Environmental > Terrestrial > Soil > Wetlands > Permafrost | place: Sweden: Abisko... | reverse complement strand
ATGGTCGGTGCTGTTTGTTTTTTTATGCAATGTATTGTCTAAGCTTTTTTCGATAAAATATAAAACCAATGCGCCTGTACTTCAAGTTGAATGTATCGCTGAATACATTTTTTATTCGCTTGTCTACTATTATCTTTTCAAAAACAAAAAGCTCAAGAAGCTGATTTTGCTTTCAATAGCTTTGGTTACCATCTTCTTTATTGTTAATGCCAGCATATTCCAACCGTTTGATAAGGTTTTCCCAACAAATTTGTATATCCCAACACAAATACTATACGTGCTGTTTTCTTTATTAATGTTTAAGCAAATGCTGCTTTATCCCTTGAAAATAAACATTATTGAACAAGGCGTTTTCTGGTACAATACGGCAATGCTGTTTTATGCAACAACCATGTTTTTAAATTTGGGGCTTACCAATATTTACGCACAACATAATCATTGGGACAACTATATATTTTATTTTTGGTACGGAATAGTTTCGGTGTTTCATATATTGATTGGAATTTCTATTTTAACCGACGGTAAAGAAATTAATAAAAGTTATGCCTGATGATAGTATACGCATATTGGTTTTGTCGACGGTAGCGCTGTTTACCGGTATTACCGGTTTTATTATTTATTTTGTTGTTTTATACCGGAATAAACAATTAAAAAACAAGCAGGAACAGGAACAGCTCCAGTCTATCTATCGCCAGGAGGTGCTAAAGGCCAGGATAGAAATGCAGGAACAAACGCTTACCCATGTAAGCCGCGAAATTCATGATAATATTACGCAGGTTTTGTCTTTTGTAAAACTCGACCTGGCGATGGCAGGCAATGCCGATGAAGAACAAAAACAAATAAAAATAAACGAAAGCCGCGACCTGATCGCACAGGCAATTAATGACCTGAAGGATTTGTCGAAGAGCCTGAGTTTTGAACATATTACGAAACTGGGGCTGTTAAAAACGATTGAAATGGAAGTTAACAGGCTCAACAAAAGCGGCATCGTTAAGGCAATCATCACTACCGAAGGTGAAATTTGCAGGTTGGGTGAGCAACGTGAACTGGTGCTATTTCGTGTTTTTCAGGAGGCGGTTAACAACATGCTCAAACACGCTTCGGCCGCTCATTTTAAAATTGGCTTGCAATATTACCCCGAATTGTTTAATTTGACCCTCGAAGACGACGGAGTAGGCTTTTCGGACGAAATGTTTGTAAAAGGAGATGGCGCAGGTTTAAGGAATATTGAAAACAGGGCGGCACTTATCGGCGCATTTGCAACTATTAATAGTGCCCCCGGTAAAGGGTGTAATATTAAAATTAGCCTAAACCCTTTAGAACAACAGTTATACATTGATGAAGACCATTCAGATAGCATTGGTTGACGATCATCGGCTTTTCAGAAGCGGAATAGCATCTTTAATTAATAATTTTATCGGCTACACGGTTATTTTTGAAGCTGCGAACGGCGACGACATGATCGGTAAAATAAAGCCGGAGTTTAAGCCTGATATCATTTTGCTTGATATAAATATGCCTGGCATGAATGGCATCAATACTGCGCGCTGGCTTAAAACGGCCTATCCCGAAATACAGGTCATTGTACTGTCTATGTTTGATGATTCCGACAAGGTGCTCGCGATGCTCAAATTAGGCGTGCGGGGCTACCTGCTTAAAGACTCAGAACCCATCGAATTTGAACACGCCCTTCAAAAGGTATCGCACGGTGAAGTTTACTATCCGGAATTTGTTACCAGGCTATTGGTAGATTCGATTAATAATCCGGTTGAATTCGATAAATTGAATATCAGGGAGGTTGAATTTTTAAAACTGGTAGCAACCGAACTTACCTACAAAGAAATCGCCGACCAAATGCGCATCAGCGTACGGACTGTTGACGGCTACCGCGACCAGCTTTTTGAAAAACTGCATGTTAAAAGCCGCGTAGGGCTGGTTTTATACGCCATAAAAAACAAACTGATAGACTTGTAGATTGCTAAATTATTTAGCAATTTTGTTTTTATGGGACATGAGGAGAATGCGGAGTTTTTTAAAGGGCGCGGTGCGCAGGTAAACACACATAACAAGTTTTTAAAAAGCAAGTATGTATTGGAGCATATTGAAGGCCTGGATGAGCCGCTGCTCGAAAACACGGCGACACAGTTATTTGTAGAAACGCCTAAAAAGATCGTCAGCGAATCCAACAGCCCCGATCTGAGCCATATGTATTCCATTAACCCTTACCAGGGTTGCGAGCATGGTTGTATTTACTGCTACGCCCGCAATACGCATGAATACTATGGCTTTAGCGCCGGCCTGGATTTTGAGCGTAAAATAATTACCAAACCCAATGCTCCTGAATTGCTGGAAGCGTATTTTAATAAAAAAAACTACAAACCGGTTTGCATCCTGCTTTCAGGCAATACTGACTGCTATCAGCCTGCCGAAAGGAAATTGGAGATCACCCGGTCGCTTTTAGAACTGTTTTTAAAATACCGTAACCCTGTAAGCATCATCACCAAAAACAATGTGATCCTGCGCGACCTGGACATTATTGCCGAACTGGCAGCCATGAACCTGGTGCATGTAAATATCTCGCTCACCTCATTGAATGAACAGTTAAGGCAAAAGCTGGAACCCCGCACCGTAACTGCAACCGGCAGGCTGGCGGTGATTGAAAAATTATCTGAAAGAGGCGTGCCGGTAAGGGCAATGGTTGCACCCATCATCCCGGGATTAAACAGCAACGAGATTCCTAATATTATTAAGGCTGCAGCAGGCAGGGGCGCATTAGCGGCGGGCTTTACTATCGTAAGGCTGAATGGCAGCATCAGCGAGATTTTCAGTGACTGGATATACAAAGCCTTCCCCGACAGGGCCTAAAAAGTATTGAATTTGATCAACTCCTGTCATGATGGTAACTTAAACGACAGCGATTTCGGCCGCCGCATGAGCGGCGATGGTCATGTAGCCGAATCTATCCACCAATTATTTAAAATGGCATGCACCCGCTTTTTAGCGGACAAGGACATGCCACCCTTTAATTATGATCTGTTTGTGCCGAGGAATGGCAGGCAGGTGAGTTTGTTTGGTGAGTAGTTAATCGCGGGTGATTATGTGAATTGTTGGGGGGCTGCCGTTTCAATCGTTGCGTACCTAAAGGAACGCTAAATTTGTTGTTATTTTTTCTACCGGTATTTTACCAGGCATTGGTGGAGAAGGCGACCGCAGGTTTGTATAAGTAATCCGAAATCGTCGCCATTAGATAACAACCGCCGTACAGACCTTGTACGCGCCATGCGTGTGCTCGTATTTGAAAATCAGCCGATGTAAATGGTAACGCACTGGCGGCTTTTTCGTACTTTTATCAACCCGATAAATTCAATTGAATAAATGAACACGCTTCCTTTTACCGACCCCAAGCTATTAGATGAAATAAAAAGCTTCACCCGCACCAGAACCATCAGGGCCGGGGAAACCCTGATTACCCCGGGCGATAAAATTGTTTTTGTGCCTATCGTATTGAAAGGGGTTTTGCGCATCATCAGGCAGGGGGCTAACGATAAGGAAATATTTTTATATCACCTTTACCCGGGGCAAACCTGCGCCATGGCCATCAATTGCTGTCAGAGCGATAAAATAAGCGCAGTTAAGGCCATAGCCGAGGACGACACCGAAGTACTGCAGGTGCCGGTAAAGCTGGTTGATGAATGGTTTAAATACCCGGAATGGAAAATGTTCATCAACAGTACCTTCGGCCAGCGCTTTACCGAACTGATAGAGGTTGTTGACCTCATAGCCTTCAGCAATATGGACAAACAGGTACTGCATTACCTGCAGGAACGGGGGAGGGCTACCGGCGCCAAAAAAATTAACATCACCCATCAGCAAATAGCGGATGAACTGCATACCCATCGCGAAGCTATCAGCAGACTGCTGCGTACCATGGAAGAAAAAAACCTGGTGCGCCTGGGGCGGAATACGATCGAACTATTATAGGCTTCTGTAACAAATGTTCCCGGTATCGGGGGTTATATTTGATAAATTCGTATTTGAAATAAATCAAACATCATGAAAAAGAACATGGGCTCGGCCGACCGCATTTTAAGGGTATTGATTGCGGTGGCTATCATTGTTATCTATTTTACAACCGCCTGGTTCAGCGGTACACTGGCCATCATATTATTGGCATTCGCTGGTATTTTTATAGCGACCAGCTTTATCAGCGTTTGCCCGCTTTACCTCCCATTCGGAATCAGTACAAAACGTGTTAAAGCAAGCAGATGAGGATTTGCCCCCCGGGTAAATCAAATCGTCCGTCCGTTTTCGTCCGCCGCAAAAATCCTCGAAAGCGAATATACCTCGCCCGCTTTACGTCCAGCGCAAAGAGTGCCTGGGCCTGCGGAACAATGACTGGGTCTTCCATTCGCCACGGGCGTAAAAAAACTTCTTATCTTTGCGGCTATGCCGGCACAAATTTATAACCCGTTCAGCACATTTAATTTCAGCAACCGCAATTGTTTTTTAACAGGGCAGGCTTTAACTTCGGATGAGGAGAAGATCCAGGTTTTTCCGCAATGGCTCATGAGCCGGTATAAGCTGGAAGACCAGCCCCTGAAAATGCTCGACGAAAGCATGGCCACTTATAAGGATATTAAAATCCCCTGCTCCGCCGAAGTGAATGAGGCCTTTCTGGAGCCATTGGAGACGGAAATTGCCGCTGCTTTTGATACGGGTTACGAAGCCATAAAACAGCTGGACGACCTGAAGCTGTTTCAATGGGCGGGTAAATTATTGTATGGCATTTTATTTAACGAGATCCAATCCGGCATTAAACTACAGCATGCGCAGGGCGAAGAGTTTAATATTTCGGAGGCTATTATCCATAAATTCAGCAACCTGCACCTGATGCTGCAAAGCATCAATTTGCCCCTTATTTTCGACGGATTTAAGCCTTATAGTATTTTTCTATTTAAAGTTGATAATGATATAGGAGAATTCTATTATCGCGATGAGGTGAATACATTAACGTTTTCGCTAAGGATAAAAGATTTCGGGCTGATCGTTTGTTTGCAGGATAACGGCGCCAATAGCAAATACCATAAAGAGATTACCGGCAAAATAGGCGATGCGGTTTTGCACCCCATCCAGTTTGAAGAATTTTGCGGAAGGGTATTTTATTCGGCCTACCTTTTTAACCGGCTGCCGGAGTATAATATTTTACCGGTTGGCGATGAAATTTATGTGGAGGCCATGCCCCTGCGCGGCATGAGCAGCAAGCCTTTGTTTGACGACTGGATGCCAAAAACTTTCGGGCAGGTGCTGGAAAGCTTCTGGAAAAACTGGGGCTTCCTGCTGTTCGAGATCATCAAAAATCCCGAACAGCCTATGAGCTTTTTATTTAATCCCGACGGCAGCCTGATCAATGGATCAACGATTGAACTTTCTCGCTGATCTGGGTGATAAAACTATGCACCACATGCGGATCAAGTGCGATGGTAATTAACAAGCCGCTTAATGCGCCAAACATGTGGGCATCATGGTTAACGTTGTCCTGTGCGCGTTTTGAGGCGTAGTTGCAATAAATTAAATACAGCACGCCAAACACTACCGACGGCAATTGCAATTGCGGTATAATCATTAAACCCATCGGCGTTACCGGGTTGTATAAAATAGCGCTGAATATTACCGCGCTCACCGCGCCTGATGCCCCAAGGCTATGGTACCAGTCGTCATTCCGGTGTTTATACACTGTTGGCAGGTCGCTCAATATTAAACTCAGCACATACAGCACCCCAAATTGCCAATGACCCAAAACTTTTTCGAGATCAAAAGCAAAGAACGAGTAGGAGAGCATGTTGAAAAACAGGTGCATGTAGTCGTTATGGATCATGCCGCTGGTAATCACGGTATAAACCCGCTGCCTGCGCGAAACGCTGTAGGGGTGTAATATCATATTGGCATACAGGGTGTCGTTATAAAAAGCCCACAATGATGACGCTATAGTGATCGCAAATATGAATGTGGGTTCAGGCGCCGTCATAATAATATCCTTCATTTCCATTATTTCAGATCGAGTTTAGCTGGCGTTAATATTCTGCCAATTGGGTAGCGAAGGTAGGTTTTTTCAAAATAAGGCGAATTACGGTAAACAAAATATAATTGTGCCGGGGCGCTGGCAGCCAGTTTGGCGTCTTTCAGCTTCTCGTCATCCAGCTTTTTCTTTAACTCAGGGTCCTTTTTCAGCAGGGCGGCTGCCACATCCTCAAAAACATAATCCGAAAAATATTCCTTCTCGCCCAAAACTGAATCAAAAAAGTTCCAGGCAAAAAACGAATCCACACCCTGAGGCTCCAGTGTTTCCACAATATAGCGGTTAAGCGCCTGGTTGGTATAAACCACGTAATCACCGGCATAAAATTTCACTTTTATATCTACAGGGTTTAGTTTAACATTGTTGTGCAGATAATGCCCCTCGTAGGGCCTTTGCTGCGTTTTATAATCGGCGATATAATACATCTGCAAATCGAGCGTGGTATCGTGGGCCAGTCTTTTCATCGCCACATTATTCAGTTTAAACAGGTCGATTACTTTCCCCCAGGCCTGCGGGATCACATAAGCCAGGGGCTTATTAACGCTTGCGCTTATCTTATAATTATCAAAGTATTTAATGGTTTTGGTATATGGCTTGCTCCTGTCGTAATACAAACGCGGCAGGCCACTCACCTCGCTGGTTTTATGGCCTGCTGCATAGCCTTTAAATACAAGGGTATCATAATGCTGCTGGTCGAGCTCCCAGTTAAGCGCGAAAGTCTTTTGGTTTTTCACCTGTTCATCCGCGTTATGTTTTATTTGGCCTATCTGTTTGGCATCGCGCTCTACAATGTCGATCAGGCTTTGCATAAAATCATAAGTGGCATATACCCTTTTATCAAAAGGCTTCAGCATGTGTGTTTCGGTAATATAACTGATGATATTGTGCTGGGCCGTATAACCGGTAGCAAAACGCGGCGTTTCCAAAAAACTTACAATGCCCGAATCCGGGCTGGTTTCCTCGCTCTCCACGTAAGGCGTCATTTCGTAACCGCTGGTTTTCATCCTTTTATACAGTTCAGGCGATAAGGTTTTCGAAGTGTATTCAGCGAGAATCGGGTTTTGCTTATCCTTTTGGGTCTCAATCAGGGTCATTACATACTGGTAGTCGGCGCCGTCGCTGGTATGGTTATCCAAAAACACTTCCGGGTTCCAGGCGTTTAGGATCTTCTCAAAAGCCAGCGCATTGCGGCTGTCGGCTTTTATAAAATCCCGGTTCAGATCCAGGTTACGGTAATTGCCCCTGAAACCGTAGGCACGCGGGCCGTTTTGGTTGATGCGGCTCAGGCCGCGGTTCAGGCAGCCGTCGATATTATAAACCGCAATAAGGCAGATCACTACATCTTTTGGCAGCGCATTTTTTTTAAGCAGGTCGCGGGTAAGCATCATGCTGGCGTCTATGCCTTCCGGCTCGCCGGGGTGGATACCATTGTTGATGAGCAGTACCCTTTTATTTTGTTTTTTGATGATGGCAGGATCAAACACCTTATCGCGTGATAAAACCACCAGGGTTAAAGGCTTGCCAACATCAGTCATCCCGATATTAAGCAAACGCATTTGGGGGTACTGCTTGCTTAGTTTTTGGTAATAAGCAATTATTTCGCTGTAGGTAGCAGTATAGTTTTTATCCTTACTCAATTCAAAGGGAGTAAGCTGCGCCTTTGCGTTTAAAAAAAGAAGACAAATAAATAGTGCTGTTAGGATTGATTTCATTGGGGTCAGTTTTGACTTTTGCAAGAGCCAGGAGCCAAGATACAAGAATCAAGATAAAAAAAATCAGATTAAACTTCTTCCTTGTTCCTGGTTCTTTACTTTTTATTCCCGCCTTGATTCCTGGCTCTTGAATCTTGACTCTATCCCCTCCCAATCTCTTCCTGCACCTTCTTCGGCAGGCCCTTAAATACCTGCTCGTAGGAGTGATCGATCATTTCGTGCAGCTGTTTGGTGGTGAGGCTGCCGTCCATGTGAACGGTATTCCAAAGCTTCTTGTTCATATGGTAACCCGGCTGTACTTCAGTATAGCGTTCACGCAGTTCGATGGCCAGTTCAGGATCGCATTTGGCATTGAAACGGTCGCCCTGGGTAATGCCGGTGAGTAAAAAAATTTTATCCCCGACTTTAAAAACAAGCGTATCTTCGCCAAAGGGCAAACCCTCGGTTGCGCCTGGCTTTTGCAGGCAATATTCGCGAAGTTCTTCTATATTCACGGTATTAATGGAAATCCCTTATCAGTTTGTTGTAGGATACTACCCTGCCGAAATAATATTTAAAGGTAATATTGAATTGACGGTACTGATCGAAGGAATTGTTTTTAAATTTCGAGGCTGGATCATTATACCCGTCGAGTCCTTCACCAAAAGCAATGGTATGAGTATATCCCAGGTCGAGCGCAAATGCCGGTTCATTATAATCGTCGAAAAATTTAAACTCATAGCCAAAACGAATGGGGATCATCAGATCAATGCTGTTATCATTTCCCGGGAACTTGTAAGTAGGGTCGTATACACTATACCGTTGTACCTTATTGGTGTTTGAAATAAATCCGAAACCTCCGCCGACGTAAAAATCTTTCACTATATTCAGAAACCAGTCGTTACTGTAATCGATTCCGGCACCGAGCTGGAAATCAGCATGAAAGATGATGGCCTTATAGTTATTGGTGTACGACCGCCCGTAAGGATCCTGTTTGGGCGACGGGCCTCCGCCGGATAATTGCCCTATCTGTATTTCCGCTTCAACCGGCAGGTAAGGATTGTAATTGTAAACAATATTCGCATTAAACCCGATGTGATTGTACTGTTTGGTGATGTTGGTATAACCCCGTTCCCAGCTGGCGCCGCCCCCTACACCCCATTCCATGTAGTTGTAACCGCTTTGTGCTTTTAAAGCATTTGCCATAAAAACTACCGCGAAAAACAAAATATATTTTTTCAATGCTAAATGTTGATCAATATTTACAATTTTGGGAGCTTTTTCAAAAGTATAAAATTTACTCAAATAATACTTATATGAATTTCAATTCAATAGCGAAATTTACGGTAAAGGATCGTTTTTTAAAATACGTGACGATAGATACGCAGTCCGACCCGGCTTCCGATACCACGCCGTCCACCGAAAAACAAAAAAACCTGGGTCACTTGCTGGTAACCGAATTGCTCGCGATGGGGATAAACGATGCGCACCTGGATGAATTTGGGTATGTTTATGCTACCGTCCCGGCCAATACCGGTAAAAATAACGTCCCGGTAATTTGTTTTTGCTCGCACATGGATACTGCGCCCGATTGTAGCGGAACCGGTGTAAAACCTATAGTGCATAAAAATTACCAGGGGGTGGATATTGTTTTGCCGGACGATCCTTCGGAGATCATCAGATTAAAAGACCACCCTGACCTGCAAAACCAGCTGGGCAACGATGTGATCACCGCGAGCGGCAACACTTTACTGGGTGCCGACAACAAAGCCGGCCTGGCCGAAATTATGGATGCCTGTTACCAGTTGGTAAATCATCCTGAAATAAAACATGGTAAAATAAGAATACTGTTTACGCCTGATGAAGAGATTGGCCGGGGCGTAGATAAGGTCGACATTAAAAAGGTGGGTGCCTATGCAGCTTATACCATGGACGGTGAGAGCGCCGGCAATATGGAAAACGAAACCTTTTCGGCCGACGGCGCCAAACTGGTTATTAAGGGGGTAAGCTCCCATCCCGGCTTCGCCAAAGGCAAAATGGAAAGCGCCATCAAAATAGCAGGCGGCATTATCGCCGCACTCCCTTTAAGCCTGTCTCCCGAAGGAACCGAAGGCATGGAAGGCTTTGTACACCCGGTAGCCATTGAAGGCCATGTGGAAAGCGCAACCATTGATTTTATCATCCGCGATTTTGATGATGCCCGGCTGGCTGAACATGCAAATGCCATCCGCAATCTTGCGGATACGGTAAAGCAGAAATATCCCGGTTCGTCCTGTGAATTGCAGGTAAAGCCGCAATACCGTAATATGCGATCGGTGCTCGACGAGCATCCGCAAATTGTTGAGTACGGCATGGAAGCCATGGAGCGTGCCGGCTTACAGCCAAAACTTTGCAGCATAAGGGGCGGCACAGACGGTTCGCGACTATCATTTATGGGCCTGCCCTGCCCCAATATTTTTGCCGGCGAGCATGCATTCCACAGCAGGCAGGAGTGGGTATCGGTACAGGATATGCAAAAAGCAGTGGAAACCATTTTGCATTTATGTGCGATTTGGGAAGAAAAAACCTTGTGATTTCAGATTTTAGAATTATGATTTCAGATTTATTTTTTTCAGGCAGTTAGACAGCGCGTTAGCGAGCTTTTCAGTAAAAATTTTCAACACAGAGATTGCCACAGATCATCGCGTTTTAATTTATCAGCTTACCTTTTGCCGGCGATGCTTTAATGCTATCGCGCTTTGTTTTTATTACCGGAAGTGTTGCAGGAAAGCTAAGGTTTATATCATCCCCGGGCGCACTTACAGGCAGGCTGGCCGGGCCGGTTTTCACCAGGCTGTCCTTAGCGGCTTTTACCTGCGGTTGCTTTGCCGCGCCGGTCTTCAATGTGCTGTCCTTTGCAGTTTTTGAGCGCGGCAGCTTTCCGGGGCCGGTTTTTACCAAGCTGTCCTTAACGACCTTGCCGCCGGGTAATTTTTTTCCTCCCGGTTTGCCTTTGTCAGCCTTTTCTGCTGCCAAAGCTTCGGCTTTCTTCTTCTTTTTATTGAATGACGGTATGATCGACTCTTTTGATACCGGCCGGTCTTTCGGCTTCCAGATAAAGCCTTTTAATATTTTGTCATCGTCCGCAAATTTATTAAGCGGGCCGTATTTATTTTCGGGCTTGGTGTAAAAGCCCATATTGGTAACTTTGTTATCTTTAAAATCAACCCTTATCATACTGCTCAACGATCGCTGCATCCCGCTAATAGTCATCTTCCCGCTGTCGCGGGCAAAATAAATGCTTTCGGCATTGCCTTCTATCAGCATTCGGTGCAGCTTATCATCCTTAAAAAAGCCACGCATCCGCTTGCCTGCTACCTGATTAAAGTGCAACGAATCCGTCTTTTCAATATTCACAATAAAAGCATGGGGCCACATCGTCATATTATCCAGCTTTTTATGCTTCATCTGCAAGTGAATAGTATCTCCCGAAAGCTGCGATCCCTGTGTCCACATCATCGGGTTCACATAACAGCGGATGGTGGAGTCGCTGTTGCTGTAAAACATCGAATCGGCCTTTGCCTGCAGATCCGATTT
>Ga0302322_100005260_pt1 | contig 11343 bp, 7 predicted proteins | sample Fen_T0_2_FD_203757 | JGI IMG/M metagenome (GOLD analysis project Ga0302322, IMG submission 203757) | Peat permafrost microbial communities from Stordalen Mire near Abisko, Sweden - Fen_T0_2 | ecosystem: Environmental > Terrestrial > Soil > Wetlands > Permafrost | place: Sweden: Abisko... | reverse complement strand
GGACCCTGCTGAAGCCCTGGCGGGCCGCCGTGCTGCTGCAGGACGCACGGAAAGGGCTGCATACCGTCGCTTCCCGCGGCCCCGAAGGCAACCAGCCCATTCTGCTGGCGAAAAGCCTTGTGGACGCAGCCCTCGAGCGGAAAGAGTCCGTCCTCTTCAATGACCTGGGGGACAACCAGGGGTTGGCCTCCCCTTCCCTCATGCTCAGCGGTGTCACTTCCGCCATGGTCACGCCGCTGGAGCACCAGGGCGTGGTCAAGGGTCTGCTCTATCTGGATTCCCACCCGCCGCGCATGCCCTTCGATGAGGAGGATCTGCGCCTGGCCAGCACCCTGGCGCACCTGGCGACCGCCAAACTGGAACAGGCCCGCATGCGGGAAGAAGCCATGGCCCGCAAAAAGGTGGACCAGGAACTGGATCTCGCCCGCCATATCCAGCAGGGCCTGCTGCCCGGCTTCCCGCCCGACATCGAGGGCTACGATGTGCAGGCGAACAATCTGCCCAGCCGGCAGGTCTCGGGCGATCTCTTCGGTTGGTGGCCCAGGGGCGATGGTCGCTGGCTCTTCTGCCTGGCCGACGTCAGCGGCAAGGGCCTGGGCCCGGGCCTGCTGATGGCTTCCCTCCAGGCCACCCTGGAAGCCTGGACGGAGCGGGATCTCACCATGGCGGATCTGGCCTTTCAGCTCTCGAAGATGCTGGCCCGGCACACGGACGGTCGGCGGTTCGTCACAGCCTTTCTGGCCCTTCTGGACCCTCAAACAGGGACGCTCACCTACACCAATGCGGGGCACAACCCAGCCTTGTTCATCCATCCAGATGGCACCGTCAAACGGCTGGATGCCCAGGGCCTGCCGCTGGCCATGTTGCCCGGCCATCCCTATGAAGAAGCCACCCTCCAGCTGGGGCCTGGTGACCTGCTTGTGGTCTACACCGACGGCATCACCGAGGCCACCGATCCGAATGACGAGGAGTTCGGCATGGAAGCCCTCACGGCCCTGCTCGTGGATCAGCGCCTCAAACCGCTGCTGGCGCTGGATGCCGCCATCCTGGGTGAGCTGGATCGATTCACGCAGGGAACCCCCTACCTGGATGACCGCACGCTTCTGATGCTGCGCCGGATCTGAGACTGAATCTGATTCAGACGGGAGGGGCGTGACCGTCATCAAGATTGAGTCGCCGACCTGCCCGGTCGATCAATAATGGCCCATCCCCTTCCATCCTGGGATCCCATGCCCGACACGCCCATCCAAACCGCCCTCCCACTCGCTTGGGCTTCTCTGATCGAGACCCTTCCAGTGGGCGTGATGTTGACTGATGCCAGTGGTCAGTACATCGAAGTCAATGCGGCCGCGGCGCGCATCCTGGGCAGGGACAGAGCCACCCTGCTTTCCAGCAGGTTGCCCGAGCCCCGGTCCAATCTCCTCGCTCCGAATGGGTCGGTGCTGTCGCCGGAGGATACCCCCGGTGGGCGGGCACTCAGGACCGGCAAGGCGGTTCCACGCCAGGTGCTGGGAGTGGTCCGGGATGACGGCGATGTGCTGTGGCTGGAGGTGTCCGCCGAACCTCTGCCGGAAGGCGGGGTCATGGTGACCTTCGACGACGTCACCCGGCAGCATCTCACCGAAACCATCCTGGCCGCCCGCGCCCGCATTGCGGAGCTGGCGGCCACGGCCACCCTAGAGCAGGTCCTGCGGGCCACCCTTGATGAAGCAGAGCATCTGACGGGCAGCTGCATCGGTTTCTACCACTTCATGGCTGCTGATCAAAAGACCCTGACCCTGCAGGCCTGGAGCACCCGTACGGAGAGCGAATTCTGCTCTGCCGAAGGCAAGGGCATGCATTACCCGGTGGACCTGGCAGGGGTTTGGGTGGATGCGGTCCAGGCTCGAAGGCCCGTGATCCACAACGACTATGCGAACCTGCCCCACAAGAAGGGGCTGCCGGAAGGCCACGCCAAAGTGCAACGCGAAATGGTGGTGCCCGTCCTCCGCGGTGAGCGGATCGTGGCTCTCCTCGGCGTAGGCAATAAGCCCTTCCCCTATGGAAATCGGGATCGGCAGACCGTCCAGCGGCTGGCAGATCTGGCCTGGGATATCGCCGAACGGAAACGTTCAGAAGAGGCCTTGAGGGATAGCGAAGCCAGGTACCGCACCCAGTTTGAAAACATGACCCAGGGGGCCTTCCGCCAGCGCCTGGATGGCACCTTTGCGGATGTGAACCCAGCCGCTCTGGACATGCTGGGGCTCTCCAAGGATGCCTTCCTGGCGCGAACCTCCCTCAGTTCTGATTGGGACATGGTGCAGGAGGACGGCGCTCCTCTGCCCGTGGACCAATACCCCTCCATGATCGCCTGGAAGACCGGGAAGAAAGTCGCCGGAACAGTGGTAGGCATCCTCAACCCGAAAACCCAGGAACGCGTCTGGGTGGAGGTGAATGCCATTCCGGAATACCAGGATGCTGCCACCGGTCACAGTCAGGTCCTGGTCACCCTGCATGACATCACGGCACGTAGAAAGGCGGAAGAGAAGGCGCTGGAACAGCAAGCCAGGATCAACGCCATCTTTAATACCTCTCTTGAGAGCCTTTTTCTCACCGATTCGGACACCGACCAACTGGTTGATGTCAACCCCGCCTTCCTGGAACTCAGCGGCTATTCACGGGATGAAGTCATTGGTCGCACCACGCATGAGCTGAACCTCTGGTGGGATCCAGAAGAACGCACGGCCTATCTGAATGAGATCCGCCACAAGAGACGGGCCGAACTGGTCCTGGTGCGGATCCGTACCCGGGACGGAAGAATGCTCTGGGGCCAGGCCAACTCGGTACCGCTGGGCTTCGGTTCCGGGAAGCTCTGGCTTCACACCGTCCGGAACGTCACTGATCGAAATCGCAAAGAGCAGGATCTTCTTGCAAGCGAAGCCCGTTTCCGGGCGATGTTCGAGGAATCCCCCATCGGCATCTGGGAAGAGGATTTCTCCGAGGTGGAAGCGCATCTGAAGGCCCTGCGCCAAGAGGGGGTGACCGATTTCCGCGCCCACTTTGCAGAGCATCCGAATGAAGTCTCACAACTCGCTGCGCTGGTGCGCATCCTCAATATCAACCGGGCCAGCATCCACGACCTCAAAGCCCATAGTGAGGAAGAGATCGTTCGGAATCTTCCGAGCTACTTCACCCCCGCCTCCTTCGACGCGTTCCGGGAAGCATTGCTCGCTCTGGCTGAAGGGAAGACCTATTTCAGGACAGAAACACCCCATCTTGACGCCCACGGCAACCTGCTGGAATTCGATATCAGCTTCACAGTGGTGTCCGGGCACGGGGAATCACCCTCCCGGTTGCTCGTCTCGTTCCTGGACATCACCGAACGCAAGGCGAACGAATTGGCCTTGCGGGAAAGCGAGCTGCGAGCGCGAGAAGCCAAATCGTTCAACGACCGACTCCTCGCGACGATGCCCATTGGAGCGGTGGTCTATCGGGGCGATACGGGCCGTTGTGTCCTGGCCAACGAGGCCCTTGCTCAATACATCGGGGGGACCCCCGAGACGCTCCTTGCGCAGTGCTTCCGCGACCTTCCCTCATGGAAGACCACAGGCATGCTGGAGGTCGCGGAAAGGGTGCTAGCCACGGGCCAGGACGAACACCTGGAAGTTCAGGTGACCTCGACTTTCGGCAAGGGCGCCTGGCTCTCCTGTGATTTTTCGACCTTCACCACGGTGGAGGGACCCCACCTCCTGGCTCTCTGCGTCGACATCTCAGAACGCAAACGGGCCGAGCTTGCGTTGATGCAGAGTGAGCGGCAATACCGCGGCCTGTTCGATTCCATGCAGGAGGGGTTGGCCCTGCACGAAATCATCACCGATGACCAGGGGCACCCTGTCGACTACCGGTTCTTAGACGTGAATCCCGCTTTTGTGGAAATGACGGGCATTCCCAAAAGCCATTGGATCGGCCGAACGGTTCTCGATGTCCTTCCGGGTACGGAGCCCCGCTGGATCCAGGCATACGGACAGGTGGCTCTCACCGGGCAACCGATCGCCTTTGAAGACGAATCCAAAGACCTCGGCCGTTGGTATCGAATAAGGGCCTACCGGCCCGCACCGCGCCAGTTTGCCGTGTTGGTCACTGATATCACCGAGCAGAAATGCGCCGAGTTGGAGCGTCAGCAGCTTGAGCAGCAGGTGGCCCGAACCCAAAAGATGGAGAGCCTGGGAAGTCTGGCCGGGGGCGTGGCTCACGACATGAACAACGTGCTGGGTGCCATCATGGGGTTGGCCTCCATCCACCAGGAGCAGGAGCCCGAAGGCTCCCGGCTGCGGAAGAGCATGGACACCATCCTCAAGGCCTGCACTCGGGGACGGACGCTCGTCAAGGGGTTGCTGGGCTTCGCCCGCCAGGGATTGGAAGAAGTCCGCATCCTCGACCTGAACGAAGTCGTCCGCGAGGATATCGCTCTACTCGAGCGTACCATTCCGGCCAGCGTCTGGATTGACCTGGATCTGGCCAAAGGGTTGCGCTCGATCCATGGGGACCCGGCCTCCCTCAGCCATGTCCTGATGAACCTCTGCGTGAACGCGCTGGATGCCATGCCCAACGGCGGCACCCTCCGTATCCGTACCCAAAACCTGGACCCGGATCTGGTCTGTCTCGAAGTCACGGACACCGGCTGCGGCATGACTTCCGAGGTGCTTGAAAAGGCCCTGGACCCCTTCTTCACCACCAAGGGTCAGGGCAAGGGCACAGGGCTGGGGCTTGCCATCGTCTATGGCACGGTGAAAGCCCACCATGGCCGATTGGAACTCGCCAGTGCCGTAGGATCCGGGACCCAAGTCCTCATGCAGTTTCCCGCCACCCCGGACTTGGTCCCAGCGGAAACGTCGATCCAGCAGCAACACGCAGACGGCCGACGGTTGAACCTGCTCTTGATCGATGATGATGAACTCATCCAGGTCAGCCTTTCGGAACTGCTGCATTCCATGGGACACCTCCCGACCATCGTGGGCAGCGGCGAAGAGGCCCTCCGCAGGTTGGAGGAAGGACTGCTGGCGGATGCAGTGCTGCTGGACCTCAACATGCCCGGTCTGGGTGGAGCCGGTACCTTGCCCCTGTTGCGCGCGGCCTACCCCGATCTGCCCGTGTTCCTCGTCACGGGCAGGGCCGACCAGACGGCCATGGACCTCGTGGCTCGACACTCGAAGACACTCCTCCTGCCCAAGCCTTTCTCAGCCGAGGAGATCGCGGGTCATCTTCGACAGCTGGGACTCACTTGAGCTGGAATCAACCGGGTTCGATGCCCTGAGCTCGAGCTGGATTGCCCGACGCCGCCCCATCAGCGACAGACGCCAGGGACCCTTCTCCCGACATCCCTGTGCACGGCGTTCGAAGCCCCAAACAGTTCGTCCGGCCTGGTTGTAAGTGCCAACCAGATAAATGAGTTGCTGGACATGAACAAATATTAGCAAATTCAAAGTTTATGAAATCGGTACCACCTGTTTTCGATTCGCGTGTGGCGATCCCCTGGGTGGTTTGATCATCGGCATCCAGCTTTCCGTAACGGCTATCTGCCGGTAGGCCTCTGTGGTTTTCGCCCCATGGGGCCTCTTGTTCTGGTTGGGGTGCTCTGGAATGAATCAACCAGGACACGCCCTCAGCGCAGTCCCCGAAACCACGCAGCAGCCGATCCATCACCCCGGAACTCCGTGCGTCGTGGGTCCGCGCCCATTTCGACCAGCCCTTGGACGTGGAACGGCTGGCGGCCATGGTCCACATGAGCCCATCCTCGTTCCATCAGCATTTCAAGTCGGTCACGTCTCTGAGCCCTCTGCAGTACCAGAAGGCCTTGCGCCTCCAAGAAGCGAGGCGCCTCATGCTGTTGACCATGCCGGATGCTGGAACGGCAGGTCGACGGGTGGGCTACCAGAGCGCATCGCAGTTCGCCCGAGAGCATGGACGGTATTTCGGGAATGCCCCGACCAAAGACATTGCGAGGCTGCGACAACAGGCCGGAACAACACATCTTGTTCCTGCAGAATGAACGGACTCACCTACCCTTTGGGCCTTCTCCAGCGTTTGGGATCTGAAAAGGCGTCGTTGAGGAGAGACATCAATGGACACGTCACCCGATCATCCCAATCCAACCTTTGCCCCGCCCTCGACTGAGGTAGGCCGCTTCGAATCTCCGCATGAATTCACCGCAGCTCGACCTTCGGGTGTCCCGCGCAGAGATTCCTCGCTACCTCCCAAATCGACCGACTAGGGCGACTCCACTCTGGGTGTTGAAAATAACCTTCATCCCCCGAAGACCTCCAACATCCTTAGCAACGATGGGGATGCCATGGGTAGCCAGGAGTTCCTCAGCCAGGGTGATGTTGCGGGCACCGATCTGCATGGAACCATTGGCGTCGCCGATGACGCTGGCCCCTCCGAAGCACTTGGCAACCAAGTGCTCCTTCCGACATCCGAAAGTGAGCATTTTGCCAAGGAGCTTGTCGATGGCCACGTTTCCGAATTTCGGCGTAGGCAGCCCCTCCCCGTTCCAGAGAGGCAGCATGAAGTGATTGATGCCTCCGCAGAAAAGGCGGACGTCCCAGAGGCAGACCGAGACACAGGACCCGAGGATCGTGGTGACCTCCAACTCTTCCCGATGTGCAATGAGCATGCACGGGTTCAGGTAATGCCGCACCACGGCGGCCCGGATCGGCCAGTCCATGGTCAGGACTCGTGGGGCTCGTCGAAAATGAAGAGGTTGCCGTCGAAGGCGAAGGTATCTGGGTTCCCGGTCTGAGGACGGAGTGGCAGCCGGCATGTGAAGGTGGAACCGTGGCCAGGCTCCGTGTCCACGAGGATCTGCCCGTCCTGCAGTTCGACCAGGGCCTTGACCACAGCCAGACCCAGCCCCTGTCCCTTGTGGGCCCGTGAAGTGCCCGAGTCGAGCTGGCGGAATCGTTCAAAAATGATGGAGACATCTTCCTCGCTGAGTCCGCCGCCGTCGTCTTCAACTTCGATGACCATGGCTTCTGACTGCGGGAATGCTCGGAGGTCGATCCGCCCACCCTTTGGCGAAAATTCAATGGCGTTGGCAAGCAGATTGGCCAGGATGATGCGCAGCTTTTCCGCGTCCGTGGGGAAGGGGCCGATCCCCTGGGCGACATGCACCTCGAGCGTCTGCCCCTTCTCCTGCGCCCCTGCTGCAAAGGCAGTGACCACATCCCTGAGTACTGATTCCACATCCACCATTGCGACAGACAGAGACGCCTCACCCGCCTCCAATTCCGCGGCACAAAAGATATTTCGAAATTGAAAATCGAGATGGAAGGCCTCGGCCTTGATCCGATTCGCAAGCGCCCAGACCAGTTCTCCTGGAAGGCGGGGATCACAGATCTCATCCGCCAGCCCGAGGATGGCGCCCAGGGGATCATTGATCTCGTTCCGCATGTGATCGATGAAGTGGCTCTTGGTTTTTTCGGATTGGCGCAGTCGCTCATTCACCTTGATAAGGAAACGCTGTTCCTCCCTAACTTCGGCAAGAGCGTCCTGAAGGTTCTTCTGGCTGTCCGCAACCTGTCGCCGCCGCTTGCGGAGCTCCAGATGCATGAGAACCCTGGCCTTTATTTCACTGAAAAGGAATGGTTTGCTCACATAATCCACACCTCCTGACGAGAAGGCCTCCAGGAGATTGCTCGTATCCGTCAGCACGCTGAGGAAAATGACTGGTGTATCGGACAATTCCGGAAGGGCCTTGAGGCTTCGGCAGGTTTCAAAGCCGTTCATGCCGGGCAGATTGATGTCGAGCAACACCAAATCGGGATGCTCCCGGAGGCCTATTTCCAGACCCTCTTCGCCACTTTTGGCCTCGATCACTTGGAACCCGACACTCTCCAGATAGGCGCGGAGGCTTCTCCGCTGGAGCGGTTCGTCCTCCACCACCAAAATCTTTTCAGGTTGGTCCATGGGCGCACCCCCAGGTTTCCGAGATGACTAGAGCGAGCGGCGCTGCCAGCGACATCGACAGATTCAGTGATTCAAACGTCAGAGATGCAGCCTTCATCCCAGCGCCTGTTCCCGGAGATGGGAGCGATCCACCTTGGCCCATTCCGGCACCTGCTCTCCCGGCATGGGCCGGGCGATGAAGTATCCCTGGCCGATCTCGCCGCCGAGATCCCGGATGGCGCGCCAGGCCTCCAGGGTTTCGATGCCTTCGGCCACGACGGAAAGATGGAGGTCCTGGGCCAGCTGGATCATGCGGCGGGCCATGGACATCTGGCGGGCCGCCATGGGAAGCATCACAGTGATGGACTGGTCGATTTTCAGTTCAGTGAAGGGGAACCGTTCGAGCTGCTCGAAGGTGGCGAAACCGGTCCCGAAGTCGTCGATGCTGAGTTTGAAGCCCCACATCCGCAGCCGAGCCAGGTTGGCCAGACAGTGGCCCAGGTTGGCCACCGAGGCGGATTCTGTCACCTCGAACACAATGGATTTCGGCGTCAGTTCTAGGCGTTTGGTGGTTTCCAGCAGGCGATCCGCGAATCCCAAAACCCCCAGAGAGCGGGCCGACAGGTTGACCGAGACTTCCAGATGGAGGCCGCGCCGGTTCCAGGCATGCCAGGATTCCGCCACGCGTTCGAGAATGCGCACGGTCAGGTCGGACATGAGTTCCTCTTCCGCCTCGGCCTGGGGCAGGAAGGCCGCGGGCCCCAGCAGGCCGAACACCGGATGGCGCCAGCGCACCAGGGCCTCTACGCCATGGAAGAGCGCGCCCTGCAGGGTGATCTGGGGCTGGAAGAAACACTGGAACTCATGAGCCGAAATCCCCCGACGGATATCCTCCCGGCCGGGCTCGCGCTGGTCGGCCTGGACCACAGGTGCCGGCTCCGCCGCCGTCACCCGGGGAGCCTCCGCCAGCAACCGGGCCAAGGCCTCCCGGCTCAAGGGCTTCGGGATGACTCCGGGCAGCGTCAGTCCGTAGGTCTCGGCCATGAGTCGCACGGCCCTCATTACTTCGTCCTCCTGGGAACTGACGATGATGACCCGTGGCCGGAAGCCGCGGGCGGCCAGCTCACCGATGAAGGCCACGCCGTCCATGTGGGGCATTTCCAGATCCGAGAGCACAAGGTCGATGGTGGGTTCCTTGGCGAGCACCGCCAGTCCTTCCTCGCCATCGGCCGCCTCCCAGACCCTGGCCGCTCCCATGGCCTCCACCAATGCCACCGCATGGACCCGCTGCACGTCGCTGTCTTCCACGATCAGCACCTGAAGGCCAGTCACCGGCGTATGGGGCTGAGGGGCGGTCGCGTTCATACCGGCTCCATCCATGGCGGTCATCGGGAAATCAACTCAGGGATCTGGTGAAGGGAAATGACCCGGTCGGCGGCCCCCAGCTTGATGGCCTCCTTGGGCATGCCGAAGACCACGCAGGATTCCTCGTCCTGAGCCAGGGTTCGGGCACCGGCCTGCTTCATCTCCAGCAGACCCCGGGCGCCATCGTCGCCCATGCCCGTCATGATCACACCGGTGGCGTTCTTGCCTGCGTACTTGGCCACCGAGCGGAACAGCACATCCACGGAGGGACAGTGGCGGTTCACGGGGGGTGCCTGGACCACTTCCGCCACGTACTGGGCACCATTGCGCCGGATCACCAGATGCCTGCCGCCCGGGGCGATGAGCGCCCGTCCCGCCAGCACGCGATCCCCGGTGCGGGCTTCCTTGACTTCGATCTCACAGATGCCGTTCAGTCGCTGCGCGAAAGCGGCCGTAAATTGTTCCGGCATGTGCTGGACCACCACGATGCCCGGGCAGGTTCTGGGGAGGGCCGACAGGACGTACTCCAGGGCCTGGGTGCCTCCGGTGGAGGTGCCAATGGCCGTGAAGGTATCCGTGGTGACGGCCATGGCCTCGCCACCGGGGGCCAGCACTGCATCCGCGCTGAGTTTGGGCGGCACGGTCAGGGGTGCGCGGGAGCCGGGCAGCCGGGACATCCGGGCAGCGGCGGCGGCGCGGACGGCCGCCACCAGGTCGTTGGAGGAGTCCTCCAGATAGCCCTTCACCCCCAAAGAAGGCTTGGTGAAGATCGCGAAGGCACCTGCAGACAGGGCCTGCATGGTGGTCTCTGCCCCCTTGGCCGTGAGCGACGAACAGATGATCACCGGCGTGGGTCGTTCGGCCATGATCTTACGCAGAAAGGTGATGCCATCCATGCGCGGCATCTCCACGTCCAGCAGGATGACGTCGGGCCATTCCTTGGCCATCTTCTCCATGGCGAAGATGGGATCCATGGCATGCCCGATGATCTTGATGCCCCGGTCCTTGCCCAGGATGGCCACCATGGCCTGCCGCACCACCGCGGAATCATCCACGATCAGGACTTTGACAGGGCTCGCGGTCGTCACCTTGGCCTCACCTTCCAGATGCTGAGTTCAGGGGCATGCTTGAGGCCGGATTCAGACCACACGGTACACCGTGGGACTCACCTGGGTGAGGCCTTCGCCAATGCCCATGAGGCTTTCCGAATGCCCCACGATGAGCAGGGCCCCCGGCTTCAGCTGGGCCCGGACGGCCTCGACCACGCGCCGTTTCTGGGGCACGTCGAAGTAGATCAGGACATTCCTCAAAAAGGCCACATCGAAAGGGCCAAGCTTGGGCAAGGTCTTGCAGAGGTTGGCCTGCTGGAAGGTCACGCGATCCCGGATGGCGCGGCTCATAAGAAACATGCCCTCGTGGCGATCCTGTCCCTTGAGGCAGAATCGCTGCAGGAACTCCTTCGGGATGGTGGCGGCCCGTTCCAGTGGATAGAGGCCGATCCTGGCCCGTTCCAGCACCCGGGTGCTGATGTCCGTGCCCAGCACCTGCCATTCGGCGGTGCCGAGCAGATCAGACAGCACCATGGCGATGGTGTAGGCCTCCTCGCCCGAGGAACTGGCAGCACTCCACACCCGAAAGGGAAAGGGCAAGGGTTTCAGGTTCCGGATGTGCCTTTCCAGCACATTGAAGTGATCCGATTCGCGGAAAAAGGAAGTCTCATTGGTAGTGATGAGATCGACGGCGGCCTGCAGTTCATCCCCTTCCTGAGGGTCCTGGAGGAGTTGATAGTAGGCAGTGAAGTTTTCCACTTTCCGGTGCCGGAGCCGGCTGCCCAGCCGCCCTTCCACCAGGGCCTTTTTCTGATCCGAAAGGGTGATGCCCGTAACCTGGAGGACCAGCTTCTGGAAGCGGTTGAATTCCGCATCATTAATGGGCGCGAACCCCCTGGAGGCCGGCAGGATCGAGCTCTGCGCCAGGTTTTGGGCGGCGTTCGGAATCACCGGGGGCCACCCTCACCGACAGGATCCATGGCCAGGACCGAGAGCTCGTCCAGAG
>Ga0302322_100005259_pt1 | contig 11344 bp, 14 predicted proteins | sample Fen_T0_2_FD_203757 | JGI IMG/M metagenome (GOLD analysis project Ga0302322, IMG submission 203757) | Peat permafrost microbial communities from Stordalen Mire near Abisko, Sweden - Fen_T0_2 | ecosystem: Environmental > Terrestrial > Soil > Wetlands > Permafrost | place: Sweden: Abisko... | reverse complement strand
TATCCAGCCGCCGTCCGGACGGCGCTCGTTGCCGAACTTCGTCGCGAGCACGACCTCGTCGCGGCGTCCCGCGATCGCGCGGCCGACGAGCTGCTCGTTCGTGAACGGCCCGTACATGTCGGCGGTGTCGAGGAACGTGACCCCGAGGTCGAGGGCGCGGTGGATCGTCGCGATCGCCTCGTCCTCGTCGGCGGTGCCGTAGAACTCCGACATTCCCATACAGCCGAGACCGACTGCCGAGACCTCGAGCCGCTCTCCCAGCGTGCGCGTCCGCATCCATCCACAGTGCCAGAACAGATGGAGTCCTCGCGGACTGAACTCTCGAGCCGTGAGGTGCACACGTTCGCAGCTCTTCCATGCGAACACCGAGCGTCAGCGGCCCGATGCCGCCCGGCGCAGGCGCCATCCCGAGGCGTCTCGCGTCGATCGTGGTGAGAGCGGGCGTGATATGAGCTTGCCGCTGACCGCCGCGTCGACGCAATCAGCGGTTCTCCGCAACACCGTGTCGACGCCGTGTGCCCCCATTTGACGTTGACGAGCTTCGCCGAGTTGGTGACCAGCGTCGTCGATCCGTGACGCTCGCGGCCTTCTCCACGATCAGGATCGTCCGTCCCCCGCGTCGGCTGGCAGGACTGTCCTCCCGCAGTTCTCGCCTGGGCGCGACGAGGCGCTACGCTGAGGCGATGCGGGAGATCGCGCCTGGCCTGTGGCACTGGACGGCGCGCCACGAGCGGATCCGGATCGACGTCAGCTCCTACTACCTGCGTGCCGAGCGGATCCTGATCGACCCCCTCGTCCCGGCGGAAGGGCTGTCGTGGTTCGAGGAGCACGGGGTACCGGAGCACGTGCTGCTCACCAACCGCCACCACGATCGCCAGGCGTGGCGGCTGTGTGACGCGTTCGGCTGCACGGTGCACTGCGTCCGTAGCGGGCTGCACGAGCTCGACGGACGCGGTCCGGTCGAGCCGTTCGACTTCGGCGACGAGCTGCCTGGCGGGGTGATCGCGTACGAGGTCGACGTGATCTGCCCCGACGAGACGGCCCTCCACATCCCGGCGCACCGAGCGCTGTCCTGCGCAGACGGCGTCGTCCGCCTGCCCGGCAGCGACGAACTCGGGTTCGTCCCCGACGAGCTGATGGACGACCCCGAAGAGACGAAGGCGGGCCTGCGCGACGCCTACCGGCGTCTCCTCGACCTCGATTTCGACCACCTCCTGCTGGCACACGGCGAGCCCGTCGTCGCCTCCGGCAAACAGGCCCTGCGCAACTTCGCCCAGTAGAGACCGACGTCGTCACCGAGCGCTTCAGCAGAGGGCCGTCACGGGGCGACCCGCAGCGCCACGTCTTAATGCGCACGGTTGACCTGCCTGAACCCCTCGTCGTGTTGCTGGACTCAGCGGGAGAACCGTCGGGAGGACGTCCCTCCTAAGCCGCCAAGCTGAGCCGTTGACCTCTTGCGGCAGTCGTGCACAGACGTCGTCCTCCCCGGGGCACCGTCGCACAAGTGGGTGACGTCGAGATAGCGAGTTCGCGGGTTCGCGACGACCGCAGCCGAGTCCACCTTGCTCCAGGCAGGCCGTTGGGCCGCGGTGAGGACTACACCAAGATCCGCAGAGCCGTCTCGCGTGGGCATCCGCGGAGGATCAGATCGGCTGCTTCGTGCAGATCGACGTCGTTGCGATGCGCAAGCATGGCCGACTCCGCCTCCGAATAGCCGGCTCGCTCCAAGACGGCAAATCGCCAGCAGAGAACCCGCTCGGGTTCGGACAGGTTCGCCAGGTCTTCGTCAATCCGGGATCCGTCGAGTATCGATCTGGCAATGCTGGCGGCAGTCACACGACAAGCATCGGCGACACCAGACTGTCTGGCGACTGCGGGAAGCCGTACGCCGGTTGGGAAAACTACGGTTCTCGGAGCATCCCCCGGGTGACGGCAAGACTCGGCGGCCGCGTTGATGAGTACGGGCAATTCCGTTGCGAGATGCCGAAGTGCTATTGCCACGAGGGGCGCGGCTATTTCGAGCCGAGATCGATCCCTCGGTCGGATTGCGCCGACGACGCCCCGCCCCCACGGACGCCAGCGAACTCAGCGTCCGAGAGCCGACCCGTGTGCACCATGAGGCGCAGACGGCCTAGGGCGTCGCGGGTATCCCGAAGAGAGGGCGTTCACCCGTCAGCGGCTGTGGGCGAGCAGGTCTTCGAACTCTCGTGGCGTGAGGACTGGCGGTCGAGGATCGGCCAGCGTAGTCAGGTGCTTGTCGCCGCTGACGAGGAAGTCGGCGGCCGCCGCGCGTGCGGGTGAGATGAGATAGTCATCGCCCGGATCCGGCGTCAGCCCTGGCTCCGCAGGCGGGTCATCGAGCAGGTCGGCCTGCAAACGAATGGCGGCCAGCGGCTCGCTCGCCTCGCCGGAGTCGAGGTAGCGGGCGAGCTTCGGTCGTTCGAGCACGCGCGCAAGCTCGTCGAGCCACATGACCGGCCGATGTGGGCGGGCCTTTCCCCTGTCTTTCGCGATCTGCCGCTGCACCCCCGACGCATTGCGGTCCCGGTCAGGACTGGTACACGCAGATCGTCCTGACGGTGTTCGATGTCGCGAGGATCTTGTTGGGGCCTTCCCGCAACGTCGCACGCCATGTCCAGTCGTATCCCTCCGGCTTATTGTGGTCGTGAGGGCAGTAGTAGACCGGTGAGCTACTCGGGTTCGTTCCACCCGTCCGGATGAACTGCCACTTGCCGTTCTCGAGCACCTCGAAGACGATGTGGGTTTGGTAGTAGGTGCCCTTCGGCAGGTTCCCGCCCGGCGCCAGCCACGCTGCCACCTGGACGTACGAGCTCCTCGTTGGGGTAGCGACGTAGGTGTGCTTCGTCGGAAGGCTCAGGCGGAACGGCACTCCTCCCTCGGCCAGCACACGCAAGTGGAGCCGGCCGACCACCGACCCGCGGCATGCTGCGGCGCCGGTGCCGGTCCATCTCCCCTTTGCGCTCGGGTTGGCCAGATCCCAAGCCCGGCCGTCGTTGACCTTGCCGCCGCCAGTCGCGCCCTTCTCGACGGTCCCGACGTACCGGCCGCGAACCAGAACGCCGTCCGTTTTGGGCGGCCACGTGACGACCACATCGAGCTTGTCGCCGACGATGCTTCCCTTGACCTGGCCGACGGTGCCCGTGTACCGGGCGCGAGCGGCCTCGTTGGGCGGGAGGGCAGCCTTCCCGGTCAGGCTCGTCCCTTGCTGCTGGAACGTCCAGGTGATCGTGTAGTTGTTCGACTGGACCGTGCGCCACGTCCCGGTGACGTCCGACTGGCCGCCCTCCCCGCAATCCAGCTGGACGGCCTGCCGCACCGGCCCCGACGCTCCAACCGACGCGAAGACAACCGCACCCGTCCCCATGAGGATCAACGTCAGGAGCACCACCTTCGCGTCGCGCCACACCGGCCGCGTCGCTCTCGAGGGATACATAACTCCTCCTTCCAGGTCGCACCGCGCCTAGGAACCCTCAGCCTCGATTATCGCACCGATCATGCGCCCGAGCTGATCACGGTCGAATGGGATGCGCTCGAGACGTCATCGTCGATGGCCGTGACTTCGCTTGGTCGCAACCTGCTCATCACCACCGGACTACTCCGCTCGCGTTCGCCACCCGCCGATCGCGGCCGAACCCGGCCTTCGCCGACTCTGCCTAGCCGCCGCACTGGAGCCGCACACCCCGTCAAGGCCGTCGGTAGGGATGCCGATAGTCAACCGGTGAGCGTCTCGCAGCCCGATCTCGGCTTCGCGGAGTCGATTTTCGCAGGGCCGCTGGACGCGTCCGACCAGGCCACCGCCAGGCACTCCGGCGCGGTCGCCGTGTACGCGCGCGACATCGGCGCCTTGCTCGGCCTCAGCGCGACCGAGCAGCGCGTCCGTCTTCTCTCAAGCGCTTCGCCGCAGGATCGAATACTCACGAGGCGGGCGGAATGACTGCGGATGTGTCGATCCCGGATCTGGTGCGGTGGGCGGCGCTCTTCTACTGGACGGACTTGCCTGACCCGGCGCCGGAACACCCACGCACGCTCGTGCGTCGCGATGGGTACGCGGTGAGCGTGTTCCCGGGCCTGTCGTTTGGTGAGGTCTTGGTCGAGACGATCCATCCAGACCGCATCGGGCAGGTGGTCGAGGAAGCCCGCGCGCTGCTCGCCGCACACGGCAAGAGCCAGGGAGCATGGGTCGTGGCCGAGGCGGCAACACCGATCGGTCTGGTGGACGAACTGCGCTCACGGGGAATGGTGCCGTGGGAGGAAGCCCCACTGGAGCCGCGGTCGGCGGCGATGGTTGCGGTGTCCACGCCTGATCGCGGCCCGGCCGGCGTTGACGTGCAGGCGGTTCGCACCTTCGACGAGTTCCGGCTCGCTTGCCGGATCAGGGACGAGGCGTTTGTCTTCGGCGAGGACGACCGTGGTGCCTTCGAGGCCAAGGAGCGGTTGCTGTGGGAGATCGAGGCGGGCGGCGGTGCCCGCCGCTCCTTCCTCGCCCGTATCGACGGCGAAGTCGTCGGCTACGGCGGCGCCACCGTCGGTACGAACGCCGTCAACCTCGCGGGCGGCGCGACCCGAGCGGACATGCGCGGCCGCGGCGTCTATCGAGCACTCGTCCGCGCCCGCTGGGATGCCGCCGTCGAGCGCGGCACGCCAGCACTCACCGTTGAAGCGGGCCGCATGTCACGACCGATCCTCGAGCGGCTCGGCTTCACCACGGTCGGCTGGATCGACTGCCTCCTCGACCGCTTCGCCTAACGACCGACACACCCACACCCAGGCCGGAGACACCCGGCCCTGGCCGGGCCGAGAATCCGCAGCCCAGCTACGGCTACAGAAAAGCGGCAGGCTGCCAGCGTTGCCCAGGCTCTCGCGACGGCAGCCCGCTCAGACCGGATACGGCCAAAGCGCCCGGGTCGAACCCGTCCGAGATCGGCTTCAGCTCGCGGTAGAACGTCGCTACCGCCGGGTCGAGCGACTCGAACGTCTCAGATCGAAACGGCTCGCGACAGTCGGGCCGAACGACAGCATCGAGTACAGGCCCGGGATCGGCCCGTCGGCGTAGAAGTAGACGTCCACGGTCAGTGGCTCCTGGCTGTCCGCACGCGCTGGAACATCAACGTATCTGGCCCCAGGGCGGCTTCCGCTTGCGCGCCCGACGCCTTACCACACGTTGCACCCGGCGATACGACCAGAGTGGATGTTCGCTCCAGAGCTCGCCTTCGGCCTCGGTCACGACGCTCACGCCCAAGATGCCATACTCGGCCAGGTAGGAGCCAGACCCCATGACGCGTCGGCCTTGAGCGGCGGCAGCCGACTCGAGTTGCTCGAGCCACTCGTGGACGACCGGCATGACCTCGTCACGGCACCACGTCGGGATGTCCCGCCGCAGATGCCCTTCCCTGAGGGTGAGCGCAATCGTCTCCTGGTTCAGCCAATCGAGCGGCTCCGACGCGGCCAGCGAGCCGCCGACCGGTATGGGTTGTGGGTCGCGTGGCGGCGCGACTGCCAGATCGTTCTTGCCACGTCGTCCAGCCCGCAGCGTGCGACCGACGAGCGCCGCGACGAGCAACACGATCACCACCTGAGCCGGGTCAAACCCGCCCTCGATCATCCCGATCACGAAGACGAATAGCGCCGCCGCCACGACCGCGAGAACAACAGTCGCTGTCGCCCGACGCGACCAGCGCGACGATGACGCAGGAACTCCCCCGGAGGCGGCCGCAGCCACAGAGCCATCGTGCGCCATACCAGCTGTAAGCGGGTCACCCGTCAGAGTGATCCGCTCAAGTCACTCCCTGCCACAGTTGCGCGATGCGGTCACAGCCGCAGTACTCGGCTCGGGACGCACCTGTGCCCCACGGGCACTCGGGCATTGCATGTCCAGGGCAATGCTCAGGGTTGAGGTCTTGCACGAGCACTGCCCTCAATGCGACGGTTTCTCCTGTCAGGCACCGCAGCGATCTTCTCGCGATCCCTGATCCCAGGCCGCCTTCGACCCAAGGGCAGTCCAAACCGCGCAGCGTTTTCGGGGGGAGTTGGGGGGCTTCTTCGCCAGCCGAACGTCGGGTCCGGGTCGAATTGCGCGTCCGCGCGGTGGGCGCATGCTGGAGCCGTAATCGATTCACCCATACGTAGAGTTGGGCTCGTGGAGGCGCTACTTCTGGCTTGGTATGGGGCTTTTGGGCGGGACTTGCCCTGGCGCCAAACTCGTGATCCGTACGCCATTTTGGTGTCCGAGGTAATGCTGCAGCAGACGCAGGTCGACCGCGTGATCCCGCGCTACCTCGAGTGGCTGGGGCGCTGGCCGACGGCGGCGGCGCTCGCGGCTGCGTCACCGGGTGAGGTGATCCGCGCCTGGCAGGGGCTCGGCTACAACCGGCGCGCCCTCGCACTCCACCGGGCGGCTCAGGTGATCGCGCGTGAAGGCTGGCCGGAGGATCTGACGCGGCTGCCCGGCGTGGGGCCGTATACCGCCGCGGCTGTGCGGAACTTCGCCCGCGGTGAGGACATTCTGCCGCGGGACGTAAACGTCGACCGCGTAGAGCGGCGGACAGGCCACGCCTTCAGCGGTGCCGCGGGACAAGCGCTGATGGATCTCGGCGCCACGGTCTGCGTCGCGCGCATTCCGCGCTGCGGCGCCTGCCCGCTCGAGGATGCCTGCCCCTCACGCGGCACCCGCGACGAGCCGCAGCGCAAGCAGGGCCGGTTCGAGGGCTCGTTCAGGCAGCGCCGTGCCGACACGCTACGCGTCATCGCGGCGGCCGCTGCGGCCCGCGCCGACCTGGACCACGAGGCAGTTGACGCGCTCGCCCGCGACGGGCTTGTCGTCGTCGGGTCAGACGGCACGGTCAGCCTCCCGTAACTGGCGATCCCGAGCCCACCGCGGAGCCGGTCTCGCGCCGGAACAGAACGATCGGATTCAGCGTCCCGGGCTATGGAGCAGCTCCGATTGGCTCCAGGGACGCGCGCGCGGAGTCGTCAGCCGATCGCGTGATGCATCCAGACGTTCGGCTCCACGTAGACGCCCACGTCCGCCTCGACGTCCAGATCGACCGGCATCAGCGCCCCGGGCACCGCGTACCGTCCGCTCTCGGGGAAGCGCAGGCCCGTCCAGCCCTCCCAGTCCTCGATCGAACCCGAGATCACCATCGACTCGGGGCAGACCTTCGTGATCGTCGCCCCGGCCCTCGCGTGGACGCGCATCCAGGGGTCGAACGGGAGGCCGTCCGCCGTCGTCCAGGCGACGTACCGCTCCATCGGCGTGAGCGGATAGAGGCTCTTCAGGTTCGGGCGCACGGGCGCCACGAGGTCGATGTACCCGGCCGCCGCGGCGATCCTCCGCATCTCGGCCAGCATCAGCGCGCTCAGGCCGCCGCCGTGGAGAGCCGGATCGACGAGCACCTGGATCGCGGAGACGAGCGTCGGCTTCTCCTCCCCGCTCGTCGCACGCTCCACCACATGCTCCCAGCCGCGGTCTGGAAGCGCCTGCGGGTCGAGCCGAGCAGGAAGCGAGTTGCCCTCGGCGAGCACGACGTCCGTGTCGTCGTCGACGAGCCAGAACTGGAAGGCTCCATAGCGCTCGTACAGAAGATGCCAGCGCTCGTTCGAGACCGCCGACTCGAGCATGAACGGCGGCCAGGCCGCTCGCAGGTGCCCTCCGCGGCCGCGCAGCTCGGGCCGCTCGTCGAACGTGAAGAAGCGCCGGCTCACGCCCCCAGCCGCCGCAGCAGCGCGACGGCCTGGGCTGCGAGCCCTTCGCCGCGGCCGGTGAACCCGAGGAAGTCCGTCGTCGTCGCGCGCACGCCCACGCTCCCGGCCGGAGCGCCGAGGGCCGCAGCGAGCCGCGCTCCCATCTCCTCCCGATACGGGGCGATACGCGGCTCCTGGCCGACGAGGACGCAGTCCGCGTTGACGAGCGCGTAGCCGGCCTCCCGCACGTGGCGGTATGCCTCGACGAGCAGCTCGACCGAGTCGGCGCCGCGATAGCGCTCGTCGGTGGACGGAAAGAGCGCGCCGATATCGGCCAGCCCAGCCGCACCGAGGAGCGCGTCGGTGAGCGCGTGGGCGACGACGTCGCCGTCCGAGTGCCCGGCGAGCCCCCTGGGGTGGTCGATCCGCACCCCGCCGAGGACGAGTGGGACGCCGTCTGCAAATGCGTGGGCGTCGACGCCGAGCCCGATCCGGAGGTCGCTCATAGGTGCGAGGCTAGCGCCTGTGGCAGCGACGCGAGATCGTCGAGGCCGATCGTGGCCTCCGGCGGGGTGGGCTGCAGCCGACCCCACGGCCCACGCCGCACGTGGATCGCCACCATGCCGGCCGCCGCGGCAGGGAGAACGTCGTTGTCCACCCGGTCGCCCACGTACGCGAGCTCGGCCGGGTCACAGCCCGCGAGCCCGGCGACGCGCGTGAAGAAGGCGGGATCCGGCTTGCGCACTCCGAGGCTGGCGGACGACGAGATCACGTCGGCCGGCAGATCGGCGTCGCGTGCCCACTGCTCGAGCGCCGAGGTCTGGTTGCCGACGATGCCGACGCGCAGCCCGAGCGCGCGCACGTCCTCGAGGCAGGCGACGGCATCGGGGTAGAGGTCGCTCCGGTCGTACGGCAGTGCGTGCCACCATTCGTCCGGCCGCTCGATCCCGAGATGGCGCCACAGCTCGTTGTGCTCCTCCCCGCGCTCGATCGTGACGCCGAGCGCCGCCCAGATCACGTGCGGCTGCAGTCCGGAGCGCTCCGCGAGCACCCGCCACCAGCGCTCCTCGTCGATCAACGTCTCGCCGACGTCGAAGAAGACGGCCCGTAGTCGGGCCGGCGCCGTCACCAGCTCTGCCCTCGCGGCCCGGCGGGCAGCGTCACGCGTCAGGGCTCCGCGAGCCACGATTCGACGAGCGCGAGATCGGCGGGCGTCGTGATCTTCAGCAGGCGTGGGTCGCCGTCGACCACGCGGACACGTCCACCCCGTGCCTCCACGAGCGAGGCGCAGTCGGTCGCGCCGACGGGCGCATCGCCGCGATAGGCCGCCCGGAGGGCGTCTGCCGTGAAGGCCTGCGGCGTCTGCACGGTGACGAGCTCCGACCGGTCGACCGTCTCGGCGACGACCCCGGCCTGAACCCGCTTGACGGTGTCTGCGAGCGGGAGGCCGGGCACGACGGCGTCGTAGCCCTCGGCGAGCGGCCGTAGCACCCGTTCGATCACGGCGCCGCCGACGAGGGGGCGCGCTGCGTCGTGGACGAGCACGACGACCGCCTCGTCGGGTATCTCGGCGAGGGCGGCGCGGACGTCGCGCCGCCGGTCACGACCGCGGCGACCTTCGAGGCCACGAGCTCCTCGGCGAGGACGATCGCCGCTTCCTCCCATCCTGCGGGTACCGCGACGACCACGGCGTCGATCCACTCGTTCGCGTCGAGGCGCTCCAGGCTCTCGGCGAGCAGCACGCGCTCGCCGAGTGCGACGAATGCCTTCGGGCGATCGGCACCGAGCCGCTCGCCCGAGCCTGCGGCGACGAGGATCGCCCAGGTCGAGTGGTCACCCGTCCCAGAGGCCACGGCGTCGATCGAGCCGCCGTGGCCTACGCGAACGCGCGGCAGTCAGCGTGCCGCGTCACGCGCTCGCGGTCGCGACCTTGGCCTTCGGCTTGACCTTCCGCTTGGCGCCCGCGGGGTTCGCGAGGACCTCGTCCAGCCACTCCGCCGCCTCGTCCTCGGTCATGTTCTTGGCGTACATGAACTCCGAGGCGAGGATCTTCTTCGCCTTGACGTACATCTGCTTCTCGCCCGTCGACAGGCCCTTCTCGTGGTCCCGAAGCGCGAGGTTGCGCACGACCTCCGCGAGCTCGAGGATGTCGCCGGTCTTCATCTTGTCGCGGTTGTGCTTGAAGCGCCGGTTCCAGTTCTTCGGCATCTCGGTCGACTCGCCCGAGAGCGCCTTGACGACGACCTCGACCGCGTCGAGACCGATCACCCAGCGAAGGCCGACCTTCTCGGCATTCTCGGTGGGAACGTTCACGGTCATGTCGTTGTGCAGGATCTTGATGGTCAGGTACTCGCGCTCCTGACCGAGCACGACACGCGTGTCCTTGCTCACGACCGTGCCCGCCCCGTGGTGCGGATACACCACATTGTCCCCGACGTCGAACAATCTAGCCCTCCCGTAATCCGCCCATTTCACGAAAACCGCCGGCGCTGAGGAGGCCGGCGAGGGAACGGTATTCTAGCTGAGATTTCCGGCCCGTTCGAGTCGAAGAACGGGGCCGCGGGATTCCCTGGCGGGCGCACGCGAAGAGCAGCGAGAGAAACGGGACGCGGCGGGGTTTGGCGACGTTGCTCCCGCGGAGCCGGACACCCCGGGTTGTGGGTTGTCCTGCTGCACCGGAGCACCGTGCCGCCGGCGTCAGACGACCGCGCCCTCGCTAGGAGTCCGCGTCGCTCGGCGTCGCCTCGAGTCCGGCGGCGATCGCCTGACGAAGCGTCTCGGCCCGCGTCACGGGCGGCCCGCCACGGCCCGTCGTCCCCTCGGGGGCGATCACGCGCTCGAGGCGGAGCTTGGCGCACTCCTCGAGCCTGCGCTCGGCCTGGGCGGCCGGCCGCAGCCGGCCGGTGAGGCCGATCTCACCGAAGACGGCAATGCCCTCGCGCACAGGCACCCCGCGCGCGGCGGACGCGATCGCCAGCGCGACCGCGAGGTCGGCGCCGGGCTCGTCGATGCGCACGCCCCCTGCGACGTTGACGAACACGTCTGCGGTACCGAGCGCGATGCCTGCGTGCCGGGAGAGCACCGCCACGATCATCGCGAGCCGGCGGGGATCGACGCCCGTCGCGACCCGTCGCGGCATGGCCAGATCCGTGCGCGAGACGAGCGCCTGGATCTCCAGCAGCATCGGCCTCGTCCCCTCGAGGGCGCAGGCCACGGCCGCTCCGATCTCGCCGCCGTGCGTCTTCCCGAAGAGTTCGGACGCATCCGGCACGCCCACGAGGCCGGCACCGGTCATCTCGAAGACCCCAAGCTCGTTGGTCGAGCCGAAGCGATTCTTGACCGCACGCAGGATGCGATGCGCGTGGTAGCGGTCGCCCTCGAACTGGAGTACGCAGTCGACGAGGTGCTCGAGGACACGCGGCCCCGCCACCGAGCCGTCCTTCGTGACATGACCCACGAGGACGGTGGCCACGCCCTGCTCCTTGGAGACGCGGAGCAGGCGACCCGCCGCCTCGCGCACCTGCCCCACGGAGCCGGGTGCCGACCCGAGCTCGGACGAGTAGAGCGTCTGCACGGAATCGATCACGCACAGGTCGGGACGCTGCTGCTCGAGCGTGGCACAGACCGACTCGAGCTCTGTCTC